>Ga0189275_100566_pt1 | contig 11570 bp, 9 predicted proteins | sample N19A6minimetaG_FD_130329 | JGI IMG/M metagenome (GOLD analysis project Ga0189275, IMG submission 130329) | Marine microbial communities from the Costa Rica Dome - N19 A6 mini metaG | ecosystem: Environmental > Aquatic > Marine > Oceanic > Photic zone | place: Costa Rica: the Eastern Pacific...
ATCGAGCGTGAGCGCGGCATCACCATCAAAGCCAACACCGTGCGCATCGACTACAAAGCCGATGACGGCGAGACCTATGTCTTGAACCTCATCGACACCCCCGGTCACGTCGACTTTGCCTACGAAGTCTCCCGCTCGATGAAGGCGGTTGAAGGCTCGCTCTTGGTGGTGGACAGCACTCAGGGTGTGGAGGCACAGACGCTTGCCAACGTCTATCAGGCGATTGAGGCCGACCACGAGCTGGTGCCTGTGCTCAACAAGATCGACCTGCCTGCGTCCGATTGTGACCGTGTCGCGGAACAGATCGAAGACGTCATCGGCATCGACGCCACTGGCGCGATCCAGGTCTCCGCCAAAACGGGCCAGGGCATCCACGAGACCCTTGAGGCCATCGTGAAAGAACTGCCCGCGCCCGAAGGCAACATCGACGCGCCATTGAAGGCGATGCTGGTGGACAGCTGGTACGATGCCTATCTGGGCGTGATCGTGCTGGTGCGCATCATGGACGGCACCCTGAAAAAGGGCCAGCGCGTCAAGTTCATGTCCAACGGCACGCTTCATAACGTCGACCGCGTCGGCGTTTTCCGCCCGGAAATGCAGATGGTCGACAGCCTCGGCCCCGGCGAAATCGGCTTCCTCACCGCTTCGATCAAACAGGTGCGCGACACCCGCGTGGGTGACACCATCACCAACGACCGCCACGGCACCGAAGAGGCGCTCCCGGGCTTTAAACCAGCGCAGCCTGTGGTCTTCTGTGGCCTCTTCCCGGTGGACAGCTCCGAGTTCGAAGACCTGCGCGACGCCATCGACAAGCTGGCCCTGAACGACGCGTCTTTCTCTTTCGAAATGGAAACCTCCGCCGCGCTGGGCTTTGGCTTCCGCTGCGGCTTCCTGGGCCTCTTGCACCTCGAAGTGATCCGCGACCGGCTCGAGCGTGAGTACAACATCGAGCTCATCACCACCGCGCCGTCGGTGATCTATCACGTCTACATGAAAGACGGCGAGATGATCGAGCTGCACAACCCCGCCGACATGCCCGACATGTCCAAGGTCGACCACCTCGAGGAGCCGCGCATCAAGGCCACCATCCTTGTGCCGGACGAATACCTCGGCGATGTGCTCAAACTCTGCCAGGACCGCCGCGGCATCCAGGAAGACCTCACCTATGCCGGCACGCGTGCGATGGCGGTCTATGACCTGCCGCTCAACGAGGTGGTGTTTGACTTCTACGACCGTCTGAAATCTGTGACCAAAGGCTATGCCTCCTTTGACTACCAGATGACTGGCTATCGCGAAGACAACCTCGTGAAAATGTCGGTCCTGGTGAACGACGAGCCGGTCGACGCGCTCTCCATGATGGTGCACCGCGACCGCGCCGAAATGCGGGGCCGGGCGATGTGTGAAAAGCTCAAGACGCTGATCCCGCGCCATATGTTCAAGATCCCGATCCAGGCGGCCATCGGCGGCAAAGTCATCGCGCGCGAGACTTTGTCAGCGCTGCGCAAAGACGTGACGGCCAAGTGTTACGGCGGCGACGCCACGCGGAAACGCAAGCTCTTGGACAAGCAGAAAGCCGGTAAGAAAAAGATGCGCCAGTTTGGTAAGGTGGATATTCCACAAGAGGCGTTTATTAGCGCCTTGAAAATGGACGACTGAGGTCCGGTCCGGAGCTTAGCTCCGGCAAAGGCCCCAGTGGAGCGTTTGAGGATCGAAGGGGCGGAGCCCGTCGGCCATTTTACAAGGCGAGCGGGCGGAAGTGTTTGGCGCAGCCATAACACGGGCCCGCCCCCTGACTTAAGGCGCACCACGCCAACCCCAATCACCAAGGCCGCTCGATCGAGCGGCCTTTCTCTTATCCAACACTGCCGCACAGCCACACACCAAGGATCGCGCGCGACCCCGAGGGCGGCTCTCCGCTTGGCACATCCCTGTCCGCACATCCCCCGCGTCCCGTCTGGCGCGACCTTGCAAAATCGCACCCGCCCTGTGGGGCGGGGTCGGGCGCGATCCGGATCAGAGATCCGGGGGTTTAGGGACTGAGAGGTTCTAGTCGGTCGACTTCAATTCGCTCGGTTCCGAAAGCAATTCTACATCGCAACGAAATGGCACTCCGGAAATCACAATTGCAAACACAGACGAAAAAACAGCGAAGCACGAGAAAATTTTTGCTGTCTTTCCGATAGGTGTGTCGGGCAGGAATTCGATACTAAAGTACGGCTGCAAAATGAACAGCGCAACGAAAGGGGCAATCGATACAATCACCATAGCAGTGAATGAGAGGCCATTCAGAAAACTACCTAGCCTGTTCATTTTGATGTGAACAGGCGCATACAAATTGAAATCCGGTCTCATAGTTTTGAAACTTAGCCATTCTTCGGAGTGACTGGACTTCAATACCTCAGGGTCCACAATTCCATCCTGAGTTTTTTGGAGAACAACTTGATCAATCAATGCAGCATAGCTTTGCGAATTTAGAAAGGTAAAAGTCGCCATCGCAATTGCGTAAGTACTGGACAACGAAAGCAGAACGAGAAGGCCTGGAATCGCTCCCAGGTTCACTCCAATTACTTTCAATTCTGCGTGGACACCGTTTCCGGTCAAGTACAACAGAGACACCATTGCAATAGATGTTAGAAGCATTCTCCCCATCTTGTTATCGATTGAGTTTTTCTTGTCGATCAGACTTTCTAAGTACTCGTTTGAGAACAGTTTCTGTCCGGCGGCATCGATTTCAATCTCTCGTTTGTAAAGAAGGCGGGCTCGAACGTTGGCGCTAAGTTTTTGCGAAATAATCTGCTGTTCCATTTGGTCAGCCTCTGATTGAAGTGTTGCTGATTAATTTCGCACAAGAAATGTCACCAAGACAAGTTTTGCGTCGTTGTATCACTGGCGCATACGTAACCCGCTTGTTCAGGCATTTAGCCGATCACTATGCCTCGCCTATGCAGCGCCCCTGGGCTCCCCCCCTTCAAGCCTGAATCGATCCACTTGCCCGGCACGGGCAGCGCCCATGGGCTCCGCCCGTTCAGGCCTGAATTGATCCACTGGATCAATTCCCAGACGGCCTTCACTCCCCACGGGAGGGCGCTTTCAGCACCATCCCAGGGTCAGGCGCTCCCCTCTGTTGCGAGCAACAATCACCGAAACACCTGCCAAACGCGTCCACCACACCGCACGCAACCTGTCCAGACCCAATTCAGCCCGAGGCACCGCCACAAAATTCCATCCTTCCCCAAATCCCCCACAAATCTCACTTTTCCCAACCCTTCCCCAGCATATCCACAGGAAATCCCCAAGCTTCCCCAATAGCTTACCCCCAGCGGCTTTCGTAAAACTGTCACTTTTTTCTTGCCCGACTCGGCCCTCCTGACCCACCATCAACCCAACGCAAGGGATCGCAAGATCCGGCGCGGGACGCTGAGGTCTTCCGGAGAGGGCATATGCCCGCCAGTGACTGGCGCGGGGAAGGGACGGCTTGCCGGAACAGACCTCGCAAGGCGCGTTTGATGCCTCGTTTGAGGTCCACCACAACGCGTCGTCCACGCTGGACTATTCGACGGATCGCTGGCCGAAACGCCTGTGAGATCAGGCCGCCCTCATCCTACGGCGGCGGGGTCTTAAGGCAGCAAGGCGGCACACGCCTGAGCGGTGGCCGATGGGAAGAAGGGACAACACCACGCGGACGGATCGCACAACCCAGTGCGCCTCACCTGCAAGGTGCTTTGAACATCGGTTTGGGGAGAGGTGATTGTCCTCTTGCCGTGAGCGGGCTCCTTTGGGGCTGCGTTTGTGGCGATAGGTCAAACAGATCCCGCTGCACTGGCCCGGATGGGCTTGCCCCTTCATTGGGGCGAGTTGGGACTGGTCCCGTTGGGGCTGGCCTGTGGTCTCGCTAAGAGGCCGCGCAAAAGGGACAGCGCGAGATGAATGCGCGTGACGGGTGGGGCAACCTGCTTGGAGGGCCATTCAAAACGAAGGCGTCAGGTCGTGGGCATGGGTCGTGTTTTGACCCGCTGCCGTCCATCACCTGACGCCTTCTTTCTTTTTCGATTTCCGCTCACGGATGCGCGATGCCCCCTTAACAGGGCGCGTTGCTGTGCCTACCGTCAAAGCAGACACATCAGAGGAGTGCCCCTATGCCAACCACCGCCGCCGACCTTCTGCAAGCCGCCCATGCGGTTGTCCCGAAAATCTCCGCTTCTGACGCGCAAGCCAAAGTCGCCGCCGGGGCACTCTTGCTCGACGTGCGTGATGCGCCCGAGCTCTCCGCCAATGGCCGCGCAGCCGGCAGCCACCACATTCCGCGCGGCATGCTCGAGTTCCGCGCCGACCCGGCCACGCCGTTTCATGACCCGGAATTGCAATTTGACCGTCCGGTGATTTTGCACTGCGCCTCCGGCGGCCGTGCTGCGCTCGCGGGCAAGCTGCTCAAGGACATGGGCTATGCCGAGGTCCATAATCTCGGTGGGTTCAAAGACTGGGTCGAAGGCGGCGGTGCGGTGATCGAGCCGGTGGACCCGGGCATGTAGGCTGACGTGAACGTCAATTTTTGCACCGTCGCGATACCGTTGGGATACCGACGCAATACCGACGTGAAATTTTGCGGCAAACTTCCATCTGGAATTTCTCGTTTGAACCGCTAAACTTAGGAGGCTCGTCCGGTTTTTGGACGGGCCTTTTGCCCAAAGAATTTAGAGACTGGAAGAACACCTATGAGCACCAATCGCGAGACGCTGACCAAAGAATTGATCGAACTGGTCGCGCAGGAAGGCATGGTGGAACCCTCTGAAATCACACCAGAAAGACCGCTTGAGGAGTTGGATATCCAGTCCGCGGACTTTGTGATGATCCTCATGGCGATTGAGGAAAAATACGGCGCTTACGTGTCAGTGGACAATGAGTTGACCGACGTTGTGACGGTGCAAGATCTGCTGAATCTCGCGATCTCAAAAATCGAAGCCCATCAGGCCGCAGAGGCGTGAGCCGCGTCGTCGTCACCGGCCTAGGCGCCGTCTCCGCCTGCGGCCTAGGCGCGGATGTTTTGATCGATGCGACACAGGCTGGAAGGTCTGGTGTTAAGCCCATCCATTTTGACGATTTGGATGCCCAGAGGGTGAAGACTGCCGCGTGTCTGTCAGAGGCTGATCTGGGGGAGGTGCTGGGAGAAAAGCCACACCGGATGCGTGAGCCTGTGGCCGAATATGCGCTGGCGGCGGCTCGGGAAGCTGTGGCGCAAGCTGGCCTGACCGAAGAGTATTTTGGTGACAGGTGTGGCGTGTCTATCGGGTCAGGGTTTGGCGGTGGGCAAACGCTCAACATCAACTACTTGAAGTTGGGCCGCGAAGGCTCCATGCGGCTCGACCCGATGTCGGTGCCGAAGATCATGAACAATGCGGCAGCCAGCTGGGTTTCCATGGAGTTTGGCGCAACCGGCCCGGCACTGTGCCTCGCCACTGCTTGTTCTTCTGGTAGTCAATCTATTGGCATGGGCTATCAAATGATCGCCTCCGGTCAGGTGGACCGCTGTCTTGCCGGTGGCTCGGAAGCCTGTCTGGAAAGCGGTGTGTTTCGGGTGTGGGAGCTGCTGCGGGTGATGACTGCAGAGCAAAACCGCCCGTTCAGCAAAGACCGCAACGGCATGATCCTTGGCGAAGGGGCCGGCGTTCTGGTGCTGGAAAGCCTGGAAAGTGCGAAGGCGCGCGGTGCGACTATTCTCTGTGAACTGGTAGGATTTGGAACAAATTCTGACGCGGGAGACCTCTTGCGCCCTGATCCCAAGCGTGCCGCGGCTTGTATGCGTATGGCACTGAAATCTGCGGGGATGACGCCTGCGGACATTGGCTACGTAAATGCCCACGGCACGGGCACAGTAGCCAATGACGTGAACGAGGTGACTGCCCTGCGCGACGTGTTTGGACCCGCATTGGACGGCCTCGATGTTTCCGCCACTAAGCCAATTCACGGTCACGCTCTTGGCGCTGCAGGCGCTTTGGAAATGATCGTTGCCATCGGTGCGTTGCGACGCCAATCGGTGCCTCCGACAATCAATTTTACTGAGGTCGACCCTAAGATCGACCTCAATCCGGTTGCCAATGTGGCCAAGCCCAAGCCGCTTGAGGCTGTCATGTCCAACTCGCTGGCGTTTGGCGGCATCAATGCAACTTTGATCGCCAAGGCCTATGCGCCAAGCTGAGGTGGGATCACGGTTGCGGCAGTTAGAAAACGGTGTCTCCGAGAACAATAGCTTAGCTCTGTCTGATTTAGCCGCTGAGCTTTTGCAGCTTCCGAGCAGAGGACAAAGGCTTACAAGCCGTGCCGCCTTTTTGCTGGGAGATCCCGCTCTTGCGGAGGTGCAGGGCAGCCTCATCGCGCCGACGGGCACGTTTGCTATGCAGGAATCTCAACGGATCACTGGGATCGAGGATCACGCCTTGGCAACAGGTGCACACGTTGCGGTGTTCTGTCAAAATGACGCCTCCGCTGTGCGGCTGAGCTTTCAAGTCCTGGAAACAAAGGCAGCACTCGAAACCCGCATCCGTTTCCTGCAGTCCGAGAAAATCCGCGCCCTAGCCGCGCCCAGGCTTCAGAAGAGAATGCTGGGGCAGGTGGCACAAACGTTCCCAATATTGCCGATTACTGCAACCCATATCTCGCGCTATACCACCTTAGCACACGACCCAAATCTGCTGCACACGGACATCACTGCGGCGCAAGCGGCCGGTTTCACAGATGTGATTGCGCCGGGCATGTTGCTGTGCGCTTTGGCGGAGATGGCTGTTGTGCACGGCAATCCCCAAGCCAAAATCCATGACCTCCGCGCCCGGTTTTTGTCGCCTGCGCTGGTCAATAGCGTGGTTCAGATCATTGTCTCAGGCAAGTCGGAAGCAATGTCGCGGGTGTTTGTTGTCAGCGATACTCACGACATTCATGTTATCGTGGATGTTCGCACCGGCGAATAGGTCTCACTGACAAGCGTAATACGCCCAGATCATCACCAAATAGGTCAGCTGGTGCAGCGCCTGGTCGGTGCCCATGGCGTACCAGTAAAGCGGCTGATCCGGGGTCAGGTTGCGGTTCACCGAATAGCGCGCCTTGGCCCAGTCAATGTGGAAGTGCACAATGAACTCCACCAGAACCATCCAGAAAATCAGCATCGGGCTTGCGCCAAACACGGCCAGAACAATGATCGAAAACACTGCATGGATGCCCGCGTGTTGCGCGCGCCCCATGTGCCAGTATTTTTCGCGACCCATGATCATCTTGGCGTTTTGCAGGAAAAAATCCGCAACCAAGTGTTTCATCTGAAGTGCCGCGACCAGCAACAACACTGTCGTGATCTGGTCCATTGACCTCGCCCCATCCTAAGTTCTGAAAAGAGACTAGCGCCAGAATCAAGGAACGGCAAACCCCTGTTTTCTGGTGCGGTTATGGCAATCGTGCTGTTTTAGCGGAACTTTTAGCCTCAAGAGGCCTTGCGGTGCTCCAGCTGCGTGGAAAGCGCCTGCAACAGATCATTTTTGTTAATCGGTTTGGACAAGAAATAATCCATGCCAGCCTTTATGCACATGTCCCGATCACTATCAAAAGCGTTGGCGGTCAGGGCGACAATTGGGGGCTGATGGATTGGCAGGGAGCGAATAATGCGGGTGGCCTCAACACCGTCCAGTTCAGGCATGGACATGTCCATAAGCACCACATCTGGGCTAAACGCCTTGCAGGATTCGACGGCTTGCAAGCCGTTGGTAACTTCGATCAGGTCAACGGCATATTGTGCCAGAAACTTCTGAACGAGCAGCCGGTTTGTTTTGTTGTCTTCCGCGAGAAGAATACGCGCACCGTTTAGGTGTTCGGTGGAAAACTCCACTGTTGGCACGATTTGGTTCAGATTGCCGGCAGAGGGTTTGGTGTCGATTGTTGCAACAAAGCAGGCCCCGTCTTCATAGTCTGTGTAGAGCGTGATGTCGCCGCCCATACGGCGTGCAAGCATTGCGGAAATAGTCAAGCCTAGTCCCGTGCCTCCAAAAGCGCGTGTCGTCGCCGCGTCCGCTTGGGAGAAACGGTCAAAGATATGGTTTGCCTGATCTGCCGCGATGCCAATCCCAGTGTCAAAGACGTCAATTTTGATGCCATTTTCTGTTGTGTCGTCGCGTTTTACGACCACACGAACACCACCTTCAGACGTGAATTTGACCGCATTACCGACGAGATTGACAACGATCTGGCGTAAGCGGCCATCGTCAGATCGCACCTCCTCTGGTAGGTCGTCTGCGTAATCGACCGTCAGTTCTATCCCCTTCTTATCGGCTTTGTGCTTCTGCAAGGCAACCGCGCCGTCGATACATTGGCGCAAGTTGAAGTCAATTTCGGATACTTCAAGTTTCCCGCTTTCAAGGCGAGAGAGATCCAGTATGTCATTGATGATTTTGAGCAGCGACTGTCCGCTGTCGCGGATGGTATCTACACATTTACGCTCCTCTTCACAGAGGTCACTTTCCGAGAGGACGTCCGCCATGCCCAGGATGCCATTCATTGGGGTGCGAATTTCGTGACTCATATTGGCAAGGAACTCGGACTTTGCGCGATCAGCCTTTTCTGCGGCAAGCTTGGCTTCAGCGAGTTCAATTTCATGGTTCTTTGCACCAGTGATATCGCGTTCAATACCGATATTCATGCTGACGTTGCCGTCTTCATCCTTGATGGGGAAGACATTGGTCCCGACCCAAATGTCACGCCCGTCTTTCGTGCGGTTGATGATCTGACTGTGAAACCTGTTACCCAGTTTGCGCTGGATCAGCATTTCCTCAATGGTTTCTGGGTTCGTGTTGTCGGAATTCAGTAGTTCGCCAACGTTTTGGCCGATCGCGTCGTCAAAGCTGTAACCGGTGATCCGTGTAAAGCCATCGTTGACCCACTGGATCTCTCCACTAGGTGCGCTCAAGATAATGCTGTCGGAGGCGTGCTTTGCCACCAGCGAGAGCCGTTCGAGTTCCGCTTCCCGCCGTTTTAGTGTTTCAATAGCGGTGCGACGCGTGTCTGAGAGGCGGCCAGCTGCCACAGTTGGGGCCAGAATAAGCAATCCAATAACGAAAAAGGCAAAGCGTCGCGGCCACATGTCGTCAGCAGCCAAGGCCCAGCCCTCTTTGGGGCGCGCGGCCAGCTGCCACTCTCCACTTGGCAGTTTGATATTCATCAAGATGGGGGAGTCGTCTAATACGGTTTCGTCGCCAAAGAATAGGGGACCTTCTCCACCTGTGCCGTCTTTGCCCGAAAGAGCCACGTCAATTGAGAGATCAGGGTCCAGCAACCCGGCTTCTTTATAAAGAGCATTTGCGTCTATGACAGCTGCCACCAACCCCCAAAATTTGGTTTCTTCGCCGCGCATGTCCCAAACGGGGAACCGTCCGATAAACCCTGTGCCTCCTTGAACAAGTTCGACGGGGCCTGCGAGAACCATCTTTCCGGTATCCCTCACCCGATAGGCGGCCGCGCGTTGCGCTTCGTTCTGATTGTAGTCCAGGCCAAGAGCGGCTCTGTTTTTGTCGTAAGGGAAAACCCGGGTCACAACGAGGTCAGGCGCAGCGGCAATGTTTAGGAATTCTTGGTGCGTGCCCATAACCTGCTGCGCGAGACGGCTATACTCTGTCTGGGACATATCCAGGTTGGCCGAGAGGGCGGCAACCATGCCGCGCACCAGTTGGACATCAGCACTGACATACCCTTCGATCTGAGCGCGCAGGCGACTGGTCTCGCTCACGGCCAGGGCGCGTTGTTCCTGCTTGGCAATAAATGTCTCATTACGCTCTACATAAATCGCGAAGGAGAGTACGCCGAAAAACGCAATCAGGGATGGAAGATACGTGCGGCGGGCTAGGGATCGCGTCAAGCTGCGCATAGAGTTCTTCAGAGGCATTATGGATCCGACTTAAGCACTGCACCAAAAACTTTGGCCCACTGTTACAGAAAACCCTTCACTATTCATTAACGTAGTTCCCGGAAGCGTTTGGGCATGGGCAAATCGACGTCGGTAAGCATGGCTATCGCAAATGACCGATGTATAAAGGTCTCCAATGACAAAACCATAATGGGATGGACAACTTGCCCGATGACCGCGGCGGCGATGTGCCAAAAATTGGTTGGCAATTGCGTTTGTATTTGGCGTTGCGCCCCATTCTGCAGCCGGTGATGCGCCGTTTGGTTGCCCGCCGGGTGGCTAAGGGTAAAGATGATCCGGCCCGCGCGCCCGAAAAACTGGGGCAACCTGGGTTGGCTCGGCCCGAAGGGGCCTTGATCTGGATCCATGCGGTTGGCCTTGGTGAGGTTTTGGCGTTGCGCCCTTTGTTGGTAGAGATGGGGCGGATACGTCCAGACCTACATTTCTTGGTCACGTCGACGGCACGAAGCTCCGCTCAGGTGTTCAATCAAAACTTACCACCTCGGGTTCTGCATCAGTTTTTGCCTCTGGACGGCCCAAGGTATGTCGCGCGCTTTTTGGACCATTGGCGCCCGGACGTTTCAATATGGTCTGAGCAGGATTTGTGGCCCGGGGCCATCTTTGATGCGGCCCGGCGGCGCATTCCATTGGCTTATATCAATGCTCGAATCTCCCAAGAAGGCTTTGAGCGTCGAAGGAAACTGAAATCAGGTTTTCAAAACCTCATGCAAATGTTTGCCTATGTGGCAGCGCAAGACGAAGCTTCGGCCCGCTACCTCGAGCGTCTCGGCGCCTTGGATGTGCAGGTCATGCCTTCCCTCAAGCCCGCAGCCGAGCCCTTGTCGGCGGACAGCAACGCGCTGTCATCTCTGCGACAAGACCTTCAGGGGCGTAGGGTTTGGGTGTTGGCGTCCAGCCATCCGGCGGATGAGACGGTGGCGATCGCTGCGCACAAGCAAATCTTGCATGCGGATCCGACGGCGTTGCTGATTATTGTCCCCCGCGCACCAGAGCGTGGTTTCGAGATTTGTGAGATTCTAACCTCTGAGGGAATGCTATCGGCACAGCGCAGTCAGGGGCAGGGCATTGCCGCTTCTCATCAGGTTTATGTTGCCGATACTCTGGGTGAACTTGGTCTCTGGTATCGGCTGGCAGATGTTGCCTGCATCGGTGGAAGTTTTGGAGACACACAGGGCCACAACCCTTGGGAGGCCATCGTCCTCGGTTGCCCGGTGATCAGTGGTCCAAATACAGCAAACTTTGCCAATGACTATGATGTGCTAGGGGCGAGCGGACTGTCTCAGCGGATTGCCTTAGGGCAAGGTATGGAAATGCTTTTGGCGGAAGCCGTCGCGCAAAGTGCAGAAGAAGGCACAGCGCAAAAAGTCTCTACGCTGGTTTCTAGCGCCCGTGAGGACATCTGGCCTTTGGCCTTAAAGCTGCTGTCACTCGCGCGTTCATAAGAGCACCTCCCGTTGCCGTGTAGGGCTAGCGGAGGTCGCCGATCTGCTGTCGCCCCCCCTGTTGCGGTAAGTCTTTCTTGCCCGCCCTCTCTGTTTAGCTTTGGAAACGTCACCTCTTCTGTCTTTCTTACCCCATCTCCGCGATGCCGTTGTGATACTGACGTGATACTTACGTC
>Ga0189275_100567_pt1 | contig 11568 bp, 10 predicted proteins | sample N19A6minimetaG_FD_130329 | JGI IMG/M metagenome (GOLD analysis project Ga0189275, IMG submission 130329) | Marine microbial communities from the Costa Rica Dome - N19 A6 mini metaG | ecosystem: Environmental > Aquatic > Marine > Oceanic > Photic zone | place: Costa Rica: the Eastern Pacific...
GAACCGTCAGAGGGTTACGAGGGTTCCGTCAGATCAAACGCCACATCGCCAAGCACCCGCCCGTTCACCTGAATGGCCAGCTTGTGCGGGCCAGGATGTAGTTGGAACGTGCTCGCGTTGGCTTTGAGCGGATGCTTTTTCGCCAGTGTGAGTGACTTTCCAGCAGGGATTTTGCCTTGTTTGAGTTTAAAGACCTTGTCACTGCCGCGCCCATTGGGGCGATGGAAACTCAGCACATAGTCGACCATCACCGGCACGGGGGATGTACCGTACGTCGACAGTGTTGTTTCGACCTGTAGCGCGTCGCCGATCTGAATGCTGTCGCCGCCGACGGAAAGGCTATCCAAAGTGATAGGGGCATCCGCGAGGAACCCCAACATCGACAGCGCGCCAGAATGGCCTGCCTTAACCGCAGTGCGCAAGGAATGACGCGTCATCCAGTCCAGTTCTTTAGAGGCCTGCTTACTCTGCTCTTTCCAGTCGGAAAGCTGGCTGACCACCGTGTCGGTGGAGATTTTGGAAATGTCGTTGAGGTGGTTGGACACCGACCGGGTCACGTAGCGCGTTGGATCGGCGTGCAGTTTTGCCAGTAAGGGCAACGTGGACATCGGATCGATGTCGATTTTCTTTGCCCAAGGCAGCTTTGGTCGTGTGCCTTCGCTCACCAGACGTCGGACGTGGTAATTGTCATTCTCGGCCCAGTTATGCAGGCGGGCGAAGGTTTCCTCCGGCCAGCGGTTGATGAAAGCGCGGATGTAGAACTCCATGGAGAAGCGCTTGGTCGCCTCCTCCAGCAGATCCAGCGCCCGATCGCGATGCTCTTCAACGCCATGGCGGGTCGCCAGAATGCCCGGTACCGCATGGATGAAGCGGCCGAAGTCATCATCCTTCAGTGTTGGATCAAGTGCGGGCGGCATGGCCGCTTCAAGTTGGTCCGCCATTTCAGGGAAGTCTGGCGCGAGGCGTTTTTCGATGCAGTCGGCAATCCATTCCATACGCTCCATGAGCTCGCGCCCCTGAAGCCCTGCCACTACTTCTTGATGGAAATCCTCGCCATCAAACCCCGGCACTCCGGCGGCAAATTCTGCCGCCAGATCGCCCAGGCTATCCGCGTTAAACAACTCATCTTTCAGTGAAAAACCCTGGGACACACCCACACCTCGCGCCATTTAGTTACCTACTTGCGCTTACATAGCAGATGCGAAGGCACCGCCGTCCAGCAGAACATTCTGCCCGACGATAAAGCCTGCGTGATGGGAACACAGGAAGGCACAGGTGGCGCCAAACTCATCTGAGGTACCGTAGCGGCCGGCGGGGATGGTCGCTGCGCGTTGCGCTTGCGCCTCTTCCATGGAGATGCCTTGCTGTTCTGTCACAGCTTTGTCCAGCGACACGGCGCGGTCGGTGGCATGAATGCCCGGCAGCAGATTGTTGATGGTCACGCCCTTGCCAGCCACCTGACGCGCCGTGCCAGCGACATAGCCGGTGAGGCCTGCGCGGGCGGCATTGGATAAACCCAGCACCGGAATCGGGGACTTGACCGAGACAGAAGTGATGTTCACCACGCGGCCCCAGCCTCGTTCCATCATGCCCGGCACCAGCGCTTTGATCAGCGCGATGGGGGCCAGCATGTTGGCGTCCAAGGCGGAAATGAAATCGTCACGGTCCCAATCGGTCCACATGCCTGGAGGCGGACCGCCAGCGTTGTTAACCAGAATGTCGACGCCCTGCGCAGCTTCGATCAGCTTGGCTTGGCCCTCAGTTGTGGTCACGTCACAGGCAATCGTCTGTACCTCTACGCCAAATTCAAAGCGGATGTCGGAAGCGGCCGCTTCCAGCGCTTCAACGCCGCGCGCGTTCATGATCAGATCGACACCTTCCGCAGCCAGAGCGCGAGCGCAGCCCAAACCAAGACCCTTTGAGGACGCACAAACCAGCGCGCGTTTACCTTTAATTCCCAATTCCATGCGATTCTCCCCGTTGTTGTGGGGGTAAGAAATACCCAAATTTGACAGGATGCCAGTATAATGCCGAGGCCATGGCATTGTGCTGCCACATTTGCGTGTCACTTCACGGTTTCAAAGTCCCTGTTCAGTAGACTAAAATAGGTAAGTTATGACCAGCCAAGTACAAGACAGCTCCCAGCCCTCTCAGCGCCTGCCAGTTTATCCGGCGGAAGCGTTGGTTGTGACGGATGGGGCCAACCTTGGCGATTATTTGTCCTTCGCTGAAGAGCTGGTTCCGGACGACATCTATACTCTGAGTTTTGATGCGGAAGAAAAGAGCCTTGCCCTGCGGACGGACAGCGATGGGCAGCACTTCATTGCGAGCGAATACAGCTTGGGCACTTTAGGCGCACGGGTTTACTTGGATTGCGTTGCGACCTTCATGCCGCCCAGTGGCGACACGATTGAAATTCTGGTGCTGGTCGAAGTTGACGAGCAAGGCGGTGTTGTTGAAGTCTACGGCGCGCCATTGGCACCACTAACCCCCAAAGGCGAGTATGTTTTGGTTGGGGTGGATCGCGGGGCGGCTTCGACTAAATTGGCACAGTTGGCCTGTGTAAGCTTCACCGGTGGCACGCGCATCACCATGGCGACAGGCGAACAGCGGCGCGTGGAAGATTTGAGCGTGGGCGACCGCGTGTTGACGCGGGATGACGGTCCACAGGAAGTGCGCTGGATCGGCCATGCCGTGCAGAGGGCAAGCGGCGAGTTCGCCCCAATTGTGATCACCGCTGGCACCCTCAACAACACGCAAGATCTCCGTGTGAGCCCGGATCACCGGCTGTTTGTCTATCAGCGCCATGACCATATTGGCGTTGGGCGTAGCGAGTTGCTGATCAAAGCGCGGCATCTGGTGAATGGGGACACGGTTTATGCCGATGAAGGTGGGTTTGTGGACTACTACCAGATCATGTTCGACACCCATCAGATCATTTTTGCCGAAGGTATTTCTGCCGAAACCATGCAGATGGACACCCGTACCCACCCTGCGGTGCCGGAAGAAGTGAAACAGCGTCTGCGCCCAGTCTCCAATACAGCACGTGGCATGCCACAGGCACATTTGGAAGTACAGGAAAGCCTGTTGGATCGTCCTGATGCGGTCGAGCTTTTGAAGCGTGCGTCCTCCAAGTAGGGCGCGCCGCTTTTCCTTGCGAATTGGCGCTTTGCGACCTATACGCGCGGACATGTTGGACACGCAAACAAACCGCCCCGAATTGCCGCCCGAGATTGCGCGCCGTCGCACCTTTGCGATCATCTCGCACCCGGACGCCGGTAAGACCACGCTGACTGAAAAGTTCCTCCTTTATGGTGGTGCGATTCAGATGGCCGGACAGGTGCGGGCCAAAGGTGAAGCGCGCCGCACCCGCTCTGACTTTATGCAGATGGAAAAGGACCGCGGGATCTCCGTATCAGCCTCGGCGATGTCGTTTGATTTTGGCACGTTCCGCTTCAATCTTGTGGACACACCGGGCCACAGCGACTTTTCTGAGGACACCTATCGCACGCTGACCGCCGTGGACGCCGCGGTGATGGTGATTGACGGCGCGAAAGGTGTGGAAAGCCAGACGCAGAAACTGTTCGAAGTGTGCCGCTTGCGCGACCTGCCGATCCTGACCTTCTGTAACAAGATGGACCGGGAAAGCCGCGATGCCTTTGATATCATTGACGAGATTCAAGAAAACCTTGCCATTGATGTGACACCAGCAAGCTGGCCCATTGGTGTGGGCCGGGACTTCTTGGGCACCTATGACATCCTCAACGACCGGCTGGAACTGATGGACCGTGCCGACCGAAACGTCGTGGCCGAAAGCGTGCAGATCGACGGCTTGGACGACCCAAAGTTGGCGCATCACGTTCCGGAGCATCTGCTGGAACAGTTGCGCGAAGAAGTCGAAATGGCAAAAGAGCTGCTGCCGGCGCTGGACCCGCAGGCGGTACTTGAGGGGCATATGACCCCGATCTGGTTTGGCTCCGCGATCAACTCTTTTGGCGTCAAAGAACTGATGGACGGGATCGGCACCTATGGGCCGGAGCCGCAGGTTCAAAGCGCTGAGCCGCGCAAGATTGCGCCCGAAGAAAAGAAAGTCGCCGGGTTTGTGTTTAAGGTTCAGGCCAACATGGACCCGAAACACCGCGACCGTGTGGCATTCGTGCGCATGGCCTCCGGGCACTTTAAGCGCGGCATGAAGCTGACCCATGTACGTACCAAAAAACCGATGGCGATTTCCAACCCTGTGCTGTTCCTCGCGTCTGACCGCGAGCTGGCAGAAGAGGCCTGGGCGGGCGATATCATTGGTATTCCAAACCACGGCCAACTGCGCATTGGCGACACGCTGACCGAAGGCGAAGCCTTGCGTGTGTCCGGCATTCCGAGCTTTGCGCCGGAGCTGCTGCAAGGCATCCGCGCAGGCGATCCGCTCAAGGCAAAACATCTCGAAAAAGCGCTGATGCAATTTGCCGAAGAAGGCGCGGCGAAGGTCTTCAAACCAATGATCGGCTCAGGTTTTATCGTGGGTGTGGTTGGCCAACTTCAGTTTGAAGTGCTCGCCAGCCGGATCGAGATGGAATACGGCCTGCCTGTTCGGTTTGAACAAAGCCAGTTCACATCCGCCCGCTGGGTACACGGTGAGCGGCAAGCGGTTGAAAAGTTTGCGGATATGAATAAGCAGCACATCAGCTACGACAACGATGGCGACGTGGTTTTCCTGACCCGTTTGCAGTGGGACATTGACCGCGTTGCCCGTGATTATCCCGATGTCACGCTCAGCGCGACTAAGGAAATGATGGTCTGATACACTCTGCGATTGCACGGGGTTTCGCCTCGTGCAAACATCGCGCCATGTCAGAAAAAACCCTCACCTATCCGGGCGGTTACGCCTATATGATGGAACGCTACGACGGCCGACGTGATCCCTTTGATTTTGGTCCTGAAGACCTTCCGCCGTTGGATGTGAACCTATCGGTTCTGAGGAATGCGATAGTGCCAGAACGGGCCGCGCAAAAGGGACCAGCCGATCCAAACACCAGTTGGGCCCGCAAGCGTCGTCAGATTGCCGAAGAATTTGTGGGTTTGAGTGAACTGGCATTCTTGAATGCACAGCTGATTTCCAACCTGCGCAAACGGGAACAGCCCCCGCAAACTGCCGCATTGTTTGGCCGGATATGGGCCGAGGAATCCGCGCACCTGATTGCCGAATTGAACCTGCGCTGGCTGGTGAGTTCAGTGCAGACATTTGCCGATCATGGGGAGACCCCGGCGCAGCGTGAGGTTGGCCAGGGACTGCGCATGCTGTTTGGCATGATGAAACTTTACGAATTTGAGCGCACTTTTGGGGGACTGGTCCCCAGCAAGGAATACGGCTTTGGCAAACGCGTGAAAACACGCCTGCCATTGGATATGGAGCCGTTTTCGTTAATGCATGGCGGGCTGGATATAAACGTTGTTGCGCCGATCTGGGAGATGGGCAAAACCGATCCGGTGATTGCGCCGTTGGTGGATCATCTGTTGCAGGAACTGATTGAGGAACCTGGCGGAGTATTCCGCCGCTTGGCACAGATGCGGGCTAAGAAAGAACGCCAACAGGCCCGCAAATGAGTACAACACCGACATGGGGTGTGTCGGCGACGATCAAAGCGCCTGCCGTAGATATTCTGAACTTTGTTGCCTATCATCTGGAGCTTGGCGCGACACATGTTTGGATTTACTTGGATGCCGCCAATCCCGAAGCCAAAGAACAGCTCAAACCGCATCCCCAACTCACGGTCGTGCGCACCGGCGACAATTACTGGCAAAAGACACGCGGGAAAAAGCCACCGATGCATCAGCCTCGGCAGTCGTTCAATGTGCGCCACGCCTACAATCGCGCCAAGAAGGTGGATTGGCTGCTGCATATAGATGTGGACGAGTTTCTGTGGCCGGATCGATCAATCACCGAACAGCTTGCCGAGCTGCCGGAGGAGTGCCTGGTCGCCCGGGTACGTCCGTCGGAAGCCATGGCTTCAGTGGGCGAGGACGACTTGACCCACTTCAAGTCGTTTGTCGCCGACAGCACGCTGCGCAACCGGATCGTTGCGGATATCTACCCGAATTTTGCGCCGTATCTCAAAAACGGCTTTGTCAGCCATGTGGCCGGAAAGATGTTCTTGCGCACCGGGCAAAAGGACATGGCGATCAAAATTCACAATGTGGTGCAGAACGGACGGCAAAATCCGGGCCAAGTGGAGCTTCGCGATATGGCGCTGCTGCATCTGCACACCACCAGTTGGGACCATTGGATGCAGAGCTTTGCTTATCGCCACAAGAAGGGTTCTTACCGTGACGAGCTCGGATCGGCGGTGCCAGAGGATCAGGGCGGGTTGAACCTGCACAAACTCTTTGCCCATCTGGCCGAGGAACCGGACGGGTTGCGGCAGTTTTATGAGGAAGTCTGCGTCGCCTCACCTGAGCTGCGGGCGAAACTTGACGCACATGGGCTGTTGCGTAGCCATCGGTTGGATTTGGTTGCAAAGCGGCGGAAACACTTCCCCGACTTTGACGGTTAGTGTTTCGCAAACAACGCCAAAGACTTGATACATATTCGGTTTTATTGACCTGACGCTGCGCGTGCGATAGAAGGCCCCGTGGATCAAAAACGCCATCGACGCGGGGCCAGCCGGGCCCGATCCGAGACGCCGCTACGGGCCAAAGAGTGTCCGTAAACCACGGATACATATGACAAAATTCTCTGACCTGAACCTCAACCCGAAGGTGCTCAAAGCGATTACCGAAGCGGGCTATGAAACCCCAACCCCCATCCAAGCCGGTGCGATTCCTTCGGCATTGGAAGGCCGTGACGTGCTGGGCATTGCGCAAACCAGTACCGGCAAGACCGCAAGTTTCACACTGCCGATGCTGTCTTTGCTGGCGCGAGGCCGCGCCCGCGCGCGTATGCCGCGTAGCTTGGTGTTGTGCCCAACACGGGAGTTGGCGGCGCAGGTTGCTGAAAACTTTGACACCTATTCCAAACACCTGAAGCTAACCAAGGCGCTGTTGATTGGCGGGGTGAGCTTTAAGGAACAAGAGCAAATCATCGACAAAGGTGTCGATGTTCTGATCGCCACACCGGGCCGTTTGCTGGACCATTTCGAGCGCGGCAAGCTGATCCTGTCTGACGTGAAAGTCATGGTGGTGGATGAAGCCGACCGGATGCTCGATATGGGGTTCATCCCCGACATCGAACGCATCTTTGGCCTGACACCGTTCACCCGCCAGACGCTGTTTTTCTCCGCCACAATGGCGCCCGAGATTGAACGGATCACCAATACGTTCCTGTCCAACCCAGAGCGGGTAGAAGTGGCGCGTCAGGCGACTGCAAGTGAGACCATTGAGCAGAACGTGGTGATGTTCAAAGCCTCCCGCCGCGATCGCGAAGGCAGCGAAAAGCGTAAGGTTCTGCGGGCATTGATTGATGCAGAAGGTGACAAATGTACCAACGCGGTGATCTTCTGCAACCGTAAGACAGACGTGGATATCTGCGCCAAGTCGTTGAAGAAATACGGCTATGATGCTGCGCCGATCCACGGCGATCTGGATCAGTCCCAACGTACCAAAACACTGGACGCGTTTAGAAATGGCGAGTTGCGCCTGCTGGTGGCCTCGGACGTGGCGGCCCGTGGTTTGGACGTGCCAAGCGTGAGCCACGTGTTCAACTTTGATGTGCCTGGCCACGCCGAAGACTATGTGCACCGTATTGGTCGCACAGGGCGCGCAGGGCGAGAAGGTAAGGCTGTGACCATTTGCAGCCCACGTGATGAAAAGCAGTTTGACGCGGTTGAGGCGCTGATCCAGAAAGAGATCCCACGCATCGAAAACCCCGTAAAGGTCGAGCCGCGCAAACTACGTAAGCGCAAGGAAGACGACGCGCCGAAGGTGGAGAACCAGCAAGAGGTCGTGGAAGCGGGTGAAGCCCCGGTAAAAGACGAAAACCGTGGCCGCGATGACAACCGCAATCGCCGTGGTCGTGGCCGGGGCCGCAATGACCGCCGCGATGAAGGCAACAAAGTTGTTGGCATGGGTGATCATATGCCCAGCTTCATCGCCATGAGCTTTGAAGAGCGCCGCGAACAGGGCGCACAATGATACCAGCACGGTATGAGCCTATTCTCTTTGGGCTCATACTGTCTGGCATGATGACCAATGTGGTCACGTTCATCTCAACCTTTTTGGTCGGAGGATTGGTGCCTGGCTTTGTCGCAATGTGGCTAAGCGCGTGGGGCGCCAGTTGGATGGTCGCCTTTCCTCTGGTGTTGGTTCTGGCGCCGCTGACACGGCGGATCGTCAAAAACTTGGTCCGCAAGCCATAGGCAAGCGAACCAAAGCCTTCTTCAATCTTGTTATGGAGGACGCTTAGCTCAGGCGGCTGACGATCACCGTCACTTCCGGCTTTTTGCCAATTTCGTCGCGGGCTGAATTGCGCACAATGCGGCGAATGTCACCTTCGATCTTGTCATCATCCGCCAGTGTTTTCTCTTTCGCACGGCCCAAGAACTGGGTGACGTCTTCTTCGAGCACATCCACCAGGGGGGCTTGAGAGCGGCCCAGCTCCGGCAAGCCTATCAGCTCGCACCACGCGTCGCCCAGCGGCTCATCGTCTTCGTCCAGTAGCACGGTGACAATCACATGGCCATTAAGCGCCATGCGGATGCGGTCGCGGATGATGCCGTCGAGCGCGCCGATCTGCGTGTGACCGTCGAGATAGGTTCGGCCGGTTTCCACATAGCCAGCAATGGACGGTTGCTTACCCGTCAGATCCAGCATGGTGCCGTTCACCGCCACGATAGATGCGCGACCAGCTTCGTTGGCCAATTTCGCGTGTTCTCGCAAATGACGATGTTCACCGTGGTTTGGGATCACCATGGTGGGGTTCACGATGTCATGCAGGCGTGCCAGATCTGGGCGGTTTGCGTGACCGGAAACGTGGTACTTGCCGGAGCTGTCGTCCACTACATCCACACCCATTTCGGAGAACTGGTTGATAATACGAATAACGCCCTTTTCATTGCCCGGAATGGTTTTCGAGCTGAACAGGAAAAGGTCGCCCTCTTTCAGGGTGATGCCGTTGTATTTACCGCGCGCGAGTTGCGCACTGGCGGCGCGGCGTTCGCCTTGGGAACCGGTCACCAGCAGCATGAGGTTTTCACGTGGAATGCTGGCGGCGTCTTCAGGGCTGACCACTTTGGGGAAATCAGACAAAACGCCGGTCTGAATGGCGGCCTCAATCATGCGACGCATAGCGCGTCCCATGAGGCAGATAGAGCGCCCGGCCCGCTCACCAGCCTCGGCCAGCGTTTTCACACGCGCGACGTTGGAGGCGAAGGTTGTGGCGACCACCATGTTCGGAGCTGTGGCGACGAGCTGTTCGATCTCCGGCCCAACAGAGGCTTCAGAGCGGCCTTCGTGGTGCGAAAACACGTTGGTGGAGTCACAGATCAACGCTTTGACATCGTCCTTGGAGACCTCGGCCCAGAGCGCGGGATCAAACGGCTCGCCCACCAGCGGGGTTTCGTCCAGCTTGAAGTCGCCAGAGTGGATCACACGGCCTGCAGGGCAGTCGATCACCAAGGCGGCGCTTTCAGGGATGGAGTGGCTCACCGGCAGGAAGCCAACTTTGAAGGGGCCTGCCTCGGTGGTTTCGGGCCATGCGGAGACAGTGCGCACCACCTCTTCGGGCTGGCCACGATCCGCCATTTTGTGTCGGGCTAGGTTGGCGGTGAACGCGCGGGCATAAACCGGCACGCCGAGGCGTTCCCAGTAGTGGCCGACAGCGCCAATGTGGTCCTCGTGGCCGTGGGTGATGAACACCGCCTCAAGGCGGGATTTGTTTTCTTCCAGCCATGTGATGTCGGCAAAGATCAGATCCACGCCAGGGCTGGTTTCCATGTCGGAAAAGGCCACGCCGATGTCGACGAGGATGAGACGCTCATTGTCAGCCGGGCCGAAGCCGTAGACATAGGCGTTCATGCCGATTTCGCCGGAGCCGCCAAGCGGCAGATAAATCAAGCGGTCGCTCATGCGCCCTGCTCCTTGTTGTAATCATGGATCACGGTCAAACCGTGCATCGTCAAATCGTCTTCGATGGTGTCAAACAGGTGATCACCCTGCTCAAACAGGGGTGCGAGACCGCCTGTACCCACCACTTTCATTGAGGCGCCGTACTCGGCCTTGATGCGGGCAATGATACCCTCAATCAGACCGGTGTATCCCCAGAACACACCAGACTGAATACAGCCGACGGTGTTGGTTCCGATCACTTTTTCCGGTTGGCTGATGTCCACATGTGGCAAAGCTGCCGCGCCGGCGTGCAAAGCTTCGAGGCTAAGATTCACGCCAGGGGCAATCACACCACCAACATAGGCGCCGTCTTCAGCCACAACGTCAAAGTTGGTTGCCGTGCCGAAATCAACAACCACCACATTACCGCCATGCCGGTCGAACGCAGCGACGGCATTGGCCAAACGATCGGGCCCAGGCTGGGTGCCTTGGTCGACGCGCGGCTGATGCGGCAGTTTGCATTCCGGCTTGCCCACCACCAGAGGGCGGCAGTTGAAGAAGCGGTCTGCGAACACACGCAGGTTCCACACAACGCGCGGCACTGTAGAGGAGATGATCACATCGGTGATTTCCGCCTTGATGCCGTAGTGATTGATCAGCGTCGAATACCACGTGAAGTAGGCGTCAGCTGTGCGGGCATGGTGGGTAGACGTTCGCAGGGTGCAGAGGAATTTCTCCCCATCCCAAATCGAGAACACGGTGTTGGTATTGCCGCAGTCAATGGCCAGAAGCATGTGTCTTGGTCCCTCTTTGCGCGGGTCAGAAAAAGATGTCGGCTGCGGGGATAGCCACGCGGCCCTTCGCGGTCTTCAACACCAGATTGCCTGCGCTGTCTACCGTTTCGAAGGTTCCAGTTGTTTCGTCACGGGTGGTGCGGGCGGTAATGACTTCCCCAATCCGGGCAGCTCGGGTCAGCCAAGCCGTGCGGATCAGGTCAAAGCCATAGGTGCTGAATTGAGCTTCCCAATGGGCGTAGGCCGGTGCCAACGCGTCGAGAAAGTCTTCCGGGCCAACGGCGGCGCCAGTTTCGCTGAGCAAGGACAAAGGGCGTGTGGCTTGCGTTTCAACTGCGCCGCTGTCGGGCGCATGGGCAAGATTGACCCCAATGCCAATCGCAATGTGGCTCACCGTTCCCCCAGCCATGCCTGCGCTTTCAAGAAGAATGCCAGCAACTTTGCCACCATTGAGCAGCACGTCGTTGGGCCATTTGAGCGCCAGCCCTTCAGAGCGGCCTGTGACCGCGACAAATGCATCGTAAAGTGCCAAAGACGCCACGAAGGAGCGCAACGCGACCTGATCCGGGGCTTCTGCCGGGCGCATCACCAGAGTGCCCGCAAAATTGCCAACGGGATCGACCCATGCCCTGCCGCGGCGGCCACGGCCCTGCGTTTGCCGCAGGCCGAGAATCCACTCAGGTCCAGCCAGTTCCGGCGCGATGCGGGCGGCTTCGGCGTTAGTGCTGTCGACTTCGGC
>Ga0189275_100568_pt1 | contig 11549 bp, 8 predicted proteins | sample N19A6minimetaG_FD_130329 | JGI IMG/M metagenome (GOLD analysis project Ga0189275, IMG submission 130329) | Marine microbial communities from the Costa Rica Dome - N19 A6 mini metaG | ecosystem: Environmental > Aquatic > Marine > Oceanic > Photic zone | place: Costa Rica: the Eastern Pacific...
CGATACTGGGTGGGTTTTCACAGGCCGCTTTGCCGCCGCAAGAGCCGGGCAGACTGCCTTTGACAACGAGGGTAGCGATTGTCTTCGGGTTGATGTTGGTCGCGGTCTTGGGGCTGTCACCGTCCTGGGAAGTCGCTCTTGTGGTGGCTGCGGGCATGTCCTTTGTCACCACTGTGACCGCCATCTCCACCCAGACCGCGATCCAATTGGATCTGGAAGACGACATGCGCGGGCGCGTGATGAGCTTGTGGGCGGTGATTGCCGCAGGTGGCTCGGCCTTGGGCGCGGGCGCGATGGGTGTTTTGGCCGATTGGCTGGGATATCAGACCGCGTTGATCTGGTCCGGCAGCTTCGCGGCGTTGGGTGTGTCGGCCTATCTTTTGTTCGCACGCTTCAAAGCCTAAGCCCCGATGCCGAGGGGCACCGGGGCTTGTCCGCCAATCCGTCGGGGAGTGTCAGATCAGTTAGCGGCAGGTTCGATGTTGCCGATGTTCACGAACATGGTTTCACCCGAGTGATCATCCACACCGTCGTTGTCGGTTGAGAAGAAGGCAGTGCCGTCTTCAAAAATCGCCAGGCCTTCAACCTTGTCCAGAACGTAGCCACCGGTGGCGGTCAGATCGGTGAGCAGATCGCGGACCAGAACTTTGGAGACTACCGGCAGTTCCCCGCCCAATGGAGCTGGCACCATTTCGGAGGCTGGTATGCGGTAGATCTTTTTCGTCACGGCGCGGTGATCGTGCTGGTTGTCACGCTCCACGATATAAACCCAATCGCCGTGGGCTACGATTTCGGAGAGACCCACCCAGCCTGTGTCCGGCTTGGCTTTTGGATAATGCACGGCGCCCCATTCCTTGGTCTCAAGGTTGTAGGACACGAGTTTCACGTGATCGGCTGGATCGTCTTTCCACTCACGTTGCACGGCCATCCAGAGCGTGTCACCGATCTTGGTGATGCCTTCAAAACCGAAGCGCTTTTCAACAGCGGCCAGTTCTGCCGGGATGCCAAATTCACCTTTCAGATTCTTGATCGAGCCGTCGGCCTGCACGTGATAGATCGCGTGCGGGATCAAGCGCTCTGTGCGGCCTTCGGATGCCACGTAGAAGCCGCCTTTACCGTCCAGCGTGATGCCTTCAAGGTCGAGCTTCTGCGCTGGTGCGCCGTTGCGAGTCACGCGGATCACATCCATGATGCGGGCCGGTGCCTGGTTGGTGTCGATTTTGAAGATTGAGGGTTGGAAGCCGTAGAAGCTGTCATTCACAGCCCAGACGATGCCGTACTTGTCAGCTACCATGCCGGAGATCGCGCCCCAGCCGATCAGCTCGTCAGCGCCTTCGGATGTCAGGTGCGGATAGGTTGTTGGTGCGTCCTGATATTCAAACAGCATGACGTGCGCGCGGGCGCCACCGTCCTCAATGAGATCTTTTTCGTTAGCGGAAACCAGCAGGTTGCGCTCTGGAATGGCGACATAGCCTTCTGGACCAACGCCGGAGGGCAGTAGCTGCTTCAGCACAGGGGCGGCTGGGTTGGTGACGTCATAGACGCCCACGACGGAAGCACGCTCTGCGCCAACAAACACATACGGGGTGCCGTTGAAGGTAGCGAAGGTCACGCTTTCGGGTTCGACCCCTTTGCTGTCGGAGCGTTTGTCTGGGTAGTGGCCGATTTGGATGATGGCTTTCTCAAAGTCAGTACCGCTTTCGTATACAACGGTGCCGTCCTTGTGGAAGATGGTCCAACCGCGGGAGCCGCCGTCCATGTCGCCCTCGTTGGCGGTGGCGAAGTGGTTGTTGTCAATCCATGCTACGGCATCCGGCTCGCGCAGGCGGCCTGCTTGGCTTTCGGTGAAGATCAGCGCGCCACGTTCGTCTGTTGCGTCGATGCCTTCGAGGTCAACCGCACCGGCGGAGAAATGTGAGATGATTTCGCCGTCTTTGGAGACAACCACCATGTGGTTGTTTTCCTGCAGAGTCACCACGGTTTCACCAAGTGCGTTGATGGAGACATATTCTGGTTCTGGGTCTTCAGGGGAGACTTCTGCGAGGCCGGTCATGTCCACCATACGCAGGGTGTCACAGGCCAGACTGCCGTCTTTCAGGTCGACCATGGCAAGCATGCCCGCTGGCATCTGCCCAGTGCGGCCGTCGCCGAGGTCTTCGTCACGCTCGTTTTCGATTGCGACAGACACGAAGGAGGCGTCCGGTGCGATGGCAACGCTGTCTGGTTGGCCACCGAGGTCACAGGAGGCCGCGATATTGCCGTTTTTGATGTTGATAGTCTGCAGGCTGCCCGACGGCGCTATGTAGCTTTCGGAAGTGTTCACACCAACGATGGCAAAGTCACCCAGAACGCCAACGGAGGTTGGTTCGCCAGACAGAGCAATGTTGCCTAGTGGTTTGGGGTTGGCAGGATCGGTGATGTCGATGCGGCCCAAAACGCCGAGCGGGCTGTCGGTATAGACCAAGGTCATGCCGTCGGCCGTTGCTGCGATGATTTCCGGGGAAGTCTCGCGTGTGGTATCCTCGCCAGCGGCCATGTTTTTGACCACGGGGAAAGAGGCAATCCGGTTGAAGTTCATCTCTGCGGCGGCGTGACCTGCGGTCAGAACCAGCGCGGAGGTCAGGCATAGGCTGCGAAGCAACATCTGTGCGTCTCCGTGTTGAATACTGCGCAGGGGCATCGCATGGACAGGTGACGCATCTGTAACGGGCGAGTGACAGATTTGTTAAAGCCAACGGGTGGATGTCGCAAAAGATGTTTGAGGTTTGAAATAGTTTCGCCCAGAGTGCGGTTTAGACTTGGGGAGAGAGTTGATGGATTGGGACGACGCATATTCAAACGGCGCCTATATTGAGGGCGCAGAGGGTTACCCGCCGCGCTGGGAGCAAGAGGCCGCTGCGTTTCGCAATTCCTCTGATGTGGAGTTAGACGTGGCCTATGGTGCTGGGGAGCGTCACAAGTTCGATCTGTTTAGACCTAGGGGCGCGGCGAACGGCCTGTTGGTCTTTGTGCACGGTGGCTACTGGATGGCGTTTGATAAGTCCTATTGGAGCCATTTTGCGCGGGCGGCTGTGGAGCGCGGTTGGGCGGTGGCGCTGCCGTCGTACGATCTCGCGCCCGAAGTGCGGATTTCGGACATAACAAAGCAGGTAGCTGCGGCTGTAACCAAGGCATGTACGTTGGTTGACGGTCCTATAGTCTTGGCCGGGCACTCGGCTGGAGGGCACCTTGTGGCGCGGATGATCTGTGATGAGGTGTTGCCGGAGGATGTGGCCGCGCGGGTGTCTCGGATCGTTCCGTTCTCGCCGCTGGCCGATCTGCGTCCGCTGATGAAGACGGCGATGAATGACAAGCTGCGACTGGATGCGGCGGAAGCGGACGCGGAAAGTCCAATGTGGTACGCACCGCGTGCAGGTGTTGATGTGACTGTGTTGGTTGGCGCGGCGGAGCGGCCTGTGTTCTTAGATCAGGCACGCAGGCTGTCAGAAGCCTGGGACTGCGACCTAGTTGTAGCGGGCAGCAAGCACCACTTTGATGTGATTGACGCCTTTGCCGATCCTGACAGCGATATGGCGCGGATGCTGTTTTCCTAAGCGCGAAAGCAGGGGAGTGTGTCACCTTCCTTGGGGGTGGCATGCCACACGCCGCGCGCAATGGCGCGCGCGAGACAGGTGGCTGCTGCATGACCGAGCCAGAGCGTGTCGGCGATGTCGTTGTCCAAAGGTTTGGCGTTGGTGCTGACGCCAAAGATCAAGTCACCGTCCATTGGGGTGTGCGAGGGCACCAACGCGCGGGCCATGCCGTCATGGGCGGCGATGGCCATGCGGGTGCATTGGGCCTGTGTTAAGTCCGCGTCAGTTGCGACAATGGCGATGGTGGTGTTGTGGCTGGAGAGTTTCGTGTTGGGTAAGTCGCTGGGAGCGGAAGGTAGGAGGCCTTTGCCGCCAAACTCGGTGCCCACTTCCCAAGGCGCGGCCCAGAAGTGTTTGCCATCCGGTGAGGCGTCGCCAAGGGCATTCACAGCCACCAAAGCGCCGACCGTGTGACCTGACTGAAGTACTATGCTGGCTGAGCCAAGTCCGACTTTATGACTGGCAAGGGTTCCGACTGCGCCCGCGCCGACCGAACCAAGCGCAAAATCCTCGGACGCTGCCTCTAAAGATGAGGCTCCCAGGTCTTTGTAGGGGTTGGTGTCCCAGTTCTTGTCGCCGCCATTCAGCAGATCGAAGAGGATCGCGCCGGGTACAATAGGGACAGTTTGATCGCCGACAGAAAAGCCCCGGCCTTGCGTATGCAGGGCATCTGCCACACCGGAAGGCGCGTCCAGGCCAAAGGCAGAACCACCGGATAAGGTGAGCGCGTCGACCTGCTGCACGGTTTTGTCGGGCGCCAGAAGGTCGGTTTCACGGGTGCCTGGCGCACCGCCCATCACAGAGACGCCGCAGGTAAAAGGCGCATCGCCAATCAACACGGTGGTGCCGGTCATGATGTGGTCGTCCTGCGCGCTGCCAACACGCAAGCCGGCTACGTCCGTGATCAGGTTTCTGGGTCCGGTTTGCATTTTAGCGCCTCCTATTGGGGTCACAGTAGGCGCGTAATTTTTGGACGCAAGGTCGTGGTTGAGACATCTGTGTCGGATTCTGCTTGTCCCCGTGTCGCGAGATTTGGCAAAATACCTGCAGCATTGGCGATGGCGTCGCCACATTCCATTCGGAATGCGCACTAATCTTTCCAGTCCTGAACGCCGGGACCTCTTTGATCGGAGGTCAAAATGACTGCACGTCCAGAATTCTATCGTTTCCACAATGGCGAGAAAGCGCTGTTGCAATTTGCCGAGGCTGAATATGCCAACCGCGTGGCCGGCCTTCGTGCCATCATGGTTGAGCATGGGGTCTACGCAGTTGTGTTCACGTCTATGCACAATGTGTCCTATTACTCTGGCTTCACATACTGCGCCTTCGGGCGGCCTTATGCGGTGGTGGTGACACCGACTGAATGCGTCACCATCTCGGCAGGCATCGACGCAGGGCAGCCTTGGCGGCGGTGTTATGGCGACAACATCACCTACACCGACTGGCAGCGCGACAATTACTGGCGGGCGATCAAGTCGATCACCGGCGGTGGCGCGGTGATTGGCATTGAAGGCGACCACCTGACCTTGCTTCAGCAAGACAAGTTGGAGAGTTTCCTGTCACCGTCTAAAGTGGTTGATCTGTATGAACCCACCATGCGTCAACGGATGCATAAGAGTGCGGCGGAAATCGAAATGATCCGCGCTGGTGCAGCTGTGGCTGATGTGGGGGGGTACGCGATCCGGGATGCCATCAAAGAAGGCGTGCGCGAGATTGACGTGGCCATGGCCGGTCGCGATGCGATGGAGCTGGAGATTGCGAAGCGGTTTCCGGATGCGGAGTATCGCGACACCTGGGTGTGGTTCCAGTCGGGCATCAACACAGACGGGGCGCATAACCCTGTGACCGCGCGCAAATTGCAGCGGGGAGATATTCTGTCGCTCAACACCTTCCCGATGATTTCTGGCTATTACACCGCGCTGGAGCGCACGCTTTTTGTTGGCGATGTGGATGACGCAAGCCTGAAGATCTGGGAGGCCAACGTCGGTGCACATGAGTTGGGGATTTCCTTGCTGAAGCCGGGGGCGAGCTGCGCAGAAGTGACGGAGCAGATCAATGAGTTCTTTGCGGAGCGCGACCTGCTGCAGTACCGCACCTTTGGCTATGGTCACAGCTTTGGCGTGTTGAGCCATTACTATGGCCGTGAAGCCGGATTGGAGTTGCGTGAAGACATTCCAACGGTACTGGAGCCAGGCATGGTGATTTCCATGGAGCCAATGTTGACCATCGCGGACGGACAGCCGGGAGCTGGCGGCTATCGCGAGCATGACATCCTGGTGATCAATGATGATGGCAACGAGAACATCACCGGCTACCCCTATGGGCCGGAATTCAACGTCGTCGGCTAAGGCAATGTGAGAAGTTTTAGGTTTTGGCTGCGCGATAACGTGGCCAAAACTTCGCGAAATGCGGGTGCGCGTCTGTGGCCCCTTTCTTTTGCCGTGCACATTTGCAACACTCGCCCAAATTGGATCCGAGTCTGATGTAAATGGGAGTAACATTCCCCATATCAGCCTCAACATATTGGAAATAGGGAGTGTTTTATGGCAGATTTTGAAACTCAAGTGCGTGAGTCTCAGGCACAGGTAGCCGAAGCACAAAGCAAGATTGCGGAGCTGACTGGGCGCATCGATGCGGCACGGGCAAAGATTAAAACCGGTGACGATGTCGCGATTGATATCGAAAACGCGACATTAGACGATGTGCATGCGCACACGGATGTGATGAACGCCAATATCGCTGAGCTGATCATGGGCTTGGACGATGTCACCGCGGCTTTTTCCAAAGATTTTGATCAGATGCGGGACAAGACCGGCTGGGAGAGCTTTGTTGGCATCTTTAGCCGTGGCAAATCCGAGTCGATGCGTGCGGAACGGATCAAGACGGCCAACATCGATGATAAGCTGCAGGACCTGATTGCGAAATCCGACGTGATCACCAAGTTGCTCGAAAGCCAATTGGCCGTGCTGGACGAGCAGAAGGTGAAGGTTGAAGCCAATCTGAGCGAGACGCTGGATGAGCGTGAATTCACCGTGGGTGAACTGGAAAGCCTGCGGGCGGAAATTTTGGGTATGGATCCCAAGATCATCGAGATCGAGAACAAGATTGCGGTTGAGCAGGACGCGGCGGCGCGGACCAAGCTGGAAACCGAGCTGGCGGATCTGAACAAAGCCTACAACGCGCTGGTGCAGCAGGAGCAGGTGAAGCTCTCCAAGAGCCAGACGCTGGAGCGCTATATCGAGAAGGGCAAAACCTGGGTCGACTCTCTGCAAAATCAGGCGGCGACGCAGATGGTGCTGATCAACAAGCTACAGACGGACACCAAGCAGCGCGTGGTGCTCTATGATGCGCTAACCAAATCCTTGAAGACTGCGCAGCAGCAGGACATCGCCCACCGGATCAATGAGATTGGTGTGGAAACCGACAAAGAAGCGCAGGCGTCCATGGCCGCTATTGGCACGGCGACGAACCAGCGTATGGCGGACATGATGGAAGCTCATGAGGAACACATGGTGTTTGCGCGTGACGTGCTGGACGCGAAGGCCAAGGCGGACGAACGCTTTGCCCGGCGGTTCCAGAAGATCGTCGAGAAGCACGATAAGAACCTGTATGGGGCGTGACTTGCCGCAACTCTTAGGCGGTCTCAGCTTTGCATTGCTGCTTTCATTCTTTCTTATTGTGCATGTTTCAGTGGGAGTCGTCGTGCTGTAGCATCGAGCCAGTGAAGCTGGATACTACTTGCTCGTACGCGACCCTGAGATGCATTGGGTTGAAGTTTCTTTCTTCAAGTATTGGTTATCAATTGGAACCCAAGTCTTTCATGTTGCATTAGTATTTGGTGGGATGGCGTTTGGCTCGGTTTTTGCTTTTTGAAATTCTGCCGGAGCAAAAACCATCAACAATGATTGATGCGGAAATTGAGAATGCCTCAGATTAGTTTGGCTTTGAATTTGAGTGCAACAGCTGGCTACATGAACGGTAAGAGGGCCATTTCGAACGTCTTGTTTGCAAGATCCGCTCTGCAATTTCATGCGATCCGTGACTGCATGTCCTGAGGGGAAAAATGACTGACACAACCAAAGACCACACCGCTCTGATGGAGACCCGCGCGTCGCGCCGGTATTTCCAGAAGTTTGAGCGCATCACCGAGCACTTCTCACAGGTGGCGGCGGCGCGGGCGGCTGAGGGGGCGATTGGCGAAAATGAGGTGGAAATCCTCACGCGCTATCTGGCGTCGATTGGCTACACCTTCAAAGCGCTGAGCATGAAGTATTTGCTGGTTGGGCGCCAAACCGGGCATTTTTTTGGCAGCCTTGCAATGGATGCGGTGGAGAGCGGTTTTCCTGTGTTCAACGAACTGCTGGTGATGGCCAATGACGCGCAGCAGGCAGAAAGCCATTTGCGCAATATGCCGAGCACTGAACAGCTCAAAGATGACATGCTGCGCGCCATCATTGGCGATCAGGAGATCCCGACGAAGCTGCAATTCGCGCTGAGCCAGCGGCTTTACTATCAGGAATTGCTCAAGGGCGAGCTGTTTTGGGCGCAGAACCATCCGGAGGTGCGCTGGCAGGGCAATTTGTCGAAGCGGCGGCGTCAGTATTTGGTGCATTGGGCGGTCTACGACAGTCAGGTGAACCTGCCGACGATTTATTTGATGGACCTCGAGGACACCGGGCGACGGGCCTTGCCCAAAGATGAGCGGCGTTGGCCGGAGGTGCAGGCGCATTTGATGGCGCAGGCAGTGGGCGGCTTGAAGCTTGTGACCATTGCCAAAGGCTTTGACGAGAGCTTTGACGACCTGCACCCCAAACGGCTGCGGCGCATTTACGTGGGGCCGATGTATTCGAGTGCCTTTACGCGGCAGTCGGGGCCGATCCGCGAGGTGTTGGAGGCTGCGCGCGCCCCGGAGGGTGAGGATTGGACCTTGGCCTGGACCACCGAGGACTTGGTGAGTGAGCGAGTCACGGATGAGCGTTCCGGCTGGTTTGGCACGGTGGAGCGGCAGGTCTTTGCGCTGGATCCCTTTGCCGGGCATGGAGCGGACACCGGGGCAACCAGCATGGAGCGCTCGATCATCCTGCCACAGCGGCCGTTTCAGGCGCTGGAGGAGCTCAATCCACCGGGTTTTGGCAGCGTGACCAAATATGTGGTGAGCCCGCAGGGGCGGGTGCTGCGGTATTAGGTGGGGCCCTGGCGTCGAGCCTGCGGCGATAGAATTTTCCAGAATGAAGTTTGGGGTGGAGATTTAGATGAGCCTGACAAGTGACCAGATGGAGCTGCGCGAAGAGGATATTTGCAAGCATTATGATGCCGCTGTGGGGATGCTGGACGGCTTTGATCACACGCCGCGAATTGCCAAGGGCAAGGATCCTGTGGCCGCGCCGGAACGCTCCAACGGGATTGGCACGCGGCGGCGGTTTCGCAGCACCACGCCGGGGTTGGTGACGCGCTCAACCGCGCGGCCGGAAGGCGTGCATCTGGTGGAGCGCATTGAGGGCGCGGGTGGGGAAGATCCGCTGGTGTCCCCTATACAAGCCAATGTGCTGCACGGGATGCGTCGGGCTTTGGCGATTGCCTTGGCGGTGGGTGAGAACTTTGCCGAGGCGTCTGGCTTGGCGGATTTGAAGCGGGATAATCTTGCCGGCGCACTGGGTGCGGATAAGAAGACTGCGTTCTCGGAGCTGTTGGCAGCGGAAGCTTTGGCGGTGTCTTTTGTTTTTGCCAATGCTACTTCGTTTTTGTTGGCGCCCTTGCTGAGCGAAACGCAGGTCGAGGTGGGCGAAGTTGAAGAGGTGCTGACCGACAATGCGCAGCTGGCTCTGCATGGCGCGTTGTGGGAGCTGGATCAGGATATCGCCACGCTGGTCAGTGATGAGGACCGGCTGGTCGCCTGTGTTTGTGCCTTTGCCGAGCAGCTGATGGAGAAGGTGGCCTTGCGGGCGCAACACGCGCCACAGTTGGCGGCTTTTGTCGGCGCGAGCTGGAAAGTTGAGGCCGATGATCTGACCATCAATGGATTTACGCCAGCGCAGGCCGCGAAAGGCTCGACGTTGACCATGACCTTCAAGAAGCCCAACGAGGTGGTGGGCAACCACATTGCCAAATATCAGGCGATGAAATTGGCCAAGATGCTGATGGCCTATGACTTTGATCGGCGGCTCAACCCTTTTGCCGAGCTGGGCGGATTTATCTTCACCTTCATGGGCGACGGCGCGCCGGGGACCGGGAAAACCACGCTCATTCAGATGATGGCCGGGCTGATCAACGACTATTGTCAGGTCGCTGGCTACGCCTTCCGCTATCAGAACTTTGGCATCGATAATATCGACAGCTATCAGGGCAAATCAGGACAGAACGCGAAAGCCTTTGTCCAGAATGTGCTAGACCCGCAGGTGATTGGCTTTGGCACCATTGATGACATCGACCAGATCGCGGGCAAACGTGGGGATCGGCAGTCCTCGGCGGGGCAGCAGGAGGTCACGGCGGTCTTTATGGAGGCCTTTGCGGGCGCCAACACCGTGGTGCGGGGCAACTGTACCTTTGGCATGTTCTCTAACTATCCGGAGAACGTTGATGATGCGCTGCGTCAGCGGGCCGGAGCGCGGTTCCTGGTGGATGGGCCGCAAACGCGGGAAGATTACATCGACATCCTTGCGCTCTTGATGGGCAAAAACCACGACATCGCGCTGGGCGAGCATGATCTGTTTGAAGCGCAGGCCATTCAGAAGGCGGTTGCGGCGAACTTTGAAAGCCACAATCGACCGCATGAGGAAGGGCTGCTGAACGTCTTTGATAAGGTGCATGGGCAAGTTGGGGAGCTGGATACAATTGCCAAGATGGGCACCTACCTGAAGGCCATTCAGGAGGCCGATCCGCGCTTTACCGGGCGGGCGATCAAGAACATTACGGACGCGGTGAAGGTGCGGGCGATGGACTTTGAATTGCCAGATGCATGGATGGAGAATCCGGAGCTGTTCTTGGCCAAAGACTACGACACCAAGAAGGCCATGATCGGCGAGCTGCGAGTGCCGATCACCACCGACATGGTGGTGCAGGAGATCAACCGCTATGCCGACAGCGAGTTCCGCTATGCCGACAAATCCGATGAGGTCGCGATCTCCAACATGGTGCGCGACATGCAGCGGTCCGAGGCGGCGAAGCGGCGGTATCTGGAGGGCAAAGCGTAAGTGTTTGTGATCGACAGCATCGGGTTTTTCAACACGGCGGTGCCGCTGGGCGTTTTGGCGCTTTTGGCGGTGCTGTTGCCGCGTGTGCTGGTGGATCGTGAGACGCGCTCATACGGCAAAGTGCTGCATGGGATTGCGCTATCGGCGGCGTTTTTGGTGGCGATTGGGTTTATGATCTCGATTGGCGTTACCCAGATGCGCGGGTTTGAGGCCGTGGGGCATTTTGAGATTGATCCGCTGGGTGCGGCCTGGGTGCATCTGCGGCTGTCGCTGATGGCGGCGATTTTATGGGCACCGATTTTGGGGCTTGTGTGGTTTGGCCAAGCGCAGGGCGTGGAAGAGCGGCGCGGGCAGGATAGTGCGGCGGGGGAACGGTGAGGATGGCGATGAGGGCTGCGCCCGACCTGGTGGGCGCTTTGGAATGGTTTGTTGCTTGCGGTTCGGTGCAAGGAGCGCAGGTGTGGGAGCATATGGCTGACGAAGCAAACGCGCCCTCCGGGGGTAGGTCGGGCGCGGCCCGGCTTAAGGCCGGGTGGAAAGGAAAAAAGAATGCATAGACTGATCCAACGCGGCCTGATGTTTGGCAACCTGATCGAAGTGGCCTCGCCGGTTTTGGTGGAGCGCTATAACCGTGCGCTCAAACATCTAACGGGCAAGACCACCGACCTCACCGATTTTCACATCGATGTTTCGGGCTATTCTCCGGAGATCGGCGATGAGCTGAACG
>Ga0189275_100569_pt1 | contig 11487 bp, 12 predicted proteins | sample N19A6minimetaG_FD_130329 | JGI IMG/M metagenome (GOLD analysis project Ga0189275, IMG submission 130329) | Marine microbial communities from the Costa Rica Dome - N19 A6 mini metaG | ecosystem: Environmental > Aquatic > Marine > Oceanic > Photic zone | place: Costa Rica: the Eastern Pacific...
AGGAGTTCTCGAAATGGCCGTTGACGATGCACAGGTTGCGGACGCCATGGCGCACGAATTCCTTGACCACGTCTTTCAGTGCGTTCACCAGGCTGGCGCCATCGAGGCTGGTGGTGCCGGGAAAGAAGTTTCCGCCGCCCGATTTCTGGTGAGATTTGTAGCCGTAGGTAAACGGCGGCGCGACGAGCGCCCCGACCTTCTCGGCGGCCCGGCGCGCGAATTCGGTTGGCAGCAGCACATCGACATGCATCGGCATGTGATGGCCGTGCTGTTCCATCGAACCGAGCGGAATGAGCACAGACACATCGCCGTTCTGTACGCGCGACTGATAGTCGGGCCACGGCATCTCGGCTGCGAAAACGGTAGAATGCGGCATCTATCCCCCCCGGACATTCGACAATGGGAGAAGCCTAGAGCAGCTTGCGCCCTACAAGAAATTCATAGTAACAATGTTTGGATAAGGAATGTTTATGATGCGCAAGTTCACCAACCTGCAAACCGACCTGTTGCGGACCTTCGTCACCGTGGTCGATCTGCGCAACTATACTGAAACAGGGCAAATCCTTGGCCGGACGCAGCCCGCGATCTCACTCCAGATCAAACGGCTCGAAGAGATTTCGGGCGCCAAATTGCTGTCGCACAAGGGCAAACAGGTTGAATTGACGCCGGACGGGCAGGCTCTTCTGGGCTACGCGCGCGAGATCTTGCGGCTCAACGACCGCGCGGTCGCCAATTTGCAGCAGGCGGCCTTTCTCGGAACGCTGAGGATCGGCCTCCCGGTCGATTATTCGATCGAATATTTCCAGACCATCATTGCCGAATTCGCCCGTCAGAACCCCGCGGTCATGCTGGACATTCGCTGCGATCGCAGTCGCGAGCTTCTCTCGGCGCTTCACGTCGACGACCTGGACCTAGCCATTGCCATCACCGACCAGATGCCCGCGCCGCATGTGTCGATCTACTGGTCGGAGCGGCCGGTCTGGGTCTGCGCGCGCGATCACCGGATCGATCCGGCGCAACCGCTGAAACTCATCGCCCACCCCGATGGCTGCTTTTACCGCAAGCGCATGATTGATGCGCTGGACACGGAAGGCCGGGATTGGCGGGTGGCCTTCGAGAGCCTCGGCGTATCGGCGCTGCAAAAAGCAGTGCTCGACGGCATGGGTGTCACCGCGCTGACCAAGAAGACCTTGTTGCGAGGCATGCGGGTTCTTGCCCCGACAGAGGGGTTTCCGAAGCTGTCCAACATTCATGTGGGCCTGTTCTACAAGCACGTGAAGATGTCGGACGCAGCGCTCAAACTGATTGAAAAGATCGCCGAGAACGTCTCCACCTTCCGTCTGCCGACCCGCGCACGCAGCGAGGGAAATTAACGTTTCTTATGACGAGATGATTTCAATTAATTTTTTGTTGCATCGCCATGCTGCTACGCAGATCGGGTCACTGTCAGCATAGAGGATTTCCCATAATGGACGACATGCTCCACGTCATGGAATGGCACAACGGCGAAAAGGAATTCTCGCCCTTTTCGGATAACGAAATGGCACGTCGCCAGAACGAGTTGCGCGACTGGATGGGCAAGAATGACGTCGATGCGGCGCTGTTCACCTCGTATCACTGCATCAACTATTACAGCGGCTGGCTCTACTGCTATTTCGGCCGCAAATACGGCATGGTCATCGACCAGAAGAACGCCACCACCATTTCGGCGGGCATCGACGGCGGCCAGCCCTGGCGCCGCAGCTTCGGCAGCAACGTCACCTACACCGACTGGCGCCGCGACAACTTCTATCGCGCGATCCAGCAGCTGACCAAGGGCGCCAAGCGCATCGGCATCGAGTTCGACCACGTCTCGCTGGAATACCGTCAACTGCTGGCAGACAACCTGCCGGGGGTCGAGTTCGTTGACGTTGGTCAGCCCTCGATGTGGATGCGGACCATCAAGTCCGACGAGGAAATCAAGCTGATCACCGAAGGTGCCCGCGTGGCCGATGTCGGTGGCGAGGCGGTCGCCGCCGCGGTCAAGGCCGGCGTGCCCGAGCACGAGGTCGCCATCGCCAGCACCAACGCGATGATCCGCGAGATCGCCAATTCCTTCCCCTTCGTCGAACTGATGGACACCTGGACCTGGTTCCAGTCGGGCATCAACACCGACGGCGCGCATAACCCGGTGACCAACAAGAAGGTGCAGTCGGGCGAGATCCTCAGCCTCAACACCTTCCCGATGATCTTCGGCTATTACACTGCGCTGGAACGCACGCTGTTCTGCGACCACGTCGACGATGCCAGCCTCGATATCTGGGAGAAGAACGTCAAGGTGCATGAACGCGGCCTCGAGCTTATCAAGCCCGGCGCGCGCTGCATGGACATCGCCATTGAGCTCAACGAGATGTACCGCGAGTGGGATTTGCTGAAGTATCGCTCTTTCGGTTATGGCCACAGCTTCGGGGTTCTGAGCCACTACTATGGCCGCGAAGCCGGGGTCGAACTGCGCGAAGATATCGAAACAGAGCTGAAACCCGGAATGGTCGTCTCCATGGAGCCGATGGTGATGATCCCCGAAGGCCAGCCCGGCGCCGGCGGTTACCGCGAGCATGACATTCTGGTGATCGGCGAGGACAACTCGGTCAAGAACATCACCGGTTTCCCCTTCGGCCCCGAGCACAATGTCATCAAGAACTGACGGCCGCGCCGCCTCGGCGGCGCACACCTTGGCGATGATCGGTGTCCTGCTGGCACTGGTCGTCGCGACCGCCTTCCTAGCGCGTGAAGCACAGAAGCAAGGCCACGCTGTGATCCTTCGTGGGACGGGTGCGCCGATAGCGCTTCCGTCTTTGGACTGGTGACGTACCTCGTGCGCGGGCAGGACGGTGCCGCCCGTCTGCCCGTCGGACCTTTATCCAACAGAAAAATTGGCAATGCGCAGACAAGACCTGCAAGAGTTTCTGGACGCAGCGCGCGAGGCCTACTTCGCCCGCGCCTCCGGTCCGACGTCCGCCGCCTCAAGCAGACGGATTTTCGCGGGGCTCGAGACCGTGGCGCCGCAAGCCCTAGCAGAGGGCAAACGGCTGCCTGTCTGCGGTTATCTGAACGACGTTAATACAGCTGACGCCGCCCCCGATCTCCAACGGCTCATGCAGAAATTCAGCATGCTCGAGCCGTCCTTGCAGTGGCGGCGTCGCGAGGGCGATTGGACCGGCGCCAGCGCGAATTTCGGTGACAACCATGCGAACGCGATCATTGTCGGCCCCGGCGGGCTGGAGCCTCGGACCGATGTCTGGCTGGGCGTGTCGCTGCTGGGGCCAGAGGTCCTTTACCCGGAACACACGCACGCCCCGGAAGAAACCTATCTTGTCATCAGTCCCGGAGACTTTTGTCAGGGATCGAACGAATGGGTTCATGTGTCCCGGGGCGAGACCTACTACAACCCGCGCAAAATCGTGCACGCGATGCGGTCGTCCGAGGCTCCGTTGCTCGTCTTTTGGGCACTATCAGAGGCGCCATAGCACCCTATCTTGGATCCCGTGCCGGCTCTTCCGGTTCGGTCCGCGGGTCAAGGGCCATCGCGGCGGGGGAGATATCTGGCAGCGGCACGAATTTCTCGCGGCCTTCGGCGGGCAATGCAGGTGTCATACGAATGCTGATGAGGACAAAGATGGCGTAGGCAATCGCCACGGTGGATTCGAACAGGAAGAACGACCGCGGTCCGTAAAGGGACATCAGCGTCGAGGCCAGCAGCGGGCCGATGGTGGCGCCGATGGAATAGACCATCAGCAAGCGGCCGGAGGCGGCCACGTAGTATTTCCGCTCCAACCGGTCGAAGGTCTGCGCCACGCAGAGCGGATAGACGCTGCTGATCGCGCCGCCAAAGGCCAGCGCCATGACCATCAGCGCTGGCACCGGAAGGCCGCCTGCAATCGAGTTCGACAAGGCCCCCCACGAGGCCCCCACCGCGATCAGCATGCAGGACATGACTATGCGCCTGTCGAAACGGTCGGCCAGCATGCCGACCGGTACTTGTGCGGCCAGTCCACCGATCACCACGGTGCTCATGAAGAGCGCCGCCTCCGGCACCCCGAGCCCGATCTGGCGGGCAAAGACCACGCCAAGCGCATAGAACGAGCCCACGAGAATACCTGCGACACCGGCGCCGATAACGCCCACCTTGGACGCCTCGTACAAGGCCTTCACACCCAGAACGCGCAGGTCGCCAAGGTTCGGCTCGCCCAGCCGTGTCATGGCGATGGGCACCAGCGACAGCCCGACCAGCGCCGAGGCGATCATCAGGTGATCACTGCCGCCCACCGGGGCCAGGTTGACCAGCGTTTGGCCGAGCGCAATTGCCAGGTAGAAGGCCAGCATGTAGTAGCCCAGCACCCGGCCGCGCGTCTCGTTGCTGCTGCGTTCGTTGAGCCAGCTCTCGATCGAGGTCGTCATCCCGGCGATGCAGAATCCGTTGACGATCCGCAGCGCCACCCAGGCCGCTGGATGGAAGAAGAAGTCATAGGCCAGGCAAGTCGCCGCTGTCAGCGCGGCAAAGGTCGAGAAAGCGCGGATATGGCCGATCCGCAGGATTACGTGCTTGCCCTTCAGACCGCCATACGCGAGCCCGAGGTAATAGGCCGCCATGATCGCCCCGATCAACGCCACGGAGTAATCCGCCGCCTGCATGCGCAGGGGCAGGACAACGCCCAAAAGGCTGTTGCCAGCCATAAAGGTGACGGTGCCGGCGAGCAGGGATTTCACGGGGGCCAACAGGCCGCGAAGAGACTGAGCCATGGAGTGTAGTCCGGTTTTGTCGCCCCTTGGTTATCTGGTTCAGGGCGGGCGGGAGGAGCTTGATTGTGCAGGACACGAGAGAATGCAAAACGCCCCGGCACGGCGCCGGGGCTGATCTTCTGACAGGTGGGCCAAGGTAGCGCCACGGAGACGTTCAAGGCAACCCGGGCGTTTTGCCCGGGCCGGCTCCGCAACAGTCAGGAGGCTGTCGCACGCAGCATCCAGGCAGCCTTTTCGTGGAACGCCGCGCGTTCAGTGGCCAAATCGGCGGTCACCGGATCGCCCGACGCTTCGGCGGCCAGGACGAGCGTGCGCATCCGCTGCGCGAGCGCTTCATGATCCGCAAGCAATTCGCGCACCGTTTCTTCGGCACTCAAGCCGGCGTCCAGATTCTGGACACCCGATCCGGCGGCCAGGCCCGCGAGGTCGACATGGGCGGGCTTGCCCAGGGCGCGGATCCGTTCGGCCAGTACGTCAGCGGCAGCGAACATGTCGGTGTAGTGCTCTTCGGTCATCTCATGGATCGAGAAGAACAGAGGGCCGGTGACGTTCCAGTGGGCCTCGTGGGATTTCAGGACAAGCCGGTAGGTGTCGGTCAGAGCGCCGGCCAGGGCCTCGGTCACCGACGGAATGGGCAGAACGTCGGTTGAAGCCGGATTCTTGGCGGTGTGTTTCAGAGTGGTTGTCATGGTGGTCTCCTATGATGCAAGGGATGGAATGGGGTTGGCGGATCGGGTTGCCGTCGGCTGGACCTGTGCGGCGGTATCCGGCACGCCGGAGCCCAGCGGGCGGCCGATCAGCAGGTCACAGCCGGCGTTGCGCAGCAGGTGCCGCGTGACGTTGCCGACAAAGACCCGCTGAAGCAGTCCAGACCGGTTGGGGCCTAGCACGATCAGATCGACCTCCGGATCATGCGTGGCACGGGCCAGTTCAAGCGCCGGATCACCACGTAGCACCTGCCAGGTCACCCGCGGCTGAAGCTCTGCGGCCAAGGCGCCCAGCCGCGCTTTTGCATCCTGCGCCAACACGTCGTGATGCGTCGTCAGGTCCCTGCGCGCCAATCCGACGCGTAGCATCGCCTGTTCGAGCTGTGGCGCGATGGCGACGGCTTGAATCATGTGCACGTGGGCCTTAGGCAACAGGCCAGTGACAAATGACAAGGCCGCGGGCGCAGTGTCGGGACCGTCGATCGCCATAAGCACCCGTCCATAAGGCTTGTCTGCGCTCGGCCCGACAATCAGCGCCGGAGCATGGCTCGCCGCGATCACCTTCTCGGAGGTCGAGCCAAGCAGCTTCTTGACGATCCAGGGCTTGTGGTGCGCCCGCATGACGACAAGTTCCGGTTCGAGCTCCTTGCAAATTTCAACAAGCCGTACGGCGGGTACGCCGGTATCGATGTATATCTCGACCTCGGCCGGATCGACGCCGTGCCGAAGCAGAGCAGCTTCGATCCGATCACGGGCGGCAAACTCCGCCTGGCCGCGGAAAGTGGAGATCAGCGCGGGAGAGGCCGTATGATCCGGCAGATCGACGATGTGGACAATGGTCAAGGCCACGCCGTGATGCGCCGCGATTTCCATACCGCGCAGCAAGACCGCGTCGTCTTCCGGAAACCGGTCTATCGCCGCGAGGATGTGAATGGGTTTCATGGTGCGTACTCCTCAGATCAATCGGGAATGACAGGCCAGGGTCAGAAACGAATGTCTCGGCGTGTTGTCATCTCGTCGTAGGCCGAAAACATTGTGCTGGCCGCGGCAAAGGCCGCGATCGCAGGCGCTACGGCGGCAATCGCCCCCGCCCGCGCAAACCCGTCCATGTCATAAGCAAACACGGGGCCGCGTACGGGCGCGGTGCGCTCCCGAGGAGCCCTTGGCAATCCTCCATCGTCTTCCCAGCGGGCAAAACACTCGGCGGTCGGTGCCTTGGCTGCCGGCTGCATGACGGGGGCAGGTTCGGGTTGGAACAAATCGGGGAACAGTTCTTCGAAATCGGCGTCACAAATCATCATTTCTCGGGTCCTCACAAGACTGATCAGGGCTGAACAAGGAGCGTCCCGCGCCGCCGGAGCGGCGACGCGGAACTTCAGGAAGCGACGTCGCGCCATGTTTCGGCGCGCGCCGCCGCTACCACCTGCGAGCGTCGTCAGTTGCCGCGACCGGAACTTTGGCCAATTCGTGATCGTCGAACCCATCGACGATACTGCGGATCTCGCCGCGGTGGACCCCGATGTCGCGCAAGGTCGCGTCGTCCAGCGACTCGAATGCCGCGATCATCTTGTTGCGTTGCCAGCGCCGATAGGCAGACCGGAGCCAGTTGCGGAAGCCGCTGCCTGCCTTTGAGCGCTTGCGCGCTGCCCGGACATAGGGAAGCGAGGATGAGAGGTAGTCGCGATGTGCCATGTAAGGATGCATGCCGTTCTCCAGTTCGAGAGTGTCAAAACCACGACCTGCGAAATCGCATCTTCCGATCAGCCACGTGGGTTTCCGCAGCAAGCGACCAGACGATCCGAAACGCCCTGGGTTTCAGGGGTGATGTATTCAGGTGTGATCAGGGAAGATCGAATGAAGCCCCGTGACGCAGGCAGACACAGCGGTCCGCCCCGTCCGGGGTTACCGGCGGTTCAGTGTGTTTCCCGCGAAAAGCAGGAACCTCGTATGAAGCATGAACATCGACATGGTCCTAAGGTGGGCCCTTCTCGCTCGGCTTTCAAGCCTGCTAGGCAGGCTGCGACCTTTTGGCCGGATTGCTCGGAACGCGTGGCTGCGATTGACGCTTACGTTTCGCGTACATATCTTTGGGTCATGTTGGTACATGCAGATCATTTCCGATTTCTACTGCTGAACCGCCCGCTTCCCCGGGCGGCGTAGGCGCGTGCGCGCCTCCTGATCCTCCCGGGGTCTCCTCACATTTCTGAATTCAGCAAGGGGCGACCACGTCGCCCGAGGAGAGATCATGACCAGCACTCAAGATACCAGCCTCAATAACCAGCCCCGTTTCCGCGTCAGCACGCGCCCGAACGCGGGGACACCCCTGCCCGTTGCCGATTACCGGCGGCTTCAGCACCACCTAGAGCAATGCGAACAATCGAAGGACCGCGGGTCGAGCCTGCTCGCCTATGTGTTGCGCGACAAGATCATGATGACCGACCCGGTCAGCAATTTTCAGGCCAGCGATCTGGTAGTCGGGGGGTCCTGCGTGACCTATTCGGTGGACCGTGGCCCCGCCCGGACCGGCCTTCTGGCCCACCGCGCCAGAGCGGCCCACGGCATCAGCGTGATCCCGGTCGCCTCGCTGCTGGGCGCCACGTTGATCGGCATGCAGGTCGGACAACGCGCGCCGCTACTGTTTGAAAACGGATCGATCAAGACGGTGTCCGTTGAGGGCGTCACGCCGCCGATCTGATCCGCAACCCGCTCAAAGCTTTGCCCGCAGGCGGTGGCGCGGGCCACGCGCCAACTTCACTATTCCAGAAAGGAAATCAAAATGATAACCGAAATGACCCAGCCCGCCCTCAAACGCCGCCTGCGGGCTCCGAAGATCGTCATCAATGGCGAGGACCTGGCGCATATCGAAGCCCTGGCCGAAGGTGCATTCCAGCGTAACCCCACCCTCGCCGACCGCTTGCTGGATGAAATCAGCCGCGCTCGGGTCGTCAAACCGGCGCGGATGCCGCCGAATGTCGTGGCCATAGGCAGCACGGTGACCTACCGAGATGAAACCACCGGCGCTGAACGCACCGTGACGCTGACCTATCCCGAGGATGCCGACATCTCTCGGCAGCGCGTCTCGCTGGTGACGCCGATCGGGGTCGCGCTGCTGGGACTGGCCGAGGGTTCCAGCTTTCACTGGGACACCCGCGCCAATCGGCGCCGGATGCTGACGGTGATCAGCGTAACACCGCCAGAGCCCGCGTGACCAGGCCGAAGCGATCTCACGACAGAACGTGGTTTTGCGCGGTCAACGCGGCAGGCGGAGCGCGATTCAGCGCTTCGCAGACCGATATCTCGATCGTGCGGCACATGGCGTCCAGCGGCAGGCCGTTCTGCACGTTGCGGAACGGCAGTTCCAACTCGTTGGTGACGGCCTGGAGGCCAAAGAACACATAGGCCACCACCGCCGCGAACACCGGCGCGAACCAGTTCGTCGGCTCGATCAGCGCAAAAGGCAGAAGCCAGCAATAAAGATAGGTGGTCCGGCGCACCATCAGCGAATAGACAAACGGCAGCGGCGTCGTGACGATGCGTTCGCATCCCGCCTGTGCCAGCGCCAGCGAGGACAATGTCTGCGACAGGGTCATCTGGCCGAAGCCACTGATGGTGCCGGTCTCGGCCAGCTTGCCAAGCTGATCTGCCATCGCTCGCAGCGCCGCATCGGCGGGGTTTCTATGCGCGGTCATGGCTTCGGCTTTGGCCGCGCCGATCCACCCGGTGATGTCCTTGCTCACATCGACGTTGCGCAGGAAACCACGGTGAAGGTGCGCGAAGACCACCGCGCAGGACAGGAATGCCTCGCGCTCGGGCCCCGGCCCCACGAAAACGTGCAGGTGCCGCCCGAGATTGCGCACGTCGGCGATCATAGCGCCCCAGAGCTTGCGCGCCTCCCACCAGCGGTCATAGGCGGCGTTGTTGCGAAAACCGAGGAACAACGACAGCGCGACGCCAAAGATCCCCATCGCGGGCATAGACACATGCGGCAGCGTGACAACATGGCGGTCGACCAGCAGGACGATCACGGTCAGCATCGCGACCCCGATGATCCTGCCGAACACTCTCGGTATGATCGAGCCTTGCATGACAAAGAACAATTGCAGCGAGGTCGGAGAGTCCCTGACGATCATTCAGTATTCCCCTCGGAGCTGACAAAATGGGTCATCGTAATCCTTGGTCCAGGTGGTCGAGCAACAGCCGCACCTTGGGCGACAGGTGGCGGTTCTGCGGATAGATCGCCCAGATGCCATCGTCCGGCGCGCGATATCCGTCCAGCACCGAGACCAGCTGACCGGCCTGAAGGTCTGCGCCGACATAATAGTCCGGCAACTGGATGATCCCCATGCCCTTTCGCGCCGCATCGACAAGCGACCAGCCGCTGTTGCAGCGCAAGTTTCCCTTTACCCGGATATGGCGCGAGGTGCCCTGCTCCTGAAACCGCCAGTAGCCAATCGTGCCTTGCAGGCAGTTGTGGCTGTCCAGTTCCGCCAGCGTATGCGGCGTGCCCTGCGCGGCGAGGTAGCCGGGCGAGGCACAGGTGTAGTGGGTGCGCGATGCCAGCCGTCTGGCCATCATGGAGCTGTCCTCAAGCTCGCCCAGCCGAATCGCCAGATCGTAGCTTTCGGCCACCAGATCGAGCAACTGGTTGGTCAGTTTCAGCCGGACCTGCAACGCGGGGTAGCGCAGGACGAAGTCATTCACCAACGGCGCGATGCGATTTTCCCCATACGTTACCGGCGCGGTCAAGTTGAGCCGTCCCCTTGGTGTCCGTTGTAGGTCAGTGATTGCGCGCTCGGCCTCTGCCAGCCCGTCAAGCACCTGTCGACAATGGTTGTAATAGACCTGGCCCGTTTCGGTAATCGATACCTTGCGGGTTGTGCGATAGAACAGTTTCACGTCCAGCCGCGCCTCCAGCGCGCCGACCTGCCGGCTGACCTGGGCGGTCGAAATGCCCAGACGGCTGGCGGCGGCAGTAAAGCTCTCGGCCTCGGCGACGGCCACGAATTCCGAGATCCCTTCCCAGCTCAGCATGACACTTCACGAGCCTTCAATTATTGCACCGTGGCAATAGTGATTTACCAAATGCCAAGATTATCAGCAGGCAGGAATAGTGTAAACAAGGGCCATACACCACACACCGTGTCCTTCCTCCCCAATTTCAAAGCGAGATGAAATGACCGATATCATCAAATCCAAGGCCGCCGTCGCCTGGGCCGTCAACCAGCCGCTCTCGATCGAAGAGATCGACGTGATGCCGCCGCAGGCGGGCGAAGTGCGCATCCGCATCGTTGCCTCCGGCGTCTGCCACACCGATGCATTCACCCTGTCGGGCGATGATCCCGAGGGTCTGTTCCCGGTGGTGCTCGGCCACGAAGGCGGCGGGATTGTCGAATCCATCGGCGAAGGTGTGACCAGCGTTGCCGTCGGCGATCACGTGATCCCGCTCTATACGCCCGAATGCGGCGAGTGTAAGTTCTGCAAATCCGGCAAGACCAACCTCTGCCAGAAGATTCGCGAAACCCAAGGCAAAGGGCTGATGCCAGATGGCACCACTCGGTTCTTCAAGGACGGCAAGCCGATCCTGCACTACATGGGCTGTTCGACCTTCTCGGAATACACCGTCCTGCCCGAAATCTCGCTGGCCAAGGTGAATCCGGAAGCGCCGCTGGAAGAGGTCTGCCTGCTCGGTTGCGGCGTGACCACCGGCATGGGCGCGGTGATGAACACCGCCAAGGTCGAGGAAGGGTCAACCGTCGCGATTTTCGGCATGGGCGGCATTGGTCTGTCCGCCGTGATCGGCGCGACCATGGCCAAGGCCAGCCGGATCATCGTCATCGATATCAACGAGAGCAAGTTCGACCTCGCCCGCAAGCTGGGTGCCACCGATTTCGTCAACCCCAAGGACTACGACAAGCCGATCCAGGACGTCATCGTCGAGATGACCGACGGCGGCGTCGATTATTCCTTCGAATGCATCGGCAACGTCAACGTCATGCGCTCG
>Ga0189275_100571_pt1 | contig 11441 bp, 9 predicted proteins | sample N19A6minimetaG_FD_130329 | JGI IMG/M metagenome (GOLD analysis project Ga0189275, IMG submission 130329) | Marine microbial communities from the Costa Rica Dome - N19 A6 mini metaG | ecosystem: Environmental > Aquatic > Marine > Oceanic > Photic zone | place: Costa Rica: the Eastern Pacific...
AGCCGGCCTGGAAGCCATCGAAGGTGGCGTTCTGGATCGCGTTAAAGCGGCCAAGTAAGCCCTACCATTTTTGAAACAAAAACAGCGTGTGCCCAAACCGGGCGCACGCTTTTGACGAGTTTAAAGGACCTCACCCAATGACGCCTGATCTGCAGTGCACCAACCTCACCAAGCAATTTGGCGACAGCAAAGCGGTGGACAACGTGTCCTTCTCCGTGCCAGCGGGGTCCTTCTTCTCGATCCTTGGGCCATCCGGCTGCGGCAAAACCACGATCATGCGCATGATCGCCGGTTTTCTGGAACCGACCAGCGGAGACATCCGGATCAAGGGCAACTCGGTTCTGAACGTGCCGCCAAACAAGCGCCACGTGAACATGGTCTTCCAACATCTTGCCCTGTTCCCGATGATGAACATCGCCGACAACATCGGCTACGGCCTGCGCCGCGCGGGCATGCACAAGAAAGACATTGGCTTCAAAGTCGACGAAGCTCTCGAACGCATCGGCCTGCCCGGTATCGGCCATCGTCGTGTCGATGAACTCTCCGGCGGTCAAAAACAGCGCGTGGCCATTGCCCGCTGCATGGTGCTGGAGCCTGACGTGCTGTTGCTTGACGAGCCTCTCGGCGCGCTTGATCTCAAGCTGCGCGAACACATGAAGGTGGAACTCAAAAACCTTCAGGCCGCGTTTGACACCACCTTTGTCTACATCACCCACGACCAGTCCGAGGCGCTGGTGATGTCTGACAACATCGCGGTTATGAATGCTGGCCGCTTTGAACAGGTTGGTAGTGCACAAGACCTGTACTACCGCCCCGACACTGCCTTCGTTGCCGGGTTTGTCGGTGACAGCAACCGCTGGTCCGGTAAAGTTGTGAAACAAGACGGCGGCAACGCCCTTGTGCAAACTACCTCTGGCCTCACCCTGCGCGGCGCCACTCATGGGCGTACTTTGTCGGAAGGCGACACCATTGACGCATTTGTCCGTCCCGAAGCAATTCGCATTGCCCACAACGCAGAAGACCTCGCCAATTTTGACAACCAAATCTCTGGCACTGTGACCTCAATCCTGTTCAATGGCGCCGCCTCCCGCGTCATGGTCCGCGACACCGCCGGACACGAGGAAGTCGCGGTCAACCTGCCGCAATCCGGTGAATTTGCGAACCTCGCCAAGGGCGCACCAATCCACATTGGCTGGGCCAGTGATCAAGCCAATTGCTTCGCCGCGGGAGCCTCATGATGCACCGCGAAGCCAAACTTGGATTAGTCCTTCTCCTTACCCCGCTACTGCTGTGGCTGGTGCTGCTCATCTTCATCCCTCACATCGACCTGTTTCTGGTTTCGATACGGGAGCGCGTTGGCATAGGTCAATATGACCTGAGCTTCGCCAACTATCTAACATTCTTTCAGGAACCGCTTTATCTGGTGACCTTCCTGCGCACCGCCGTGATGTCCATCTTCGCAACCATTCTGACGTTGCTAATTGGTTTTCCGGTTGCGTACTACATCGCCAAAATGTCCAAAGGCCGCACCCAATCAGCGTTGTTCCTTCTCTGCCTCGTGCCGTTTTGGGTCTCCGAGCTCGTGCGTACCTTTGGTTGGATGATCCTACTGCGCGAAACCGGCATCATCTCCAACCTATTGCAGTCTGTAGGCCTCGCGAGCGGCCCAGTTGAAATGCTCTACAACGACGCCGCCATTATGGTGGGCCTCGTTTATACGTCGATGCTCTTCATGGTCGTACCTTTGGTCACGACTTTGGAAAGCCTGCCAGACGAAGTTGTCGAAGCTGGCTACGACCTGGGCGGCAACGGGCTCAGCGTTCTGCGCGAAATCATCATCCCACACGCCATGCCCGGCATCGTTTCCGGCTCCATCGTCGTCTTCATGCTCTGTTTGGGCAACTACCTCACCCCCACGATGCTGGGCGGTAAGGAAAGCCTCTGGTTCACCGAGTTGATCTATTCGCAGTTCATTGTGCGCTTTAACTGGGAACTTGGCGCCGCATTCGGCTTCCTGCTGTTGATCCTCTCTTCTGTGATTGTCTGGGGCATGTTGCGCCTGACCGGACAATCGCTTGAAAAGACCATGGGATAAGGAGCCGACACGATGATCCCATCAATCCCACAATCCCGCCTGCTCACCACGGCCTATGCGGCCTATGTTGTGCTGTTCTTCATCTTCCTTGCATTGCCCTTGATCGTTGTTGCGGGGTTTGCCTTCAATGACAGCCAATTCCCCTCCCTGCCTTGGGAAGGCTTTACGTGGAACTGGTTCTTTGGTTCCGAACGCCCCATGATCGGTGTGTTCCATGAACGCAGCATCCTGCGTGCCATTGGCACCTCGGTGTTTGTGGCCTTCTGTGTCTCTGCACTGTCGATGATAGTCGGACTGTCCAACGCCTTCCTGTTCAACCGCTATAAATTCCGCGGCCAAGGCTTGCTCTATGTCTTCATGCTGTTGCCGCTGGTGATACCAGGCATCGTCTTGGGCATCTCTATTCTGGTGGCCTCAAGCCGCTTGGCCAATGGCCTCTGGGATGGCTTCCAATGGGATGTAGAAGCGCTGCGGCCCGGCCTTTGGCTGGTGATCCTGGGGCAGTTTTCCTTCATCACAACCATCGCCACGCTAGTGATTGGCGCGCGCCTTCAGAAGTTTGATCGCACGCTGGAAGAAGCCGCGCTTAACCTTGGCGCTGGCCGCCTCACGGCGATTCGCACCATCACCCTGCCCTATCTGGCGCCTGCCATGATTGGTGCCTTTGTGGTGGCCTTTCTGATGAGCTTTGAGAACTTCAACACGACTTTGATGCTCGTTGGGTCCGACGCGCCCCTGACCATCGCCATGTTTGACCGCCTTAAAGAAGGCTCAACGCCTCTCTTGAACGCGGTCAGCCTGCTTCTGATGCTGGGGTCGTCTCTGCTGGCGTTGATCATGATCGCCTTTCAAAAGAAAAGCTAACCCGAGGCCTTTGGCTTCAACAGGCGCGCCGCTATTGGCGCGCCTAAAATAACCAACACAATCCGTGTCAGGTGATGGGCGATGACAAATCCCAGGTCCGCCCCAACGACAATGGCCAACACCGTCATCTCCGCCTGACCTCCCGGCGCAAAGGCCAAAAACGCTTCCATTGCGGGCGCAAGGCCCAACAGAGTGGCGACCTCCGCAAGACAGGCTGCCAGCACCGCCAGAACCACCATAAACGCCAAACCAGACAGCACCACACTGCGCAACTCACGCAGAGTGACACCTACGTAATACACACCGATCACCACGCCGATGAAAAACTGCGCCGTCCAAATCGCCTCCTGCGGCGGACGTGAGTGAAGCACGCCCCCCATCGTCAAAGCCGCAGAAACAATCATCGGCCCCAGAATAGACGCGCCAAACAGCCCGACCCGTTCGCCACCTTTCCAGCCTACCAACGCAGCCACCACCATGATCACCATTTCATGCAGCGGCAGTTCAGAGGCAGGCTGCCCAATCGGATTGGACAAGCTCACGCCGTAGACAGAAATCAACATGATCGGTGCAACCGTCACGATCACCAACACTCGCGTCGCATGGATCAGCGACAGCACGCGCGCATTGCCCCCCGCTTCCTCCCCAAACAGGATCATGTCCTGCAATCCCCCGGGCATCGCTGCGTAGTAAGATGTCACCGGATCAAACTTGCAAATCTTATGGAAGAACGGCACGCCGATCAGCGCGATCAGGAATATATAGACCGGCATCAACGCGATGGATCCGGCCATGCCTGGCAGCTGGGCGGCGACCTCCGGCGTTATGGAGGTGCCAACAGCGACGCCAAGAATGGTGCGCGCGCCCGCTGTGATCTGACCAAAGCCTGCAAACTTTGCGCCGGCCAAAGCCGCAATGAGACAGGCCGCCATCGGCCCAAACAGGAACGGCAACGGCAAGTCCAGCATCCAGAAAACAAAAGCCCCAAACGCCGCCACCGCAAATGTAGTGGCCCGAAGTCGCAGCATAGTCACGCGTGATTCCAATCTTGATTGACTGATTGCACCCACCTGTATACATTTGGATACAGTAGTTCAAGTTACGGCAAAGACCACCATGGGCGACGACTTCACATCTGGGGAAAACTTACAGGGCAATGCCGCCTATGGCGCACTGCTTATGGAAATCCGCGAAGGCCGTCTTTCTCCAGGCGACCGTCTCCGGGAGACTGATCTTGCTGCGCGCTTTGGGGTAAGCCGTACACCGGTCCGCGAGGCCATTCGCCAGCTTGAAGCCGACGGGCTGGTCACTCACCTGCCCCGCGTTGGCGCCACTGTCCGTAAACTGGGTTACTCCGAAGTCATGGAACTCTACGAGATGCGCAGCGTTCTGGAATGCGCCGCAGCGCGCATGGCAGCGAGCGTGGCTTCCGATGCGGAAATCTCTGAACTTAAAGCCATCAGCGACGAGATTGCCAACTCCGGCAGGGGAAACGACGCGTCGCGCCTCAATCGTCAATTCCACCGCGCTCTCTTAGAAACCGCCAAGAACCGCTTCTTGATCAAATCGATGCTCGCCTTGCAAAAAACCATGCTCATATTGGGGCGCACAACGCTAGCTGATAGTGAACGCTACAAAAGCGCGCTATTGGAGCACAAAGACATCCTAGATGCACTCGAAGCACGAGATGGCGAGGCGGCCGAACGCGCAATGCGCGCGCACATCGCTGCAGGCCAACGGGCGCGCATTTGCGCTTTGCGTTCTAATCTTGGTGACGGCACACACATCTGAATCTGCGTCAAACTCTTTGTTGAAAACGCCAAACCGAAGCAGACTCCGATACCCTGCTTAATATTCGGCTATCAGCTTGCCTCATAGTTAACAATGAAAGGGTTTGATGACGTAGCGATATCCGAACTGGTAACACGTATTAAATGAACCTCAGCAACGCCCCGGCAGCCACCATAAGAATGTGAGCCATTGAGAAACAAAACTAATTTACGAATAAGGCGTTTGGCGGCTAAGGTGTCTCGTGTTGACCGAGAAGCGGTTACCGCAAATTGTGAAAATTGGCCTTAATTTTTTGGAGGCACTGGCATGAGGTTAATCGGCGTAGCATTACTTGCTCTCGTGGGCTTTGCTCTCGTTGCCTTGCTAGCTGAAAATAGAGAAGTGATACTGACGGACCTAGGCATTAATCCGCGGTCTGGTGACCACAGATATGTTAAGTTCGAAACGTCGGGATCCTCAGTTGATGAGATACTCAAGACTCCCGGAGAAAAGGCGGAACTTCATATACGGCAATATCGAGAATGGTTGGCGGTCGCTGGGTTTTCTTCCAATCAAATTTTCTCCCTGCCTCTTCTTCGAGAAACAGCTTTTTCTTCTGGTATCGTAACACTTGACCTCGCTGCGCAACTGGCCGACGACACAAACGGAAGGCTACGTGTTTTTGTCAACGGGCTAAAACGGGGAGAAATTGTTTTAGAACCGGGAAGTGAAAAGTATCGTCTTGACACTCCACTAGCCCCCCAAGACCTAAATTTAAACTGGGTAGAGGTGCAAATCGACGCGAGCGGAAGCAACCCCAAGGCGATGTGTTCCGATGATTGGGACGGTGGGATGATTGTGAGCGTCGAGCCGACCACGAAGGTCACGCTGTTTCTTGATGAGGAAATCACTTCGGCAACCGACTTGATTTTGACAAGCGGTTCCCCAGCTAAACTGGTATGGAACAATCCTACTCAAGGAACCCAATCGCAGCCTGAGCGCCATACCCAGCACGACGTGCCCTGGTCGTGGCCTCCATCTCTGATAGACGCACAGTTCTATGATTTCGACACAGCCCCTGCCAGTGCAGTAAATCTTGATTTGAGTGAAATACTCGAATTGCGGACGAAGGAGGTAACGCGCTCCCAGCTTGTTGAAACGTTATCACCAGAAGTCAATAAATCCTGGCCTGTTCCCGTGATTGGAGAAACGGATACTGTGGAGCTGCGAGAGTTCCGCAATAAGGGGAGCTGGTCTTACAAGTATAACTTACGAGACTTGCCAGACGGCGAACTGCCAAGCCAAGTTAAGTTGGATCTGAAGTTTTCCACTGCGCTGCCGGGTCAAAATTGGCTTTATTTGGTAACGCTAAATGGCCTTATAGTTCACAACGAAACTATTTCCGGTAGCGAAGAAACTCTTAACCGGGAGATCCCACTCCCAGCAGACATTCAGAGTCTGGAAAACACCCTCCGTGTGTCGTTGACAAGCGACGAAGCAAAAGAAGGGCGCTGCACGCAAGGCGCGCCTGCAGCGGCGCAAATTCTGCCATCTTCGGAATTTGACAATTCGGGATATGCGACGCGACCTGCTCTAAATATCTTGGTCGACCGAATTTCCGACGAAATGAACTTGTTCGTTTCTCCAGACGTGGATGCTATTGAAGCGAACCAGGCTTTTTTAACCATTGGCAAGATATTCCAAACCACCAATGTGAATTCCATTCTGACCACTTTGCAGTCCTCAGCAGCACCTCATAACGGGGTGATTGCAGTCATTGACAAGAAAGATCTGGACATCGTTCGGGAGCGCGCAAAAGACAATCCAAGTTCCTATTGGCTCGCTTTTAGCGTGTTTGACGCAGAGACCTCGCCCGAAGTTAAAATTTACCGAGCTGACGATAGCGATCTTCCAAAAGCAATAGAATTGTATAGGCCGGAAGGGTTGGTCGTGGTTGCCGAACCTGGGACTTGGTAATGTCAGCAACGGGCCGATCGCAAAATGAGTTCGTATCCGTTGACTCGGCCCCGGCTGGTTTCTCCAAGCCATTACCAATGTGGCGCGCGCCGGGATTGATCCTTGTTTTTGTGTCAATTTCATATGCGACATTGCTGTTTTTGGACAATTCGCAAATCAGTGCACAGCTTTTCTACGGCGGCGACTTTGTGCTCGCGCCCATCGACGGCTCTCGTTCATTGCCTTTGCGAGCATTCATTCTTTGCTACATGTTCTCTTTTGCTCTCTTCGCGACCGGTAGCCTGCTGGATCGGCTAAAGTTCGGCCTCGACCTACTGATTACTTACACGGCCTTCTGCATACTACTCGACCTATGCGTGATACTTCTCGCATTTTCTGTGTCTCTAAAAGTTAGTTACACCGTGCTGGAGATTCTCTCCGGTTTCATTGGTTACGCAATTTACTCGATGAAACTTTTGGAACGGGGGCACATGCCATCCAAAGTTCAAGTATTGTCGAACGTGCGGCACCCTCTTCGAACCCTGTTGGCTTTTCTAGGAGCTGGACTTGTCTCCGGTTCTACGGCATTTTTTTTTGTTGGATACGCTCCAGCCTTACTTGATGCCGCAAAATCTGTGGCCTTGCTCGGGGGAGTTGGCCCTGGCGTATTCTTGTTTATGCCTCTGACATTTCTAATTTTCTATGCCGCAGCAAGAATTGATACAGTTGTAAATGACAAGGGAGAGTTTGCTCCGCCATTAACGATCATTGTCCCCGCCCACAACGAAGAATACATTATTTCACGCACCATCGGGAGTATTGATAAGGCGGCAGAGAATTATGATGGTCAAACGACCATACTGATCCTCGACAACAATTCTTCTGACAACACAGCCAAAATATCTTCAGACGCGCTTGATGCGTGTGCTGCGGCCACCGGGAGGGTTGTTTCAGTGCCCACTCCGGGCAAATCCTACGCTTTGAACGCAGGTCTCACCGCGACTGAAACCGAATTCGTCATTCGAATAGACGCTGATACTCAGGTAGGACCAGAGTCCTTACGCCTCGCTATGCGACGCATGAAAGATCCCTCCGTCGGGGTTGTGGGAGGTCTTCCTGTTCCGCCCGGAGGTGGGCCATTTGACAGAGCGCGACAGTTGGAACTCATAGTTAAGCATGGCTTCTATTCCGTCGCCTTAACTACGGTGAACTGCGTCGTTGGCGTACCCGGCATGTTCGCTGCCTACCGCACTGACTTGCCTCGCCAGTTAGGCGGGTTCGTACAAGGTATGAATGGGGAAGACACCGACATGTCTATGCGTATTGGCGAGCTTGGATACCGCCTTATTGTCGACCCGCGCATTCGATTTGTTTCAGAAGTGCCTGCAACATACCATCACATGAGAGAACAACGCCTGCGATGGTTCCGGTCCGTATTCCACGTGTCAGCAAGGTGCAGAGATCTCATTTATGGTCCAGCCCCCAGTTTGAGGGGGAAATTCATGCTCCCCTTCATGCTGGTTAATACCGCCTTGCGAGCAATGATGCTCCCGATGATACTTTTTGCAGTGATCGTACTGTTTGGCCCAGGCGTGGATAATCGGGATCTACAGATACAGTCAGCCATGGCAGTTGCACTTGGCGCCCCTGCAATAATGGCCGTAGTGGCATCGTTTCTAAACAGAGAGTACAAAGGCGTTTTTTGCTTACCAGAGTATATTGCCTTCAGGCTACTCCGATCCTTCTTTACAATGGAAAGTAACTTAACGATCTCCATTGGCGACAAAGGACGACATCTCTACGCACCTTCAGAACGTAAAAGGCCAGTCGGAAAACCTGACAACCAGGCCTGATAATTCAACAGGTATGGATGTGCACAGAACCCCAGATTAAACACGAAACACGACAGACAACCACCTGAAGCCCACATACGATGCGTACCTACTCCAAAGCGGTCGTAAATGGGGTAGAAACCCTTCTGGTGCTGTCGAGTAGTAAGTGCGCTTACCTGTGTAGAGGATTTTCCTATCAACAGGTTTGATCGCGACCACGTTGACGCGACGCCCGGACAAACCTTTGCTACCTTTTGACCTGGCGCCTTAGCCACATAGTTTTTTGAAGTCTGCAACCTGACCCAAGCACTATGGTAACGCACTGCTTCCTAAAAAATGAAAACGGCACACAGGTATAGTAAAGAAATTGACCAAAACCTTCAGTTTTGCGACCTGCTGATGCTTTTCTCAAAACCAACGGGCTACTGCGGTCATGGAGTTTCAAGCTTTATCAAAACTCCCAGCGAATTCCGGTCAATACCGCCCAACTGCGCAGGTAGGACGCCAGTTCATCCTTGGCGTCATATGTTCTTACGGCCAAATAAAGATGAGAGTTCTGCTGCTTCAACTGTTGAACAACTGCAAATCCCGTTGAATGAGAAACGTCTCCTCGGCCGACCACCTCGCGTGCGTAGTAATGGTCAATCGAAAACGCCGTCCAACCGGCAGAAAATAAATCATAATACCGACGCCCAAACTTCGCATAGATATACCCCCCGCTCTCTGGGCGTAGCCCTAAAGTGCCAGACAGACTGTACCTTGATGGTCGATGCAATACGGACCCTGACACCGCGAGGGTTACATCATCATTGCGAAATGTTGTCTCAGGATTGCCACCCGCCCACTGTACAGCCGCTCCAAATTTTACCCGATAATCCCCTTTGGTTGCGTCATATCGGGCGGCTGCATCTGCGTAATATCGGCCATCATTGGAGTTCAAAACTTCCTTTCCAACAGCCATGGCAAAGGACCAATTTTGAGAAACAGGACTGTCATATCGTAACCGCAAACGACGGCTGCTCCCCAAAGTCGGAAATCGGTCCAAGATCCGAACATTCGACAACTGACCGGTATCAGCACGCCGAAGCAGCAAACCTCCCGCCATATCCTTGACTGCAGTTCCGGCCACAACAGTTGTGAGTGACAGATCCTGACCAGTAATCCCATCACTTGCCATAGCCCCCTGCCCCACGAGAAATGTCCCGTACTCTGGGTGAGCCCATGACACCTCCAACTTTCTTATCCCTTCATCCCAAAAATCGTAGTGACTGTCATTCGGATCCAACTGGTTTATGTTGTTAGTCTCTTTCCAATTGAGACCAATTTCCCCGCGCGCTTGGAAATGCCAGCCGTTGTCGAGCGATTGATCGTACGTCAGCCCTAAACGTGAAACCGACTTTGAATTATCTACAAATGGATAGACATCGTCGTCTGCGCCATCATCATACCAAAGAATTCCTCGGTTCAGCTGCCCATAGAAATTGAAACCCAACTGTTCAGTTTCCGTGTCTGATGTCTGCGCATTCGCATGCGGAGACAGCAACGCAAAACCAACAACTGCAGAGCATGCACCAAAAGACGTCTTCATTTTGTGCGAAACTTCAACTTGCGGACTGGAGCCCCACCCTAAGTTGGGCGGTACCAACGCTGTCTTTAATGCACGCAAAATAAAATAGAGCCGCATGTGTGAAGCCTCCGTCACTTAGAGCGAGAAACTATGACTTTCCTGAAATGCTCTGAATAATTCGCACTCACCAAAGCGGCGTCAACTATGGCCTCCAAATACCCTTCCTTCGAACCGCAATCGTACGCCTTGCAAGGAGAAACGATAGCTTGAACGTCTCCGGACTTAGCCAACACATTGATAGCATCCGTGAGCTGAATTTCTCCTCCGACCCCCGCAGGGATACTACGCAGAATTTGCATTATCTCAGGCTGTAAAATGTACCGTCCCATTGAAGCCAAGTTTGATGGCGCAGATGCCAACGTCGGTTTTTCAACGACCTCGGAAACCTTTACAGAACCCGTATCATGGTTATGGCTTCCAGCAATAATACCGAACTTATGCACCTCATAATCTGTAACCTGCTCTGCAAGCAGAACATTCTTTCCTGTCTGACCATAATGGGCGACCAGTGACTTTGTCGGGTTCCCTTGTTGCGGTAAAAAGAAGTTATCAGCCAACAGTACGGCAAAAGGGTCGTCACCAATCACCCTTTGAGCTTTGGAAACTGCATGCCCTAGCCCCAATGCCTTTCCCTGCTGCACAAAGACAAAATCTACCGAAGATGGTGTAACGTCGCGCACCAATTCGAGCAGGTCGTGCTTATCTTTTTCTACCAACTCGGCCTCGAGAGTTGGATTGACTACAAAATGATCCTCGATAGCCCGTTTTGTTCTGCCGGTAACAAAGATAATTTCGTTGATCCCCGCTGCGACTGCTTCCTCCACAGCATATTGGACTACAGGCTTGTCGATTATTGGGAGAAGTTCCTTAGGCATCGCCTTTGTTGCGGGTAAAAACCTTGTCCCCATACCAGCAACCGGCAGGACAGCTTTGGTAATCGACTTAAATGGACTCACAAAAACCTCCATTTGTAAAAAATCTGTCGGCCCCGTCACACTGCCCTAAACGGGCTAACAGGAAAATTTCTGTTGATGGAACGCACTTCAACACCTTAGCATCGAGTTGAAAGCTCTTCAAAGAACTGATTTTGAAGCATGTTACGTGCCGAATGAGGCAAAGGCCGTCTTGCTTCGTTGGGATCAAAGAAGTTCCCACGATGACGTAGTCGAGGGGCGCGAGTACTAGAACTCACGCTGATCAGCCCCACCCAAGTGGTCCAGTTTGATTGTTAGTGCATGATTGGCCTCTGGTCCATCGGGACGACGGTTTCCGGCGCCGGCGGGCGGTAGCCCAGAGC
>Ga0189275_100572_pt1 | contig 11399 bp, 11 predicted proteins | sample N19A6minimetaG_FD_130329 | JGI IMG/M metagenome (GOLD analysis project Ga0189275, IMG submission 130329) | Marine microbial communities from the Costa Rica Dome - N19 A6 mini metaG | ecosystem: Environmental > Aquatic > Marine > Oceanic > Photic zone | place: Costa Rica: the Eastern Pacific...
GCCGGTGCACTCTACGCGGTCTGGCTGCGCTACGTCGGCCCAGACACCACGCTTTCTATGGAGATCATGATCGACATCTTGCTCATGGTGGTGATCGGCGGCATGGGCACCATGTACGGAGCCGTCATTGGCGCAACCCTGTTTGTGCTGGCGCAGAACTACCTGCAAAATGTGCTCAGCCTCGCGGGCGAAAGCGTCGCCACCCTGCCTCTGCTGCCCGACCTGCTGAACGCAGACCGCTGGCTGCTGTGGCTTGGCGTACTGTTTATTCTGTCCGTCTACTTCTTCCCCACAGGCATTGTTGGACGCCTGCGCGGGAAGTAACCCATCAGGCGGCCTGCGCCCTCATATTGCGGGCCGCCAACGCATAGCCACCGGATGCGCCATCCACAAAATGCATATGCGACCGCTCTACCGGGGAGGGTACGATGCAGGTCATCATCGCGGCATCCTGCACATGCACCCCATAACGGATCACGCCACCTGCGTGGGCTTTCTGCAGGATCGCCTCAATCTGCACCTGCGTGTCCGCGCCACAATCCAGCGTCATTTTTAAGCCGTCATCGAACTTTTGGTAGTCCGTGTTGCGCGCCACATCGACCTTGTAATCCACCGGATCAAACCGCCCCAGCCGGATTTCTGAGCGCAACAGCGCCCAGGCAAAGGCACTGCCAAAAAGCAGCTTCGCCTTGCGCCACCACATGGCTCCCTTGGGGACAATCCGGGCTTCCAAATCCAAACCAGGCGGTGGAAGTTGCGCTTTGGGCCCCAATGAAGGCACCGGGTGTCCTTGGCGTTTGGCCTTATCTGCCACCGCAATCACGTCTTGCGCCACTCGGGCAAAGTCAGCGTCACTCGCGCCCGCCTTCGGCACCATGACCAGCGATAAAATCGCTCCATGTGACGCATCGATATTAGCCCAGCGACAACTCAATCCAGTCAAATCCGGCGCCTGAGTCTCTGTGCCGACAGGTAAGTTGACCTCACCCGCCTTCATGCGCGCTTCAAGCCAAGCAATCCCGCCACCAGAGAAACTGGCATAATCGACGCCATCCGACGGCGCATATCGCGCCACGCGCACATCGTGCCCCGCCGCGCGCACCTCGGCCACCGTTGCTGTCGCCACGCGCAACTGCAAACCATATTCCTCCTGCGCCCAGCGCCGCACCGCATCTAATGCGATCTCGGCCTTCTCACGTTGTTCTGGCCACACGGCAAACTGCGCCCCATCTCCGCCAAACACATAGGGCAACGCCTGCATACCAGCCGCATTAAGCTGCGCCGAAATCACCGCCGCCCCCACAAGGTTCACGGCCTTGTAACGCCCTTTCGAAATCTCCTCAGTAGAGCCAACAATGTCGGCCACCCCCACAATCCACTCATCCGGCAAGCGCACATAGCGCGCAGGTTCCGCCAAGCGATCAAACTCAGTGATGCGCGCAATGGTCTCGTAGAACGCGGGGCCAGACTGCAAGTTGGCGTGGGAAGGAAGGGCATTGGGCAAATAATGAAGACTCATATCGAAATGGACTAATTCCGGTGGCTGATTGCCAGATATACGTATCCCAGTCCCGAAAGATCAGGATATTTCAGACACCTCACAGAGATGTGGGCGTTGGTGTTCAATTGCTCACAAAAATCACCTCTTGCCTTCGCTGCTGACATACTGTCCTGTCGCCGTTGGAAATGGGGAGGTACTTAACATGCGCATCGATTTGGTTCTCTTGTGTCTGGCCTATGTGCTGAGCCAGTTCTTCCGTGCCTTCCTTGCCGTCCTAACCCAAGTGCTCGAGACAGACGTTGGTGCCACACCGGCCGATCTCGCCTTCGCCAGCGGCCTTTGGTTCATTGTGTTCGCGGCGATGCAAATCCCGGTTGGCGCGGCGCTAGATCGCATCGGACCACGTCGCACCTCTGCCGTGTTGCTGTTGATCGGGGGCGGCGGCGGCTCCGCCCTCTTCGCCATGGCAACGACACCGCTGCACATCACCATCGCTATGGGGCTGATTGGTGTTGGCTGCGCCCCTGTACTGATGGCGAGCTATTTCATCTTCGCGCGCATGTATCCACCGGCCCGCTTTGCCACCTTGGCCGCATTGATGCTTGGCGTGGGTTCTGTCGGCAACCTGATCGCCGCCTATCCCACTGCATGGGCCGCCGAAACCATCGGCTGGCGCGCCACGCTTTGGTTCCTCGCCGCGATCAGCGCCAGCATCGCCGTTGGCCTCTGGGCCATGGTGCAAGACCCCCCCAAAGCCAACGGCACCGAAAAAGGTTCCGTCTTGGACCTCCTGAAAATCCCGGCCCTGTGGCTGCTCTTCCCGCTGATGTTCGTGAACTACATGCCCGCCGCCGGCATCCGGGGCCTCTGGATCGGCCCCTACCTGTCAGACGTCTTCACCCTCACAACCAGAGAAATAGGCCAGGCCACGCTAATCATGGGTGTGGCCATGATCCTGGGCACCTTCTGCTATGGCCCCGCCGATCGCATCTTTGGCACCCGCAAATGGGTCATCATCTGCGGCAGTGTTGTCGGCGCGGTGGCCCTCTCGGGCCTTGCCATATTCGCAGACACAAGTGCGCTGCGCTCGGTCCTGCTGATGTCCGTCGTCGGCTTTTGCGGCGCCGCCTTCCCAGTGCTCATCGCCCACGCCCGCAGCTTCTTCCCGGCGCATCTCACCGGCCGTGGCGTGACCCTAATGAACCTCTTTGGCATCGGCGGCGTTGGCGTGATGCAGTTTGGCTCTGGCAAAATCCATGCCGCCATCGCCCCGACCGATTCCCTGCTGGCCTACCAAACTCTGTTTGGTCTCATGGCCGGTCTGATCCTGCTGGGCGCGCTGATTTACTGCTTCTCAGAGGACCGCATGGATTGATCAAAAACCGCGCGCTCTGCGCATTCATCGCAAACCGGAATGACCCCCTTAAGCAATTTCCGGCCTCCCACCCCTTTTTTCTTGAAGAAAACAAGGCTAAGAGAGCGCGTCGTTAGAAATGGAGACCTCAGATGGGTTATCGCATCGTCGTCGCTGGTGCCACAGGCAACGTGGGCCGCGAAATGCTGAACATTCTGGAGGAACGTCAGTTCCCAGTGGATGAGATTGCTGTTTTGGCAAGCCGCCGCAGCCAGGGCACAGAGGTCACCTTCGCCGACAAAACCCTGAAGATTCAGGATATTGAACAATTCGACTTCGCGGGTTGGGACATGGCGCTTTTTGCCATCGGTTCTGAAGCCACCAAGAAATTCGCGCCCATCGCAGCGGCGGCAAACTGTGTCGTAATCGACAACAGCTCGCTCTACCGCTACGACCCGGACGTGCCGCTGATCGTGCCAGAGTGTAACGCAGACGCGATCCACGGCTATTCCAAGAAAAACATCATCGCCAACCCGAACTGCTCCACCGCGCAGATGGTTGTGGCGCTGAAGCCGTTGCATGACCGCGCCAAGATCAAGCGCGTTGTGGTCTCCACCTATCAGTCCGTGTCCGGCTCCGGCAAAGACGCTATGGACGAGCTCTGGGATCAGACCAAAGCGGTCTACAACCCAACCTCTGATGTACCACCAAAAGTCTACACCAAGGAGATCGCCTTCAACGTGATCCCCCACATCGACGTATTCATGGAAGACGGTTCCACCAAAGAAGAGTGGAAGATGGTGGCCGAGACCAAGAAGATCGTCGACAAAAACATCAAAGTCACCGCCACCTGCGTGCGCGTGCCTGTGTTTGTGGGCCACTCTGAATCGGTCAACATCGAATTTGAAGAGTTCCTTGATGAAGACGAAGCCCGTGACATCCTGCGCGAAAGCCCCGGCATCATGGTCATCGACAAGCGCGAAGACGGCGGCTACGTCACCCCAAAAGAATGCGTGGGCGACTTCGCCACCTTCATCTCCCGCATCCGTCAGGACAGCACAGTGGAGAACGGCATCAACCTGTGGTGTGTCTCTGACAACCTGCGCAAAGGCGCGGCGCTGAACGCAGTGCAGATTGCCGAGACACTTGGCCGCGAAGTGCTCAAGAAGGGCTAACACCTCTTCCAAACACACCACAAAGGGCGTCCAACTGGGCGCCCTTTTTCTTGCGCGATACGCTGCCCGCCTCCGGCAAGTCCCCGCGCATGCTCCCTTTTCTCACTCAGCCAGCTTGCCTCTCTCGACCTTCCATGGTCGTCTTGCCTCAAACAAGACATAGGTGATTGATGAAAAAAGCCATTTTAGCAGCCGCAGCTCTGCCCCTCGCGTCCCCCCTATTGGCGGATACCATTCCTCTGACCGCACCTGTGACGGCAGCGACCCTCTATTCCGAAGGCGCCACTCTGACCCGCGCGGTGCCATTTTCCGCCCCTGCAGGCACCCATGAACTGCTGATCACAAACTTGCCTGCATCACTGGATCCCATGTCTGTGCGTGTGACACTTGATGGCGCAAAACTGGGCGCCGTCAGCGTTCGCAACAGCCGAACTCTCCCCAATCAGGTCGAAGACAGCCAGGAACTTGTGGCTGCCAAAGCGGCGTTGGAGCGTGCCCAAGCCTCCCTGCAATCTTCCGAAGACGCCCGCGCCGACGTACTTATGAAGGCCGACGCCGCCAAAGCGCGTCTGGCCTACATCGCCAGCCTCAAGGGTCCATCCGACACGGCGGCAACCGCCGAAACGCTCAGCGCGACCTTGGCCCTGATCAGTCAGGAAACCCTCGCGGCCCAACAGGAGATCACCGCCGCAGAACGTGAAGCACGCGATTTTGAAAGCAATCTGAAGGAGTTGAGCAAAGCCGTGGAGGCAGCGCAACGCACCGTTGACGCACTCACCCCAACAGAAGGCGACAACGCCATGCTGGCAATATCAATCTCTTCTGACGACGCCACGGACGGTGTTCTGACGCTAACACATCTAACTCAATTTGCCCGCTGGGTACCTGCCTATGACGTGCACCTCAACAACACCGACACACCGCAACTAAGCATCGAACGCGGTGCCTTTGTGAGCCAGTACACCGACGAAGACTGGTCTGACGTCGCCATTACCCTATCGACCAGCCGCCCGGATGAGCAATCCGAACCCAGTGAGCTTTTTCCTTGGCGCCGTTACATCGAATCCGAAAAGAAAATTGAACAGGACATTGCCTTTGAGCGCCTTACCGCCGGCTCCATGGCGCCAGAGCCTGTCTTGGAGCCTGCCGTTATGGATAGCGCGCCCAGCTTCAAAGCAGCCTACTCCTTCGGTGACGGTATCAATGCCACGTATGTGTACCCCCAACCCGTTTCTGTAACCTCAGGCTCCGAAGCGCTGCACTTAACGCTGGGTACACTCGACCTCGCCCCTGAAACCTACGCCTTTGCCAATCCGATGCGAGACGAAACCGCCTTCCTCATGGCCGAGGCCAAAAACGACGCAGGTGAATTGATACTCCCCAGCCCTCAGGCCAACTTCTTCCTCAACGGCACTTACATTGGCCAACAGGAAATGCCCCTGATTGCGGAAGGCGACGACATCGACTTTTCCTTTGGACCGATCAACGGCCTGCGCCTGACCAATAAGGTCACAAACAAGGTGACGGGCGACAAAGGTGTGATTACCACACGCAACGAGCAAAGCGAAACCCGTATGCTGACCGCCGAAAATCTCACCGGCCGCGCCTGGGATTTACGCCTACTAGGCCGCGTGCCCTATAGCGAACAAAAGGATCTGGTGATCACGCATCAATCCAGCCCAACCCCCACCGAAACAAACTACAAAGATCAGCGTGGGATCCTAATGTGGAAGCACGAACTGGCCGCAGGTGCCCGTTTTGACGTAAAACTCTCGCACACCATACAATGGCCCTCCAGCATGGTGCTGCAATAAGTTCTATTCGGGAAACACCTTGTTTCCCAAACCTGCATCCCAAGACGCTGTGGCGGTTCAACCGCCACAGCGCTTTTTTATCCGGGCCGCGCGACTGCACAGGCCGATTACTCCATGAAAACCCTTTGAAACTACATGCGCGTGGCAACGCCACCACCGGTCCAAACGTGAACCTATCCGACCTGACTTGCGCTCTAACCCACAGTAATTGAACCCTATTTAGCTGTAATTCTACGGACTTTGGCCCGCCCTAGAAACCATTTGAGAAGGTTTGGCTCCCTATGTTGAGCCGAACCGTTTGGGTGAAACGGACAAAACTTAGGGTGAGATATGTCACAAGTGGCAAAGCTAAACATGAGCGAGCAGGCCGTCGTCGATCAGGACGAATTGGCCCGCGTCTTTATACGTATGAACCCAGATGAGGCCGAAGAGACCTTTCTGGGGCTGGTCAAATCGCTGACCGATCATCTGGCAATGGGCGAGCATCATCTGAACGCTGACAATCTGTCGGAACTGGCCGACACCATGTCATTGGTTGAGCTGATCGCAGGCCGCCTCTGCATGACCGCGCTGTCGCAGGTTGCCGGTGACGTGGTGAATTGCTGTGATCGCGGTGACCATGTGGCACTTGCTGCCACACACGCCCGCTTACTCCGCGTTGGGGAAGGCGCATTGCGTGAAATATGGGATCTGAAGCGCACCTACATTTGATCGGTGCGCCAATCCGCTTGCAGGGGGCGCACCAACCGTTAGGCTGTGGATCAAACAGCTTACGATCGGTCAGAAAGGTGCGCCATGTCCCTCACATTTGCTTCCGCCGCAGGCGGCCCGTCCATCCCATTGCATGTGGTGGACAGCGACAGCTATGAGGCCTGGCGCGACGCCCAACCCCAATCCGCCCGCACCTTCCTAATCGCCACAGGCTTCAAACCAGCCATCGGCAAATCCATCTTGATTCCAGACGCCTCCGGCGCACCTTTGATGGCCGTGGCAGGCTTTGGCTCCGCGCAAACCCGTGCCCGTGGCCGATTTGCGCTGGCCGCAGCCGCCGCCACCCTGCCCCCTGGCACCTATGCTCTGGCTGACGCCCTGCCCGCTGGTGATCCGGAAACCGAAGCCCTTGGCTGGCTGCTCGCACAATATGCCTTTGACCGCTACGCCAAGGCCTCCAGTGCCACCGCGCAACTGGTCTGCCCTCCCGGCGTTGATGCCGCCAAAGTGGAGGCCATTGCCGCTGGCGAAGCCCTCACCCGCGATCTGATCAATACGCCAGCCTCGGACATGGGCCCGCAAGAACTCGAAGACGCCGCCCGAGCGCTGGCCCTAAACTACGGTGCAATCTGCACCGTGACCAAAGGCGCCGAACTGCTGGAACAGAATTTCCCCATGATCCACGCCGTAGGCCGCGCCGCAGCAGAGCATCGCGCGCCGCGCTTGATCGACATGCGCTGGGGCAGCGAGGGCCCAACCCTGACATTGGTGGGCAAAGGAGTCTGCTTTGACACTGGCGGGCTGAACCTCAAGCCAGGTGGCTCCATGGCGCTGATGAAGAAAGACATGGGCGGATCCGCCACTGTGCTCGGCCTCGCCCAAATGATCATGGCGCTCAATTTGCCCTTGCAACTGCGCGTCCTGATCCCTGCGGTGGAAAACGCCGTGTCTGGCGACAGCTTCCGACCCGGCGACATCCTCACCGCCCGCAATGGCCTCACCGTAGAGATCAACAACACCGACGCCGAAGGCCGTCTGGTCCTGGCCGACACGTTGGCCTTGGGCTCGGAGGACAACCCCGACATGATCCTCTCTATGGCCACGCTCACCGGCGCCGCCCGCGTTGCTGTCGGCCCTGATCTCTCGCCCTACTACACCGACGATGCTGGCTTTGTTTCCGCACTGGAAACCGCCGCCACCGATGTGTCCGACCCGGTCTGGCGCATGCCGTTCTGGGAACCTTATGAGAAGATGATCGAACCGGGCATTGCCGATCTGGACAACGCCCCCTCTGGCGGCTTCGCAGGCTCCATCACCGCCGCGCTCTTCCTGCGCCGCTTTGCCCAAGATCAACGCTACGCGCATTTTGACATCTACGGCTGGAACCCAACCCCGTCGCCCGCCCGCCCCAAAGGCGGCGTCGGCATGGGCGCCCGCGCCATCCTCGCCGCCCTACCAGAGGTGCTGTCACTCTGATGGATAAGCGTCTGACCCCCAGCACCGGCAAAGTCGCCGCCGCGTTCCTGCGCGGCCAAGTCACCGCAGACCGCTTCGTCGATCCCACGCCCTACCGCGTTGCCATGGTGGTCACCGACCTTTTGTCCGGCCCGCAAGGCACCCGCGAGCGCCAACTCTTACGCGGCGAAGTGGTCAACGTGGTGCACACCGAAAACGGCATGGCCTTTGGCTACGCGGAGAAAGACGGCTACGTCGGTTGGGTGGATATCGGCGACGTGCTTAGCCACCCGAAACAGACGCCCACCCACAGCATCGCCGCCGCGCGCAGCAACGCCAAAACCACCCCGGGTCTCAAAACCATGGGCCATGTGACCCCGCTCTCCTTCGGCACCCGCCTTGTGGTGCTCTCGGAAGAGGACAACTGGGCCCGCATCGCCTGGGACGGCGGCCAGGTCACCCGCGATCTCTATGTGCCCAGCCAGCATCTCGCCCCCATCGATCACGTCGAAAGCGACGCCGCCACTGTCGCCGAACGGCTGATTGGGTCGCCCTATCTCTGGGGTGGCAACTCTTCATTTGGCATCGACTGTTCCGGCTTGGTGCAGGCGGCTCTCCTTGCCTGTAACACCCCTTGCCCCGGCGACAGCGACCTACAAGAAGCCGCCTTTCCTGAGGTAACCGGCCCCTATCAGCGCGGCGACCTGCTGTTCTGGAAAGGCCATGTCGCGATGGTCACAGACGCCAACACAATGATCCACGCCAACGCCCACCACATGGCCGTTGCGTATGAGCCCATCGATGCGGCCATCACCCGCATTCAGGCCCAAGGCGACGGGCCGGTGACGTCGCACAAACGTCCCACCTTAGGAGCCTCCACATGAGCAGCGGCTTCTTCCAACCCGTCTCCGGCCTGGACCTGCCCCGCTTTGCCGGCGTGCCCTCCTTCATGCGCCTGCCCGTCATGGATCTGGACCATGACCGCTTCGCCGACGTGGATGTCGGCCTGATCGGCGTGCCTTGGGACAGCGGCACCACCAACCGCCCCGGCCCGCGCCATGGCCCGCGCCAGCTGCGCGACGCCTCCACCATGATCCGCGCCCAAAACGGCGCCACCGGCGTGCGCCCCTTTGATCTAATCAACTGCGCCGATCTTGGCGATGTGGGCCCCAACCCCGCTGACATTCACGACAGCATGGAACGCATCACCGCCTTCTATGACGACGTGCTGGCGCAAAACATCACGCCGCTCACCGCAGGCGGCGACCACCTCACGTCCCTGCCGATCCTGCGCTCTCTCGCCAAAGACAGCCCCGTTGGCATGGTGCATTTTGACAGCCACACAGACCTCTACCACAGCTATTTTGGCGGCACGATGTACACTCACGGCACGCCGTTCCGCCGCGCAGTGGAGGAAGGCCTGCTGGACCCCAAACGCGTGGTGCAAATTGGCATCCGTGGCAGCACCTACGATAATGAGGACACCGATTTTGCCAAATCGGTCGGCATCCGCGTGATCCGCATCGAAGAATTCTTCAAACGTGGCCTCGAAGACGTAATGGCTGAGGCCCGCAAGATTGTTGGCACTGCGCCGACCTATGTCAGCTATGACATCGACTTTGTGGACCCCACCTTTGCGCCTGGCACCGGCACGCCCGAAGTCGGCGGCCCCAACAGTTTTCAGGCACTGGAAGTGGTGCGCCACTTAGACGGCCTCAACATCATCGGCGCGGACATGGTCGAAGTCTCCCCGCCGTTTGACAGTTCCGGCGGCACCGCCTTTTTAGGCGTATCCGTAATGTTTGAACTGCTTTGTATAATTGCCAAAGGACACCCCAATGCCTCTTGATACATGGTGGATTTATATCGCAACCGTCCTTGCCCTGATGTCGACACCAGGCCCGAGCCAGTTGCTTATGCTGTCCAACGCCGGGGCGCATGGCTTTGCCAGGTCCACCGCAACCGCGGCGGGCGACCTCACCGCCAATGCGCTGTAGATGTTGGCCGCCGGCCTGGACTTAGCGGTCCTGCTCGCCGCCTCTGCCACCGCCCTCACCGTGATAAAATGGGCCGGTGTGGCCTATCTCCTCTGGCTGGGCACGCGAATGATCCTACGTGCCAAAAACAGCCATGACGCACCGGAGGCCGCTAAACGCGCCAGCTTGATCACACTTTGGCTGCAAGGCTTCATCACTTCAGCTTCCAATCCGAAAGCCGTGGTGTTTTTTGCTGCGCTCTTCCCGCAATTCATAAGCCCCGACCTGCCATTCTGGCCACAATTCCTGATCCTGTCAGCAACCTACACTTTCATGGATGGCTGTTTTCTCTCCATATACGGCCTAAGCGCCCACTGGATCGCCAAACGCCTCAAAGGACCTAAACGTATCTGGATTGACCGCGTAGGTGGCGGTTTCATGATCGGCGCCGCATTGCTCTTGGGGCTCAAGACCGTCGCCGCTCCTCGGTAGTCGCAAAGGCGTGCGTCCAAATGCGACGTCAACCCAGCTCCAACGTGCTCACGGCAAAATAACCTTCCGATGCTTTGCCAACCGGTACTGGCGTGCCACGAAACATCCGAGCTGTTGCAAATCCCGGCGCGAGGTCCAGCGTCTGACATAGCGCCTTCAGCGGGGCCGATGTGTCCGGCACATCCAATATCACCGGCCCACCCATCTGTGCTGCCACATGCGCAATCAACGCCTTTGCGCCGCCCTCACGCTCCGCCCAAATCGGCCCGATCTTGACACCCTCACGACAGCGCCGCGCGGTGCAATAACCTGCAACACCCTCCGCATCCTGCATCACCCAGGTCTGACGGCTCTCCGCAGATACAAACCATGCGCCAAGATAAACAGGCTTGCGCACACCAGACGCCGCGGCCTCCAGATCCACCAACGTCGCCACTTCTTCAGGCGCAGCCAATCGGACGCTGTTGCTCTCCGCCGCAGCCACGTCGCCTATAAACCGCGTGGTGGCGCTAAACAATTCAAACCCGGAGGCGGCATAATTAGCTTGCTGATCCGGCACGCCATCCAAGCCAACCACACGCGCCCCAGCATGTTTGAGCGCATGTTGCCACAGCCCATAGCCAATGCCCTGCCCGCGAAATTCAGGCCGCGCGATATACAATCCCAGAAAGGCAAAATCCTCGGTGTGGTTCACCACTGATATTGACGCCGCCAAATCACCATTCACCGAGGCAACAAAGAACCCTTCCGGGTCCGCCCGCCAAAACGCCGCCGCATCTTCCACCCCGGGGTTCCAGCCTTCCTCGGCCGCCCACTCCAGAATGGTTTCCAACTCATCCCGCGTGGCGGTGCGAAATTCTGCATTTTGGGTCATATGCGCCCGCTCACTCCACCGCGCGGATCAGCTTGCGTTCCAGCACC
>Ga0189275_100574_pt1 | contig 11385 bp, 12 predicted proteins | sample N19A6minimetaG_FD_130329 | JGI IMG/M metagenome (GOLD analysis project Ga0189275, IMG submission 130329) | Marine microbial communities from the Costa Rica Dome - N19 A6 mini metaG | ecosystem: Environmental > Aquatic > Marine > Oceanic > Photic zone | place: Costa Rica: the Eastern Pacific...
AAGCCGCCCGAAGGCTTGCTAGACTTCCTGAAGCATAAACCCGTTTATATTGGTTTCGGCAGTATGAAAGTGAACCCAGAGTTTTGTCAGAAACTGTCAACGCTTGCGATCAAGGGATTGAAGCTGTCCGGCAAGAAAGGCGTGCTCCTTGGTGGTTGGGCGGGGCTGACAATGGAAAGCCTGGACAGATCAACACCGGAAGGCCGAGAGCTTTATGTATGGGCGCAGAAAAACGTGTTCGAAGTTCCCTCGTGCCCGCATGACTGGCTGTTTCCAAACTGTTCCGCGGTCGTCCATCACGGTGGCGCAGGGACCTTGGCGGCGGGTCTTCGGGCAGGACGGCCAACGGTCGTCTGTGCGATGCAAGGTGATCAGCCATTCCACGGTTCAATTGTGCAGAGACTTGGTGTTGGGCAATATCTCGGCTTTGTTGGCTCTCCGAAGGTCAACGCCTACAGCCTTGCTTGTGCTATCAAGGATCTGACGTCTGATACCGCAGTAATGTCTTCCGTGAGCGAGTTGGCTCTCAAAATCAACAAGGAAGACGGCACCACCGAGGCAATGCGTTTCATCGACCAAATGGCGGGTTCATTCCAGTACCCGTGGCACATCAAATAGAAAAGTCCGTATAGTAATTGAGAGAAGCACTTCTTATCAGACAAAGCATGTGCTGCTTTCCGCGCTTTCTGGCCAGTCGTGTATTGCGCAGAATTGGACAAAAGGCGCCCGCAGCAGCCGAGGGAGCACGCGCAGCATTCATGGATTAGACCTTTGTGTGAATGGCTGCTTTCACCGAACTTCATCAGCGCTTACGTACTTGTAGCGAATGCACACTCTCCGCCCTCATCGCCGCTGCCTTAACCCGCCTGCTACCTCCTCCGCCGCTCCCGGCTCTGTTCACGGCGCTCAAGATTGATCGGATGCTCGCGCCCAAGCGTGCGATAAAACCCGTTGCCTGTGGACCAGTTGAGGAACTGCGAGAAGCTGTCGACGTTCCCGCTCATCGCGCTAGGCACCTCCATATTGACCTGATCGTTGATTTGTAGTCGTCGTTTCATTCGGGCGGCGTCCGGACCTTCGCCGAGGGAGATGTGAACGTCGCCTCGCGGCCGTTCACGCCGCTCCAACGAACAGCGGCTGCGAAGCACTGCGATCTCACCAACGGCAGGATTGCGCAGTGACCGGACCATTTCACCTCTTCCAGCGAACGGCAGAAATGTCCGCATTGGCGCCGTTCAACCAAGTTGCGGCGATCGGCAGCTACGAGCCCATGGCAGTCATTTTGATTTCATGCTGCGTGCGCACGCAGCGGCAAATACCTTGCATAAGCACGATATTGCATGACGCGGTGCGGCGGCGATTTCGGCCATTCGTGAACTGTGCAGCATTTTTGAAGGCGGCAATTTACAGGTCGCGGACAGAGCGCAGGTTTGACAGTGGCCTGTACGATCGCTTTTCCAAGCCTTTGCGGCACTAACACCCAAACGGCAGTCCGGAACACTTGACTTTTTCAAGGCTACGATTTGTTGATGCGCAGGTCAGCCACACTGTCGCTTCGGTGGTATCTGAGTGCCAGGGGCGAAAGACTTCCTTGCGCACAATTCTATACGGCGCATGATGCGCTTGCGACACGACATTGGTTTCGGGACATCGGCCAGTACCGGGTGGATTTTGTGTATCAGCGCATATGCGCGCGCAATCAAATAAGTTTTGATCGACCGCGAGCAATGTAGGGCAACGAGTTTGCGGCCAATTGTGAGGCCCGCTCAGCCGCAGCCGGTGAGGCCCGCTGGGAAGACAAGGATAGCACCTTTTGCGTAAAGGCTGCGCGCAAAGCTTAGTTCATCCGAGGCCAGCGTGACACTGAATTGTGTAGCGGACAGGATGCGCGTTTGTTGGCTGAGACTTTCGAACAACTCAGCATCTGGAAACAGCACAACAAAGGCCGGGGCGGCATCGTTCATCATGGTAACCAGCCCGAGGATGGATAGCCATCCAACTACCATCACACTGGCTGCGGCGAGGCCGGATTTAATAGTCATGGATATGCTCCACTATAGTGTCGCTAGCCTCGAGCCCGCGGAGCGTCTCAGCAAGGCGGCTCACAGGCATCACTATGAGGTGGCGGTAGTCGTCAGCGCCTTGGCGCGCGCGGCTGTAGATTGCGTCCGGATGTGTGGCATTTCGGCCTAAGACAGTCAGCATGATGTCATCATTGCCGGCGATTTCAACAAAATCGACCTCGGATCGCGCCATCTTTGTCATTAAATGGGTCAAGGCACGGTAGCGGATGGTCTCTATCTCTGTGGCCCCATTCCCATGCGCGATGACGGTGACACCTTCGAAACCGTCAAATGCCTCAGCTTCGGGCGCGCGGACGATCATGCGCAGTGTCAGCGCATCGGGGCCGACCTGCGCGACGGCCTGTGCGATCACATCGGCATAGGCCGCCTTTGCCGCATATTCGAGGCCAAGCGCGATGTTCCTTTCGCGGTCCCTTAAGGCGTTTGTTGCGGAGGCGGCCAGTGCAGCCCGATCACCTTCAAAGTCCCATTTGTACCACGGCACCTGTTGTAGAAAGTTTGCATAGCTTTCGGCCTGCTGCGCCGATAGATCGTCAAGCGGCGCCCGCACGTCGCCTCTGAGCATAACAAATAGCCGACCGATAGTTTCTTCATAGGCCGCTTTCATCAAGAACTCTGCCGTGAAGCTGACCCCGATCACATAAACCATCTGTTTGGTGTCCGCATCGATCTGGCCATGAGACCCCGATGCCTTTGAGAGCGCGCAGAGCGCGCCCCAAAATCCTGAGATGCTTTTCAGGAACTGAAAATCGTGGGGATCGCCAGTGGCAAGGACGCGCCCGTAATCATCATAGGCGTGGACGATGTCCCATTCTGGGTAGGTTAGCAGGGTACGGGATTCTGGGCGATGATACTCAGCGAGGAGGAGCGCTTGGTATGGCACGGGTTCGCCCGTCGGGCGACAGGCGGTTTCGACATAGGCAACCGGTGCGCTCAGTCCCAATATCAGCAAAACGACTGCGATAAGGCCGCGTTTGAGCCAGCGCCAGAAAGTCTTCACGCTGGGCGGCCGATGTTCTTGATCCCGGCCCATACCGCAACGCCACCAAGGAGAAGGTGCGGCACATTTGCGAGGATACGACCGAGCGAGAGATCCATCCCGGCGGAGCCATTGGTGAAGATGCCAAGGTCGAGATAGCCGTAGCCTGTGAAAAACCCGAATATGCCGTCGCCCAAATAAGCCAGCCCAAACAGCACCATAAATGTCCGCGCCGCTTTGTGAGAGGTCAAGCCCGCGACCAGCGCCCACAGTGCGGACGCCACATGCAGCGCATCATCGTAGATGTCCAGCGCGAAGATGCCGAAGGCGAGCCCGTCTTCGTCTGTGAGGCCCGGAACATAATTCAGCGAGGCTGCGATCATCAGCACAGCGAAATAGGCGACGCAGAGTTTTTGTAAGTCGGTCATAGACGCTCCAGATAGCTGTCCCAAAGGTTGTTGCGCAGGATAAGCTGCGGGTCGATGGTGCGTTTTGCGGCAGCAAAATCCGCGGCACCGCTGTAGACAGTGGCCATTTGATCAAGGCGGGCATGGGGCCGATAGGGCAGGTAGTAGGCTCCGCCTCGGGCCGCGATCCGGTTGATCAGCGTTTCTGTCATGCGCCGCATGTCGGCTTCGGCGCGCAGTGTCATCTCTTGGCTGAACGACATAACGGCCGCGATCCTCGGTCGTGTCGCATAAGACAGGGTGCTTTGATCGTCCTGCGCGATATAGCGGAGGGTCACGTTTAGGAACTCTTGATAGGAGGCTGGGATTACCTCGCGGCAGGCCTCCAGGAAGTTGTCAAAGGCGTCAAAGCTGACGAAGTATTCATGCAGAATGTCCGTGCGGTCAGGGTTGCGGTCATCGAGCGTGACGACCGGCTCATTGATCAGCGAGTTGCGCGTCGCTTCACCGCCGCCGATGGCGGGCAAGAGTGAGGTTTCGTTCCACCACCGAAAGGTTTTTAGCGCTTCGTTGCCCAGCTGCGCGCGGTAAAGTCGCCCGGCCACATGCGACATCCAGCCAGAGCCAGATGCGGCCGGTAGATCGTTTTGATCCTTGGTCTGCCGGTAAGTGGCAAGCAGGGCGTGCTCAAAAAAGCTCTCTCGTTCGACGTTCAGGCGTCCGTAGGCCATTGTGACCGCAGGATCGTCGATGGCGGTTTGGAAAGCCGTAGGAAAATCCGTGGCTGCCATAGTGTCATAGGTCGGCGAAAGGCGAGAATTTGGTACCATGTCCACGACCAAATCGATGATAACACCGATCAGCCCGTAGCCCCCCATGGCGAGTTTGAAGAGGTTGGAATTCTCGGTCGGGGAGCAGTCCACCACATCGCCAGAGGGTAAGAGCATGCGCAGTGACCGCACCGTCGCACCCATAGGGCCGTAAGGCACCGGCCAGCCATGGGCATTCACGGAAAAGGTCGCTCCAATGCCAAAGTCATTGTTGGATTGCATAACAGCAGGCGAAAACCCTTCTGCATCCAGTGCCGCGATGACTTGCGACCAGCGCGCCCCAGCATGTACGCGGTAGGTTAGATTGGTGCGGTCCAGCTCGATCGCGCCATTATCGAACGTGATTGCCGTACCGTTCCTTGGAATTGCCTGTCCGCCCATAGAATGACGCGCGGCACCAATATTCACGGGCCGATTGTTTTTGGCCGCTTCGGTCATTTCTGTCCTCAAGACGCGAATAAGGGCGTCATCGGCGTTCTCGGACAGCACCAGATGTTTATGGATCGGCGTGGCAGAAAGCCCGCTCGCGTCATTCATGATCTTGGCGGAGGCCGTGGTGTCTAACCGGGTTGTACCGTCGTAAACCGGCAAGTGACTTCCGTATCGTTTAGCCCCGAACCAACCTGCAGCGGCTCCTCCAAGGACAAGTGCGGATCGTCTTGTGAATGTTTTCATGGGCTGTCGAGATCGCTTATTGAAGTGATGTATTTTAACTCGCCTAACAGCGCATCGGCAAACTCCTTTGGCGCTTCGAGATGGGGGATATGTCCAACGTAGTTCAACACAGTAAGGCGCGCATTAGGGAGCAGCGCGGCTAGTTCTTGCCCCTGATGAAGTGGTGTGACGGTGTCTTTATCACCCCAGATCAGCGCTACTGGCATATCAAGCGTGCGCCATTCTTCAGGGTCCATGCTGTTGCTATCTAAAGGCGTTTTGAACAACTGAGGGATCCAGTCTGAAACGGCTTGGGTGTAGCCTTGACGTGACATCGGAGTTTGCAAGGACGCAACCATTGCTGGGTCGATCTCATCGGTTCTGTGCATGAATTTTTTCAAAAACCACTTTGTCAAAAGTGGGTTTGTCGCTGTTGCTGCCGTCGCGAGTTTCCGGACATTTCTGTTCTGAATGGGAAAAGGGACATCCTTGGGCGTGTGCCGGTCCGCCAATCCCATGGCCCCGGACACAATGACGTACCCTGAGACCAAATCAGGACGCATCATAACAGCTTCTGTCGCGGGGCCAGCTGCAACGGAATGCGCAACAAGAATGGGCTTGTCCCCCAGCGCCTCTAGCAAGCCGATCATTCGGGCCGCCTGCGCTTGTCGTTCGTAGGTCGGGGCTTTCGGATGCTCCGACCAGCCAAACGGTGGCATGTCGAACGCTGTCACAAGGTATCCCTCGGGTGCAATATTATGCTGGGTTTCGGCCCAAATATCGGACCAAGCGGCTGTGCCGTGCGCTAGCAAGACACGGGGCGTTTCGGGCACGCCTTTTTCGACAATAAAGAAAGCCCCGTGAGAGGTGTCGATGAGGCGCCCTTGGTCAGGCAGCCCCTCTGCAAACGCCAGCACTTCACGATTGGAGGCTATCCACGCAAAAACAAATGCAATGGCGATGCACAGCGAAACCAGGCTTCCTGTCAACCAAAGAAGTCTTTTGATCATTCATGCTCTTATACAGGTGTCCCGCTGATTGTGTCAAAAAATCACCCAACGGCATAAGTAAGATACTCCATAAGTCTTAAAACCTTGCTTTTTGCAGAAACGGTCTCACCTAGACATCCGCCACTTGTGCCAAACGGAGATCCCTATGCGGTGCTGTCAGACTAATTCGAACGGGTCTCAGCTAGGACAGATTTTATGCCCTTTATTCGGCGCTAAGTTGGCGCCACTCGGTCAGAGCGGCGACGCGGTTCAGTTTGAAATGTTGTCTGGAATAGAGACTGCGCTCCGAATTGAAGAGGTTGAGAACAGAGGCGTGGACAGATGCGAACTTCTGCAGACTTCGCAATCGTCGGAAGCGCAGCATCGCCCTCTCTCTTCGTCGAAATGGCAGATGGGAATTCTCTGCGCGATTGTTCGCCCAGCGGCCAGTTTCCTGCCTATCCGCGTTGCCAATTACCCTCATCGCGGCACCGTAAGAGCGGAGTTTGTCGGTTACCAGTGTGCCTGGCCGACCGTGACGCCGCATTGATTTCTTGAGAAATTTCAATGCTGCCTTCCTATCTCGCGTCTTCGTCACATAGCTTTCTAGGACCTCACCCTCATGATCAACGGCCCGCCAAAGGTAGTACCGCTCGCCGTTGATCTTCACGAACATTTCGTCCAGATGCCATTTCCAATTTGAGTGGCAACGCATCGACTGAGATCGTCTCTTGCGAATTTCCGATGCGAATTTGGGACCGAACCGTTGCCACCAAAACCGAACGGACTCATAGCTCACGTCGATGCCGCGTTCGTGTAGCAGATCTTCGACATTCCTGAGCGACAGAGGAAACCGAATGTACATCATCACAGCAAGGCGGATGATCTCAGGCTCGGTTTTGAAGTGACAAAATTGGGATGATTTTGACATGGCGGAACGCTACCGCCCCACCCTCTTCGTCTCAAGCCGGTTTTCTCTGAAATGACCCGAAAATTCCCTGATCTGTCCAAATCAAGAGCAATGGCGCGCCTAAACCTCCGCTTTTGGGCAAACATACACGTTAGTCAGATACTCTAAGTACATTGGTTTGACAGGGGTAAAGGTCTTAGAAATTGCACAGTTAGAAGCGATCTCTTCAAAGAATTGGCTCACCACCTCCGAAGGCCGTTGTTGAAGATGAAAGGCTACATCTGTCAGCACAAACACAGAAAAGCCTTGGCGTTGCCAAAACTCTAAAGTCCATTCTTCGGGTTGGAGAGGCCACGTATGTGCCTGAACCTCGTAGGACTCTTCGCCCTCCGCGACGTCTTCAAGACCGTACATGGCTTGCGGAAGCGGAACCCAGAACTGCGCACCGGGCCTTGTCTTTGATGCGCGCGACTCTGGGGCAACGTCTGGTAGCGTAACGTTGTATTTTGCTGCCAATCGTGCAAGCCGTTCATCTTCCCAATCTCGCGCCTCAGGAGACTGTTTCGCTCGTGTACGCATCATTGTAACGATGCGTGCGTTCGAGAACTCTGTGCTGAGAAAGTTATCCACTTTGTCGGTGAGGGCCGGACGCATTGCCTGTGCCACAGGAGGGATCATGAAGAAAACAAAAATCACCAAAGTGGATGCAACAGCAATTTTTGCGGCAATGGAGGTATTTCGGTTATCGGACTGGAAAAACCCGGCGAGCAGAACGGTTCCGAGGATCAAGAGCTCTCCGAATTGCGCGACAAAAAGATGAGCAGGCTGTCGGGTACCGGTCAAAGCGGAGACTGAAACGGCTCCGATAACAGAGGACAGCCAGAGCGCGATCCACAGAGGTTTGTCGGTAATCTTGCAAGCGTGAGACTTTATCGCCAAGACCCCGATGGCGGCTGCGAGACCAAGAACCCAACCGATGCCGTATTGCGGGTCCATCATCGTGTTCAACATCTTGGCAACGCCTTGCCAAATCCCGCTTTGTTCGCCCAGAGACATTTCGGACTGAATACCTTGGAACACCAAGAACCGCTTGAAATCCAACACAATGCCAATATTCAACACGATCCATATCGGAACAAATATAGCAAAGGCTCGAAGGTAGGATGTTATCGCGATATTGAACCCTTGCCGTTTCGATAAGAGAACGAGCATGCCAATTGAAAGCGGCAAAAGGCCGAAAACAGCGCTTTGTTTGAAGCTCAAAGTCAGCGCAAAGCTCAACCCGACTACGGCGTCTTGGGCCAACGACTTGCCGCTCTGCGGGAAAGACACACGTTGGGCAACCACCAGGAAGCAAAGCGCTGTCGCGGTTCCAAGAGGAACGTCGCCCTTGGCAAAATGCGACAAGAAAACCGCGAGGGGAAAGAAAGCCGCGATCAGACCTGTGGCAACCGAAGAGACAATGGTCAGGCCAAAGCGACGTGCGATCAGGTAGGCAATTGGCGCCAACATGGCTCCCAATGTCGCAACAAGCATTCTTGCGGTGACAAAGAAAATGGTAGGATCGGAAAAATATTGGGCGCGGAACCCCGACAGGTTATCCCACCACCCCAATGGCACCCCAAGCGCAAACAATCCGACGAAAACTATTGCATTTAAATAATTGAGGAGAGGTGGGTAGAAATGTTGTCCCGGCACAAGTTGACCGGTCAACACTTTAGCGGCATCGTTTATTCTTTCGTCACCAAAGAGATAGCCAACATCGGCACCCAATGCGCGCGGCAAAAATGCCATCAGGAAAAGTAAGAGCAGTAGAGTTTTTTGCATATGCTTCACAATATAGGTGTCACAAAAGTATCGGTGACTTTAGAAACGTTGGCCTTTGGCAAAACTTACGTTGCCTTGTTTCACGCAACTGTGGTGAACATTGGTCAATGATCAAAACAATAGCAACATTTTCCTCAGTGCATGGCCACCACAGTGACAGTAGACCACACAGATCCCGATGCCAGCGTCCCACTTTATGTTGATCTTGACGGAACTTTGACGCCAACTGACACCGCTCAGGAGCAAATACTGGACTGTGTCTTCAATGGCCGTGGACTGAAGTCGCTCGCCAAAGCAGCCTTTGGCTTTGACATTCCTGCAATCAAAGCCGCGGCCGCGAACCATGCTGAATTTAGGGCGGATCTCCTACCGTATTGCGAAGACGTGATCCACTACATCACAACAGCGCGCTCGCAAGGGCGCGATGTTATTTTGGCCACTGCAGCCGACCGCCAAACGGCAGATGCCGTTGCCGCACAACTTGGTTTTTTTCATCGCGTACTTGCTTCGCAGGATGGACAAAACTTGAAAGGCAAAGCCAAGTTGGACGCAATCGAGCGCGATGCTGCGGGACGAGGGTTTGAATACATCGGTGATAGCAGTGCAGATGTTGAAATCTGGAACGCCTCTGAGCGGGTCGGCCTTGTGGCCGGCCAAGCCAAAATTGACAAATGGACAGACGCTTGGGGGCCAAAAATCACGCTCTCAGTCACTCAAGAGAGCTCGTTCGGCGACCTGCTTCGAGCCATGCGGCCGCAACAATGGGCCAAAAACCTTCTGATATTCCTGCCAATGCTCTTCGCCCACGCCTATGTCGACGGTGCCGCTGTCACGGCATCATTGTTTGCTTTTTTTGCATTTTCTTTTGTGGCGTCGGCTGTTTATTTGGTGAATGATCTGTCGGATCTGGTGGCAGATCGACAACACCCCCGCAAGCGCTACAGGCCGTTTGCTGCAGGAAAGGTGTCGCCGATCGTAGGGGGCGTCCTAGCGTTCTTCTTGTTGTTTGCAGCGTTTCTGATTAGTTTTATGTACGTCACTACGAACTTTGCGCTGATACTTCTGGTATATCTCGCGACCACCACTTCGTATACTTTGGTCCTTAAACAGTACTCGACTGTTGATGTGCTGACACTGGCGTTTCTCTACACGCTCAGGGTGGGCGCAGGCTCGGTGGCAACGAAGATCTCGATCAGCCCTTGGCTGTTGACGTTCTGCTTCTTCTTTTTTGTAAGCCTCGCTTACATGAAGCGCTTCATAGAAGTTTTGGATGTCGCCGAAGAAGGGAAGAAACTTCCGTCGCGAAACTACTGGGGTGGCGAAGACACACTGATGTTCAGTTTTGGCATTGTGAACGCGGGCCTGTGCCTACTGACTTTGGCCCAATACATCGGGAGCGCACATGTCGGAAACGCGTACGGTGCGCCTGACATTTTGTGGCTGACCATTCCGCTCCTCATGTTTTGGCTCAACCGCAGCTGGCTCTACGCCGCTCGTGGCAAAGTGGGTGATGATCCCGTCGCCTTTGCGGTCAAAGACCGAATTAGCCGAGTGCTGCTGTTGCTGGTTGTTGTGACGATCTTTCTGGCAAAATATCTCACTTTCGAAACGGTTTTGTTATGACAGTTTGGCTTCTGTTGTTGATGACCTTTAGCGTTGGACTGTCTGCGATCGCGCAAACGTTGTTCAAAATGGGCGTTTCGCAAGTTGTACTCACTCCTGAGATGAGCCTTGTGACCAAAGCCGCATCAATGTTGTTGTCCCCCTATGTTATGGGTGGGCTGAGCCTTTACGCCCTCGGCACTATCTTTTGGCTGTTTGCACTCAAGGCGCTGGACCTTTCTGCTGCTTATCCATTTGTTGCGCTGAGTTTCATCTTTGTCACCTTCTCGAGTTTTGCAGTCCTCGGCGAGCCCTTAAGCGCGTCACGCCTTTTGGGAACAGCGCTTGTCATCGCGGGGCTCGTGGTTGTTTTTGTGGGGGAAATCAGGTCTTAGGGCATGTCCGAACAGGCTGTGTCACGGGCTAGTTCTGATTAAGATTCGATGAAGGGAAGATCTTGGACAGTTTGCGGAAGTTTTGGGTGCCGTCAGACGGATTCGAATTCGCCTCCGCTTGGACAGTGACGCTGCCCTTTAATGCGCACAAAGGTGGCGCCACTCGGCGGGAGCGGCAGCACGGTTTAGCTTGAAATTTGGACTAGAACAAAGACTGCGTTCCGCGTTGAAGAGGTTGAGAACATAGGCGTGGACGGTCAAGAATTTCTGCAGACTTCGCAATCGCCGGAAGCGCTGCATCGCCCTCTACCTTCGTCGAAATGGAAGATAAAAATTCTCGGATCGATTGTGCACCCAGCGGCCAGTTTTTTTTGCCGGTCCGCATTGCCAATTTCCTTCATTGCGGCACCGTAAGAGCGGAGTTTATCGGTTACGATTGTGTCTGGCCCACCGTGGCGCCGCATTGATTTCTTGAGAAGGGTGCACCTAAAAGGAGAAACATCGAACGTAGTTTTTCGAGAACTCTCCAAGATGGAAGCCGTGCTTAAGATTGGTTTTGACTAAGCACAAAATAGCAGTTCATAAAGAACTCTATGAACTGCTAGTAACCCAAAAAATGTCTGCGGGCCTTCAGCTGCACCTACCTTAGCGGAATGATGCACCCAAAAAACCTAATTGCTTTTGGGTTGCGGATATTGATCAGCCCCA
>Ga0189275_100576_pt1 | contig 11377 bp, 9 predicted proteins | sample N19A6minimetaG_FD_130329 | JGI IMG/M metagenome (GOLD analysis project Ga0189275, IMG submission 130329) | Marine microbial communities from the Costa Rica Dome - N19 A6 mini metaG | ecosystem: Environmental > Aquatic > Marine > Oceanic > Photic zone | place: Costa Rica: the Eastern Pacific...
GGCGATTGCCTTCGAGGCCTGCGGGCTGTCGCCGCTCGGGCCCATTGCGATGCATTGTGCCGCGCCGGATGAGGGCAACATGAACCTGCTCGACAAGGTCGCGACCGAAGCACAGAAACAGCGCTGGCTGAAGCCTTTCGCCGCCGGTGAGTTCCGCTCGTGCTTCTCTATGACCGAGCCTTGGGGTGCTGGCGCCGATCCCTCGGAGCTGAAGACCAAGGCGCGCTATGACGGCGAGGATTTCGTCGTGAGCGGCGTCAAATGGCTGATCACCGGGGCGCAGGGCGCGGGCTTCACCATCATCTTCTGCGACGTCGAGGCCCATGGCGACAAGCCCGGTGGCCCGACAATGCTGATCTCGGACATGGACGCCGAGGGCATCAGCCTGACACGGCAGCTTGATACGCTCGACAGCTCCTTCACCGGCGGCCACTGGGAAGTGACCTTCGACAATCTGCGCGTCCCGGCCGAGAACGTGCTGGGCGAGGTTGGCGAAGGCTTTCGCTACGTGCAGGTGCGCCTTGCCCCGGCGCGCTTGACCCATTGCATGCGATGGCTGGGCGGCGCGGTACGGGCGCAAGGGATCGCGCTGGACTATGCGCGCAAACGCGAGGCGTTCGGCAAGCCCATCGGGCGGCACGGCGAGATCGGCGCGATGCTGGCCGAGAACGAGATGGAGTTGCAGCAGAGCCGGCTGATGATCTGGTGGGCCTGCGCCCTGCTCGACAAGGGCGAACACGGGCGTCACGAAAGCTCGATGGTCAAGACGGCGGTGTCCGAGGCGCTGTTCCGCGTGGCCGACCGTTGCGTACAGGTCCTCGGTGGCATGGGGGTGACCGGCGATACGGTGGTCGAGCAGATCTTCCGCGAGACACGGGCCTTCCGTATCTATGACGGGCCGTCCGAGGTTCACAAATGGGCGATCTCGCGCAGGATCATGAAGAGTTGAACCGCTTGAGGGGAGGAGCAAGCATGCAACGTGTTGAGATGACGAGCTACGAGGCCGCTTGCGAGCGCTTCGAATGGCAGGTTCCGGAGACATTCAACTACGGTAGCGACGTGGTGGATGCCTGGGCGAAAGACCCCGAGCGCATGGCGCTGATCTGGGTCAACGACGCGGGCGAGGAACGGCGCTTCACCTATGCCGACATCCGCGACCTGACCAATCGCTTCGCCAATTACCTGACCGTCAAGGGCGTCGGCAAGGGCGACCGGGTGCTGATCATGCTGCCGCGCATTCCCGAGTGGCAGATCGCCATGGTCGGTTGCAACAAGATCGGCGCCATACCGATCCCCTGCGTCACCATGCTGACCGAGAAGGACGTGACCTATCGCATGGAGCATTCCGGCGCGGTGGCAGTGCTGACGACGGCGGCCGAGACGCACAAAATTGCCAGCGACCCCAAGGTCCGTCTCTCCGTCGGCGCAACTGACGGCTGGGACGATTTCGAGACCGAAATGGCGCGGCACAGCGCCGCATTCACGCCCGTCCGGGTCGAGGCTGAAGACCCGGCGATCATGTTCTACACCTCCGGCTCGACCGGCCTGCCAAAGGGCGTGCTGCACGCCAGCCGGGCGCTGTTTTCATGGCGTGTCTCGGCCTGGTACTGGCTGTCGCTGACCGAGCAGGACGTAATGTGGTGTACCGCCGACACCGGCTGGTCGAAGGCCGGCACCTCGATCCTCTACGGCCCCTGGAGCTGCGGCGCGACCGTGCTGTTCTATGACGGTCCCTTCGACCTCGAAAAACGGCTGGATCTCCTCGAGCGCTACAAGGTCAGCGTCTATTGCGCCGCAGCCACCGAGATCCGGCAGCTGGTTCAGGTGGACACCTCGGGCCATGACCTCTCGGCGCTGCGGCTTTCGGTATCGGCAGGCGAGTCGGTGAACCCCGAGATCGTCAGGGCATGGTCGGATAAAACCGGTGCGCTGCTGCTCGACGGCTACGGCCAGACCGAGACGTTGATGACCGTGCTTAACTATCCGCAGATGGCGGTGAAGCCCGGCGCCATGGGCAAACCGCTGCCGGGCACCGAGGCCGCGATCCTGGGCGAGGACGGACGCGAGGCCACCACCGGCACCCCCGGTCAACTGGCGATCCGTTGCCCGCATCCCCAATTGATGCTGGGCTATTGGAACAACCCCGAAAAGACCGCCGAGAGCTACCTGACTGTCGATGGCGTGACATGGTTCCTGACCGGCGACACCGCCAGCATGGACCCGGACGGCTACCTGTTCTTCGGTGGCCGCGACGACGACGTGATCAATTCGTCGGGCTACAGGATCGGGCCGATGGAGGTGGAAAACGCCTTGATGGAGCATGAAGCTGTGCTGGAATGCGCTGCCGTCGCCAGCCCCTGCGAGACCCGCGGCGAGGTGGTGAAGGCCTTCATCATCCTGAAGTCCGGATATACCCCGAGTGAGGCGCTCGCCAAGGAATTGCAGGATTTCACCAAGGCCCTGACCGCGCCCTACAAGTACCCCCGCCGGATCGCCTTCGTCGACGCCTTGCCCAAGACGCCCACCGGCAAGATCCAGCGGCGGCTATTGAAACAGCAGGAGTTCGAGGGGCAACCCGCGTGACCCGAACAACCGTCCCGTCCCTGCGCCGGGACCTCATGGTCGGTCGAACGAGGGACCCCGGATCAAGTCCGGGGCGCGGATCGCAACTGGAGGCCTACTCCGCTCAGTCGAAGCCTTCGCCCTGGTGCTCCCCGACACCCGGCGCCCGCCGCAGCGGCGCATTGTCATAGGCCGAGAACTTCACGGGCTGACGCAACACTGGCTGCACCGTCCCATCCTGCCGCGTGACCTCGACAAACAGACCCCGCGTCCGGAACTGCGGGTCCTCTGCCAGCTCCTCACGACGCAACGCAGGCCCCCACATCTGCCCCGATGCCTCGAACAGCGCCGCCCAATGCGCGAAAGACTTTTCACGGATGCGCGCGGCGATCTTCGCGACAAGCTCATCGCGCCGGGCCACACGCTCAGGCCGGGTCAGACCCACGCCCTCCGCCAATCCCACATCGCGGCACAGTTGATCCCAATAGGCATTCTCATGCGCCACCGAGGTGGTCAGCCAGCGCCCATCCGAAGTCTCGTAAAGCGCATAGCCCGGATCGCGCTGCGGCAGGCTGGTGTCCTCAGCGGCGTCGGCCGCAATGAAGGGCGTCTGCAAGGCCAGCACCGCATCACTCATGGCGATGTCGACATGGGTGCCCTGCCCGGTCCGCTCGCGGGCCAGCAAGGCAGACAGCACGCCGGTCAGCGCATAAAGCGCTGAGACGCTGTCACCCAGCAAAACAGCGGGAGGCAGCCCCTCGACGGCGCCGTTGATGCGCTCCCCCAGAGCGCCGCCGATCCCCTGAAAGGTCACATCATGCGCCGGGCGCATTCGGTAGGGACCGCTCTGGCCGAAGCCCGAAATCGACACGTAGATCAACCGCGGGTTCACCGCGCTCAGGTCGTCGTACCCGAGGCCAAGCTTCGCCAGTTTGCCGGGCCGAAAGCCTTCGAGAAACACGTCGGCCTGCTCGATGAGCCGCAGGAGTTCCGCCTTCTGCGCCGGCTCGCGTGCGTCCAGAGCTACCGAGCGCTTGTTGCGATTGAGCCCCTCGTAGAACGACGGCAAGAACCGCGAAGGATCGCCGCCCGGCCGCTCCACCTGAATCACATCAGCGCCCATGTCCGACAGGGTCAGCGTACAGAACGGCCCGGGATATTGCTCGGCCATCGAGACGATCTTCAGCCCGTCCAGCGCGCCGGGTTTTCGCTCTGCCATCAGATCGCCCAGCTCTGCGCGTCGTCGACTGTCAGTGCTTCGCCATTGACGAAATGGCTGCGCGGATCGACGAGAAACAGCAGCGCGCTGTCGAGGTCCTTGGGCTCACCCACACGGCGGCGCGGCAGCTTCGCCAGTTCGGCCTTGCCCTGATCGGTGTCCCAGAACTCATCGTTGATCGAGGTGCGGATATAGCCCGGACAGAGCGCGTTGACGCGGATGCCATGCTGGCCCCATTCCAGCGCGTGACCGGCAGTCAGATGCCGGATCGCCGCCTTCGACATGGTGTAGAGCGACACGCCCTTTGCCACCCGCGTCGACAGCATCGAGGAGACGTTGACGATGCACCCCTCGCGGCCCTCGTCGATCCAGCGTTCGGCGCAAAGCTGCGACAGCCGCCAGGGCGCGCGGACATTGACCGCCATGGTCTGCTCGAAATCCTCGAGCGTCGCTTTGTGCGCGCGGGCGGGCCTGCTGATACCGGCGTTGTTGACCAGAATGTCGGGCGTGCCCATCTGATCGGACACGGCAGCGATCAGCGCATCGGGTGCAGCGGGGTCCGCAGCATCGAAGCCGAAGGCCTGCGCCTGGCCGCCCTCTGCCGTGATCCGCGCCACCAGGTCGTCAAGCTTGCCGGTGCTGCGTGCGGCCACCGCGACAGCGGCGCCCTGCCCGGCCAGTGTCAGGGCGAATTGATAGCCCAGCCCCGACGACGCGCCGGTCACCACCGCGATCTTGCCTTCAAGCATGTGTTTTCTCCTCCGAAACTGCGATTGCCCCGGAGGCTACCATGCGCATTAGTGTCCGACAATAACAGAATGACGAGTCATGCGGCTTCGCCGAAAAAACGCTCTTGCAGGGCCTGCCGGACCGAGGGGTTGCGGGTCAGCTCGATGAATCGGCGCACCTCCAGCCGCAGCGCCGGCTCGATGGGCATTTGCAACCCGTGATAGATGGCCTCGGCAATCAATCTTTGCTCGGGTCGGTCGATCACGCCATCACGGGTCAACCCGGCGTTCAACGCGTGGAAGTAACGCTCGATCTCCCGCGCGGACGGCCCACGATAGCCCCGCGCCATCCAAGGCTGTTCGGCAGCGGGATTGTCCAGAAGCCACCGACGGGCAGCATCCCGCAGGGCACCCGCAGGGACAACATCGGTCAGAAGGCCCAAAGATCGCGCTTCCGACACTTCGTAGGTGACCCCCTGCACCATGTCCGCCGTCACCCGCTGCCAAGGCGCCAACCTTGCGAGCCGCTGCGTGCCACCAAAGCCCGGCATCAGCCCCAGCCCGGCCTCGGGCAGGCCGAGCTTGATCGCCGGATCGTCCACGGCAAACCTTGCATGCGCCGCCAGCGCCATCTCGAAACCGCCGCCGAGGCAATGCCCGTTAATGGCAGCGGCCACCGGCTTGCCACAGGTCTCCAGCCGGTAAAGGCTGTCCTTGACGGGTGCCATGACGGACCAGAGGTCCTCGGCCGACATATCGAAGAAGCCGCCGACCATGCGCAGGTCCGCGCCGGCGTGAAACGAGGCCTTGCCGGATGTAATCAGCACTCCGCGGACACTTGGGTCCGAGGCCACTTGGTCCACCAAGCCCACCCACTCCTCAGTGGCATCAGTGGAAAACACGTTGACCTTGCGGTCCGGATCGTCCCAGCACAGCTCTGCAATGCCGTGGCCGTCGATGCCCAACGTAATGATCTTGCTCATGCGCTTTGTCCCTCCATCCGTTCGATCACCATGGCGATCGCCTGTCCCGTCGCGGCGCAAAGCGTGGCGCAGCCGAATTGCTTGTCTGCGCGCTCCAACTCGTCGAGCAGCGTGCCCAGGATCATCGCCCCCGTGGCCCCCAGCGGATGGCCCATGGCGATGGCCCCGCCGTTGACGTTCATCCGGTCCGGACTGACGCCGGTTTCCTCCTGGAAATAGAGAACCACCGACGCAAAGGCTTCGTTCAGCTCCCACAGGTCAATGTCGGCGTAGCCCAGCCCGGCCTGCTTCAGCGCCCGGTCGCAGGCGGCCTTGGGTCCGGTCAGCATGATCGTCGGCTCGGACCCCACCGAGGCCAATCCGAGGATGCGGGCACGCGGCGTCAGGCCGTTGTCCTTGCCCGCCGTTTCAGACCCAAGAAGAACCGCAGCCGCGCCATCGACGATCTGCGAGGAATTGCCGGCGTGATGGACGTATTTCAGCGCGCCGATTTCGGGGTATTTCTGTTCCGAAACAGCGTCATATCCGATCTTCTTCGCGTATCGCTCGAAGGAAGGGTTCAGCGCGCCCAGCGACTGCATGTCCGCCCCCGGACGGATCGCCTCGTCGCGGTCGAGCACGGTCAGACCGTTGCGGTCCCTCACCGGCACGATAGAGCGGGCAAAGCGCCCCTCCTCCCACGCGCGTCCGGCGCGCCGCTGACTTTCCACCGCAAGGGCATCCACGTCGTCGCGGCTGTACCCCCGCAGCGTGGCGATCAGGTCGGCCGAGATGCCCTGCGGCACCGACTTGCGCGGGATGGCGATGCCGGGATCGGCCAGCACCGGCATGCCCGACGACAGCATCGGCACCCGGCTCATCATCTCAATCCCGCCGGCCACGGCCAGGCCGACCTCGCCGCTGGCCACCTTGCCAGCCGCGATGGCGCAGGCTTCCAGCCCCGAGGCGCAAAAGCGGTTGATCTGGACGCCGGGAACCGCCTCGTCATAGCCCGCCTCCAGCGCTGCCGTGCGCGCAATGTCGCCGCCCTGATCGGCCACCGGATCGACGCAGCCGAGCACCACGTCGCCGACGGCCGAGGTGTCGAGATTCGATCGTTCCTTCAAGGCTTTGAGCGGGACCGTGGCCAGCTCCACCGGGCTGAATTCCGCCAGCGCGCCGACCGAAGCCTTGCCTTTGCCGCGCGGCGTGCGCACGGCGTCGAAAATCCGAACATGTTGCATGTGTAGTTCCTATTTCGCAGTCATGCGCAGCGCGCCGTCCAGCCGGATCACCTCGCCGTTCAGCATCGGGTTGGCAAAGATCGCGGCCACCAGGTCGGCAAACTCCTCGGCCTTCCCGAGACGCGGCGGGAACGGCACCTTGGCGCCGAGCGAGTCCTGAACCTCCTGCGGCAGGCCGGCCATCATCGGCGTCTCGAAGATGCCCGGCGCAATGGCCATCACCCGGATGCCCGACCGCGCCAGTTCCCGCGCCGCAGGCAGCGTCAGGCTGACCACGCCGCCCTTGGACGCCGCATAGGCCGCCTGCCCGATCTGGCCGTCGAAAGCGGCGACGGAGGCGGTGTTGACGATCACCCCGCGCTCTCCGTCCGGCCCCGGCTCGGCCTCTCCTATTGCCTCAGCCGCGAGCCGCATCGTATTGAAAGTGCCCACAAGGTTGATCGAGATCGCGCGGGAGAACCTTTCGAGATCATGCGGTCCGTCGCGGCCGACGATCTTTTCTCCGGGCGCGACGCCGGCGCAATTCACCAAACCATGCAAGCCGCCGAAGCGGGTCTTCGCGGTCTCGATGGCTTCGGCCACCTGATCGGCAGAGGTCACATCGGCCCGGACCATCACCTTGCGGTCATCTTCTGCCGCACCGTCGATGTTGATGTCGAGCCCGACCACGTTCGCCCCTCCCGCCAAGAGCCGTGTCACGACCCCCGCGCCGAGACCGGAGCTCGCGCCGGTGACCAGTATCGTCTTGCCGTCAATGTCCATGCTGTCCTCCCTCAGTGACTTGGCTCAGATCGGTACAACGTGCCCGTATGGCAAACAATGACATTTCCGTTCCAATTCTTGACCGAAAATGCCATATGAAAGCCATGTCAGACCTCACAGCACCGGTCTCTCCGGTCTTCATCGACGAAGCCTTCGACTGCGCCCGCCGCGCCGGTCTCGATGCCACGCCGATAGCGCGCCGGATCGCGCCGGACGGGCCGATGACGCTGACGCAATACGGGGAGTTCTGGTTCGCGCTCGCTCAGGAAACGCAGGACGAAATGCTGGGCATGACCGCGCACCCGATGCGACCGGGAAGCTTTGCGCTGATGTGCCATGCCATCCGTGGCGCGCCGACCCTCGGCAAGGCGCTGGAGCGCGCGCTTTGGGCTCTGGATGTGATGGTCGGCGCGCCGCGTGGAAAGGTCACGGTCCGGAACGCGCAGGCCATTATCTCCTTCACCGACGACGGACCGCCCGCTTCGGCCTTCGCCTATCGCACGCTTCTGATCGTGTTGCTGGGTCCGCTCTGCTGGCTGGCGCGGCGGCGATTGCCCCTGGTGCAGGTGGCCTTCCGCTGCGCCGCGCCCGCTGGAGCCGAGGCCTATTCGCGACTGTTCGGCACGCAAGTTCAGTTCGACGCGCCGGAAACACAGGTGGTGATCGACGCCGCGCATCTGACCCTGCCGGTCAACCGCAGCGAGGCCGCCCTGAAGCGCTACCTGAAACAGGCGCCCGGCAACCTGCTGGTGGGCTATCGCGGCATGGACGACGTGACCGGACAGGTCCGCGCGCTCCTGTCACGCACCTCGCCGCTGGACTGGCCGGACTTCGACAGCCTCGCACGGCAATTCCGCATGTCACCCAGCACCTTGCGACGGCAGTTCAAGGATCAGGGCGAAAGCTTTCGCAAGCTGACGTCCGAGTTGCGCGCCGCCCGAGCTAAGCACCTGCTCGCCAACACCGACACGCCGGTGGCGGATGTGGCCGATCTTCTGGGATATGCCGAGCCGAGCGCCTTTTTCCGGGCCTTTCAGGCGTGGGCAGGGACCTCGCCAGCGCGGTATCGGGCGGACAGCCGGCGGACTCCTACTGTGTCGGACGATATTATATAACTTACAAAATGTCTCGCATTAGCGTCGGTCAGCATGTAAGCTGACGTGGCGTAGTTCATCGTGAAAGTTGCCCATGAAACTCGACCTCGACACCACTGCCGATCTGCCCGTGTTCCGGCAGCTGGCGCTTGCCCTGCAACAGAAGATCCTCTCGGGCGAATTGCAGCCCGGGGCCCGCATGCCTGCGGAGACCGCACTTGCCAGCGAAAACGGCATCCACCGCTCGACGGTGCGCGAGGCGATCCGGTCGTTGGAACAGCAGGGCCTGCTTTACCGCGAAGAAGGCAAGCGCAAGCTTTTCGTGTCCCGACCCGATACCGAGGAACTGTCGCGGCGGTTGGTGACACCGCTGGTGATGAACGGCGTCACCTTCGAGGAGATCTGGGAGGCGATCCGCGCGCTCGACCCGGTGGCGGCGGAGGCCGCGGCGAACCGGCGCAATGCTGACAATCTGGCGGCGCTGGAAGACAATATCACCCGAACCAGAGCGGCGATGGACGATCCCGACGCCTTGGTCAAACTGGATATCGAGTTTCACGAGTTGATTGCCCTGGCCGCCAACAACCGGGTGATCCAATCACTCAGGCTGCCGATCAGCGACCTGTTCTACCCGTCGTTCCAGAAGGTGATGACCAGCCTCAATGCCAGCGAACGCCTGCTGACCGCGCATGAAAAGATCCTTCACGCGATCAAGTGGGGCGACGCGGATGAGGCGAAGGCGTGGATGATCAAGCACCTCAACGACTTCCGCAAGGGATACGAATTGGCCAGCCTCGATATCACCGATCCGGCGGTCTTTCCCAAGGCGCGGGAGGGCTGAGGCTCAGGCGGCCAATTCGAGGATTTGCATCACGTCGTCCGCGCCGTTGATCGAGCGCGGGTTCTTCGGCACCCAAGGGGTGTGAAGCGCGGCCTCTGCGATTTCGGGGAAAACATCCCGCGAAATGCCGTTGACGAGAAGGCCACGAGGCTGCCCGAGGCTGGCGATCAGCTTGTGCAGGAGGTTCGAAGCGGGCTCTGACGCTTCCCCCAGCGCCTCTGCCACCAAGGCCTGGCGGTCGGCATTGACAGAGGCATTCCACGCCATCACCGCAGGCAGCATGAGGCAGGACGTGTGGCCGTGCGGGATGCCATACCTCGCGCCAAGCACATAGCCGATCCCGTGGCTCGCCCCCATCGGCACGCCGCTGGTGAGCGGCCCCATCGACAGCCAGGCGCCCAGCAGACAGTCCTGTCGGGCCTGCAGATCAGCAGCGTCCGCCTTGATGCGCGTCAGCCCGTCCGCCAACAGCCGCAATCCGTGCAGCGCCTGAGCGTCGCCGAAGGGGTTGGCCTCCTGCGAACAGATGCCTTCGACGCAATGGTCGATGGCGCGCACGCCGGTGGACAGGAACAACCATTCGGGCGTGTGCCGCGCGACCTCGGCATCGAGGATCACCACACGCGGCATCAGGCCCGGATGGCGCAGCATGTCCTTGGTGCTTGTGGCCTCGTTGGTGACGCCGGCGATGGCGCTGAACTCTCCGGAAGAAAGCGTCGTGGGGATCGAAATCTGCGGCACAGCGGGGGCCGCGACGTCGCCGCCAAGCAGACGGTCAATGTCCTGAACGGTCGAGACGTCATTGGCCAGGCAGAGCGCCACCGCCTTGGCCCCGTCGGTGGGAGAGCCGCCGCCGATGGTGACAATGAGATCGGACCTGACCTCTCGCGCCGCAGCGGTTGCCGCGATCACATCGCCGCGCGGCACATGCGCGCCCATCCGGTCAAAGACCCCGGCACAGCGCGCGCCCAGGGCAGACTTCAGTTTCTCGACTTCGTCAGTCTTGCGACAGAGCGTCCCGCTGGCCATGACGAAGACGCGCCGCGCGCCAAACCGCTCGGCCTCGGTCGCCACGGCCTGCGCGGCGGGTGTGCCGTGGATCACGGCTTCCATCGGGGTGAGCGCTATTCGGGTCATCGGCCTCTCCAATCAAAATGGCAGCGCACCCGGGGAGCAAGGGCGCGCTGCCGGACGGGCATATCAGTCGACGGCGATCACGTCGCCGAATAATGCCCAGTTGTCGCCGTCGAACTTCATCAGCGACATCGCCTCGATTGGCGCGAAATCATCCCCAGCGGTGTTCACCGTGATCCCCGGCAGCAGCATCGGCGCTTCGAACCCGTCGAGGTTGGAGGCCACCTTCATCAGGTTTTCGCGGGTCAGCTCGTCGCCCGCCTGCGTCAGCACATGCTCGATCGTGTAAGCGGTGGAATAGCACGACCAGTCCCACCAGTTGCCGTCCGAGGCCTTGGGGAAATACTCCGCCTTGAAGGCCTGCCACGCCTGCACGTCCGCATCCTCGGCATAGGCGGGGTTGGTCGGCTCCTTCAGATACTGGGTCGAGATGATGCTGGTGGAATGGTCCAGCCCCGCAGGCTCCAGCACCGCCGATTTGGCGTTGGAGACCGAGACAAGGAACTGCGTGACGTCCCAGCCGATCTCGCCCGCGCGCCGGATTGCCTGCGCCGCGAACTTGGGCGAGGCGACGTTGAAGAACACATCCGCTCCGCTTTCCTTCAGGGTCGACATCTGGCTGTCGACCGTGGCGGCCGAGGTGTCGTAGCTGACCGCCGAGACCACCATGCTCTCATCGCCCAGCTGGTCGATGAAGGCATCCATGTAGTCGCGGCCGAAGTCGTCGTTCTGGTAGAGAATGCCGATCTTGGCGTCGGGCATGTTCTCTTTGATGTACTTGGCATAGATCCGCCCCTCCGCCGCGTAGCTGGGGATATAGGGCATGGTCCA
>Ga0189275_100578_pt1 | contig 11221 bp, 12 predicted proteins | sample N19A6minimetaG_FD_130329 | JGI IMG/M metagenome (GOLD analysis project Ga0189275, IMG submission 130329) | Marine microbial communities from the Costa Rica Dome - N19 A6 mini metaG | ecosystem: Environmental > Aquatic > Marine > Oceanic > Photic zone | place: Costa Rica: the Eastern Pacific...
AGACCGGCATCCGCAGAATTTCCTGGTAGGCCTCGACCACTTTGTCGCGCAGGGTCACCACGGTTTCGACCGCGAGTTCCGATTGCGCCAGGGCCTGGACCAGCGCATGCGGGTCGGCATCGCCGACCATCGCCGATTTCGCGGTTGCTTCTGCATCCTGCAGGGTGGTGGCAAAGTCGCGGGCCTTGTCGCCAATCGCGTCGCCGATCGACATATGCGACTCGTCGGGGATCGTGGCCGGGCGGGACGCCGCGTATTTCTGGGCGGCGGATATGGTTCGGACATCCATTCTGGGTCTCCTTCGGGGTTAACGGCGCAACAGATCCATGAGGTTGCCCGACATCTGGCGGGCCTGATCGAACATCTTGAGGTTCGCCTCGTAGCTGCGTTGCGCCTCACGTGCGTCGGCGATCTCGATCACCAGATTCACGTTTGATCCTGCGTAATGGCCGGTTTCGTCGGCCAGGGGATGCGAAGGATCATAAAGTTGGGCCAGATCATTCTGATCCAGCCGCACGCGACCGGTGGTCACCTTGCCCTCGGAACCGCCATTCTGGCGGTCCGTTTCAAACGGCACGGTTTTGCGCCGGTATCCGGGCGTATCGGCATTGGCGATATTTTCCGACACATGCCGTAGTCGCGTTGCCTGGGCTTTCAGCCCGCTGGCGGAAATGGAAAAAGAAGAGGAAAAATCGGTCATCTCGGGGCTCCCGTCTACTGACGTCCAAGGCTGGTGCGCAGGATATTGAGCGAGGCGCGATAGATCGCCAGCGCCCGGTCATGCTGGCGCTTGATCTCCACCGCGCGCAGCATTTCGGTCTCGAGCGAGACAGTGTTGCCGTTGGGGTCGCCCACCGCGCCCTCATCAGGGACCGGATCGGGCATCTGCCCGGCCTGCGACCCGTTAAGGTGCCGGGTGCGGGTGGCCCGCAGGTTGAAACCTGCGGTGTCCTGGCTGATCATTTCGGGAAAGGACATCAGGTCCCGGGCCTTGTAGCCGGGGGTATCAGCATGGGCCATGTTGCGCGCGGCAACCGTCTGACGGGTGCCGGCATGGCGGGCCATGGCCTGCGACAGGCGCAGGACTTCCACATTGTCGAACATCGGGGCTTCTCCCTCGATTGGCTTCAATCAAGGCTTAACCCTGATTCCTTTAGAAATGGTTCTCAGCAAATGAAGGAAGCGCACGGATGCAGCAGCCGAGGCTGGAAGGACTGAGAAAACGGATTGCCGGGCTGACGCCGATTCGGCCATTTGGCCGTGTCATCAGCGTCGATGGCACCTATCTGATGGTGGACGGCCTGGGCCAGAAGGTGCGGATGGGTGACCAGCTGCGTTTGGTCCGTTCGCGCGGTGCGCCGCTGCGGGGGGAAGTCCTTAAAATTGCGCCGAATGGCGTGATGATGCTGCCTGACGACGCCCTGGAGGGTGTCGCGTTGGGCGACCGCGTGTTTCTCATGCCCGAGGCGCAGATCGCACCGCATGACGGCTGGATCGGGCGCGTGGTGGATCCTTACGGTATGCCGCTGGACGGGCGACCCCTGCATGGCGGAACCGAGTTGCGCGCCATCCACGCCCGCCCGCCCGAACCGGCCTGCCGCGGTAGAATGGGCGCTCGGCTGGAAACCGGGATGATCCTTTTCAACACCATGCTGCCGATCGTTCGCGGCCAGCGCATCGGGCTCTTTGCTGGGTCTGGGGTCGGCAAGACCAGCCTGTTGGGTCATTTCGCGCGCCAGGTCGAGGCGGATGTGGTCGTCGTCGCGCTGGTGGGCGAGCGCGGCCGCGAATTGCGTGAATTCATCGACGATGTGATGGGTCCCGAGGGCATGGCGCGCAGCGTGGTTGTCGCCGCGACGTCCGACCGGTCCCCGCTTGTGCGCCGCCGCTGTCCTGCCGCGGCGATGGCGATTGCCGAGCATTTTCGCGACCAGGGGCTGAAGGTCCTGTTCCTGGCCGATTCGATCACCCGGTTGGCCGAGGCACATCGCGAAGTCGCCGTGGCCGGAGGCGAGGTGCCGGCGTTGCGGGGCTATCCGCCGTCGATGGCGCATATGATCATGTCGCTGTGTGAGCGCGCCGGTCCGGGCATCGAAGGCGGCGGAGACATCACCGCGATCTACACGGTTCTGGTGGCCGGGTCCGACATGAATGAACCAGTCGCTGATGTCCTGCGAGGGGTGCTCGACGGGCACGTAGTGCTCGACCGCGCGATTGCAGAACGCGGGCGCTATCCCGCAGTAAACGTGCTGCGGTCAGTGTCGCGTAGCTTGCCCGCCTGTGCCGAGGACCGCGAAAATGAGAGGATCGGCTTGGCACGCAAGTTGATGAGCGCATATCACGGCTCGGAGACCATGATCAAAGCCGGGCTCTACACGCCGGGCGGCGATCTGGCCCTCGATCAGGCGGTGCATGTCTTTGACAAGCTCGATGCACTGATTGCTCAGAAAGAACCGGGCACCATTGGCAACAGCTTCGAGCGTCTGGAACTGGTGTTGCGCGAGGCCGAGGCCTATCGTCCAAATCAGGCCAAGTCGGGTCGAATGCCTGTCGCCCGTCCGGCGCGGCGCGTTTAATATCCGTTTGCAGATTGCAGGAGTGTCAAAGCGACGGACATGCCGGAATAACTGGTGCTTTGATTCAACTGGCTTTGCAGCAGAAACTGCTCGATGAGGCGTTCCCGAACGTCCTCGTCGGCGAAGTCGGACACTTCGGACACGCCGAACCGTTGCTCGGTCTTTTCGCGGAAGACGACAAGTTGCTGGTCGAGATCGAGCTGCCCGAAGCCACTGGGCAGGTTCAGTGCAGTCTCGAATACGCTGCGCAACGCAGGCGTGCCCATGAGGAGAAACCAGCGACTGTCGTCCGTGCCATCCCTGGTGGCCATTGCGGGCAATTCGCGGGTCGTGTTCAACGCCAGCCGCATGTCTTCATCCTGGTCGCCGACCGCTATTTCAAAGGTGGCGCGGTTGTAGCGATCCACCACCTCCTGAGCAAAAGCCGGAGAGTAGGTATTCGCGCCGGTGAACTGATCAAATCCGAAAGCCTCGGAAAAGACGAAATACCGTTCGTCGGCCAGCTTGTTCGCCAGAGAATCAGAAGCCTGCGTGCCTTCTTCGAGAACTTTCTGGATGAAAAATCGGTTGTCGAGATCATCCTCCAACCCGTAAGCGCCCAAGGCCACGCGCATGAGCCGGCGGTCGTTCACCAATTGCTCGGCGGTTTCGATATTGGCAATATTGGCCTTGAAATACTCTGTATCGCGCGAGATTTCAGCGCCCTGGCTAAATGCCTGCTGCTGAGTTTCCATCGTCCGGGTCAGCAGTTTCCAGCCGACAAGCCCGGTCGACGGCAGGATCGGCTGAAAGCTCATTTAGACCCCGCCGCCAGCAGACGATCCTCGCGCGGGATCAATGCACGCAAGGATTTCAGGCACTGATAGAACTGATCTCCGATCACCGCGTCAGTCGCTGCAGTCAGCAGCTTGCGACTGTCGGTATCGGTGAGGATCTGACTCAACTCCTCAATCCGGCGCAGCAATTGATGGCGTGATTCCTCCGGTTCGGCATCGCCGGTCAGAACGAGCTGGGCGGCGAAGCAGACACGGCGGACCGGCGTATTGGCCTCCTCCGGGTGGATGGCGTCCCGCAATCGCAGGATATGTGCGTTCGGCGTGACGATATTCAACCGACTGCGACGTTCCCCGTTCTCGATCACCGCGCCATTGATCAGGACCCGTTCCTTGGGGCCAAGTTTCAGGACCAGCCCGCTCATGTCCCGGTGCCCCCGTGTCGCAACCCGCGCAGGATGGCGGTGTTGATCTCGAGCAGCGGCACGACGCTAGCCTTCCCGGCAAGAACTTGAGCCGAATGCCGTTTCGTAAATTCCGAGAGAAAGAAGATGCGGGCCTTGATATCCTTTGGCAGCCCGTTTTCCCGGTCTGCCACATCGGCCGCGAGGATTGTCCAGAGGCGATTATTCCTGTGTAAGGCCCCGGCAAGCCCGGGAAAATCGACCCTTGCCTTCTCTGCCGCAGTCTTGAGTTCGTGGGTGGTGCGGGCGATGGTTTCGTATTCCGTCCGGCGATCGGTTTTTGTCGGGCCGGCGGATTGCGCATAGGCGCGCTGGGCCATGGACTGAGCGTGCATGACGCTTCCTTCCTTCTGAAGCACAGGGAATTGGTGTGCAAGGGATCAGGGGCGGAAGACATCTCCGCCCCTGCCCATCCGGATTAGCGGAAGAGCGACAGCAATTGCTGCGGCGCCTGGTTCGCGATGGACAGCGACTGGACGCCCAGCTGCTGCTGGACCTGCAGAGCCTGCAGGCGCGCCGAGGCTTCTTCCATGTCGGCATCCACCATCGCGCCGATCCCCGATTTCATCGAGTCGGTCAGTTCGGAGATGAAGTCCGCCTGGATTTCGATCCGGCCTTCCACCGAACCGAAGGCCGACGATGCGCTGATCGCAGTGTTGATCAGTGTCTCTACCGTCGCCAAGGCCGAAGTCGCACCAACAGAGGTGCTGACATCGATGCCGGTCATCGCCCCGAGGCCGCCGGAACCGGCATTCATGAACTGGCCGGTCACGGTGAGGTCGGTGCCGCCCGCGTTGGTGAAGTCCAGAGTTCCCGCGGTGCCGCTGTCGTAATCTACGGTCAGACCAGAGATGCCAAGGTTGTCGATGGCATTTTTGAGGCCCACTGCCACGATATCCGACGTTGTGGTGGCTGCAGCGTCGTCTGCGGTCACAGTATAGGACACTTCCTGTCCACCGACATTCAGCACCACCTTGTCACCGGCAGCAAATGCCGCACCGGCCGAGTCATCAATCGTGATCGTGTCGTTGCCGCCACCATTGTCGAGCGACAGGGTCACGGTGTCACCATCGCCCGAGGGCACACCGCCGGACGAACCAAAGATGTCGTTGGCAACATAGGACCCAGATGACAGGTTCTGCCCATTCACGGTGATCGACGATGCCGTCACGTTGCCCGAACCGTCGCGGTCAAGCGAGGAAAGGACCGAAGCCGATGCGGCCGAACCGTCGATCAGGTTCAGACCGTTGAATTGCGCCGCGGAAACAACAGCATTGATCTGATCCTTGAGCGCGGTGACGTCATCGTTGATCTTGGTGAGGTCGACATTGTCTTCCTGCGCGGCGACAATCTTGCCTTTCATTTCGGTCAGAAGGTCAGTGATGGTTTCCGAGGCGTTGCGGGCCACGGCCACGGTCGACTGACCCAGTGAAAGACTGTCGCCGATGGCCATGAAGCCCTTCACGTCGGATTCCATGACCTTCGAGATCGCCCAAACGGCCGAGTTGTCCTTGGAATCAGCCACTGCCTTGCCGGTCGAAATCTGTGACTGGACGTCGGCCAGGCCCTTGTTGATGCCCTTGAGGGTTTGCAGCGCGACCATGGCGCTGTTGTTGGTCAGAATGCTGGACATAGGATTTCCTTCATAACACATGACGCTTTTGCGCCGATTTCATGCGAAGCGCGGAGCTTTCGCGCAGATGTCATTCTGACAGGTGCAATCCGAACGATTTTCGCTGCGGGTGCGCCACCTTTCCGGTGCATCGCCAATGTGGAGGGTATGTCCTAATGGTTTCCTAATCTCCGAATGTCCGTTTGCGAGCATTTGACTCAATCCGTTCAGGCCCGCTTTTCCAACCGGCCGCTCGACGAGATCTCGATCATCTGTCGCTGGCCGCTGCGGTCATAGGTTTCCAGCGATTTGCGCACCCGACGAATGGTCGAAAATCGCTGCGCCACGGCCTGAATGCCCTTCATTGCGCTCTCGATAAGTTCCTGGTTGCGCGAAAGCTTGTCTTTCAGATCGCTGAGACCTGCGGTATCAGCCTCGGCGCATTCGGTCAGTTCGCGCAGCAGGCCCTCCTTTGTCTCCAGCACGCGCCCCACCTCGTCGATGTCGCCGCCCAGCAGGGCCGCGCGCTCTTTGTCGAGAAGGTCGTTCAATTCGTCCAGTAGTTCGGATGCCCGATCAGCCATCTTCCGCCTCCATCAGCGCATTGAAAAATATTTCGGAAAGTCCCAGTCCACCGGTTTGCACCATGGCATCAGCCTGTGCCTGCACCAGAAAAGACGAAAACTGCTCCTCTCCGGGCCCGCCGCCGAATGCTTCGACGGGTTTGCCAAAGCCGGCGGATTTGAGCATTTCGGCCAGAAAGGTCGCCTCAAGGTCCTGGGCGACCTTGCGCACCGCGAGGGACTTGTCTGGCGGCGACATCGGCGGAAGGGCTCCGGTCGCGTCGATCATTTGAAGGTACTCCAAATTGTACAGGTTTTGTGCAATTTGCAGCAGCACCGGTAAAGAACTGGTAACCGTCATGGCGGATAAAGGGCGGAATAGGGAAGAACTCCTGGAGATCGCATGCAACCCGAGATATTTCTGTCCGTTCCGCAGCACGGCCATGCTGCGACGCCTGGTCAGGCGAAGGCTTCCGATGTTTCTGAAGGTGCGGATTTCGGGCGCGTGTTCGCGCGCTTGAAAGGCGACGATACGGGACGCGCAGTGCCGGAAATCAAGACTTCGCCGCCGGTCCAGGCTCCGACGGTCGAAGATGGCGAAGGCGAGGACATGGAAATCCTTTCTGACGAGAGCGCTTCGCTGGATGACGCGGATGCGCTGCCAGACGACGCTTCTCTTTCTGAAGAGGGAGAGTCCCTGCCAGACCGGGCTGAGCCGCAGTTCGAAGAAGATTATTCGCAAAATAGCACGATGCCGGAGCTGCCGGATGCGAGGAGTTTGAGAGGTGATAGGCCGGACCAATCCGTTAACCCTGACAAGACATTAAGCGCTCAGGCGACACAGGTGGCCGCGGAGACGACGGATCTGGCCGCGGCGCCCAACGTATCCCGCGTTGCGGCGAATTTGCAGGCCAAAGAGCCTGAACAGGCGCTTGCGCCAGAGAGGATCGCGTTCGAGCCATCCGATGGCACAGGCCGAAATCCCGAGGATTCCCAAGTCACTATGATCCGCGCCCGTAATTCAATTGCCCGAACTGAGGCCGTACCGGAACAATTTGCCAGACTGTCGCCTGCGCAGACTGGCTCGACGGGGCCGAGAAGCGGGCACGGCGAGAAGGAGGCTGAATTCGGCGCAGGAGAGGCCACGGGGGAAGGCCATACCGGCAAGAGCGCCCCCGCTTTCAGTGCAGATGATGCCGCTCGGCAGGAGGCCATTCCTGCGGGGAGGAGAGGTCCAATAACTGATTTCCCGGACCCCGACACCGCGGATACACAAGCTTGGCCGCGCACGTTGGGCACGAAGATGCATGTTCCGGAGGTTGTCGGCGGACGAGACAGCGGCCCGGCAAGTTCGCCTGAACCGCGAGGGGCTCTCGCGGACCCGAGAGTCGAGTTGTTTGAGTTGCCCAAGCTTAGCGAAACAGCCACGTCAGACCTGGTAAGCGGAACCGTACAGCCGCAGGTCTTGCACGCAGCAATGGCCGCAACGTCCACTTCGAATCCATTGAAGGTGAGCGAGGGAAACGAGTTGCCGCGCAGGCGCGCCTCGGTGCTGCCGTTAACTTCTAGCTCCAATCGGGCCAAGACTGACCCATCTTTACTTGATGCCGACCCGAAAGAAATGGCGGTCACACCTCGGAATGGAAAGCTGGAAACCCGGAACGAAAGGCTTACGCAAGAGCCGGACCACTTGAATGGAAACATTGCGGAACCCGTCCGGTCAGAAGGGCGGGGCGTCCCAGCGACCAAAGGCGTTCCAGAACTGACCACGCGCGCCGATGGAGCAATAGTACCGGTCACTTTCGCCCCCAATTCTTCAGGTGCTGCACCGTCCAGTCACACGCTATCGGCATCGCCCAATGTGCTCGTTCAAACCGATCAACCGACAGTCACACTTCCTGGCTCGGGAAGTGTGGTCCCAGCTCGAGATCGCCAGCTGCATTCAGCGGTTCTTCTTCCCGAGGACAGCAAACAAGGCATCAGCGAAAACGATGTGGGCCTTCGAGTCAGGTCCGTTCGTCCGGGCCAATTCCCACCTATTAGCGAGGGCCAGACTGTCGCGACAGGCGACCGGCCTGAAATTCAGGCACGGCGGTCCCACCAGCCTCTCCAAGATGCCACCCAGACCAAGACACCGGTGCATCCACTGGACAATTCGACGGCGCAGTCGATTGAACCTGTACGCGCGCGCCAAATCTCGACGACACCCAGAGGTGAAAACCCGGATTTGCAGTCAGCACGGTCGCCAGTGGAAACAAAACCAAGGCTTCATCCCACTCCGACGCCGCCGCCGGAAGCGATCGTACAGCAGTTCGCCGCATCTGATGCTGCGGCGGAAACACATCGCGTGGCGCCAACGGGTGACGCCTTTCCCGGCACGGAAACCGGCCGGGGTCCGCAGCCTCGCGCCAACCAAACGCCAATAGAAGCCGTCGTCCCTCCGACTTTCGGTCAATCCGGGCCGTCGCCACAGGGATCGTTCCAGATCGTGTCGCGGGCTGGTCTTGGCGAAGAGCAGATGGTCAGCGCGGGCGAAAAAACGGAGGCGTTGCCCAAGTTCAATGCTGTCGATCCCGCCTTGGAATACTCCCTCCGGTCTCGGGAAAATCGTGGTAGGAAGACGGTCGGGATAGGGCTAATGGACCAGGGCGCGGGCACGATCCCGGTCTCGGTAAGGACCTACCGAACCCTGGATCCGTCCGTGCAATTTTCCGCGGATTCACCAGTTCGTCAGTCTGCTGTCACCGACCGTGCCCAAGCCTCGCCCCGCGCTCAGCAGGGCGTAAGAGCCGAGCCTCTTGAGGCAGGGGCCAATGCCCCGATCCGGCCTAATGTCATCGACACGGCGGAAACCGCCGGTGACCGGCGGGCGATCGAACCGCAAGCCACTTTGGTGCGAGATAGGTCAGCGCGATTCGCATTGGCAAGCGATACAAGAAGCGTCGCGGCTGAGGGTCGAACCGGGCTCAGACCCGATTTGACGAACGAGCATCGCCCGACCCGCGATTTCGAGGTTCGTGGTCGCAATCACATGCCGGAGCACCGGCATCAGGCGGCGGACGCGGTCCGGTCCGGCCTTGCTCAGCCACCAGCTTTCCTGGAGGCAAGGCCTCGCACACCCAAGCACCGGGAAGATCAGGGACACTCCCCGATTCCGGAGCGTTCTGACCCGGCTCGTTCAGTGTCCTTTGATGCAAGTTCTGGCGGATCCACGCGTCGTGAAAACATGGCAAGACCCTCGGTGCCGCAGAGAGATATGCCGCAGGCTCATGAGAGCTTGAAGAAAAAGACCGCTACGGCGCCTGTGGATGCTGCAATGCCCCGTGCACTCCCGGAGACAACCGTCCATGCCGTCCGGGATACTCCTGCCAGCGAGCCACCTGCGCCTCCATCGGCGCAGCATGCCGCCCTGGCCCGCGACGTGGCGCAGCAATTGACACAGGTGACGCGATCCGTGCCAGGTGAAGTCACCGAATTGACACTTCGGCCAGAGGAGCTTGGCCATGTCCGCATGCGGCTGTCTGGATCGGACGGACAGATCGTCTTGCAAATCCTCAGCGAACGGCCAGAGACTCATGATCTGATGCGCCGGCATATCGATATCGTCGAACGCGCATTCCGCGATTTGGGGTATCACGACATCGCCTTCGATTTTTCGTTCTCGGGGCAGTCAAACAGCGGATCGCAAACTCAGGGCGAAGCGACGCCGTCCGAGGACATGCAACTCGCTGACCTGCCCCAGGCGCCACAGGCTGACCGCCGCGAGATCCTGGTTCCAGGTCGCCTTGATATCCGATTGTAGGAGCACGACATGATAACGCCCACCACTGCCGATACCTCTCAACTGTTCTCCAGCACGCCGGTTGCCGCGGCCGATCAGGCGGTGCTGAATTCGGATTACAACACCTTCCTCAAGATGCTTACCGCCCAGGTGATGAATCAGGATCCGCTTAACCCGCTGGATTCGACGGAATATGCCTCGCAACTGGCGACTTTTTCCTCGGTTGAACAACAGGTCGTCACGAACGACTTGCTCACCAGCATGGTCAGCCTGCTCAGTTCCGGCGGATTGAGCGATCTCGCAGGCTGGGTCGGCCAGGAAGTGCGCAGCGAGGCTCCGGGCTATTTCGACGGTGATCCGATTTCACTTTCGGTTTCGCCAGCGCTCAGTGCGGATTACGCGGTTCTCGAGGTCTATGATGAGACGGGCACACTGCTGCAGACCCACGACCTGGCATCCGATCAGATCAGTTTCGAATGGGATGGGCTTGATGAAGAGGGCGTGCCGTATCCGGAAGGGCAATATTCATTCCTTGTGGACAATTTCACCGCCGGAGAATCAATTGGTCTGACTGCTGTCTCCACCTATAATGAGGTGGCCGAAGCCCGGATTGATGCTGGTCAGGTCTACCTGATCCTCGACGGGGGATTCGTTGTGACGCCGGAAACGGTCACCGGAATTCGTCAGTGACGTAGCGTTTGATCAAAAAAGTGGCATTGGCTGATGCAATACTGTCACAAAGCCTTCATGTAGGCCCATATGTGTTGCGCATATGTCGCGGCGCTCTGACAGGCCGGGATGAATGAAAAAAACTGTAGAATGAGGTTTGAATCCCGCATTCCATGCATGTACTTTGCAAACGCGTGGGGTGTATGTTCACCCAAGACTGTCTGGAGAACATTATGAAAAAGTTTACCTTTGCAGCCGCCGCAGCACTTGCGCTCGCTTCGGCCGCACCTGCTGTCGCCCAACAGGCTGATGTTGCAGCCGATCCGTTTGTGGCAACTCAGGGCACGACCGAGCTTGCCGTTATCGGCGGTGTGACGCTGCTTATCCTGATCGCCGCCGCATCTGGCGATGGCGACAGCGGAAGCTCGTCCGGCACCAACTAAGTTCGGGCCGAACAGCTACCTTAATTTCGAAAACGGCGGTCCTCGGGCCGCCGTTTTCTTTTGCTCTGACTGATTGTCAGGGGCTGATCAGCCCGCCAGCAATACAAGTGCCGTCACCGCGGACCCGCAAACGGTACCGAGCAGGACCAGACCCGCCATCGCAAGCTTGCCAATGGGCGACGGGCGTGTGGAGCCGTGTTCGGATTGGCGGATCAGCGCGGCCTCGACCAGGCCTGGCAGTCGCGGTCCGAACCGGGCCAGAACCTGCGCCGTGCTGGCCAGATCGCGGGTCAGGGCGCGGGGGCCAATGCTGTTGCGGATGTAATCCTCGACAATCGGC
>Ga0189275_100579_pt1 | contig 11193 bp, 9 predicted proteins | sample N19A6minimetaG_FD_130329 | JGI IMG/M metagenome (GOLD analysis project Ga0189275, IMG submission 130329) | Marine microbial communities from the Costa Rica Dome - N19 A6 mini metaG | ecosystem: Environmental > Aquatic > Marine > Oceanic > Photic zone | place: Costa Rica: the Eastern Pacific...
CATGGAAGGCTTCCAGGAGTTCATGGTCAAACCCGAGCGTCTGGATGCGATCCTCGACCGGCTCGAAAAAGTCCGCCAGCGGGTCTACAAGTAACCGCTTCCACAGGGGGCCACCCGCCCCGGGCCTGACCCGGGGCCTCTTGGTCCCCGCCTCGCGCCCCGCCTGCACAGGTCGGGCCGAGGCCTCCCTCACATGACATCCACGAGATCCCGGGTCAGGCCCGGGATGCGAGATCTGCCGCCCGGAGGTATTACCATGACCGCCCCGATCGTCCCGGACACCCATCCGCCCACCGCATCGCGAGGTTGGTGGAAGGAAAACCAGCAACGCCTCGCGCCCTGGCTTTTCCTGGCGCCGGGCATCTTCATGTTCCTGGTCTACGTGATCATCCCGATCTTCCAGTCGATCAACATCTCGTTCTACGACTGGGACGGCCTGGGTGAAAAGACCTGGGTCGGCGCCGGCAACTATGTCGAGCTGATGGATGACGAAGCCTTCTATACCTCGCTCAAGAACAACGTCATCTGGTTGGTGCTCTACATGCTGGCCATCCCGATGGGGCTGACGGTGGCGCTGTTCCTGAACCAGACGGTGCGCGGCATCCGCATCTACAAGTCGCTGTTCTTCTTTCCCTTCGTGATCAGCCAGGTCGTGGTCGGGCTGGTCTTTGCCTGGTTCTACGACCCCAACTTCGGCTTGCTGAACATCGCGCTGGGCTGGTTCGGGATCGAGCCGATCGCGGTTCTCGCCAACGAGGATTACGTGACCTATGGCATCATCGCCGCCGGGCTCTGGCCGCAGACCGCGTACTGCATGATCCTCTATCTCACTGGCCTGAATGCCGTGGACCCGGAACAGATCGAGGCCGCGCGGCTGGACAATGCCAAGGGCTTCAGGATGCTCTGGTACGTGATCCTGCCGCAACTGCGTCCTGCCACCTTTATCGCCATCGTTGTGACGGTGATCGGTGCGCTGCGATCCTTCGACTTGATTTCCATCATGACCGATGGCGGGCCCTGGGGGTCGAGCCGGGTGCTGGCCTTCTACATGTATGAACAGGCGTTTTCCGAATACGGCTTCCGCATGGGCTATGGCGCGGCCATCGCCGTGGTGCTGTTCCTGATTATGATGGTCTACATCACCGGCTTCCTCTGGAAGATGTACCGCGACGAGAAAGGGCGCTGAGATGTTTCCCACACCCATCGAAAAGAAATCCGCCGCCACCCAGACCCTCTACAAGATCGCGCTGCCGATTGCCCTGATCGTCTGGCTCCTGCCGCTGATCGCCGTGGCGATGACCTCGGTGCGCTCGGCTGGTGACATCACCGCGGGCAATTACTGGGGCTGGCCGACCAGCTTCAACCTTCTGGAGAACTACACCGCGATCTTCAAACAGACGCCCATCGGCCAGTACATCCTGAACTCCTTCAAGGTGACGATCCCGACGGTGATCGGCGCGGTGGCGATTTCCTGCATGACCGGCTTCGCTTTGGCGGTCTACAAGTTCAAGGGCAACCTGCTGATCTTCTTCATGTTCATCGCGGGCAACTTCGTGCCGTTCCAGATCCTGATGGTGCCGGTGCGCGACCTGACGCTTGATCTGGGCATGTACAACACCTGGTACGGGCTGGCGCTGTTTCACATCGCGTTCCAGGCCGGGTTCTGCACGCTCTTCATGCGCAACTTCATCAAGGCACTGCCGTTCGAGTTGATCGAAGCCTCCCGGGTCGAAGGCGTCTCGGAAATCCGCATCTTCTGGTTCGTGGTGCTGCCGCTGATGAAACCGGCGCTGGCCGCGCTCTCGGTGCTGATCTTCACCTTCATCTGGAACGATTACTTCTGGGCCACCGTGCTGACGCAAGGCGCCGACAACCAGCCGATCACTGCCGGGCTCTATTCGCTCAACGGCCAATGGGTTGCGGCTTGGCACCTGGTCTCCGCAGGCTCCATCGTGGCGGCGCTGCCGCCGGTGCTGATGTTCTTCCTGATGCAGCGGCACTTCATCGCCGGTCTGACCCTGGGGGCCGTGAAATGAACCGATCCTGGCGGCTGGATGACAGCCGGCAGACCCTGGTCCTCGCATCGCAGAAAGACCACCTCGCCGAGGTGGTCTACTGGGGACCGCGGCTGCCGGATGACGAGAACCTTGACACCCTGACAGCGGCTTATGCCATCGACGTGACCGGCGGGATGCTGGACAGCAACCCCGAATTGTCCATCTGCCCCGAGGCAACGCGGACCTTCCCGGGCCAGCCCGGCCTGGTGATCCGCGACACCGGCGGCCATCCTTACCTGCCGAAGTTCTGTTTCGACAGCGATGAGGCGGGCGACAACCACCTGACCCTGACCTTCCGCGATCAGAGCGGCGCGCTGACCTATCGCGCGCTGTTTTCCATCGACCCCGAGACCCACGTGATCGAGGCGCGCGCCGAGATCGAGGCCGACCGTCCGATGCACTTGCACTGGCTGTCAGCGCCGGTCTTTCCCGCGCCGCAGCACAGCGACGAGATGATCGATTTCGCCGGGCGCTGGTGCGGCGAGTTTCAGTTGAACCGCACAGCCTGGTCCGCCGGCATCCGTTATCGCGAGAACCGGACCGGCCGCACCGGGCATGAGCATTTCCCCGGGCTGATCGTGCCGTGCCGGGGGGCCACCAATGCCACCGGCCATGCCTATGGCTTCCATTACGGCTGGTCCGGCGGGCACCGCATGGTGGCCGAAGAACTGCCGGACGGGCGCCGACAGGTCCAGTTCGGCCATGCCACGCGGATCGAGAATGAGCCCGCAACGCGTTTCGCCACCGCCACGCTTTATGCCATGTTCTCGGACGACGGACTCAACGGCTGTGCGGTGGCCTTCCAGCGGCACCTGCGCGACCGGATCGTGCAGTTTCCCGATCCCGCGCGCGCACGTCCGGTGCATTACAATTGCTGGGAGGCGGTCTATTTCGATCACAACCTGCCCGAGCTGCAGGAGATCGCCACCCGCGCCGCTGACCTCGGGGCCGAGCGTTTCGTGCTGGATGACGGCTGGTTCGGCGAGCGCGACGACGACACCCGCGCCCTGTCGGACTGGGAGGTTGATCCGCGCAAGTATCCCGACGGGCTGACCCCGCTGATCGACCATGTTCACGGGCTGGGCATGACCTTCGGCATCTGGTTCGAGCCCGAGATGATCAACGCCGATTCCGATGTCTTCCGCGCCCATCCCGACTGGGCCCTTGGCGGCGATGACCAGATCCTCGGCCGCCAGCAGATGGCGCTGAACATGGCGCTGCCGGAGGTGCGGGATTTCCTGTTCGAGCGGATCGGCAAGGTGCTGGCCGACAACGCCATCGACTATATCAAGTGGGATCACAACCGCGTCCTGCCGATGCCGGACGCGGCTCAGACCCGGGGGTCCTATGCGCTGATCGACCGGCTGCGGGCGGCTTTTCCCAAGGTCGAGATCGAAAGCTGCGCCTCCGGCGGCGGACGGATCGATTTCGGCATTCTGGGCCGGACGAATCGGGTTTGGCTGTCGGACAGCAACGACGAGGTCGAGCGGCTGAAGATGCAGCACAACGCGGCGCTGTTCCTGCCGATGGTCGTCACCGGAAGCCACGTCGGCCCGCGCACCTGCCACACCTCGGGGCGGATGATCGACATCCGGTTCCGCGCCTGGGTGGCGGCGCAGCGGCACATGGGGTTCGAGATGGACCCGCGTGAGCTGACCGAGGACGAAGCGGGCGTGTTGCGCGAGGTCACGACCTGGTGGAGGGCCAATCGCGGCTGGATGGCCGGTGCCGATATCCTGCGGCTCGACAGCGCCGATCCGGCGGTCATCGCCGAACAGCACCTGGAACAGGGCGGCGGACAATTCGTGGTCTTTGCGGGCAAGGCCGAAACCTCGGCCCAGATCGCTCCGCGCCCCCTGCGCCTGACGCGGCTGTCGCCGGATCGGCACTACCGCATCGAGCTTCTCAATCGCGCCGACGCGCCGCGCCTGTCGCGCGGCGATCAGGCAATCAAAACCGACCCGCTGGTACTGTCCGGCGCCTACCTGATGAGCCACGGACTGACCCTGCCATGGAGCTTCCCCGAGACCATGTGGGTCGTGAAAGGAGATCTCTTGTGACCAAGGAGCGCCGCAACCGAAGCTGGTATGGCATGATCGACAAGGACGGCTTTGTCCGCCGGTCCTGGATGAAGAACCAGGGCTTCCCCGATCACGTCTTCGACGGTCGCCCGGTGATCGGCATCTGCAACACATGGTCAGAGCTGACGCCCTGCAATTCCGGCCTGCGCGAGCTGGCCGAAGGGGTCAAGCGCGGCGTCTGGGAGGCGGGCGGCTTCCCGGTGGAATTCCCGGTCATGTCGCTGGGCGAGACCCAGATGAAGCCCACCGCGATGCTGTTTCGCAACCTGCTGGCGATGGATGTCGAGGAATCGATCCGCGCCTACGGCATGGACGGCGTGGTGCTGCTGGGCGGCTGCGACAAGACCACCCCGGGCCAGTTGATGGGCGCGGCCTCGGTCGATCTGCCGACCATCGTCGTGTCGTCCGGACCAATGCTGAACGGCAAGTGGCAAGGCCGCGATCTGGGATCCGGCACCGATGTTCGCAAGTTCGCCACGGCGGTCAAGGCGGGCGAGATGACGCTGGCCGATTTCATGGCGACCGAAAGCGGCATGAGCCGGTCCAAGGGCGTCTGCATGACCATGGGCACCGCCTCGACCATGGCCTCGCTGACCGAGGCGCTGGGCATGGCGCTGCCGACCAATGCAGCGCTTCCCGCGGTCGATGCGCGGCGCATGGCGCTGGCGCACATGACCGGGCGGCGGATTGTCGAGATGGTCGAGGAAGACCTGAAGCTCTCCGACGTGCTGACCCGTGAAAGCTTCGAGAACGCGATCATCGCCAATGCCGCGGTGGGCGGGTCGACCAACGCGGTTGTCCATCTTCTCGCGCTGGCCGGGCGGGTCGGGGTCGATCTTGCGCTCAAGGATTTCGAGATCGGCAGCGAGATTCCCCTGCTGGTCAACTGCATGCCCTCGGGCAAGTACCTGATGGAGGATTTCTGCTACGCCGGGGGCATGCCCGCCGTGCTGGCAGAGCTTGCGCCCTTGTTGCGTCCGGCCAAGACGGTTCTGGGCGGCGATATCGCGGCCTATCATGACGGTGCCGAATGCTTCAATCGCGACGTGATCCATGCTTTCGATGCGCCGTTGAAGCCCGCCGCGGGCCTGCGGGTGCTGAGCGGCAATCTTGCGCCGCGCGGTGCCATCGTGAAACCTTCGGCGGCCACCGATGCGCTGCTCGAGCATGAGGGCGAGGCCTTTGTCTTCGAGACCATCGAAGAGCTGAAAGCCAATATCGACCGCGAGGACCTGCCGGTCACCGCCGACAGCATCCTGGTTCTCAAGGGTTGCGGCCCCAAGGGCTATCCCGGCATGCCGGAGGTCGGGGACATGCCGCTGCCCGCGAAACTGGTGAAACAGGGCGTGCGCGACATGGTGCGGATCTCCGATGCGCGCATGTCGGGCACCGCGTTCGGCACCGTGATCCTGCATGTCTCGCCCGAGGCGAATGACGGCGGGCCGCTGGCGCTGGTGCGCACCGGCGACCGTATTCGCGTGTCGGCCAGCGCGGGCGTGCTTGACCTGCTGGTGGCCGAGGAGGAACTGGCCGCGCGTCGTGCGGAATGGACCAGACCCGCGCCGCACTACACCCGCGGCTATGCAAAAATGTACGTCGACCATGTGTTGCAGGCGGATCAGGGGGCCGATCTGGACTTCCTCGTCGGCAAGGACACCCGGCCCGTGACACGAGAGAGCCATTGATGACCCGAACCGCCACTTTCCACGACCTTGAAAACAAGAGCGTCTTCATCACCGGCGGCGGTTCCGGCATCGGCGCGGCCTTGACCGACGGATTCATGGCGCAGGGCGCGCAGGTGGCCTTTGTCCAGCGGTCGAATGCCGCGGGCTTCTGCGACGAGATGGAGGCCAAGCATGGCAAACGCCCGCTGTTCATGCGCTGCGACATCACCGACACCGCCGCGCTGCAATCGTGCCTCACCAAAGCGGGCGAGGCGCATGGGCCAGTCACCGCGCTGATCAACAATGCCGCCAACGACAAGCGTCACGACGCGCTTGAGGTGGATGAGGACTTTTGGGACTGGTCGCAGTCGATCAACCTAAAGGCCTATTTCTTCGCCTGCCAGGCGGCGATTCCGATGATGCGCGCGGCGGGTGGCGGGACAATCGTCAACTTCACTTCGATCAGCTACATGATGGGCAACGCCGGTTATGTCAGCTACACAACCGCCAATTCCGGGATCAACGGCATGACGCGCGCCCTGGCGCGGGAGTTCGGACCCGACCGAATTCGCGTCAATGCCCTTGCACCCGGCTGGGTACTGACCGAAAAGCAGGTCGACCAATGGGCCACGCCCGAGGCGCTGGCAGCGCATCTGGAGCGGCAATGCCTCAAGGATCATCTGGCACCGCAGGACATCGTCGACGCGACGCTGTTCCTTGCGTCTGATGCCAGCCGGATGATGACCGGGCAGGCTATGGTGATTGATGGCGGCGTTGTGGTGACAGGATGAACAAAGACAAGACGGAATGGATAGCGGTCGACTGGGGGACATCGAACCTCCGGGCCTGGGTGATCGGAGCGGATGGCGCGGTGATCGCCAACGCCGGGTCCGACAAGGGCATGGGCACGCTGGACAGCGACGGCTTTGAACCAGCGCTGCGCAAACTGATTGGCGCATATCTGCCGGAAAGCGGCTGCGTGCCGGTCATCGCCTGCGGCATGGTGGGCGCCAAGCAGGGCTGGATCGAGGCGCCTTATGTCGCCGCGCCCTGCGCCGCGCCGGGTCCGGCCCAGGCCGTGCGCCCGGAGACCGCCGATCCGCGGATCGACGTCTGCATCCTTCCGGGAGTCAAGCAGGCCAGCCCGCCGGACGTGATGCGCGGCGAGGAAACCCAGATCGCAGGGTATCTGCGCGAAAATCCGGATTTCGACGGCGTTCTCTGCCTGCCGGGCACCCATACGAAATGGGTGCATGTCAGCGCGAAGGAAATCGTCAGCTTCCGCACCTTCATGACCGGCGAGCTTTTTGCGCTGCTGTCCGGGCAGTCGGTCCTGCGCCATTCCGTGTCCGGTGACGGCTGGAACGATGATGCCTTTCTGACCGCGGTGGACGAGGCCATGTCGTCGCCGCAACGGCTGGGCGCACGGCTGTTCTCGCTGCGCGCGGCGTCCTTGCTGGAGGGCACCGAGGCGGCAACCAGCCGGGCGCAATTGTCCGGCCTGCTGCTGGGATTGGAGATCGCCGGGGCGCGCGACTACTGGCTGGGCCGGGACATCGTGCTGATCGGCGCGCCGAAACTGTCCGCGCTCTACCGCGCGGCACTGGAGGCACAGGGTGCGGCGGTGCGGGAAACCGACGGCGCCGAAATTGCATTGGCGGGACTGAGGTCCGCTTACGAGGAGATGACGAGATGAGCCGCGAAATCATTGCCATTCTGCGTGGGGTGAAGCCCGACGAAGTGCTGGAAATCGGCGAGGCGCTGCTGCGCGAGGGGATCGACCGGATCGAGGTGCCGCTGAATTCACCGCAACCGCTGAAATCCATCGAGGTGCTGGCCAATGCGATCGGCGACAAGGCCCTGATCGGTGCGGGCACCGTCCTGACCGCCAAGGATGTGGACGACGTGCAGGGCGCGGGCGGACGACTGATCGTGTCGCCAGATTGCAATCCCGAGGTGATCGACCGCACCCGCGCGCTCGACATGGCCTCCTATCCCGGCGTCGCCACGCCGACTGAGTGCTTCACCGCCCTGCGCCACGGAGCGGACGGGCTGAAATTTTTCCCCGGCTCGCTGATCGGCCCGGCCGGTTTGGCTGCCGTTCGCGCGGTGTTGCCGCAGGGCACCAAGACCTATGCCGTGGGCGGCGCGGGCCCCGACAATTTCGCAGATTGGTTCGCGGCGGGGGTGACTGGCTTCGGCATTGGCTCGGGCATCTACAAGCCGGGCCTTACCGCCCAGGACGTGGCCACCCGCGCCGCGGAAATCGTCGCCACCTACGACCAGCACAAGCCCGCCTGAGGCCGCCCGTGAAACGCACCCTTGGCACCTGTTACTACCCGGAACACTGGCCCCGCGAGATCTGGGAAGACGACGCACGCCGCATGGCCGAGGCCGGTCTGACATGGGTGCGGATCGGTGAATTCGCCTGGTCTCGGCTGGAGCCGCAGCCCGGCGCCTACGACTTCGAATGGCTCGACGAAGCGATCGAGGTGCTGGGCAAGGCCGGGCTGAAAGTCGTGCTGGGCACGCCCACGGCCACGCCACCGCGCTGGATGCTCGACCGGCATCCCGACATGCTGGCCGTGGATGCCGAGGGCCGTCCGCGCAAGTTCGGCTCGCGCAGGCATTATTGCTTCAGCCACCAAGGCTACAAGGCCGAGTGCGCCGAAATCGTCAAGCGGCTGGCCAAGCGCTATGGCGGCAATCCGCATGTGGCGGCCTGGCAGACCGACAACGAATTTGGCTGCCACGACACCACCCTGTCCTACAGTGACGCGGCGCGCGCCGCCTTTCGCGGCTGGCTGAGGACGCGGTATCCGGGCAAGGGCAACGATGGCGATATCGACGCGCTGAACGCGGCCTGGGGCAACGTGTTCTGGTCGATGGAGTATGACAGCTTTGACCAGATCGACCTGCCCAACCTGACGGTGACCGAGGCGAACCCCTCGCACCTGCTCGACTTCCGCCGCTTCAGTTCCGACCAGGTGGCGGTGTTCAACCGGCTGCAGGCCGGGATCATCCGCGCGCATTCCGAGGCGCCGATTGCCCATAACTACATGGGAAAGATCACCGATTTCGATCACTTCAAGGTCGGCGCCGACCTCGACATCGCCAGTTGGGACAGCTATCCGCTGGGCTTTCTCGAAGACCGGGTCAAGGCCACCAACGCCCACAAACGCGCCTTTGCGCGACAGGGCGATCCGGATTTCCAGGCCTTCCACCACGATCTTTATCGCAGCGTCGGCAAGGGACGCTGGTGGGTGATGGAGCAACAGCCCGGCCCGGTGAACTGGGCGCCCTACAACCCCGCGCCGCTGCCCGGCATGGTCCGGCTCTGGACCTGGGAGGCCTTTGCCCATGGGGCCGAGGCGGTCTGCTATTTCCGCTGGCGGCAGGCGCCGATGGCGCAGGAGCAGATGCATGCCGGGCTGCTGCGCCCCGACAGCGCGGCGGCGCCCGGCCTCGCAGAAGCGCAGCAGGTCGCGCAGGAGCTTGCCGAGGCGCCGGATGTCACGCCCTGCCGGGCCGAGGTGGCGCTGATCTTCGACTATGAAGCCGACTGGGCCTGGGCGATCCAGCCGCATGGGCGCGGTCTGGGCTATTTCGACCTCGTCTTCGACACCTACCGGGCGATGCGGCAACTGGGGTGGTCCATCGACATCCTGCCGCCCGACGCCGATCTGACGGGCTACAGGCTCGTGGCCGCGCCGGGGCTGATGCATCTGCCCGAAGCGCTGTTGGCCTCTCTGCGCGACAGTGACGCTCATTGGATTCTCGGACCGCGCACCGGCGCACGCGACGCGACCATGCGCACCCCGGTGCCGCTGCCGCCGGGTCTTCCGGGCTGGGATCTGACCGTGAGCCATGTCGAAAGCCTGCGCCCCGACATGCCGATTGCCCTGGAGACCGAGGGGGCCGTGGTGTCCTACCGGGAAGTCGTGGAAGGCACGTTCGACGTGGTCGAACGGCTTGAGGACGCAACGCCCGCAGTGGTGACACATGGCCCGCTGACCTATGTTTGCGGCTGGCTGAATGACGGCGCGCAACGCCGGGTCCTGCGCCGGGTCGCGGACGAGGTCGGGCTGGAGGTTATCGACCTGCCCGACGGGGTCCGGGTGCGCAAGACCGGCACGGAATGCTTCTGGTTCAATCATGCGACAGAGCCCCGTGAAGTCGCGGGCCGCACCCTGCCCGCGCTTTCGGTGACCCGCTGACCGCTGCTGCACGCGCAGGTTCCCGCACCTTTTCCGTTGCGCGGGAACCGCAATATCACCTGGATCAACTGCGGTGCCTGTGGACAGGCTGCCGCAGTGCTCTATGATTGTGCGTGCGGCCTGACCACCGCTGGACATTCGCGGCTGGGGGGCTGATGGAAACCACGGGACAGATATCCCAAGACCTTGACGGCGTGCCGATGCTGGCCTGCCCGGTGTGCGATACGCTGCACGCCGAGCCCGAGGTGCCGGATGATCACGTCGCACTGTGCCGTCGCTGCGGCCATACCCTTGCCGCGCCGCGCGAAAACGCCATGATCCGGGTGCTGGCGCTGGCGCTGACCTCGTCGATCCTGATGATTGCCGCGGTATTCTTTCCCTTCATCGACCTGAGTGCTGGCGGGCTGGAGAACCACACCTCGGTGCTCGACGCCGTGCTGGCCTTTTCCACCGGTCTGATGATTCCCCTCTCGGTTGCGGTCGCGCTGCTGATCGTGCTGATCCCGCTTGCCCGGCTGCTGGCCATTATCTACACGCTCTGGCCGCTGGCCAGGGACGACCGGCCCTATCCACTGGCGCGCGAGGCCTTTCGCCTGTCCGAGCGGCTGCGGCCCTGGTCGATGGCCGAGATCTTCGTCGTCGGGGTCGCCGTCGCGCTGGTCAAGGTCGCGGGTCTGGCCAGTCTCAGCCTCGGGCCCGCCTTCTGGGCCTTTGTCGCCCTTGTTCTTGTAACCGTCCTTCAGGACAACACTATGTGTCGGTACACCATATGGAAATCACTGGACCGGGCGACAGCCTGATCACCGCCCGGCAGGCGGGATTGCTGGCCTGTGACCGCTGCGGTCGAGTCCATGCCGCTGCCGCGAAGACCTGCTCGCGCTGCGGCGCCGGGCTTGAGCTGCGCGACGGGCATTCGCTGCAGGCGGTCTGGGCCTGGCTGATCGCCGGGATCATCGTTTACATTCCGGCCAATACCTATCCGATGCTGCGCACCGCGACCTTGCTGGACACCAGCGAGAGCACCATCGTCGGCGGCGCCATCGACCTGTTTCATCACGGCGCCTATGGTGTGGCGATCATCGTCTTTGTCGCCAGCATCCTGATCCCGATCGGCAAGTTCATCGCCATCGGCTATCTCGGGCTGAGCTTGCGCCGCGCCGGATACCTCTCGGCC
>Ga0189275_100580_pt1 | contig 11158 bp, 9 predicted proteins | sample N19A6minimetaG_FD_130329 | JGI IMG/M metagenome (GOLD analysis project Ga0189275, IMG submission 130329) | Marine microbial communities from the Costa Rica Dome - N19 A6 mini metaG | ecosystem: Environmental > Aquatic > Marine > Oceanic > Photic zone | place: Costa Rica: the Eastern Pacific...
ATTCGTGCTCTGCAAAGCTTGTTGGGTCGGGTCGATGTGGAAGACCTGCTGGACGAAATCTTTTCACGGTTCTGTGTCGGAAAATAGGAGTGTTTCACGTGAAACATTTTGACGTCATTGTTGTCGGCGGCGGACATGCCGGGTGCGACGCGGCCCATGCGGCGGCGCGGATGGGCGCAGAGACTGCGCTTGTCACCTTGAAAAAGGACGGCATTGGCGTGTTGTCGTGTAATCCCGCCGTCGGTGGATTGGGCAAAGGCCATCTGGTCCGCGAAGTCGATGCAATGGATGGCGTGATTGGCCGCGTTGCGGATCGTGCAGGAATCCAGTTTCGATTGCTGAACCGTCGGAAGGGTCCTGCAGTTCAAGGCCCTCGCGCCCAAGTGGACCGGCAGGTCTATCGCAGGGAAATGCTGGCGGAGATGGAGCGGCAGCCACGGCTGACCATCCTGGAAGGGGAGGTCTCGGATCTTCTGGTTTCCGATGGACCAGTCCAAGGCGTACGCCTCGCCGACGAGAGCGAAATCCGCGCGCGCGCGGTAATTCTCACAACCGGGACGTTCTTGCGCGGCGTGATCCATATCGGCGATGTGTCCTATTCCGGGGGCCGTATGGGCGATGCGGCGTCGAACAGGCTTGCCGATCGGCTTTATGGGATGGACTTGCCGATCGGGCGTCTCAAGACAGGTACGCCACCGCGGCTGAAATCCTCGACGATTGATTGGCATGGGTTGGAGGTACAGCCCGGCGATGACAACCCCGTTCTGTTTTCCTTCCTGCACCATCAACCGAACCTGCGGCAGGTGACATGCGGGATCACGCACACCAACGAAAAGACGCATGAGGTTATCCGCGACAACCTCGACCGGTCTGCCATGTATGGCGGCCATATCGAAGGGGTCGGGCCGCGCTATTGTCCGTCGATCGAGGACAAGATCGTGCGGTTCGCGGACAAGACCAGTCATCAGATCTTCCTGGAACCCGAAGGCTTGGATACCGGGACCGTTTATCCCAACGGGATTTCCACGAGCTTGCCGGAAGACGTGCAGGAGGCCTATGTTCGGTCCATTCGAGGGCTCGAGAACGTGGAAATCCTGCAGCCCGGTTATGCCATCGAATACGACTATGTCGATCCGCGGGCGCTGAACTCGCAATTGGAGTTGAAAACGCTGCCGGGTTTCTTCCTCGCCGGACAAATCAACGGCACCACGGGGTATGAAGAAGCCGCTGCGCAAGGACTTGTTGCCGGGCTGAACGCGGCTTCCTACGCTTTGGACAAGGCCCCGGTCTTCTTCAGCCGTGCGGATAGCTATATCGGCGTCATGATTGACGATCTGATCACGCGTGGCGTGTCAGAGCCGTATCGAATGTTCACCTCTCGGGCAGAATTCAGGCTTGCACTGAGGGCGGACAACGCCGATCAGCGGCTGACCGATCTGGGGATCGAAATCGGGTGCGTTGGGGAAGCGCGTCGGGCTGCCTATCAGCGCAAGGCCGCGGACCTTGCCAAAGGACGGGATTTGCTTGAAGCGTCAAGTTTCACTCCGCGAGACCTGGCCGGAAGTGGTGTTAACCTGTCGAACGACGGAAAACGCCGGACGGCTTTCGAGCTCCTCGCCTTTCCGGATGTTTCTGCGTCGACGATCGAGGAATTGGTTCCTGGGTTCACCGACCTGGGCACAGAAATTGTGGAGCAATTGTCGCGCGACGCAACATATTCGAATTATGTCGAACGGCAGCGCCGGGATGTGGATGCGTTGAAGCGGGATGAAAAGATGACGATCCCGCGCGAATTCGCTTACGCGGCAATTGAGGGATTGTCGAACGAGTTGAAGGCGAAGCTTGAGTCTGCGCGGCCCGAGAATATCCTTCAGGCGTCGCGTGTGGATGGAATGACGCCGGCGGCCCTGATGCTCCTGCTTTCGAAACTGCGCAAGAATGAGCAGCGGAAATCCGCATGACGTCCTTAACGCCTGAAGCCTTGAATGTTTCACGTGAAACATTCGCGCGGCTCGAAATTTTCGTGGACCTATTGAAGAAGTGGACACCCCGGATCAACCTTGTGTCCAAGGCGACTCTGGATAATCCATGGGATCGTCACATCCGCGATTCCTTGCAAGTTCTGGCCGCCGCCGAAGGCACAACGGGTCCGTGGGTCGATCTCGGGTCCGGCGGCGGATTGCCCGGCTTGGTTATCGCGCTGTGTCAGGCTGAGGATCGTCCGGTCACACTTATTGAGTCCGACACGCGCAAGGCGACGTTCCTCCGCACTGTCCTTCGCGAAACCAACACCAAAGCCACGGTCATCGCAGAACGCATTGAAACCGCGCCGCCCCAATCCGCCGCCATTGTCAGCGCTCGTGCCCTCGCACCCTTGCCAAAACTCCTGGAGTATTCGGCGCGTCATCTTCGGCCCGACGGGCTCGCGCTTTTGCCAAAAGGTATCACTTGGGAAAAGGAGGTCGCGGCAGCGAAGAAGGCGTTTTCATTCCAGTGCGACAGCATTAAAAGCGAGACTCAAGACGGCGCTGTCATTCTTCGCGTAGGAGCCATTTCCCGTGTCTGACCCGATCCGCCCAGCAGGCCCCAAGATTATTGCCATCGCCAACCAAAAGGGCGGCGTGGGCAAGACAACCACAACCATCAACCTCGGCGCCGCTTTGGCGGAGGAGGGGTACAAGATTCTGATCGTCGATCTCGATCCTCAGGGAAACGCATCCACCGGAATAGGCGTTATCCCGGAAGAGCGTGACATGACCACTTATGAGTTGCTGCTCGACGACATCCCCCTGAACGATGTGATCCAGAAAACCTCCGTTGACAATCTCTCCATCATTCCGGCGACGGTTGACCTGTCTTCTGCCGATATCGAGCTGATCTCCAACGAGAAACGCAGCTTTCTGCTGCATGATGCCCTGCGCCAGCCGGCCATCGATGCGTTCGGTTTCGATTTCATCCTGATCGATTGCCCCCCATCGCTCAACCTTCTGACGGTCAACGCCATGGTTGCCGCACATTCCGTCCTGGTGCCGTTGCAGAGCGAGTTCTTCGCGCTGGAAGGGTTGTCGCAACTCATGCTGACGATTCGTGAAGTCCGCCAAAGCGCCAATCCGTCGCTGCGGATCGAAGGCGTGGTTCTCACGATGTACGACTCGCGCAACAACCTGTCGCAACAGGTTGAAAACGACGCCCGCGACAACCTTGGTGAACTGGTGTTCCAAACCCTGATCCCCCGCAACGTCCGCCTCAGTGAGGCGCCGTCGTATTCGATGCCGGTTCTCGACTACGATCCGAACTCCAAGGGCGCGATCGCCTATCGCGCATTGGCACAAGAACTGGTAGGAAAGAACGCAAAGCGCGCAGCATAGGGGGGTAGGGGATGAAACCTGTCAAGGAAAAGCGCCGGGGACTGGGCCGTGGCCTGTCGGCCCTGATGGCAGATGTCGAACCGGCGCCGGGCGAAAGCCCGGAAGCTCCTCGGCGGGCAGACCGGCAAATCCCGGTCGAGCGCATTTCTCCCAACCCGGATCAGCCGCGTCGGCAGTTCACCCGCGATGCGCTGCAAGAGCTCGCCAATTCGATTGCCGAAAAGGGCGTGATCCAGCCGCTGATCGTGCGGCCGCGCGACGGCGACCGATTTGAAATCGTCGCCGGCGAACGCCGCTGGCGCGCAGCGCAAATGGCGCAGCTGCACGAAGTTCCGGTTATCATCCGGGATTTCACCGATACCGAAGTCCTCGAAGTCGCCATCATCGAGAACATTCAGCGAGCCGATCTGAACCCGGTGGAAGAGGCGATGGGCTATCGGCAATTGATGGACCGCTTCGGCCATACGCAGGAAAAGCTGGCGACGGCGCTCGGCAAAAGCCGCAGCCATATCGCCAACCTACTGCGCCTTCTGAACCTGCCTGACCAGGTCCTCGACATGCTCCGTGCGGGGGACATTTCGGCCGGCCATGCGCGCGCGCTTGTCACCTGCGAAGACGCGGTCGGCCTGGCGCAGCGCATCGTCGATCAGGGCCTCTCGGTCCGCGATACGGAAAAAGCGGCGAAGCCGGGTGCCGAGGCCAAGAAGCCGGAACAACAACCGGCTGCCTTCCTCTCCGAAGGGACCGGCAAGGACGCCGACACCCGCGCGCTCGAAGGCGATCTTTCCGCGCATCTCGGCTTGAAGGTCAGTGTTGAGCATAAGGCAGGGACCGAAGGCGGCAAGCTGGTCCTGCACTACAAGTCGCTCGAACAGCTCGACGATCTGTGTCGTAGGCTGGCCGGCGAGTGATCAGTCGAAGTCGCGGATCAGTTCCGAAATGACCGCATTCAGCACCGGCCGCCCGGCCGGTGTCACTGCGATACGATCATTTTCCGCAACCAACATGCCTAATTCCTGAAGTCCGGCAACCCGATCCGGCGAAATCATGACGCGCGTCCGCTGCCGCAGCCGCGCCAAATCAAGCGGTTCGATGGTACGCAACCCCATCATGATGTATTCCAACGCAATATCTTGGGTCGACAAGTGCGTCCGCGTCTCCGCCTCACCCCGCGCTGCCGCCGCGAGCCAAGCACCGGGATTTCGCGTCGCCTCCGTGGCCCAGCGCCCATCCGCCAATGACAGCCGCCCATGCGCTCCTGGCCCGATTCCGCCGTAATCGCCGCCTCGCCAGTAAATCAGGTTGTGCCGCGATTCCGCTCCGTCCCGCGCATGGTTCGACACCTCATAGGCTGGCAGTCCCGCCGCCGCACACAAGGTCTGGGTCAGATCATACATATCCGCCGCGCGATCATCCGGCGGCAAGCCGCGCAGGGTCCCCCGCATGAACCGGTCACCAAAGGCCGTGCCGTCCTCGATTGTCAATTGATAGAGCGACATGTGATCGGCACCAAACGCCAGCGCCTCACGCAACTCGGCGTCCCAGGCATCTAGGCTCTGGTCCTGCCGTGCATAGATCAGGTCAAAGCTCACGCGATCAAAGGTCTCGCGCGCGATCCCCAAGGCCCGCCGTGCCGCAGCCACATCGTGAATGCGTCCCAACCGTTTCAAGTCGCGGTCGTTCAGCGCCTGCACCCCCAGAGATACCCGGTTCACACCTGCGGTCCGAAACCCGGCGAAACGGTCGGTTTCCACCGATCCGGGGTTGGCCTCCAGGGTGATCTCGATGTCGTTGGCCATGGTCCAACGCGCCGCCACCCGCTCAAGGATGGCCGCAACCGTCTTGGGCTGCATCAGAGACGGCGTTCCGCCACCGAAATAGACCGAGCGCAGCACCCGGCCCGCTGTTTCCGCGGCAACACGGTCGATTTCTTTGAGGTAAGCCGAGGTCCATGCCTCGTGGTCGATGCTGCGGGCGACATGCGAATTGAAATCGCAATAGGGGCACTTCGCCTCGCAAAACGGCCAGTGCAGGTACAGGCCAAAGCCGCCGACCTGCCAGTCCTCAGTCAAAACAGCCCGTCACGAAGGCGTGGATCGCCCGTGCCCGGTGGCTGATCTTGTTCTTTTCCCAGCGGTCCATCTCGCCAAAGGTTTGGCCATAGCCATCGGGCTGGAACATCGGGTCATAGCCAAACCCGTCCGCACCCCGGATCGGCCAGACCAGCGTGCCCTCGACGTATCCTTCGAAAACCTCGTCGTGTCCGTCCGGCCATGCCAGCACCAGCGTCGAACAGAACCGCGCTTGCCAGGGCTGCGGCGCCGCCTTGGCGATCAATTCGTCATGCGCCCGGGTCATCGCCATCAGGAAGTCCCGGCCATTGCCGGTCTCCGCCCAATCGGCGGTATAGACCCCGGGCGCGCCGTCCAAAGCGGCAATCTCGATCCCGCTGTCATCGGACAGGGCAGGGAGGTTGGCCGCCTTCGCCGCCGCATGCGCCTTGATCCGGGCATTGCCGACAAAGGTGTCCTCGGTTTCCTCGGGCTCCGGCAGGTTCATCTCTGCCGCGCCCACAACCGACACGCCGAACGGCGCCAGCAAATGCGCCACCTCTTCCAGCTTGCCCTTGTTGTGCGTCGCCAGGAGCAACCGGTCGCCCGAGAATTTCCGTGTCATGCCACCGCCGCTTTCTGCGCCGCCACCAACTCGTCCACGCCCGCTTCGGCCAGGTCGAGAAGCGCGTTCATCTGGTCGCGGGAATAGGTCGCGCCCTCCGCCGACATCTGCACTTCGATCAGTTGCTTGTTGCCGAGCATGATGAAATTGCCGTCCACTCCGGCTTCGCTGTCTTCCGGGTAATCGAGGTCCAGCACCGGCTGCCCGGCATAGATGCCGCAGCTCACTGCCGCGACTGGCTCGATCAGCGGGTCCGAGACCACGTCGCCGGTTTTCATCAGCTTGTTCACCGCCAGCTTCAGCGCCACCCATCCGCCGGTGATCGAGGCACAGCGTGTGCCGCCGTCGGCCTGGATCACGTCGCAGTCCACGGTGATCTGCCGCTCACCCAATGCAACCCGGTCAACTCCGGCGCGCAGCGATCGGCCGATCAGCCGCTGGATCTCGACAGTCCGGCCGCCCTGCTTGCCGGCGGTGGCCTCGCGCCGCATCCGGGTATTGGTGGCGCGCGGCAGCATGCCGTATTCCGCGGTTATCCAGCCCAGGCCCGATCCCTTGATGAACGGCGGCACCCGATCTTCGATCGTCGCGGTGCACAGAACATGCGTATCACCCATTCGGATCAGGCAGGAGCCTTCGGCATGTTTCGTGACACCGGTTTCGATTGAAACGGCGCGCATTTGGCTTAAGTTCCGTCCGGAAGGTCGCATGTGAAAGTCCCTGTTGATTTCTCTGCCGGGATACGGGGGGCTTGCCCGTTACGCAACCCTCGTGACAGGGTGAGCGACGACTATCAGAGGGTCCATTGACCAATGAATGACGGCTCCAAACTGCTGGAGGAAATGAACGACCGGTCGCGCGAAGTATTCCGCCGCGTGGTCGAAGGCTATCTGAATACCGGTGAGCCAGTTGGCTCGCGCACCCTGACACGGACCCTGTCGGAAAAGGTCTCGGCGGCAACGGTGCGCAACGTGATGCAGGACCTCGAATACCTCGGCCTGCTCAACAGCCCGCATGTCAGCGCCGGGCGCATCCCCACCCAGATGGGTCTGCGCATGTTCGTCGACGGTCTGCTGGAAGTCGATGACCTCGCCGTCGAAGATCGCGCCGCGCTGGATTCCACCATGGGCGACAACGCTTCCGGCGTGTCGAACCTGCTTGACCGCGTCGGCTCGGCGCTCTCGGGCGTGACCCATGGCGCCTCGCTGGTTTTGACCCCGAAGCACGAGGCGCCGATCCGCCATATCGAGTTTGTCTCGCTCGCCCGGGAACGTGCGCTGGTGGTGCTGGTATTTGCCGACGGCCATGTCGAAAACCGCATCTTCACCCCGCCTCCGGGCCAGACCCCAAGCTCGATGCGCGAGGCGGCGAATTTCCTCAACGCCCTGATCGAAGGCCGCACGCTCAGCGAATTGCGCAGCCAGATCGGCAAGGAAATCGCCAAGCGGCGGCAGGAGATTGACACTCTCAGCCAGGCGCTGGTCGAAAGCGGGTTGGCGATCTGGTCGGACGAGGCCGAAGATTCGGCGCGGCTGATCGTGCGGGGACGGTCGAATCTTCTCGGCGATCAGGCCGAGGAAGAGGACCTCGAACGCATCCGCGTGCTGTTCGACGACCTTGAGCGCAAGCGGGACATTGCCGAATTCCTCGAACTCACCGAAACCGGCGATGGTGTGCGGATTTTTATCGGCTCAGAGAACAAACTTTTCTCACTTTCGGGTTCCTCTTTGGTGGTGTCTCCTTATATGAACGCGGATCGAAAGATCATCGGTGCGGTCGGCGTAATTGGCCCCACGCGGCTCAACTACGGGCGCATCGTTCCGATCGTGGATTATACGGCACAGCTGGTCGGCAAGCTGATTTCCGACCGCAGGTAGAGGTGAAGAATGGCAGAGCCGGAAAAGGACGATTTCCTCGACGACATCGATGCAGCCGAGGCCGAGGAACTGGCGGACGAAATCGAAGAATTGGATGATGACCTGATCGAACTTGACGCCTTGCGCGCCGAACGCGACGCGCTGCAGGACAAGTTCATGCGCGCCCTCGCGGATGCGGAAAACGCCCGCAAACGCGCGACAAAGGAACGCCACGACGCCGAGCGTTATGGCGGCTCGCGGCTCGCCCGTGATCTGTTGCCGGTCTACGACAACATGAAGCGCGCGGTTGAAGCCACGCCGCAGGAACAGAAAGACGTGGCTGCAGCGCTGATCGAAGGCGTGGAGTTGACCATGCGCGAGCTGGTGAACGTGTTCAAGAAACACGGCATCGAGCCGATTGCGCCCAAGGTCGGCGACAAGTTCGACCCGCAGCATCACGAAGCCATGTTCGAAGCCCCGGTGCCCGGCACCAAGGCGGGCGAGATCATCCAGGTCTCTGCCGATGGCTTCATGCTCTACGACCGCCTTCTGCGCCCGGCGCAGGTGGGTGTGTCGTCGAACACCGGCGGCTGAAGCGCGCCGTTTCAAATCCGAGGTAGGCCGGGCTTCAGCCCGGCACCACGACCAGAGCCGGGCTAAAGCCCGGCCTACGGCTCAGATCATCCCCTTCAATTCATAGATCACCTGTAGGGCCTCACGCGGCGACAACTCGTCCGGGTGCAGCTCCTTCAGGCGTTCCTCCACCTGCGAAGGCTCGGCCTTCGCGGGTGGCGGCGGCGCGGCCTGCATCGCGGAAAACAGCGGCAGATCGTCGATCACCGCCTTGGCCTTGCCACCCTCCCGTTCGCCTTTCTCCAGCGCATCAAGGATTTCCCGCGCCCGGTTCACCACCACCTTGGGCAGCCCGGCCAATTGCGCGACCTGCACACCATAGGACCGGTCCGCCGCGCCCTTCTTGACCTCGTGCAGAAAGATCACCTCGTTGTCCCATTCCTTGACCGCGACAGTGGCGTTCTCCACCCCCGCCATCCGCCCGGCCAGCGTGGTCATCTCGTGATAGTGGGTCGCAAACAGCCCTCGGCAGCGGTTCACGTCATGCAGGTGTTCCAATGTGGCCCATGCAATCGACAACCCGTCATAGGTCGCCGTGCCGCGCCCGATCTCGTCGAGGATCACCAGCGCCCGGTCATCGGCCTGATTGAGGATCGCCGCCGTCTCGACCATCTCGACCATGAAGGTCGACCGCCCGCGCGCCAGATCATCTGAGGCCCCGACGCGGCTGAAAAGCTGCGACACGATGCCGATTTTGGCCTCTTCCGCCGGCACAAAGGATCCCATCTGCGCCAGCACCGCGATCAAGGCGTTCTGCCGCAGGAAGGTCGATTTACCCGCCATGTTCGGCCCGGTCAGCAACCAGATCGCCGAAGCGCCATCGCTATCGTTCAGGTCACAGTCATTGGCGACAAAGGGATCGCCCTCGCGCCGCAGCGCCGCCTCCACCACCGGATGCCGTCCTGCCTCTACGTGGAAGGCGCGGCTCATGTCGACCTGCGGCCGGGCCCAGTCTTCCTGCGCCGCCAGTTCCGCCAGCGCGCAGGCGACGTCCAATTCGCTCAACCCCCGCGCCAGGTCGCCCAACGGGCCAGCGGCTTCCAGAACAGACTGCCGCAAGTCCGCGAACAGCCGCTTCTCGATCTCCAGCGCCCGGTTCCCGGCATTGAGGATCTTGGTCTCCAGCTCCGATAGGTCCACGGTGGTAAACCGCACCTGGTTCGCCGTGGTCTGGCGGTGGATGAAGGTCTCGGAGAGCGGCGGCGACAGCATCTTTTCCGCGTGGGTCGCCGTTGTTTCGATGAAATAACCCAGCACGTTGTTGTGCTTGATCTTCAACGCATTGATCCCGGTTGCGGTCACATACTCCTGCTGCATCCGCGCGATGACAGAGCGGCCTTCGTCCCGCAGGGTCCGCGCCTCGTCCAGATCGTCATTGTACCCCGCCGCGATGAACCCGCCATCCCGCGCAAGCAGCGGCGGTTCCGCCACCAGCGCCTGATCCAACAGGTCGAGCAAGGCGTCATGGCCTGACAAACGTGAAACAGCCCCGGCGAGGCGCTCGGGCAGCTCCGCGCTCTGGTACTGCCCGGCGATGGCCAATGCCTGTTCCAGCGCATTGCGCACGGCGGTCAGGTCGCGCGGCCCGCCCCGGTCCAGCGAGAGGCGTGACAACGCCCGGTCGACATCCGGCACCTTGCGCAGGCTGTCGCGCAACCCGGAGCGGAACCTGCCGTCCTCGCACGCAAATCCGACTGCATCCAATCTAGCGGAAATCTCTCCAACATCACGGGAAGGGCTGGACACCCGCCGTTCCAGCAGCCGCCCGCCACCTGCTGTCACTGTCCGGTCGATGGTGGCCAAGAGCGATCCGGCCCGTCCGCCCGACATTGACGCCGTCAGTTCGAGGTTGCGCCGCGTGGCGGCATCGATCTGCATCACCCCGCCGGTGGCTTCACGGACAGGTGGACGCAATAACGGAAGTTTGCCCTTCTGGGTGATCTTCAGGTAATCCACCAGCGCGCCCATCGCAGATAATTCCGACCGCGAGAACTGACCAAAGGCGTCAAGCGAGGCAACACCGAAGACCCCCGCCACCCGGTCCCCGGCCAGCGAGGAATCAAACGACGCGCGGCCCAATGCGGTCAGCGCCGCCCCGGATTCCTCGATCACGCCGGCCAATTCCGCTTCGTTGGAGTCGGCGACAAGCACCTCCGACGGCGCCAGACGCGCCAGTTCCGGGCCCAACCGCACCTGCGACAGGGGCAACACGTGAAACGCGCCGGTTGAAATATCGACCCAGGCCAGCGCCGCTTCGTCCCGAACCGTGCCAAAGGCGGCAAGGTAGTTGTGCCGCCGCGCCTCCAGCAAGGTCTCTTCGGTCAGCGTCCCCGGCGTGACCAGCCGCACGACGTCACGTTTGACCACCGATTTCGACCCGCGCTTCTTGGCCTCGGCCGGGCTTTCCATTTGCTCGCAGACCGCAACGCGAAACCCCTTGCGGATCAGCGTCAGCAAATATCCCTCGGCCGCATGCACCGGCACGCCGCACATCGGGATATCCGCGCCGTCATGCTTGCCCCGTTTGGTGAGGGCAATGTCCAGCGCCTCGGACGCGGCCTTGGCATCGTCGAAGAACAGTTCATAGAAATCGCCCATCCGGTAAAACAGTAGCGCATCCGGGTG
>Ga0189275_100581_pt1 | contig 11079 bp, 9 predicted proteins | sample N19A6minimetaG_FD_130329 | JGI IMG/M metagenome (GOLD analysis project Ga0189275, IMG submission 130329) | Marine microbial communities from the Costa Rica Dome - N19 A6 mini metaG | ecosystem: Environmental > Aquatic > Marine > Oceanic > Photic zone | place: Costa Rica: the Eastern Pacific...
CAGATTGGTCTGGCGGGCTTCAACGGTGTCGAATTGCTGCAAGGCTTGCCACGCCAACTGGCGACCATGGATGCCTGCCGTCGCGAGATTGGCACTAAAGCGGCAGAGATCATTGCCGCCCGCGTCAACGACGTGGAGAAAGACAGCCAAATCACATTGGCGCCAACCATCAGCTTTGGTGATACATTGCGCGACGCTTGAAGGGCTTAGCCCTTCAATTTGGAACGCGCCGCATTCAGGGCCTTGCGGAAGTTGGGCCCGCCACGCCGCGACAGCACCGCTGAACAATAGTTCGCGATCAGCCATGGACGCCCATCTGCCAAAACTGTTTTGAGCATCTCTTTCTGGTATCGACCAACTTCGCGCCGTGCCCGCATCATGCTGTAGAATTTGGGCGCGGTCATATCGCCAGCCACGCAGCTTTCGATGACCGGTTTCAGCAGCCCCAACATGATCCAGAGCGAGGCGATCCTATGCCCCATATAACGGCAACGGTATTTGCGCACGTTATCGCCACGGAACAATGCAGCGTGCATCGCATCCAGCCCCATGCGGGGGTCGTAGAAGATATTCACCTCAACAGCTTTCGTAATCATGTCAGGCCCATAGGCGTAACGCCCGCCAAAATCCCGGTGCCAGGCTTTACGATAGCGGGTTTCCCAACTGGCAATCTCGCGATCCAGCGTCGCCTGTGGGGAAATACAAATGACCGTTGCGCCGGGAGCCGCCGCAGAAAAGACTGAGGCCGCATAAGCTCCCATCGACGCACCGTAAAACACCACTTTGTCAAACTGCTCAAAGAAGCCTTCGTCGCGCAGGCGGTCAAAGAAATCAAACACCGCCTCGTCGCGATACCATGACCAGCCATGGGCCATCAGACCCAGCATCGACCAGCCGCGTGATGTCACAAAGTTGTACCCCCACGGCATGCGCTCGGCACTGTCCTCATAGACGTGATCGAGGTTTTCGAAGGTCACAATCAGGGTTTTGCCCTGTTTGATGTAAAGCGCGGAGTGCTCTTCGCCCAACTCTTCAAAAAACCCACGCTCAGCGCCGATTGTTTTCAGATTGCTTTGCCAGTCAGATTGGCTGGGCGCGTCTAGATTGGTGTCACCATCCGCCACGCTCAGCCCTCCCGAAAAAGGCGCGGAGCGCCTTCGATCAACTGCGTGCGCCATTGTTTGATTTGTCCGGTTTCCACCAGATAATCGCGCGACAGCTTTTCCACCGAGGCCTCACCCTTCAGAGACTCAATCGCAACCTTGGCCTGGAATTCCGGATCAGTGATCGGTGCTTTGGCTGTTTTCTTTTTGGCCGGGATCAGCGCCGCATCCGGATCAATATCATGTTTGCGCATGACCTTATCCATGAACGACCCGCGCCGTGGGCGGTTGTTTTCTTTCTCCTCCAGACGCGGCTTCATGCGCCGCGCCCAGAAGTGCACCCCCTTGGTTTCCTCGGTCAACCAGTCTTTTTCAATATCAAAAGCGCTGCGGATCATCTTGTTGCGGTCTTTGAAAGACACCGGATAAAACGCGGCTTCAGGCTCGGCATATTTGATTTCGCCGGATTGCTGCAAAAAGTAGGTCACTGCCGCCGGACCGGTAAAACCCCAGTTCTGCTCTGTCATATGCACAGGGCGACCAGCATCTTTCTCCGCCTGAAGTTCTTTTTGCTGCCAGGGCTTCAACCATGGGCCAATCGCGTATTCGTCCTCAAAGAACGCAAGCATCGCATCCAGCGCCTTGGAGGTTTTTGGCAGGCCAAAAACCGCGTTGCAGACCAAGCCTTCTTTTTCCCAGCCGAAGACCGATTTGCGAGTATAATGAAACGGCCGGTAGCAATAAATGTCTGCATCAACCCAAATCTTATCGGTTTTCTTCAGCATGTTGAGGCGCCACAGATCGGCATGGATGGCCGGGCTGCCGGTACGCGCGTGGCGGTGCATCGGTTCGCCGGGAAAAATCTCCGCCGCATCCGCTGCATGCACCCCTTCGGGCACGTTCGGGATCTCTTCGTAGCTGTAAAGCGTGGTGTGATGGCCCGCATCCGCAAAGGATTTCAGGCAGAGCTGCTCCAACCAGGAAAGCTGCCCGCCAATCCATAGGGACGCGATTTCGGGAAGTTTGGCCATAATACCTCAACCTTTGTTCTTACTTTGGAAACAGTTTACGCGGAAACTATTGGGCTGTCTTCGGAAATTCCACGACAATTTGTGCTAGTGCGCCGTGTCTTGCTTCTCGACGGTGAAGAAGAAGTCCTCTGGCAAGTCGCGTTCGACCACCCAATCAGGGATGACTTCAGGACCAGCCAAGAAGACATTGGCGCCAAAATGCGGGTGCAGCCGCGCCAGACGTTCCTGACGAGCGCTGGTCAGATCGTCATAGAACTTACTGTAGTTGGAGGTTTCCTTAAGCGCGTCGATTTTGGCATGGTGGCGATCCACGGAAAACGCATGTGCCTCGGCAATCTCGGGGTCCGACAGCAGCCGATCCATCTCCACCTGCATCGCAGGGATCATGCGCTGGATCGAGGTGTCGACCTCGGTGTTGTTGTTCATGCGGAACCAATAGGCCATGCCTTGGTCGCGGTCGACGTGGTTCACCCGCCCGCGGTCGCGTTTCACTAGGAAGCTTTCAGCCGAGCGCACGGCGTAGTGATTGAGCTGCACGAGGTCGTAGCCAATCGTGTCCGTCGTGGAACGCCAAGCGTTGCGGTACATGTCTTTGGGCAGCGGTTGGCCGGAGCCGTTCACCCAGTTGATGTGGGACCAAAGCTGGGGATTGAGCCCTTTGGGCCGGTGCACACCCAGCTTCTTAAACAGGCCAATGTTGCGGTAAAGCGTTTTGAAGCCCCAGGCCTGATGCGGTTTTCGCGTCATCTCCCGCGCACATCGCGTGAACTGCACCATCAACGGTTCGTCCGCGTACTCATGCACGTCCGAGTTGCCAAACAGCCGCCACGTGCAGGAAATCAGATTGGCGTCGCCAACCGCCTCAAACAGCGCGGGCAGCGTGCCGTCGCCGACTTTGACGTTAATGAACTCATCCACATCCATTGAAATCACCCAATCCGCCTTCTGGATGATCTCTTCTTTTTCTCCCGCCTGAAGCGCGGCGTGCTGCGGCTTCAGATTGGTCCCTTTGAACGGGTTGTCGCGGTGCTGCACAAAACCTTTTTCTTGCAAAAGGTCCAAAAACGTATCCGTGCCGTCGTTACAGTCGTTGGTGTATACCAGCACGTCTTTCACCCCGATGGCGCGGTGATAGGCCAGCCATTCCAGAATGAAAGGCCCCTCGTTTTTCATGCAGGTAATGATCGCGACATCATTGTCAGCCGTATTGACTTTCGGCGCCGCGATTTCCGGCATGCGGATCGGTTTGTGGTCAAACTTCTTTTTGGACAGTTTGATCAACTCCGCCTCTTCGATCAACGAAGTTTTGGGAACAATCTGCCCCACTGTATCGGTTGGATGGCGTAGGCCCATGCAGCGGTAGAATTTAACCCATTCATCTGCTTCGGGTTTTGCGCCAACCACACGGATCAAACGCCAGATGACGTCAGGCCCGGTTTTCTGTGGCGCCACCACCCAGCGACGGCGCAATTTGGCCGCGTCAAACTGAACACAGATGTGATCTCCGTGACGCCCAGGCTCATCATTGCGCACCCGCCAAGGGTAGCAATGCTGTCCTACCAACGTCACAACGCCAGAGGTGGATTTCACCGCCATATCAAACAGGGTGCGCCCCTTGGTGCCCTTGCCTTTGATCTGCATGACCAGATCAGAGATATCCAGCAACGCCACCGCTCGCGCCGAATTGAGCCAGCGATAACGGATCATTTCAATCAACTGCAGCTCAGCAAGCGGAGAGTCCCATGGCGACGGCGCAGGAATGTCCATCCGGTCTTTGCCCGGTGCATCCGGCGCATTGTAGGGATGCGCTTCTGAAGGCAAGTCCAAAGCACCCAATGGCGCATCGAGACGCACCACCATCACCTGCTTCAGACCGGCAATGACCGAAGCACCGACCTCCAACTCTTCCAAGTAGGCTGTATCCTTACCCGGCTCCGCCCGGTCCAAAATCAGCGCGCCTTGCAAGCTGTGTTGTGCCCCATGGTAGCGCAGCCACTCCAAAGTGGCTTGTGCCGTTTCACCATTGCGCACCGCCAACATCACATTAAGCGCTGCAAAAGTATCCAACTCCTGTGGTTCAAGCGACAGGAGGCGTTCTTCGCCATGCACCTTCACGGCAGGCGCGTCCCCTTCATAGGTCAGGTTAACGATCAAACCGTTGCCCACGCTGCGCGCGTTGGTGATATTGGTCTGCGCGCCCGCTTTCAGGTCTTTTTCCTCCAGCCCGGTTTTGAAGAAAGCCAAACACTCTGACTTCGCACCGCTATCGAGCTTCAGGCACGACAACACCGTGCTGCCAGCCACCTGAGTATGTGTCAGTTCACGATAGTGAAACGCCGCTTTGCCCATTATCTGGCCCTTGTTGTCCGCTGCCCACCTGCACGTTTGTGTCAGGATTTCTTATAGTTGGCTTGTTGATACCACTGAACCAACTGCCGCTGCAAATCACGCGGAGGCACCTGACTGCTTCCGGCGCAGAGGATTTGAGACATCAGCTCCTGCACCTCTGGCTGCCCGATCAGCACCTCAAACCTATCCTTGTGCCATTGCACACCTGCGGCATGGGCCTCCGCCACACCATCAATCGCCCACAGTCTCTGTAGTTCCCGTTCTGTCGCCGGGCGCATTTGGGAGATAGAGGTATTTTCTTCGGTGTTGAAATTTCGCTCCACCCAATAAGCTAAATCCACATTTTTGGTTACCCGATTGGGCAGCCCTCTGTCGCGTTTGACCGCAAAGGCAGCTGCCGAGCGCACAGCATAATGGTTCAATTCCACTAACTCCCGGGCAACACCCAAATCATAGAGTGACAGACGTTGGGGCGTTTTGGCCAGAAACGGATGTACTGCTTGCCCAGAGCCGTCGACAATTTGGGGCAAATCGGCTTTCTCCGGGTCTTTTTGCTTCGGCCGGTGCACGCCAAACTGATTGAAGGGACCTTTGGCGCGAAACAGCGTTTTGAACAGACTGGCCGCCACCGGGTATTGCGCCTCCGCCGAGATACAGCGAGTGAACTGTTCCGTGACTGGCACATCCTCAATGGCGACACGCTCATTGTTGCCAAATAGGCGCCAGGGCAAGATGATCGCATCGGTGTCTGTCGGGACCTTGCTCAACAGATCAGGAATTTGATGCCCCGGCACGTGGATGTTGAGGAACTCATCGACATCCGTGACCATGATCCAATCTGCGGCCTTGCGCAGCGGATGCTTCCATGCCTGGCGCAACGCCTGCCACTGAATGCTCTTATCCGGCTCCGGCACATTCGGCACGTGGGTAATCTCGCCGGTTTCTGCCAGCAGAGACAATATCTGATCCGTGCCATCATCACAGTCATTTGAGTAGATCAGAAAGTCCGTCACCCCCGCGCCGCGGTGATGTGCAATCCACTCCAACAGATAGGGCGCTTCATTTCGCACCGATGTGACGCTCAAAATGCGCAACGAACTGGCCTCAAGGTTTGTTTGAACTGTGCATACCACAGCGCGCGGGCATGGCTAAACAGCGGTTAAGAAAAACATCCTAAGCTGAGTCTTGCCGGAAACACCTGTCAGATCACAGGCTTATGTCTTGCCCCTTGGAAGGACACGTTAAAGAATACCCCCAAGCCACCTCGACCTCCGCCCACCAAAGAGGACGCCATGATTTTTGCCAAACGCGATAGACAGCCGATGCCCTCCCACCTTCTGCGTCACGCAGATAGCGCGCGACGAGACGGCTTTGACCGACGGGAGTTTCTGGCTTTGGCGAGCGCCTTTGGGGCCACTTCTGCCACCGCTTACGCGATGCTGGGGCTTGCAACGCCTGCCGCCGCGCAAGCCGCGCCAAAACAGGGCGGCACCGTGCGTATCCAACAAGAAGTCCGTGCGCTCAAAGACCCTCGCCTGTTTGACTGGCCCCAAATCGCCAACTTTACGCGCGGCTGGCTGGAGACGCTGATCACCTATGAAAGTGATGGCACGTTTAGGCCCGCGCTTTTAGAAAGCTGGGAGATTTCTGACGACGCCAAAACCTACACGCTGTTTGTGCGCAAAGAGGTGACCTGGAACAACGGCGCGGCCTTCACCGCAGAGGACGTCGCGCGCAATATCCGCGGCTGGTGTGACCGTGACATGGCTGGAAACTCCATGGCGGGGCGCTTTGCCACGCTGATTGACCCCAACACCAACCAAGTGCTGGACGGTGCCATTGAGGTGGTGGACAGCCACACAGTGCGGCTCAACCTGCCAAAACCGGACATCTCCCTGATCCCCGGCATGGCGGATTACCCTGCCGCTATTGTGCCGGACGGGTTTGATGCTGTGACGATGTTGGAAAACCCCATTGGCACAGGGCCTTACCTGCCCGAGAGTTTGATCCCTGGAGAAAAAGGCGTCCTTGTGAGCAATGCCAACCATAATTGGTGGAATGAAGGAAATGGAGCATGGCTCGACCGGGTCGAATTCCTTGATTTCGGCACCGACCCTGCCGCCTGGGCCCGCGCGGCACGGGATGGAGCAGTCGACATGACCTATTCCGTGGACGGCGAATACGCCGACCTGATTGGAGGCTTTGAAGGCTGGACCAAACATGACGTGATTTCCATGGCCACGGTTGTGGTCCGCCCCAATCAGACGGCCGAGGTGGGCGGCATCAAACCTTACGCGGACCTGCGGGTCCGCCAAGCGATTATGAAAGCTGTAGATAACGGCATTTTGCTCGAACTGGGCAATGACGGACGCGGAGAGGTGGCACAAAACCACCACATTGGACCAGCCCACCCGGAATATACCGACATTGGCATGCCGAAGTATGACCCGGAAGGCGCAAGGTCTTTGCTGAAAGAGGTGGGCGCCGAGGATTTTGAGATGGAAATCCACACCATCGACGATGCTTGGCGCAAAAACACCACGGACGCCGTGGTGGCGCAACTACGAGACGCAGGGTTCAAAGCCAAAACCCGTGTTGTGCCGGGCAACACCTATTGGGACAACTGGGACAGCTTCCCCTTCAGCGCCACAGACTGGAACCACCGGCCTCTTGGCGTGCAAATCTGGGCGCTGGCCTATCGCAGCGGAGAGGCCTGGAATGAGTTTGGCTATGCCAATCCCGCCTTTGACGCCATCTTGGACGAAGCCTTGGGCACTTTAGACATCGACAAACGCCGCGCTTTAGTCGCGCAGGGCGAGAAAATCCTGCAAGACGATGCGGTAACCATCCAGCCATTTTGGCGCGCTTTAGCAAACCACACAGTGGACGGGCTGGCAGGCGGGGCGCATCACATCTCGTTTGAGATCCGCCCCGCTGAGTTGCATTGGACTTGACGTCTTAATGCGATAGGCAGGCCTCAAACTGGTTCGCCAAGGTCTGGATCAGGTCCACATAATTTGGCGTATCTTGCTTGGCTCCTGTTGGATCCAGCTCCTCAGAATGCAGGTCGAGTCCTTCGCTGATCGCTCTCACGATGTCATCGTTGAACTGTGGCTCTGTGAAGACACAGGAGATGTTGTTGTCAGACAGCACATCACGGATGGATGCCAAACGCGCCGCACTTGGAGAAGCGCCGTCACCGTTTAGGAAAGCCCCGGAGGCCGCCAAGTCAAAGCGGGTTTCAAAATACTGGTAGGCATCGTGGAAAACCACAAAGCCCTGCCCCTGCAACGGTGCCAGTTGCTCTGAAATCGAGGCTGTCAGCGCCGCCAATTCAGCGTCGAGATCTGCCGCATTGGCGCGATAAGCAGCCGCATTATCCGGGTCGATTTCAGAGAGCTTCAGCGCGATGGCACTGGCCCAAAAACGCGCATTTCTGGGGTCAAGCCAAGCGTGCGGATCGACACCTTCGTGGCTGTGACCATCATGGGAGCCGTGTGCGTCGTGGTCATCATGATGATCGTCGTGCCCCTCTTTGTGCTCCGCATGCTCTTCATCTTCATGCTGTTCATGGCCTGCGTGATCCTCATGACCTTCATACTCTTCATGAGCATGGTCATCATGCGCGTCATGGGCGTGGTCATCGTGCTCTTCGTGAGCTTCATGATCCGCGTGCTCATCATGCTCACCGTGGTGTTCATCACCGTGAGCATGATGATCTTTTCCTCCCAAGGACATCTCCAGGAAGGTCTCGCTTTCGCGGAACTCCAATTCTCTTGTGCCGTTCAGGTGCAACAGCTCCAGAGTCGCCGCGTCGCCAGCCAACGACTCAATTGAGTCTTTCAGCATCGGAGTGAGTTCAGCCCCCACCCAAATGACCAGATCCGCATTCTGCAGAGCGCGCGCCTCGGATGGGCGCATGGCGTAATCATGCGGCGACACATTCGCCGGAAGCAACTGTTCTGACGTCCCAACACCGGCCATAACCCGACTGACAAGCGCTTGAATGGGCGCAATATCTGTCACGACCTTTGGGGCATCGGCCTGCGCGGAAAATGCTACAAGGGAGGCCGCGAAGGCCGCGCTGATGATTCGCATGAGGGTATCCTCTGGTTTGAACATTTGCGCTGGCTCTAGTAGAAACGTTACACTATATCAAGTCATCCTTTTGAGCGGAGAGGCGACATGCAAACAGTGGGCTTTGACCAACACGACCACGCAGCCTGTGTAGGCGGAGGCATGAAAGCCGCCGAGGACGCTTGTGCTGCGCAAGGCCTGCGGCTCACCAAGGGACGCCGCCGTGTGCTGGAAATCCTGCTGCAGGAACATCGCGCGATGGGGGCCTATGACATCCTCGGCATGTTGTCAGATGAAGGCTTCGCCTCACAGCCACCGGTGGTCTACCGCGCGCTGGATTTTCTGGTAGCAAATGGCTTTGCCCACAAAATTCAGAAGCTCAACGCCTACATCGCCTGCGCCCATCCAGGAGACTCGCATACCCCGGTTTTCCTGATTTGTCGCGGCTGTGAAACGGTGGCCGAAACCGCTGCGCCGCTGCAATCAACGTTGGGCGAAGTGGCTGACAAGATTGGCTTTCAAATCGAAACCACCATTGTTGAAGCCGAGGGCATGTGCCCAACCTGTCGCGAAACGGAGACCGCCGCATGAGGCTGGTGACCATCAATGGTCTGTCCGTGCAGCATGGCAGCCATCAAGCCTTGGCCAATGTGGCGCTGACCATCGACAAAGGTGAAATTGTTACCATCGTGGGCCCCAACGGCAGCGGCAAATCGACGTTGTTGCGCTGCATCATCGGAGCGCTGAAACCAAACAGCGGCACCATTCTGAAAGCGGCGGGCATGCGTATTGGCTACGTGCCACAGAAGCTTGCGATTGACGCGACCATGCCGCTTAGGGCGGCGCGTTTTTTGTCTTTGCCCAAGCGACGCAGTGCGTCGGATATCCAAGCAGCGCTGCAACAGGTTGGCGCGGAAGGCTTGCAAGACCGGCCTATGGCGGGTCTGTCTGGCGGGCAATTTCAACGGGTATTGCTGGCGCGGGCTCTTATGGACAAACCGGATTTGCTCATTCTGGATGAACCCACCACAGGTCTAGATCAACCGGGGTCGGCAGATCTCTATCGCCAAATCGAACAGGTGCGCCAAGACACGGGTGCCGCCGTTTTGATGGTCAGCCACGAACTGCATGTTGTGATGAGCGCGTCCGACCGCGTGGTCTGTCTCAACGGCCATGTGTGCTGTCACGGCACGCCGGAAATTGTCGCCTCGGCGCCAGAATATCGCGCGCTGTTTGGCACCGGCACCCATGGGGCGCTGGCGCTTTATCGCCACGAACACGACCACCACCATCACCACGATCATGACGATGCGCATGATTGCGGGTTCGACCACGGATCCCATTGATATGTTTGACGACTTCCTGATCCGCGCGCTGTTTGCAGGCGTGGGTGTGGCCCTTGCTGCTTCGCCTCTGGGCTGCTTTGTTGTCTGGCGGCGCATGGCCTATTTTGGCGACGCCACGGCGCACGCTGCGATCCTCGGAGTGGCGCTGTCTTTGGGGTTTGGGGTGTCGGTCTTCATCGGTGCACTGGGAGTGGCTTTAGCGATGGCTCTGACCGTGTCAAACCTGTCGGAGCGGGGCTATGGCGTGGACACGATTCTGGGCGTTTTGGCGCATTCGGCCTTGGCGTTTGGCCTTGTGGCGGTGTCGTTTTTGCGCGGTGTGCGGCTGGATTTGAACTCCTATCTATTCGGCGACATTCTGGCGGTCAGCAAGGTTGATTTGCTGGTGATCTGGAGCGGCGCGGCGATTGTGATCGGGCTGATGGCCTGGCGTTGGCAGGCGCTTTTGACCGCCACCGTGAACCGCGGATTGGCCTATGCCAGCGGGATCAATCCTAAGCGAGAACAACAGCTTATGACCCTTGGCCTAGCGATCGTAGTGGCTGTTGCCATCAAGGTTGTCGGCGCGTTGTTGATTGTCGCGATGCTGATCATTCCGGCAGCGGCAGCCCGCGCGGTGGCGCGGTCACCGGAGGCGATGGCCTTTGGCGCGGCGGGCATTGGGGCGCTGGCGGCAGTGGGCGGATTGGGATTGTCTTATCAGATGGACACCCCTGCCGGACCGTCGATTGTCTGCGCGGCGGCGGTACTGTTTCTGGCGCTCAATCTGGTCGCGCGGGTGGTGCTGAAAAGCGCCCGTTAACCCGCCAAAGTCCACGTCGGTATTACGTCGGTATCACGTCTGTTTTGCGGAGGTGCATATTTTTGCACCCGCCCGCCGTTAACACTTAGTCCGTGAGAGCCGCGTGCACCAAAGCTTTGAGCTGTGGGCGGGTCGGATAAGAACTCGACGGCGAGAGCTGTGTGAAGAACACCACCGACAGCTTCTCCACCGGATCGATCCAGAAGAAGGTGGAGGCCATGCCGCCCCAGCTGAAATCGCCGACGCTGCCCGGGCAACGGGCGCGGGCCGGATCAAGTACGACGGCCCCGCCGAGACCAAAACCCATGCCATCCATCGGCTGTTCGGCAAAGCTCATCGGCCCCATGGAAGCGATGTCACCGGGCAGGTGA
>Ga0189275_100582_pt1 | contig 11077 bp, 12 predicted proteins | sample N19A6minimetaG_FD_130329 | JGI IMG/M metagenome (GOLD analysis project Ga0189275, IMG submission 130329) | Marine microbial communities from the Costa Rica Dome - N19 A6 mini metaG | ecosystem: Environmental > Aquatic > Marine > Oceanic > Photic zone | place: Costa Rica: the Eastern Pacific...
CCATCGCCATCACCGGCAACGTGCTGCGCGACTACCTGACCGACCTGTTCCCGATCCTCGAGCTGGCGACCTCGGCCAAGATGCTGTCGATCGTCAAGCTGATGAATGGCGGCGGGTTGTTCGAGACGGGCGCCGGTGGCTCGGCACCGAAGCACGTGCAGCAGCTTCAGTCGGAGAACCACCTGCGCTGGGACAGCCTGGGCGAGTTCTGTGCGCTTGGCGAAAGCTTCAAATTCCTGGGCGATTCCAAGGACAACGCCCGCGCCCGGGTGCTGGGTGAAACCGTCGAGACGGCCACGCAGGGCATTCTCGATCACGGCCGGTCGCCCAGCCGCAAGGTGGGCGAGCCCGACAACCGCGACAGCCACTACTGGTTCGCCCGCTACTGGGCCGACGCGCTGGCAGCACAGTCTGACGATGCCGATCTCGCAGCGGAATTCTCAGGCGTGGCCAAAGCCCTGGCAGACGGCGAAGAGGCCATCCTGGCCGAGCTCGCAGCCGCCCAAGGCCCAGCAGCCGACATCGGCGGCTACTTCCGCCCATCGGTCGAGCTGAAAGCCAAAGTCATGCGCCCTAGCGCCACCCTGAACGCGATCATCGACTAAGGCTGACGCGTTAGGTTGAAATATGGAAGCCGCCCTGAAAGGGGCGGCTTTTTCATTGGGATCTGGTGGCCCGTGTTGCCAGTGCATGAATTCCCGCTAGGGTAGCGGAATGAACAAACTCCTGTCCAATCCGTTGAATGATGGCGAAATTGCAAAATTGCGAAGGCTCTTGGGGCGTGAAGTCATGGACCTCTACGCTCCAAGCTTGACGGTGGACCTATCGACAGGGTTAATCTCCGCGCACCAAATATCTTTTTGGCTCCATGGCCGCTCAAGCCAGTTCCTGAACATCTCGACAGATTGGTGGCAAACCGAGTTGGATGACTACCATACATTTGTTTTAGAGACGTCCGCCACACCCGCAGACATACCTTTTGACGCTTCCGGGAAAAACGTGATTGGGCCGACCTCCAATTGCGCATGCCGGGTTGGGCGCGTGCAGAAGATAGAAATTGTTCAATCTAAGTTCGAAGTGATCGATGGTCCCGATCCAGCGGATATGAACAATTCTGATCCAGCGGCTGCTCCGCCTGTTAAGGAAACAATCGTCTACGACCGCGGCATCAATTTTATATGCGAGAGGGGCATCATTTCCTTGGCAACGGAGTTCGGCCCGATACTAGGCGATATTCAAATCCGCAATGGCCCTGTAACGGTGTCTGGCGACGAGAGCGAAGTGATGAAGGTGCGAAAGACACTAACCTAACCGCTACGAGGAGCCGAAATGGATGTCGTTGTCAAGGCTCAGTTTTTTTATGGCGCTACTCGTTGACAGCCCCAGTTTGCAACAAATCAAGATACGTCTTCCTCCAAGATTGCTGCAAATTGTCCGGCACGCGCTCCGTGACATGATAGGTTAGGCCGATGGTAAAACACTGCAGCGATTTGTAGGTGTCGTCGACAGTTGTGCTGATGACAAATGTAACCGGCCAGCCATCTTCGGTTGGATACGCCGAAATAAAGCACTCATCGCTTTCTGAATGTTCGCTGAGCGGTTGCTGCGTCACGCTGCCGTCGATCCCCTTCAATACCGTCTCAGAGATTTTGCCATTTGAAATTGCATCGCGCCTCTGCAGAAAAATAAATTGCGAAACCTGCCGACTGTGTGTGCCAAAGGTGCCATCGTAAACGAATGTAAACGCATCTAGGAGGCTTATCATCTCCTCAGCAAATGCTTCGTTGTCTGCGGCAACAAAATACCGCAATGGCGGGGTGCTTTCAGAAGCAGGCGGAAGCTGCAAAGACTGCTCGGTTGACGCGGGCGAAGGGCTGGCCACAAGGGCGAAGACACAAGCCAACGCTTCGCCAAAAAAACGACGTGTTTGTTTCGTCATCTTGCGCCCTCACATCGATTACTTTTGGGACAGGTGCCGACTATCTGGTTCGCGTTTTCTAAAGCGCCTTGCAACATGTAGTGGTTGGTAGCAATAAAGCGTCAGCTATGAAAGCTACGCTATTGATGGGTTTTGCTTTGCCTTGCTTTGATGGGAAAGCTCCCACTCCCCTATCAGTCGAAAACTATACCGCCGACAGGAGGCCGCCATGACCACGCTCACCATCGACTCGCAACGTCTCAAAACCGTGCGCAAGGCGCGTAAGCTGGGCCGTCCGAAACTCGCGAAACTGATAAACCTCACCGAGCGCCAGCTGACCAAATTGGAAACCGCCAAAACCGCGACTCTGCCGGAGCCCGCCGTCCTGCGCCTTGCCGCTGCACTGCAAATCTCGACGCAAGCGCTGACCGGCGAGCTACCCCTGATCGAAGACGACCTCAAACCTGTGGAACACACCTGTACCAGCGGCTGCTGTGGGTAAGCTCGAGCGTGAAAACCGTTTTGCGCGCGTGACAGGGCCTCTCCAGAGTCCCTAGATTCTCGCCCCCCCAAAAAAACATCCGCATCATGCGCCATTGTCGCCTCTGCTGAATACATTGACAGGAATTCTGAAGGCGGATTGTGTCAGCGCTACCATGTTTGTTCTGTAACCATTGTGCGAGAACAGACATGAAACAAATAAGAGACTACTGCCGCCGGCATTCCTGGTGTGGCGACCTCAAAGTCGCTGCTGTGTTTCTGGGACTTGCCGCACTCGCCGCACTCATCGTGCTGCAAACCGTGCCGTCAAACCTGATTGGCAACTGACACCAATGCAAGAGGGGCGCTCTGTGCGTCCCTTCGCCTTTTGAGAGGGTGCGTTCGCACGCGATAGTCCTTTGCCACTACTGCAACTTCCGGTTCTGGGGAGAGGGCCGCGTGCATTCCCATGCCGCAACATTCCGAAAACCGGCATGATCTTCAAAACATGTCCGGCATCGCCGACCAACAAAAAACAGGCGCGAGGACAGGCACTATCGAGCAGGACCTTACTTGGGACAACTAAAAGCCTTTTGCGACAAGCACGCGTGGTTTCGTGGCGTCCTGTTGGCAGCCCTGTTTTTCGGCATCGCTTACGGCGTGGCCTCGTTAGTGATTTACGCAGTACCAAATACTGTAGACAGCCCACCCTAAAGCGCCTCGTGTCAACAAATCACCGAACCTTGTCTTTGGCCAAGCTCCCCAAAACTCTGTCCTCTTCGCAAAATGTAATTCCTGAATCTGCCGCCATCTCTTTTCTGTAGCCACAACGCGAGGACAGACATGAAAAGGATGAAGAACTACCTTCAAAGACACTCATGGTGGGGCGATCTGAAGGTCGCCCTTGTGTTTTTAACAATTGCAGCAGGCGGCGCTTTGTTGGTGCTTAAGTCAATTCCAAACACTTTAGCCACCGCGCCATAACGCCTCAGAAATCCGGCACGTTGCCTCAAACCGGCACCTGTAGTCCGGCTTTCACCCGATCAATTACGACCTTGCTGTGGAACCGCCGAATGTTGGGATTGTCGTTGAACACCCGGCGGCTGAACTCCTCATAGGCGGTCATATCCGGCGCGGTCACCACCAGAATAAAGTCGGCCTGACCGGTGACGTAGTAACACTGCTGCACATCATCGAGCTTGAGCATCGAGCGGCGGAACTCATCCAGCAGGTCCGTGCGCTCGCGCTCCATCTCTACCTCCACCACAAAGGTCATGGGCCGCCCCACCGCTTTGGCGGAGACCACGGCAATATCCGCCTCCACAATCCCGTCATCTCGAAACCGCTTTAGCCGCCGCTGCACTGTAGATCGCGAGGTGCCTGCGATCTCACCCAATTCATCCGCCGTCAGCCGGTTGTTCTTCTGAATGGTGGTGAGCAAACGCCGGTCGATGTCATCCAAGTTTGCGGCCATATTGGGGCTCCTGTTAGGGAAATGAGGGCAATTTGCTCATTTTGTGAAGGTTTTAGAACATTCTGCCCAAATCTTTGCGCTAGCCTTTGGTTCTGAACCCTCTCCTGTCAACCCCGCACAGCCCATTGCCTTTCCCCGCAACCCCGCTCACTCTGGCCAACAAAGAAGCTTCAGTTGGACCCATGCCATGCCTTTCACTTTTGAAAATCACCACAACGTTGTCTTTGGCGACTGTGATCCGGCGGGCATTGTCTACTACCCCAACATCTACCGCTGGATGGACGGCACGTTTCAGCGCTTCTTGCAGCAATTTGGCGGCCACGCCGCCGTCTGCAAAGACCTCGGCGCCGTGGGGCTTGGCCTGATGGAAACCAGCGCCAAATACCGCCGTCCATTGACCGATGGCGATGCGCTGACCATCCGGATGGAGATCACCGAGTGGTCCGCCAAATCTTACCGGCTGATCCATCGCGGTTATGTTGGTGATGAATTGGCCTTCGAAGGCACCGAGGTCCGTGCCCTGTTTGAACAGCGCGACGGTCGCATGCGGGCAGGGGAGGTCACCCGCCTAAAAACCCTTCTGATGTCTCACACAGAGCCCTGACCCCCTGCGCCACCAGCAAAGGCAGCTTATGACCGAAACACTTCACAATCCCCACCGCGGCACCGGCCTGCCGACCCGCCAATCTGGCACGATGCCCAGCCGCGATGCCGCCGCCGTTGCAAAGTTGCTCGCCCTGTGCCCGGCTCATGCAGAAACCCCACTGCGCGACATGTCCGATACCGCCGCCACTTTGGGCGTGTACAGCTTCCACATCAAAGACGAGCGCTCCCGCATGGGGCTTGGCTCTTTCAAGGCCCTCGGGGCCGCCTACGCCATCGCCCATGACGCGGCCCGCACGGAACCCACCGACTGGGCGCGCGCCTTGACGGGCCGCACCTATGTCACCGCCTCGGCGGGCAACCACGGCATGTCCGTCGCCGCTGGCGCGCGCATCTTCGGCGCCAAGGCCGTGATCTACCTGTCCCACACCGTACCGCAAGCCTTTGGCAAACGACTGGAAGCGCAAGGTGCCACCGTTGCCTGGGCCGGAGACGACTATGAGGCCAGCATGGACGCTGCCGCTCAAGCCGCCAAAGACAACGGCTGGACGCTGCTGTCCGATAGTACTTGGGCCGGCTATGAGGATAGCGGCTATCGCGTCATGGAAGGCTATTTGCAAATGGCCTCAGAGGCCGCCTCGCAAATCCCTGAACCTCCCACGCATATCTTTCTTCAGGCTGGCGTGGGTGGTCTCGCCGCCGCTGTCGCCGCCTATGCCCGCGCCACGTGGGGTGATGCTGCCCATATCACAGTGGTGGAACCAGAAGCCGCCCCCGCGCTCATTGAATCCGTCCGCGCAGGCCAATTGGTCGACACCACCGGCCCTGTGTCCGACATGGGGCGACTGGATTGCAAAACTGCTTCTATGGTGGCGCTCAACGGTCTTGCCATGGATGCGGACAGCTTTGTGACCATCTCCGAACAAGAGGCGTATGACACGGTGGACACGCTCAAATCCCACGGTATCGCCAGCACGCCCTCAGGTGTGGCCGGAGTCGCCGCCGCGCTCCTGAAACGCCCCGATCTGCCGTCTGACGCCCGAGTCCTGTGCTTCGTCTCCGAAGGTCCCGAAGATGCTTGATCGTGGTTTCCCACCGGATGAGTTCCGCACCCGCGTCACCCGCCTGCAATCCGCCATGGCGGACGCAGGCGAAACCGCGCTCCTGCTGACCTCGCAGGCGGACATCTTCTACACCACCGGTTTCCTCACCCGCTTCTGGGAAAGCCCCGCCCGTCCGTGGTTTGTCATTGTCCCTGCTCAAGGTGACCCCATCGCCGTGATCCCCTCCATTGGCGCGGACCTGATGTCCAAAACCTGGCTGACTGACATCCGCACCTGGGATGCACCTTTTCCCGGCGACGACGGCGTTAGCCTGCTCACGCAAACCCTCGCTGACATCGTACCAGAAACCGGCACCATCGGCCTGCCCATGGGCCTCGAAACCCACCTGCGTATGCCGCTTGCGGACTACCACCAGCTCACAAAAAACCTGGCCCCGCGCCGCTTTGTCGACGCCACCAACACGGTGCAGCGCACCCGCGAAATCAAATCCGATGGCGAAGTCGCCAAAATACGCGCCGCCTGCGCCGTAGCTGATCGCGCCTTTTCTCGCATTTCCGAATACGCTTCCGAAAACACCACTCACGGACAGGTCTTCCGAGACTTTCAGCGTATTTTGCTTGAGGAAGGCGCCGATTGGGTTAGCTACACCGCAGGCGGCGCAGGTCCCGGCGGTTACGGCGATGTGATCTCCCCGGCGACAGATAAACGCCTCGCTGCTGGCGACATCTTGATGTTGGACACCGGCGCGGTGCTGGATGGCTACTTCTGCGACTTTGACCGCAACTTCGCCATCGCCCACGCCGATGACGCCGCCAAACGCGCCTATGATCAGCTTTATCACGCCACCGACCATGTGCTCGACACCCTGCGCCCCGGCCACAAAGCCAGCGACGTGCACGCCATGTTTGTTGACAGCCTGACCAAGCAAGGCGCCACCCCTGGCGGCGGTCGTCTTGGCCATGGTCTGGGCATCACGCTCACGGAATGGCCCAGCTTCACGCCCCATGACCACACCGAGCTGCGCGCGGGTATGGTGCTCACCTTAGAGCCGGGCGTTGAACTCGCCCCCGGCCTGTATCAGGTGCACGAAGAAAACATCGTCCTGCGCGACACCGGCCCGGAGCTGCTCTCCACCCGCGCCCCCGCATCCCTGCCCATTCTGAGGTAACACCCATGGAGACCGTCCCTTTCACCCTTGGCACCCCGGCGTCCGGCCGGGCCACCCTGGGCCTGATTGTGCTCAAGTTTGACGAAACGCTGGAACAGGACTTCCGCCGGCTGTTCCCGTCCCGTGATCTCTCTATCTACACCAGCCGCGTGCCCTCTGACTCCGAAGTCACCCAAGACACGCTGCTGGAAATGTCCAAAACCCTGCCAGCCAGTGCATCCCTTTTCCCGCCCGCCGCAAACTTCGACGTGGTTGGCTACGGCTGCACCTCCGGCACCACCATGATCGGCGCCGCCAAAGTCGCCGAGCTTGTCAAACAAGGCGTACAAACGCCTGCCGTGACCGATCCACTGACAGCCGCCATCGCCGCCTGTCACGCGCTGGGGATCTCCCGCCTTGGCATGGTCACGCCCTATGTCGAAAGCGTTTCCTTGCCGGTGAAACAAGCCTTTGAGGCCGCTGGCATCGCCGTGCCGAATCTGGTGTCTTTTGGCGAGGCCGGGGAGGAAAATGTCGCCCGCATCGATGTCGCTTCTGTCAAAGCCGCTGCCCTGCAAGTGGGGCATCAAGACGTCGATGCGGTCTTTCTCAGCTGCACCAACCTGCAAACGCTGGGTGTGATCGACAGCCTTGAGGCCGACCTCGACAAGCCGGTGTTTGGCAGCAACCTCTCGCTTGCCTGGCACATGGCACAGCTCTCCGGTGCCAAACTGGCCGCCACCGCGCCCGGCCGTCTGTTGAAACGCTAAAAACGTCCTCTCCCTGTCGGTATTTGGCCTGCTACCGGGGCGCTCCCTGCGCAGGCTTACCCCAACAACAGGGAGAATGGCCATGAAAGTCGGCTTCATCGGATTGGGCAACGTCGGCGGCAAACTGTCTGGCAGCCTGCTGCGCAATGGCAAAGACCTCTATGTGCACGACCTCAACCCCGATTTGGTGGCAGCGAAAACCGCCGCAGGGGCCAAAACCGTGTCCGGACCTGCCGAAATGATGCGCCTCTGTGATGCGGTCATCACCTGCCTGCCGTCCCCTGCCGCCTCTGATGCGGTCATGCAAGAGATGCTGCCCGAAGTCACCGAAGGCAAAATCTGGATGGAGATGTCGACCACCGATGAAGCCGAAGTCAAACGTCTCGGCGCGCTGGTCATCGCCCGTGGTGGCGCGGCTGTGGATTGTCCTGTCTCCGGCGGCTGTCACCGCGCCGATACCGGCAACATCGCCATCTTCGCAGGCTGCGACCGCGCCACCTTTGAGCGCATCCTGCCGCTGTTGACCACCATGGGACGCCGCATCCTGCACACCGGCCCGCTTGGCTCAGCCTCCGTGCTGAAGGTGGTGACCAACTACCTCGCCACCGCGCATCTTGTGGCCAGCGCCGAGGCGCTCACCACCTGCAAAGCCGCCGGTATGGACCTCAACACCGCCTATGAGGCGATCCGCATCAGCTCAGGCAATTCCTTCAGCCACGAAACCGAAAGTCAGGTGATCCTCAATGGCTCGCGTGACATCTCTTTCACCATGGATCTGGTGAAAAAGGACATCGGCCTGTTCCAAGACGTCGCCGATAGGGCAGGGGTGCCGCTGGAGCTCAACCCGCTGATGATCTCGATGTTTGACGACGCCATCGCCCGCTTTGGCGAGCGCGAGTTGAGCCCCAACATCATCAAGCGCCTGGAAGAGGCCACTGGCCTCTCCGTGCTCGCGCCCGGCTTCCCTCCGGAGATGGTCGACGATGAACCGGAAGAACCCGGTTGCGAGGTGATCCCTAAAAGCACGCAACGCCCGCAGCTTTAACCTCTGCGCGCAACAAAACGCACCTCCGCAAAACAGTCGTGATACCGACAGAATACCGACGTGGATTTGGGGCCAAAATCGAAGCGTTAACTCACGCTTTCGGGTGGGTCTTGTTATAGACTTCCATCAGCCGCGCGGCATCGACTTGGGTGTAGGCCTGTGTGGTTGACAAGGACGCATGGCCCAAGAGTTCCTGAATGGCGCGTAAGTCCCCGCCAGCGCTCAATAAATGCGTAGCGAAGCTGTGCCGCATCGCGTGCGGCGTGGCGCTCGCAGGCAGGCCCAGCTGCTGCCGCGTTTGCTGCATAACCTTCTGAACTTGTCGTGGATTAAGCGCCCCGCCGCGCACCCCGCGAAACAACGGGAGATCTTCGCTAAGTGCGTGAGGACAAAGGCGAATATACCGCGCTACAGCTTCTCGCGCCGCGTCAATCACCGGCACGATCCGCTCTTTGCCACCCTTACCGACAATGCGCAGCGCGTTGGGCAAAGGCACGTCCGCACCGGTCAGCCCCAAGGCCTCAGAAATCCGCAGGCCGCAGCCATAAAGCATTGTAATCACGGCAATATCACGCGCTCCCACCCAGTCTTCCTGCGACTGAAACTCCACGGTTTCAATCACATCTTTGGCGGCATCCTCGCTCAACGGACGCGGCAGCTTGGCCTGAAATTTCGGTGCCCGCGTGGCCAGAACCGCTGTCGGATCACAGCCTTCCTTTTCGGCCAGCCAACGGTAAAAACTCTTTACGGACGAGAGCTTACGCGCCAGCGAGCGTGGCGCTATCCCACCAGACCGCGCACTCGCCATCCAGCTGCGCATGTCCGGCACACCCAGCTCCATCAAAGGCGCCAGCCCCTGCGGGCCGCCCTTGTGCATGGTCATAAAGGTCAGGAACTCGATCAGGTCCCGCTGATAGGCCGCAACTGTGTTGTCAGACGCGCTTTGCAACGCCACTTTATGAGCCAGAAACCGCTCTACCGCATCACTGGCCGCCCCGCTGATCATGGGCGGCTCACGCCAGCCAACGGCGCATCGCCCGTTCAAACACTCCAGCAAAAAACGCCAGTAGATCAGTGCCTTGCTGTGGTGTGAACTGATGCGGGTCTTCTGCGCCCATCACCAGCAAACCGGGCAGACGGCCGGTGCCAAGGTCCAGCTTCAGGCAGGCTTCTGAGCGGATCCAGTCGGCATCCTCACCATAGACCACCGAACCCCCACCCTGCACTTGGCGCAACGTCACCTGCCGCTGTGGTATATTACGTCCACCGGTCAAATACTCTTCCACAAACCCAGGAGCCGCTGTCGACAAAACATCACCCAACCGCGCAATATTGGCGTCGACTTCGGTCTCTGCCTCGGTTTCCAGAACCAAACGCACCGCATCCACGCGCAAAATATCGGCCACTTCGCCGCCCAGATCGTGCAGGAAGCCTTCAAATTCCAAAGGATCGAGCATCCGCAGAATGGCGCGATGCACCTGATTGGTGCCCGCAAGATTGTCGTAAGCGGCGGCAATCACGCTGCGATGTGTGTCTTCCAGCCGGTCCAGACGCGCCTCAAGCCGCTCCATGGCGATGCCGCGCAAGTCCACGATGTTGCCACCCATGGTCTTTTCATTGGCGGCAATCAACGCCCGCATCAGATCCCGGTCTTCCAGAATTACATCGGGTTGCGAGATGATTTTCTCGCGCATGTCATCTTCGATTTTTGGAGTGCTGCTCATATCGTCGCCATTTTTGGTCGTTGCGGCAACCTTATCAGAGCGTTTCAACAAATGCCGCAACTTTTTTGCGATGCAGCGCCGTGCCCGCGGGCTTATGCCGGTGGCTTCCTTTGGTCACAAATATCCCGGCGGAGGACTGCCAATGGCAAGGCAGGGGCAGCGCCCCCATCCTCACTGTTTTAGCCGCTCAGAGACTTTTGGCTTTTTCGCGCAGGGCAAACTTCTGAATCTTACCCGTGGAGGTCTTGGGCAACTCGCCAAACACCACCTTCTTGGGGGTCTTAAATCCCGCAAGATGTTCTCTTGCAAAGGAAATCACCTCGTTCTCCTCCGCCGACTGCCCGTCCAGCAGCTCGACAAAGGCGCACGGCACTTCCCCCCATTTCTCATCCGGCTTGGCCACCACCGCTGCCAGATTCACTGCGGGGTGATGCATCAACACGCCTTCCACCTCAACCGAACTGATGTTCTCGCCGCCGGAGATGATGATGTCCTTGGCCCGGTCGGTGATCTGCACGTAGCTGTCCGGATGCTGCACCGCGATGTCGCCGGAGTGGAAGTAGCCGTCCTCAAAGGCTGCTTTGGTGGCGTCCGGGTTCTTCAGATAGCCCTTCATAACCGCATTGCCGCGGATCATGATTTCACCGTCCGCCGCCCCGTCCATGGGGATCTGCGCCATCTTGTCGTCCATCACTGTGACGTCGTCCATAAACGGCATCGCGACACCCTGGCGGGCTTTGATTGCCGCGCGGTCGTGACCTTCGAGATCGTCCCAGCGAGTGTCATCCCACAGACATTCTGTGGCCGGCCCATAGACTTCGGTCAGTCCATAGACCTGCGTGATGTGGAAAC
>Ga0189275_100583_pt1 | contig 11059 bp, 7 predicted proteins | sample N19A6minimetaG_FD_130329 | JGI IMG/M metagenome (GOLD analysis project Ga0189275, IMG submission 130329) | Marine microbial communities from the Costa Rica Dome - N19 A6 mini metaG | ecosystem: Environmental > Aquatic > Marine > Oceanic > Photic zone | place: Costa Rica: the Eastern Pacific...
CGTGCATCAACATGCTGCTCGAACTGGGTGTGGATCGCGAAGACATCATGCTGGACGATTTCGGCGGCTGACCCCGGAGACCGGCCCGACGAAACCAAAGAAAGCCCGCCATCTGCAAGGATGGCGGGCTTTTTCATGGATTTGGATTGCCCCGGGACCTTCTTCTCTTTGCAAGTACGCCGGGGGGTCTGGGGGGCTGGCCCCCCAGCCGGTCGACGTGCAGATGCACGGCGACAAAAAGGACGCAAGGGTCGGGTCAGGCCGAAATCCCCGGCCTGACCGCAAATCGTATCAGAAGTGCACCGACAGCGTGTCGATCGGCGCCTGCTTCGGCGGCGCGAACTTGGTCAGGTCGATGCCGTCCACCGCCGACTTGTATTCGTCGATGGTGGGCGTCCGGCCGAGGATGGCCGAGAGCACCACGACCGGGGTCGAGGCCAGCAGCGATTCACCCTTCTTGCCGCCATCCGCATCTTCCACTACGCGGCCCTTGAACAGGCGGGTCGAGGTGGCCAGAACCGTGTCGCCCTTGGCGGCCTTTTCCTGGTTGCCCATGCAGAGGTTACAGCCGGGGCGTTCGAGATAGAGGATGTTCTCGTACTCGGTCCGCGCCTTGCTCTTCGGGTCGGAGTCGTCGAACTCGAAACCCGAATACTTCTGCAGAACCTCCCAGTCGCCCTCTTCCTTCAACTCGTCGATGATGTTGTAGGTCGGGGCGGCAACCACCAGCGGGGCCTTGAACTCGACCTTGCCTGCGTCCTTTTCAAGGTTGCGCAGCATCTGGGCCACGATCTTCACGTCGCCCTTGTGCACCATGCAGGAACCGACAAACCCCAGATCGACCTTCTTTTCCGCCTTGTAGAACGAAATGGGGCGAATGGTGTCGTGGGTATACCGCTTGGAGACATCGATGTTGTTCACGTCGGGGTCGGCAATCATCGGCTCGTTGATCGCGTCCAGATCGACGACGACTTCGGCGAAGTACTTGGCATTGTCATCCGGCTTGAGAGCCGGTTTCTCGCCCGAGCGGATCTCGGTAATGCGCTTGTCCGCGATGCCGATCAGCTTGGCCAGCATGCCGTTTTCATGCTCCATGCCCTTGTCGATCATGATCTGGATGCGCGACTTGGCAATCTCCAGCGACTCGATCAGCGTCTCGTCTTCGGAGATGCAGATCGAGGCCTTGGCCTTCATCTCGGCGGTCCAGTCGGTGTAGGTAAAGGCCTGGTCGGCCAGCAGGGTGCCGATATGCACCTCGATGATCCGCCCCTGGAACACGTTGTCGCCGAACTGCTGGAGCATCTGGCTCTGGGTGGCATGCACCACGTCGCGGAAGTCCATGTGCTCGGCCATCTTGCCCTTGAAGGTCACCTTGACCGACTCCGGGATCGGCATCGAGGCCTCACCGGTGGCCAGCGCCAGCGCGACGGTGCCGGAGTCGGCCCCAAAGGCCACGCCCTTGGACATCCGGGTGTGGCTGTCGCCGCCGATGATGATTGCCCAATCGTCCACGGTGATGTCGTTCAGCACCTTGTGGATCACGTCGGTCATCGCGTGATACTGGCCCTTGGGGTCTCGCGCGGTGACAAGGCCGAACTTGTTCATGAAGGCCATCAGGCGCGGGGTGTTGGCCTGGGCCTTGAGGTCCCAGACCGAGGCGGTGTGACAGCCCGACTGATAGGCGCCGTCGACCGAAGGCGACAGCACGGTGGCGGCCATGGCCTCAAGTTCCTGCGACGTCATCAGGCCGGTGGTATCCTGCGAACCGACGATGTTCACCTGAACGCGCACGTCCGATCCGGCGTGCAGCACCTTGCCCGGCGTCGTGCCGCGTGCATTGGCGTTGAAGATCTTCTCGACGGCGGTGAGGCCCTGACCTTCGTGGCTGATCTCTTTCGAGGGTGCAAAGACCAGCGGCGGCTCAACGCCGAGGGTTTCGGCGGCAAAGGTTTGCAGCTTCTTGCCGAAGACGATGGCATAGGAGCCGCCCGCCTTCATGAATTCGACCTTCTGCGGGGTGAAGGAGGCCGACATGTCGACCAGCTCGTCGCCATCCTCGCTGAACAGCTTCTTCTTCCTGGTGTTGATCTTCAGAACCGTGCCGGTCTCGACCGAATACGCCTGTTCGAGGATCGGGTTGCCGTCATTGTTGAGGATCGGCTTGCCGTCTTCGTCCAGCTTCTTGACCCAGTTCTTGAGATCGACCCCGATGCCACCGGTCACGCCGACGGTGGTCAGGAAGATCGGCGAAATGCCGTTGGTGCCCGCAATGATCGGCGCGTAATTGACGAAAGGCACGTAGGGCGAGGCCTGCTTGCCGGTCCAGAGCGCCACGTTGTTGACGCCCGACATCCGCGACGAGCCGACGCCCATCGTGCCTTTTTCAGCGATCAGCATCACGCGCTTGCCCGGGTGCTGAAGTTTCAGCGCCTGGATTTCCTGCTGCGCGCTTTCCGAGATCATGCATTTGCCGTGCAGCTCACGGTCAGAGCGCGAATGCGCCTGGTTGCCGGGCGACAGAAGGTCGGTCGAGATATCGCCCTCGGCGGCGATATAGGTGACCACCTCGATCTCTTCGTCGACCTCGGGAAGCTTGGTGAAGAACTCCGCCTTGGCATAGCTTTGCAGGATGTCGTCGGCGATCGTGTTGCCCGCCTCATGCGCGGCCTTGAGCCGGTCGGTGTCGGCCTCGTAGAGGAAGACCTGGGTCTTCAGCACCTCGGCCGCCTGTTCGGCGATGGCCAGATCGTCGCCCAGGGCAAGGTCCAGCAGGACACGCACCGAGGGGCCGCCTTTCATGTGCGACAGCAGCTCGAAAGCAAAGGTCGGGGTGATTTCCGGCACGTCTGCCTCGCCGAGGATGATCTCTTTGAGAAAGGCCGCCTTTTCGCCCGCGGCGCTGGTCGTGCCGGGCAGGGTGTTGTAGATGAAATAATTCAGCGAGTCCGCGCGATGCGCGTTCCCGGTGTCCCGGATCTGCGCAATGATTTCCTTGGTCAGCGCACCATCGTCGATGGGCTTGGGCGCAAGCCCTTGCTCTTTGCGCGTTTCGATCTCGGTCAGGTAGTCGGTGTAAAGGCTCATGGCTATCCCGGCAGGTTGGCGTTCATGGGGCAAGTGTACCGGGAGACGCTGTGTCGAATCCACCGGCGATCATTGTATACCGACGTATACCAATGGCTTTTGGCTTGCAAGATGTTTGCCCATGACAACATGCCGCGCCCGGCCGCAAGTCTGAATTTTCTCCATTCCGGTGCGGGCGCGCAGTGACCGCAGCGGTCGTGGATGTGCCAGGTGAAACAGTCCGGGCGGAGGTCGAGCCTCCTTGATCCAATCTGTAAACTAAAATTACCCAATTTTCACTCATATCCGTGCCAATCCCTGCGACATGTAAATTTCAGATTACAAATATTGACATATCCGCGGTCGGGGTGTAGCTACCGGGTCATTGTTTTGGGGAGGGCCGGGAGGCGCCTGACGGAGGTTGCGGAGACCGGCGCGGTATTGCGCCGCGGCTGCTGTCGGCCCGAAGGGGACATGACCGGATCTGCCTCGCCCAAGGCTGCCTGACGCCACACCATAGGAAGAGACCATGAGCGATTATATCCTGTCCGATGAAACGCGTGACAAATTACGCAAGGTGTCCACGGCTTCCGTGGCCACAGCACTTTACAAGCGCGGGCTGCGCAACCAGTTCGTCCAGGGCGTGGTGCCGGTCGAGCGCAAGTCCGTGACCATGGTCGGTCAGGCCTTTACCCTGCGCTATATCCCGGCGCGCGAAGATCGCAACCCGATCACCGTGTTCCGCGACCGCGACCACAAACAGCGTGTGGCGGTCGAGACCTGCCCCGATGGCCACGTGCTGGTGATGGACGCGCGCAAGGATTACCGCGCCGCCACAGCGGGCTCGATCCTCGTCACGCGGCTGCAACAGCGTGGCGTGGCGGGTGTCGTGTCCGATGGCGGCGTGCGCGATGCTGCCGGTATCGGCGCGCTTGATATGCCCGCCTATTTTGCCCGCCCCTCGGCCCCGACAAACCTGACCCTGCACGAGGCGATCGACATCAATGTGCCGATCTCCTGCGGCGATGCCGCGGTCTTTCCCGGCGACGTCATGCTGGGCGACGGCGATGGCGTGATGGTCATCCCGGCACATCTGGCCGACGAAATCGCCGCAGAATGCACCGAGATGGAAGCCTATGAGGATTTCGTGCTCGAACAGGTCAACAACGGCGCGGGGATCATCGGGCTCTATCCGGGCACCGAAGAAGAAAGCCTCGTGAAATTCAGCGCATGGCGCGAAAAAACAGGACGATAAGCATGACTTTCACCCCCCACGGAGACCACTGGATCGCAGGCGAACGCGTTGGTGCCGAAGCGAAATTCTCTTCCGCACCGGCCAGCGGCAAGGGCTTCGCGTTTTCGGTCGGCTCACCCGAGCTGGTCGCCGATGCCTGCGCCGCGGCGCATGCCGCCTTTCCCGGCTTTGCGGCCACCTCGCGCGAAGAGCGCGCGGTGTTGCTTGAGACCATCGCCGAGGAAATCGATGCGCGCGGCGAGCAGATCACCGAAATAGGCACGGCTGAAACCGGTCTGCCCGCTGCCCGGCTTGAGGGCGAGCGCGGCCGCACCACCGGCCAGTTGCGGCTTTTCGCGGCACATATCCGCAATGGCGATTACCTTGACCGGCGTCATGACAAGGCGCTTCCCGACCGCCAGCCGCTGCCGCGTCCGGACCTGCGGATGATTCAGCGCCCGGTCGGCCCTGTCGCGGTGTTCGGGGCCTCGAACTTCCCGCTGGCCTTCTCGACCGCTGGTGGTGATACCGCTGCGGCGCTGGCCGCGGGCTGTCCGGTCGTGGTCAAGGGCCACGGCGCACACCCCGGCACCGGCGAGGTCGTGGGCGACGCCATCGTGGCGGCGCTGGCGAAGCTTGGCATGGATCGCGGCATCTTCAGCCTCGTCCAGGGCGGCACCCGCGCGGTGGGCGAAGCGCTGGTCACCGATCCCCGGATCAAGGCGGTGGGTTTCACCGGCAGCCTGGGCGGCGGGCGCGCGCTTTATGATCTTTGCGCCAGACGCCCCGACCCGATCCCCTTCTTTGGTGAGTTGGGCAGCGTCAATCCGATGTTCGTCCTGCCCGAAGCCACAGCAGCGCGCGGCGCCGATCTTGGCGCCGGCTGGGCGGGCAGCCTGACCATGGGTGTGGGCCAGTTCTGCACCAACCCCGGTATCGCCATCGTGGTTGACGGGCCGGAGGCGGATACCTTTGTCGCCGCCGCAACCGATGGTCTGAAAGCCGTGGCGGCGCAAACCATGCTTACCGATGGCATGGCCGACGCCTACCGTGACGGCGCGCGTCGTGTGTCGGAAGGCGCGGGCGTGAAAACGCTGCTGACCACCGCCTGCGAGGGCCGTTCGGCCGCGCCCTATCTGTTCGACGTTTCGGCCGAGGACTGGATGAGCAACGAAGTGCTGGCGGAAGAGGTCTTTGGCCCGCTGGGCCTGGTGATCCGGGTCAAGGACGCCGCGCAGATGCAGGCCGTGGCCGAGAGCTTCAAGGGCCAGTTGACGGCAACGCTGCAGATGGACGACGGCGATATCGATCTGGCGCGCGCCCTCTTGCCGGTGCTGGAGCAGATGGCGGGGCGGGTGCTGGCCAATGGCTTCCCGACCGGTGTCGAGGTCTGCGATTCGATGGTGCATGGCGGTCCTTACCCGGCGTCTACCAACTTTGGCGCCACCTCCGTCGGCACCCTGTCGATTCGCCGGTTCCTGCGCCCGGTCTGCTATCAGAACCTGCCCGAAGCGTTGCTTCCGGCCGATCTTTCGACGGTCTGAGTTCAGACCTGACTGACATCATACGGCCCGCCGATTGTGGCGGGCCGTTTCGCTAACGTCCGGCCCAGGGTGCCATGTGGCCGACGATTTTCTTACAGATTCTCCCAAATATGGAAATATTTTCAACGCTCTCGCCTCGATGCGGGGGTATTTGTTGTTATACTGAACAGATTTTAGGCGTATGATGTCAAAATTGCGGAAAATTAGTAAAATTTAGCGTTGATCTGTAAAGTGTATTGCGGTATTGTGATCGGAGTTTCCAAGGGCTCCTGGGCAAGACACCGGGACTTCGGGAAACTTCGGCTCGGTAATATGGGGGAGGGTGTTATCAGTCGCATCGGAGGCGCGAACAATTCGTGCTTCGGGGCGCAAAGGATATGCCTGACAGGCGCGGGGAAGCTCGCGACACGCGTCAGGTACGATCAAGGGCGCCCTCGCAAGGCCCGCACGTCCGGTCTTGCTCTCCCCTGAAAGACAAATCCAACCGCATCGGCGTGGCCCCGGAAACCGGGCCTGTCGGCGCATTCAACGTGCCAGATTTTTCTGGATGACGACATCTGCAAAGGAGGAACAGGTCTATGCTTTCAAAAGGTTTGAAGACGACACTCGGCGCGGCGCTCGGCGCGGCCATTCTCGGCACTTCGGTGGCCGCGGCGGATTTCCCGACCCGCGACATTCGTCTGATCGTGCCGTGGCCGGCCGGTGGCGGCGCGGACGCAATTTCGCGCAAGATCAGCAACATCGCCGAGCAGGACCTGCCGAAATCGATCTACGTGGAGAACATCGCCGGGGCGGTGACCGCCACCGGTCTGATCCAGATGACCAGCGCGCGTCCCGACGGCCACACCGTTGGCGTGCTGACCTATGACAGCATCATCACCCTGCCGCGCGGCCAGATGGTGCCGGGCTATTCGCTCGACAACATGACGCCGATCGCGCGCATCACCTCCGAGGCCGACGCCATCGTCGTTTCCAAGCACTCGGGCATCGAAAGCTTCGAGGACCTGGTCGCTCGCGCCAAGGAAAATCCCGGCGAAGTCCGTGTCGGCGTGGCGCCCAAGGGCTCGGGCCCGTATCTGTCGGTGATGCAGCTTGAAAACCTGCTCGACGTGGATTTCAACGTCATCACCTATGCCGGCTCTTCCAGCGCCGAAGCCGAAGCGCTGCTCTCGGGCGAGCTTGATGCGGCGATTTCGAGCCTGGGTGACTTCAGCGGCATCCTGTCCTCCGGCGATGCCAAGGGCGTGGTCGAGCTGACCTCGGTGCAGAACGCGACCTACACCGACGTGCCGACGCTCAAATCCAAGGGTTACGACCTGCAAACCGGCAGCTTCATCGTGCTCGCGGCCCCGGCCAACACGCCGGACGATGCGGTCGAAACGCTCGAAACCACTTTCAAGGCGGCCTATGACAGCGCCGAATTCCAGGACTGGCTGGCACAGGTTGGCGTGACCGCTGACTGGCTCGGCTCGGACGAAGTCGTGACCTGGATCGACGAACTGCAGACCAAGACGTTCGCGCTGATGGACGAACTGGAACTGTAACCTCCGATCAGCCGGCCCCCGGTCTTCGGATCGGGGGCTTGCACCAAAGAGACCCCGGACGCCACTGGCGCGCGGTCTCGACCTTCGACCCTTGCCCCGGACGCCCGCGCGGATGACACCGCCGCGACCCGGCGCAGCAACAGCCTTGCGCTGCCGATCCCATCACCCCCAGCCCGGGAGAAGACAATGCTCTTAAACAGGCAACTGGTTTTTCTTTATGTCACTCTGGCCGTGTCTGTCGGCTATCTCGTGACGGCACTGAGTTTGGGTGCCCCCATTGCCGACGGCGGACTGACGCCGGCGTTCTTTCCCTTGCTCGTGGGCGCGGCGGCGATCCTCTTTGCCGGCATTCTGATCGTGCAGCAATTGCGCACGGCTCAGGACGAGGCCACGGCCGATAAGCCGGGCAGCTACACCCACCTCTGGATCGCGGTGGCGATCTTCTTCTACATCGTGGCGTTCAAGCCGTTGGGGTATTTCCTGTCCTCGACGCTCTTCGTCTTTGCGCTGATCGTGCTGTTCTCGTCGTTTGAGAAGCTGCTCGTCAAGGCCGTGATCTCGGTTGTGGTCGTGGGCGCCGCCTATCTCATGTTCCAACAATTGTTCGGGGTCAGACTCCCGACGCCCTGGGGGTAAATCATGGATTTCATTGCACTTGTCTTCGGCAGCTTTTCCCTGCTGCTCGACCCGTTCAACCTGACCTATGTGATCATGGGGTTCGTGATCGGCACCATCTTTGCCGCGATCCCCGGCCTGACCGCGACCCTGGCGATGGCGCTGCTCTTGCCGCTGACCTATTCGCTGAGCGTCGAGACCGCGCTGATGGCCTGTGCCAGCATCTATATGGCCGGCATGTGCGGCGGCTCGATCACCGCGACCACGATCAACATCCCCGGCGCGCCGTCCTCGATGATGACCGCGCTTGACGGCTATCCGATGCAGTTGCAGGGCAAGGGCGCGCTGGCGCTGGGTCATGCGGCGTTGGGGTCGATGTTCGGCGGCGCGGTTGGCGCGCTGCTGCTGATCGCGGTGGCGCCTTTCGTGGCCGAGTTGTCACTATTGGTAAAGACCACCGGCAAGTTCTCGTTGCTGGCCTTCGCCTTGATCGTCGTGGTGATCGCCCAGCGGGGCCGCATTCCGCAGGCCGGGCTTGCCGCCTGTATCGGGCTGATGCTGGCCACCGTCGGGCTTGATGCGATGGAGCCGATCACCCGGTTCACCTATGGCTATTCCAACCTGACCGCCGGGATCGACCTGATGCCGGTCATCATCGGCACCTTCGCGATTGCCGAGGTTCTGATGCAGGCCGCGTCGTCGCGCGATATCAGCGCCGCTACGGCCGCCGCCGACAAGGTCAAGATCCGCCGCCGCGACTTCATCCCGCCGCTGTCTGACATCCGCAAGATCGGCTTTGGCGTCTACTTCAAGTCCTGCCTGATCGGCTATTTCGTCGGCACGCTGCCGGGGGCAGGGGGCTCGATGGGCTCGTTCCTGGCCTATACCGAAACTGTGCGCACCTCGGACGAGCCCGAGACGTTCGGCAAGGGCAACCCCAAGGGAATTGCCGCCTCGGAAAGCGCCAACAATGCGGTCTGTGGCGGGGCCATGGTTCCAATGCTGACCTTCGGCATTCCGGGCGATCCGATCACCGCAATCATGCTGGGCGTTCTGGTGATCAACGGTATCCAGCCGGGGCCGCAGTTGATGACGGATCAGGCGGGCATGATCGCGCCGATGCTGGCATCGCTCCTGTTCAGCGCGGTGGTGCTGATCCCGCTGACGCTCTGGCTGATCGGGCCGTATTTCATCAAGATCGTCTCGATGCGCAAGGACGTGCTCTATGCCGCGATCGCGCTTCTGGCCGTGGTGGGCAGCTATGTCGCGACCTACTCGACGTTCCAGATGTTCATGGCGCTCGGCATGGGTATCCTGGCCTTCTACCTGCGGCGCAACGGTTTCCCGGTGATTACCATGCTCCTGGGCTACATCCTGGGGCCGAACCTGGAAGAGTTCCTGCGGCGCTCGCTGGCTTTGTCGAATGGGGATCCGACGACGTTCTTCACCAATCCCGACAGCCTGTTCTTCATCGCGCTGACGCTGGTCTTCGTCTACTTCCTGGTGATCCGCAAACCGGCGGAGTCGCCCCTGGCCGCCAAGGCGAAATAGCCTCTCGCCGCCCGGCCGCCCCTGAGACATGGGGCGGCCGGGCATTTTGTGGTCTCGCACCCGCCGGTGGCTGTATTTTGAGCATTTGCAGTTTATATAGGACGTCACACGCCCAACCGGCCCGCAAAAAAGGAGATCACATTGTCAGAGACAAGGCGTCCTTCGCTGGCCGATCAGGTTTACGACCAGTTGCTGGCCAAGATCCTCGAAGAAGAATACCCGGTGCATTCCCGGCTGCCCGCCGAAGAGGTGCTGGCGCAGACCTTCGGCGTCTCGCGCCCCATCGTGCGCGGAGCCCTGTCGCGGCTGCGCGACGATGGCATCGTGCAATCGCGTCGCGGTTCGGGGAGCTACGTGATGCGCCGCCCGGATCAGGAGCTGATCAGCTTTGTTCCGCTTGAATCGGTGTCGGACGTGCAACGCTGCTACGAGTTTCGCATCGACGTCGAAGGGGCGGCCGCGGCCTGGGCGGCACGACGGCGGGACGCAGAGGACCTGGCGGCGATGGATGCGGCCTATGAGGTGATGGAGCAAACCTATCAGCAGAACGCGCTTGGCGTAGATGCCGACCAGAGGCTGCATCTGGCGATAGCGCGGGCGTCGAAAAACCCGTTCTTTTCCTCGGTGCTGGAATCGCTGAGCGAGCAGATCGCCTTTGGGGTGAAGCTGTCGCGGTCGCTGACCCTGCTCGACACGCCGGGCCGGCAGCAGCTCGTGCTGGCAGAGCACCGCGCGGTGCTTGATGCGATCCGCCTGAAACAGCCCGAGGTGGCCCAGGCCACCATGCGCCACCACATCACCGCCGCCAAGGACCGGATGTTCGTGGGCACGCAAGAAAGCTAGTTTCCGCCTTTCTGACAGGTTTCGCCGCAAGCCCTGTGCAAAAGAACGTCTTCGATTTTGATACCGGCGCGGCCCTGCGCTGACCCGCGCCGGTTTCCCGATTACGATGCGACTTTCAAACCGGCCGCGAGTTCCGCCATGGCAAGGGCCGCCTCTATGCTGTCGATGACCGGCAGCCCGTGGCGGAGGGACAGCGCTTCGGCGCGACCGGTGAGGCCACCGGATCCGAGGATGATGGCACCAGCGCCGTCGAAATTGCGCGCGTCCTCGATCGTGGCGTCGAGTTTCCTGGCGATGTCATCTCCGCCCGCCGCCGCCGAGGCCACGCCGATACCGGCGGCCCGCACCGTGCAAATGCCCGCCGCACCGAGCGAGTCGACGAGCACGCGGATACCTGGCACCATCGTCTCGACCGTGGTCACGATGGCAATGCGCGGCGCAAAGAGACGGGCGACCGAAATCGCCGCTTCCGCCGCACAGACGATGGGCGCCGACAGAAACCGCCGGCTGGTGTCAATCGCGATGTCGTCGAAACAGGCCATGACATAAGCGTCGTAGCCAGGGTGCTGGGCGAGGAGTTCCACCGCCAGCGGTTCCGCGACCCCCCGGTCGGCACGGGTTTCGATGGACCGGGGACTGCCCTCGGGATGCAAGACCTGAAAGGC
>Ga0189275_100584_pt1 | contig 11002 bp, 9 predicted proteins | sample N19A6minimetaG_FD_130329 | JGI IMG/M metagenome (GOLD analysis project Ga0189275, IMG submission 130329) | Marine microbial communities from the Costa Rica Dome - N19 A6 mini metaG | ecosystem: Environmental > Aquatic > Marine > Oceanic > Photic zone | place: Costa Rica: the Eastern Pacific...
TCATAGCCGATGCCGCCGCCCTGTTGCATCGTCAGTGCCGCCTCGCGCAGCATGTCGAAGATGCCACCCATGCTGTCGGGGATGGTGCCCATGACGAAACAGTTGAACAGGGTCACCTGCCGCGCCGTCCCGGCCCCTGCGGTGATGCGTCCGGCGGGCAGGAACTTGAAATCCTCCAGCGCCGCATAGAACCGCTCTTCCCAGACCTCGGGCTCGGCCTCGGCCCGGGCCACGTCGCGCGCGATCCGGCGCCAGGTGTCCTCGACGGAAAGGTCGATCGGCGTGCCGTCCGCCTGCTTGAAACGGTACTTCATGTCCCATATCTGCTCGGCGATCGGGGCTGCAAAACGGGTCATGGCGCGATTCCCTTGGGTGGCAGGACGCTCACTATACCCGATGGTTCGGGCCACAACAACTTGAAGCCCGCCTTGCCTGCACTACAATAGATGGATCGCTGGGGGGCGAGTCGCAATGGCAGACCATATCAACCTGATCAAACTCTGCGTCGGCACCGAAACGCCCGGCGACCTTGCCAAATGGCAGGCCCAGAGGCGCCGCGACCTGCCCGACAACCTGCCCCGCCACGTCACCCGCATGTGGCCCAAGCGCGCGGCGGAACTGCTCGACGGCGGCTCGCTCTACTGGGTCTTCAAGGGCGTCACCCTTGCCCGACAACGTATCCTACGCCTCGACGAGGTCACGGGCGCCGACGGCATCCTGCGCTGCGGCATCGTGCTCGACCCGGAGATCATCCGCACCACCCCCGCACCGCGCCGCCCGTTCCAGGGCTGGCGCTACCTGAGACCTGCGGACGCGCCCGCCGATCTCTCGCAGCGCGCGCAGCACGAAGATCCCCTCCCCGCCAGCCTCAACGCGGCGCTTGCGGAAATCGGTGTTCTGTAGGGGTCTTCTCTGGTTTGAAAATATCCCAGGGGGTCTGGGGGACAGCGTCCCCCAGCGCCTGCGTGGCGTGAACGCAAACCGACCTGCGCGCTCACCGAGCGCACATTCAAATCAGGTTACCGGTCCAGGCCCAGCTTGGACCGCAAAGCCTCCATCGCGCGCCGATCCTCGTCCGGCAACCGCCCGGCCCGCGACCGGAACAGCGTTGCCTGAGACTTCAGCACCAGCCCGTCGCCGAGGATCTTCAGGTGGTTCGCCCGCAGCGTCTCGCCGGTCGAGGTGATGTCGGCAATCGCCTCCGCCGTCAGGTTCTTCACCGTGCCCTCGGTCGCGCCCTGGCTGTCGACCAGCTGGTAATCCGCCACACCCGCCTCGCGCAGGAACTCGCGCACCAGACGGTGATACTTGGTGGCGATCCGCAGCCGGAAACCATGCCGCGCCCGGAATGCCGCCGCACAGGCGTCGAGATCGTCGAGCGTATCGACGTCGACCCAGCAGGCCGGCACCGCGATGATCAGGTCGGCATGGCCGAACCCGAGCTCCGCCAGCGGCTCCACCTGCTGTTCCCAGATCGGCAGCTTCTCGTGCACGAGGTCGGTGCCGGTCACGCCCAGCTGAATCCGCCCCGCCGCAAGCTCGCGCGGGATCTCCCCCGCCGAGAGCAGCACAAGCTCGACCCCCTCGACCCCGGAAACCGCGCCGGAATATTCCCGCTCCGAGCCGGTCCGCTCCAGCGTCACGCCGCGCTGGCCGAACCAGTCGAAAGTCTTCTCCATCAGCCGCCCCTTGGACGGCACGCCCAGCTTCACGGTCATCGCGCGGCCTCCCGCAACTGCAAGGCCAGCCCGGGGCGGATCACCCCGCCCACTGCCGGAATGCCGGTGCCACCGCCCAGCGCGGCGGTCAGCGCGTCATAGCGTCCGCCCGTCGCCACCGGCGGCAGATCGGGCCGCCCTTCGGCATAAAGGCCAAAGACGAACCCGTCGTAATATTCCATCGAGGTCCGGCCATAGCTGCCCTCGAACTCCAGCCCGTCGACGTCCACGCCCCGCGTCACCAGCGCATCACAGCGTGCCGCCAGCCGGTCGATGGCGGGCTGGATCGCGGGCAGGTCGACGCCGATATCGCGCAGCCGCTCCAGCGCGAAAGGCAGCGTCTCGCGCACCGCCAGCAAGGCCTCGATCAGCCCCACCTGTCCGGCGGCAATCGGCGGCATCGCCGCATCCTCACGCAGCGTCGCGATGCGCGCCGCCACCTCGTCCTCGCCCCGCATCCCGATCTGCGGCGCGGACCCCGCCAGGGGATCGGCCTGCGCCAGAAGCGTCGCCCGGCTGGGCGGCACCGGCACCCGGCCTGCAAACCGGTCCAGCAAGGCCCGGAACCGCCTTGGCCGCCAGATATGCCGTCGCAGCGCCACCTTGCGCTTTTCGCTGGTGTCCAGCCCGTCGACGGCGGCCTTCAGCAACCCGATATCCCCGGTCGCCGCCCGCAGTTTCAGGTCGCTCAGCGCGCCCGAGATCCGCGCGAATACCTCGGCCTCGCTCCGCGCCGGATCGGTCCGGTCAAAGACCTCGTAGCCGACCTGCAGATATTCGCTGTCGCGGGTCGGATCGTCGTCCTGCCGCCGGAAAACGGCACCGGAATAGGTATAGCGCGCAGGCTCTGCCCCGTCCGCCATGTGCATCTGCACCACCGGGACGGTAAAGTCCGGCCGCAGCATCTGTTCCCCACGCAGCGCATCCGCGGTAACATAGGCGCGCCCGCGAATATCCTCGCCATAGAGGTCGAGCAGCGTTTCCGCCGGTTGAAGCACCGGTGTCTGCACCACGACCGCGCCTTCCGCCGCGAAAGCCGCGCGCAGGCGCTCAGCCTCATCAATGATCTCCGCCCGGCTGGCCATCACGCCTGCGCCTTCAGAATATCCCGCACTTTCGTTACCAATTCGTTGCGCGGCACCTCGAATTGCGAAGGCCGTTCCTTCCATTCTTCCAGCGTCGCGTTTTCGGCGATCTTCGCGCCCAAGATCAGGTCCTTGATCTGCACCACTCCGCGTGCCGCCTCGTCGGACCCTTCGATCACCGCCACGGGCGCCCCGCGTTTGTCCGCATATTTCAACTGGTTGCCAAAGTTCTTCGGGTTGCCCAGGTAGACCTCGGCCCGGATACCCGCCGCGCGCAGCTCCGCCACCATCTTCTGGTATTCCGCCATCCGATCGCGGTCCATCACGGTCACAACCACCGGCCCCTGCACCTGCGACGTCACCCGCCCCTTTTCGCGCAGCGCCGCCAGCAACCGGTCGACGCCTATCGACACCCCCGTCGCCGGCACCGCCTGCCCGGTGAAGCGTTTGACCAGATCATCATAGCGCCCACCCCCGGCAACCGAGCCGAACTGCCGCGGACGGCCCTTTTCATCAAGAATTTCAAAGGTCAATTCCGCCTCGAACACCGGCCCGGTGTAGTAGCCAAGCCCGCGCACGACAGAGGGGTCGATGACGATGCGGTCGGGGCCATAGCCTTGAGCCGCCAGCAATTCAGCGATCTGCTCCAACTCATCTACGCCCTCACGACCGATTACCGAGAACTTCAGGATTTCTCTTAGTCGAGCCAAAGTTTCAGAATTGCTCGACCTTCTCGCTTGAAGAAATTGAACGAACCCATCGGCCATATAGTCAGAAAGGTTTACCCCCTCAATGAAAGCACCCGACTTATCATTGCGTCCCCCTGTGAGGAGGTGTCGAACCCCCTCAGCGCCAACTTTGTCAAATTTGTCTAGCTGACGCAAAATCGCATCGAGAACTTCATCGTTTTGCAGACCTTGCAGTTCGTGCTCGCGATATTCTCGCAGTTCGCTTGGTGACATAGCGTCGATGTCATTCTTTTCGACACCTCGTGTGACGGAAGTAAGCACCCCATTCAGCACCTTGCGATTGTTTACCCGCACCACGTAATCGCCACGGGCAATCCCCACCGCCTCCAGCGTATCCGACAGCATCGCGCAGATCTCTGCGTCCGCCGCCACTGAGGGCGCGCCAACCGTATCCGCGTCACACTGATAGAACTGGCGATACCGCCCCGGCCCCGGCTTCTCGTTGCGCCAGACTGGCCCCATGGCATAGCGCCGATAGGGCGTCGGAAGGTCATTGCGATACTGCGCGTAGACCCGCGCCAAGGGCGCCGTCAGGTCATAGCGCAGCGCGACCCAGGCCTCGTCATCCTCCTGCCAGGCAAACACCCCCTCGTTCGGGCGGTCCACATCCGGAAGGAACTTTCCCAGCGCCTCGACCGTTTCCACCGCCGAGGACTCCAGCGCGTCAAATCCATAGCGATGATAGACCCTCGCGATGGTCGCCAGCATCTCGGCCCGCTCGGTGACCTCGTGCCCGAAATAATCGCGGAACCCCTTGGGCGTGATCGCCTTGGGGCGGGGTGTTTTCTTCTGCTTGGCCATGGCTGGCTCCGGGTTTTCTGGTTCGCCGGTCGTGTAGCCGGAAGCCCGCCAAGGGGCAAGGCGGACCGCTCGGCGCTTTTGTACGAAAGCAGGGGACAAATGCCCGCAACTGCCCTAAACCCGCCCGCATGACAGACCCTTTGCACAGCCTCGAGGAACGCCTCGCCCACCTGATCCGCACGGTGGACGACCTCTCCGACGTGATCGCCCGTCAGGATACCGAGATCGACCGCCTCAAGACCCGCGTCCAGATGCTCATCGAACGCGAGGCGCAACGCCAGTCAGAAGCCACCGGCGGCGTGGTGCTGGGCGACGAGCGCCCACCGCACTACTGAACGACGCGCCCATTTTGCCGGGAAAACGCCGGAGCGGGGCCGAAGCGTCGGCTCTGACCGCGTGCCAATGCGACGACAGAGCCCTACTCGGCGGCTCCGGCCTTGATGTCCGATGCCATGACCTCACCCGCGTGCAGCAGCAGCTCCAGCCATCTGGACGTGCCGCCATAGGTCTCGTAGACGCTTACGAAAACGGTGTTTTTCTCGATCTGGGAAATCTTGGCCCCGCAGGGTTGTGCGCGCCCCACCCGGCAGATCCGCGACTTGATCTGCTCATAGGCGCGATCAGCGTCGGAATATGGCTGCACCTCGGCAGGCAGGCCGTAGCGCAGGAGCTCATGCATCTCGGGCGAGCCAAAGATCGCCACGGCGGCGGTAAATGTCCGCGCACAGCCATCGGCAAAGCCGGTGAGATAGAACGGATGTGGCGTGGTCCGGCCCGGTTCGGAATCATACAGCCGATAGGCCGCGCGCCGCGCCGGAAAGGCCTCGATCTCCGCGCCGCGCTTGGCCTTGGGCAGATCGCAGACCGGCTTGACCTCGCCAAAGGACAGCAAGGTCCCGGCAGGCACCGATGGCGGTTGCCCCGAAGAGCCCCGGTTCGAGGACCCGCCCTCCGCCCCGTCGCCGCCCAGCATCCGCTGGAACAACCCGGGCTTGGCGATGGGCGTCTCGGCACTCTCGCCCGGCAGGGTCATGGCGGGAATCGGCGACTCGCCGGCCAGTTCCACCTCGGACAGACGTCCGACGCCCGCCAGCGGATCACCTCCGCAGCCGGCCAGGGCGGCAAGACAGCCCGCCACAACACTTGATCTCAACAAGGAATTCATCGCGAACCGCCTCCTGTCACGGGTCCTACTGCAACCCGCTGCCCTGCGTCCAGCCTTGCAAGATTGCAACGCCTCGTCACCGGCCTTGGAAATTCACGATTCCTTTCCCTGCGCTGATTTGATAAGCTCCTCATAATAAAAAAAATGTTGAGGCAGTAATGGGTTTGGAAACGGGCTATCGTGGCACGTTTGTCATCTCATGGTCGCAGACGGAAATCGACGGCCTTCAGGCCGCATCGCTCTCGTCCCTCCGGGTTGGTGCAACCTGGTGCTGGCGGGGCGAGGCGCTTTGTGTCGATGGTCCAAGGGACGTCCTGCGGCTGAGTGACGCGAACGGAGAGGACGAGCTGCGCCGCCGCGCAGCCCGCAAGGTCAGGCGCATGGTGGGCACGGCGTTGAGCGATGCCATGCCCGAGGCGCGCCGCGATTCCCGGTCGCTGGCCGATGAAAATGCCTTTCTCGTGACCGATGGCCTCAAGAGCTATCACGTGACGCTGATTCCCACCGGACGCGAGACCCGGCCTCTGCTGATGTTCGTCGGAGACATTCCGCCGCGCGGCCGCGATCTCTGGCTGGTCAACCTGGCTCTGGACCCGCGTATGCTGGACGACACCGAAAGCGAAGATGGCGGCGTGATCTGTTTCACGCCCGGCATGATGATCGGCACGCCGGAGGGGCCCCGCCCGGTCGAGGACCTGCAGCCCGGCGACAAGGTGCTGACCCGCGACGATGGCCCGCAAGAGGTGCTCTGGACCGGCGCGCGCCGGATGTCGGGGGCGCGGCTTTATGCCATGCCCGAACTGCGCCCGGTGCGGATCAATGCCCAGGCCTTCGGCCCCGACCGCCCGGCCACCTCGTTCCTCGTCTCGCCGCAGCACCGGATGCTGGTGGGCGGTCCCGAGGTGGAGGCGTTGTTCAACACGCCCGAAGTGCTGGTCGCCGCCCGCGACCTCACCGGCACGCACTTTGCCCAGACCGATTTCTCAGTGCGCTCGGTGACCTATGTCCACCTCATGCTGCCCCGGCATGAGATCGTCTGGGCCAACGGGCTGGAAACCGAAAGCTTCCACCCGGCCAGCGCCCGGCTGTCTACACTGGATGCCGAGGACCGGCAGCGCCTCCTCGACGGCCTGCCCGATGCCGAGCGCGATCCGCAAAGCTACGGCCCCTATGCACGGCGCAACCTGACCGCCAGCGAATGCGCGCTGCTCCACCACCACGCCGCCTGAGCCCGAGACGGCTCAAAGACACTCAACGGATGACATATCTGGGTCGGCCTGCCACAGGCTCCCCTCCCCCGTGTTCGGGGGAGGGACAGGGAGGGGGCTGAGGCCTCCTGTTGCGCCGCAGGCGCGCAATCGGATCAGGGGCGGACCCCGTGTCAGTTCGCCCGGCTGTCCAGCAGCCGCCGCGCGATCACCTGCGCCTGGATCTCCGCCGCACCTTCAAAGATATTCAGGATGCGCGCATCGCAAAGGATGCGGGAGATCTTGTATTCCAGCGCAAAGCCGTTGCCGCCATGGATCTGCAACCCGTTGTCCGCCGCGGCCCAGGCCACGCGGGCGCCCAAAAGCTTGGCCATCCCGGCCTCGAGGTCACAGCGACGGCCTTCATCCTTCTCGCGCGCCGAGAAATAGGTCAGCTGACGCGCCACCATGATCTCGACCGCCATCATCGCCAGCTTGCCCGCAACGCGCGGGAAATGGATGATCGCCTTGCCGAACTGCTTGCGGTCCAGCGCATATTGCAGCGAGACGTCCAGCGCCGATTGCGCCACACCGATCGCGCGCGCCGCAGTCTGGATGCGGGCGGACTCAAAGGTCTCCATCAACTGCTTGAAACCCTTGCCCTCTTCGCCGCCCAGCAGGTTCTCGCCCTTGACGTGGAAGCTGTCGAAGCCCAGCTCGTATTCCTTCATGCCGCGATAGCCCAGCACCTCGATCTCGCCGCCGGTCATGCCCTCGGTCGGGAACGGATTGGCATCGTCGCCCGGTGTCTTCTCGGCCAGAAACATGCTCAGGCCCTTGTAATCGCTGGTCTCCGGATCGGTCCGCGCCAGCAGGGTCATCACGTGAGTGCGCGCCGCATGGGTGATCCAGGTCTTGTTGCCGGTGACCTTGTAGTCCCCATTGTCGTCCTTGACCGCGCGGGTGCGGAGCGAGCCCAGATCAGAGCCGGTGTTGGGCTCGGTAAAGACAGCCGTCGGCAGCTTCTCACCCGAGGCCAGCGCGGGCAGCCATTGTTCCTTCTGCGCGTCGGTGCCGCCTGCGATGATCAGTTCGGCGGCAATCTCGGAGCGGGTTCCCAGAGAGCCCACGCCGATATAGCCACGCGACAGTTCTTCCGAGACCACACACATCGATGCCTTGGACAGACCGAAGCCGCCGAATTCCTCGGGAATGGTCAGCCCGAAAACCCCCATCTCGGCCAGTTCCTCGATCACCTCCATCGGGATCAACTCGTCCTTCAGATGCCAGTCGTGGGCAAAGGGTTCGACCTTTTCCACCGCGTAGCGGCGGAATTGCTCGCGGATCATTTCAAGCTCTTCGTCGAGACCGGAGGCGCCGAACATGGTGGTGCCATGCTGCGCCTGCATCAGTTCGACCAGCCGCATGCGGGCCGCCGTGGTATTGGCCCGGGTCAGCAGCGTCTCGATTCCCGGGGTGTCCAGTACCTGCAATTCGTCGTGGTCCACGCCGAAATCGCGCGGCCGGATGATCTCGCCCTGGTTCATCGGGATGCCGCCGCGGATCTGGGCCAGGTATTCGCCAAAGGCGATCTGGTGGATCAGGGCCTCCAGCTCGCCAAAGCGGCCATCGCTGGTCATCCGCTCGGCCCAGCCCTGCATTTGTCTGAGCGATTCCAGATAGGTGGCGAGCCAGGCCAAGCCATGCGCCGCATCCTGATGCGCCTCGACCAGGGCGGCGGATACGCGCCCGTCCTTGACCACCAGGTCCCGCAGATGCGCCCGCGCCTTGTCAAAGATCGACTCGACCGGAGCGATCGCCCCTTGGGTCAACGTCAGAAGATCGGGCAGCAGCACGGGGGTGTCCATGTTCAGGTCCTGTCCATCATGGGCCATCATTCACGCTCCTTGAAATATCCTGCAAGTGCATAAAGCCTTCGCATATGCAGCGCAACAAAAATACGTTTCACCCGATACTTTTTGCCGATAATTACCCAGAGCGATTTCAAATGCAGCAGCCCTGCCGCTGTGCTAGGCGGCGGCCATGGATTATTTTCTTGCTGACATAGGGTTTTGGGCATTGCTCGCCAGCGGCGCGGTGACGCTGTTTGCCGGGGTGGTCAAGGGCACGGTGGGCTTTGCCATGCCGATGATCATGATCTCGACACTGGGGTCATTCCTGCCGCCGGACGTGGCGCTGGCCGGGCTGATTTTGCCGACGCTGCTGTCGAACGGCATGCAGGCGCTGCGGCAAGGACCGGGAGCAGCCTGGGAGGCGGTAAAGCAATTCCGCGTCTACCTGATCACGGCCGGGGTGATGCTGGTGGTCTCGGCACAGCTATACGTCTTCTTGCCGGTCTGGGTGCTGTTTCTGGCCATCGGCCTGCCGGTGACGCTGTTCTGCCTGATGCAGCTTCTCGGCGTGCGGTTCCACATGGCGCGCCAGAACAACGGCGCGGAAGTCGCCATCGGGTCGTTTTCCGGGCTGATCGGCGGGCTCTCGGGGGTCTGGGGGCCGCCGCTGGTGGCCTATCTCACCGCGCTGAATACCGAGAAGAAGATGCAGATGCGCACCCAGGGCGCGGCCTTCGGGCTGGGCGCGGTGCTCCTGTTGCTGGCCCATTGGCACAGCGGCGTGGTGCGGGGCGAGACCTTCTGGTTCTCGGTCTGGCTCTGCGTTCCTGCGATGCTGGGGATGTGGCTGGGCGGACGCATCCAGGACCGCATCGATCAGGAGACCTTCCGGCGCGCGACCCTGCTGGTGCTCACGGTGGCCGGGTTGAACCTGATCCGGCGGGCGTTTTTCGCCTAATGCTGACGGAGACCTGAGCCTCTGGAGCGGGATAACAACAGGTCGAAGCAAGCGAGCCTGGCCCGGAGCAGACGTTCGGCGCTCAGCACACGCGCGGAATCAAGACCGCAGGCCGCCGCGCATAGACGGGCCGCCCCCACGGCACGGCGATGCGCGGCTTGCACCCTGATCAAACCGTATGACCGTTAAAGGTCCATCTTGCTCGGAAATTCAGCCTTGGGGCGTTCCGCACCAGCCCGCGAACAGTGGCCCGGCGCCCAATCCCGCCGGATAGTCGACCAAAGGCAAATACCCAATTACACCTCTTCCACCGCCATTACCCCCGGCAGGCTCTTCAACGCGCCCTTGATCTCCGGCGTGACCGGAAACTCCGCGCCGGTGTCGATCTCGACCTCGCCGGGCAGCGAGGGGTCCATCAGGCAAAGGTAGATCGGCCCCCGGCCCGCGCGCTGCACCTTTTCCGCCGCTTCCGACAGGATCGTCGCGACCGAAGGGATCGCGCCCGGTTCCTCGACAAAGACCTTCAGCCCGGTCGACCCGGCATCCGCCACCGCCACGTCGATCGGCGCGACGGACCGGCCCAGCAGTTTCAACTGGTCGCTCTCCATCGTCGCCTCGACGGTCACCACCACCTTGGCCCCGGTTTCCAGGTGTTCGCGTGATTTCTCCAGTGTCTCCGAGAACAGTGTCACCTCGTAGGCGCCGGTCGTGTCCGAAAGCTGGCAAAAGGCAAAACGGTTGCCGCGCGCTGACTTGCGTTCCTGCCGTCCGGCCACGACGCCGGCCAGTTTCGCAACGCAAGGTGAGCCCTCCGCCTTGGCGGTGACTTCGTCCAGCGTCATCACGCCTTTGCGCTTCAACGGCGCCATGTAGTCGTCCAGAGGGTGACCCGAGAGATAGAAACCCACCGCCTTGAATTCCTCGGCCAGCCGTTCGGCGGGCAGCCAATCGTTGACCGGCGCAAGACGCGGTTCGGGCAGGTCGTCGCCCGCTTCGCCAAACAGCGACACCTGGTTAGAGTTCTTCTGATCGTGGACTGCGGCGGAATAGTTCACCAGCGCATCGAGCGATTCGAAAACCCGGCGCCGGTTCGGCTCCAACTGGTCGAAGCCCCCGGCGCGGGCCAGCATTTCCAGCGGACGCTTGCCGATACGTTTCAGGTCCACGCGCCGGGCGAGGTCATAGAGCGTCGCAAAGGGCTTGTCCTTCGCGCCCCGGACCTGATCCGGGGCCTCACCGGCGAGGTCCCGGGGCGCGCCCGGGACGGGTGTTTCCGGATCCCGGCGCCCTTCGACCACAAGCCGCATCGCCTCGACACCCACGTTCTTGAGCGCGCCCAGCGCATAGACCAGTGCCCCGTCAACCACGTCAAACGTCGCCTGCGAGCGGTTTACGCAAGGCGGCACCCAGGGCAGATCCAGCCCCTTCTTCACCTCTTCGAAATAGGTGGCCAGCTTGTCGGTCAGGTGAATATCGCAGTTCATCA
>Ga0189275_100585_pt1 | contig 10870 bp, 8 predicted proteins | sample N19A6minimetaG_FD_130329 | JGI IMG/M metagenome (GOLD analysis project Ga0189275, IMG submission 130329) | Marine microbial communities from the Costa Rica Dome - N19 A6 mini metaG | ecosystem: Environmental > Aquatic > Marine > Oceanic > Photic zone | place: Costa Rica: the Eastern Pacific...
ATGTTCGGATCGACCATCACCGCACGGCCTGCGCCCTCTCGCTCAAGCAACTCGGCATAGGTGTCCGCGCAGGGCTCAACGGCCAAGCTGATCCCACCAAAGAACAGCGCTTTCACTTTGGGCTCCACCGACACCAGATCAGATGGCTGGATCATACGCCCGGCGGTATTTTCATCATAAAACGAATAGGTTGCGTGCCCGCTGCTCAAATGCACAAAGGCCATTGTGGACGGGCGCTTAGCACGAATGAGGGCCGTGGTACTGACGTTGCTTGCCACCAGTTCTGTCATCAGAATGTCGCCAAAACTGTCAATAGAGATACCACTGACCAAGCCCACACGTGCGCCCAAACGGCCAAGCGCCACGGCGGTGTTGAACACCGCGCCGCCAGCGTGGGGCACAAATCCTGTGCCACCATCGACCGTCTCGCGGGGGATCATATCAATCAGCGCTTCGCCGCAACACAGGATCATTTTTGCCTCCTCAGGCCAGCCATTTGGCATAGTCGCTCACCAACAGGTGGGTGGGCGCCACATCTTCTTCGATCTCTGCAAACCGGCCAATCGGCTCGCGGAAGATGTTGTCAGTTTCATCATCGTTGACGGTAGAGACCTCACCAATCAGCACATCGCCGCCCTCGCCCCAGAAGGCGTGCCAGTCCCCCGGCATCAGGGTCAGGCTCTCACCCGGCGCAAATTTGAGTTTCTCTCCCGGCGCAAAGGCGCGCGGAATGCCATCGCACATCACCATACCACCGCGGTCCTCAGCAAAGTTACCATCGTCATCAGAGCCAAACAGCTCCACCACCATAGTGGCCCCACCACGGTTAATAATGTCTTCCGCTTTGATGACATGCGTATGCATGGGAGACAGCTGATCTTGACGCGAGATCAGCAGCTTTTCCGCATAGCACATGCCACCACCGCGCTGCAGATCAGCCAGACGGCCATTGCGCAGAGTGAACAAAAACAGGCCCATCTCGTCAAAACGGCCCGCACCATAATCGGTGATATCCCAACCACAGCGCGCCTGAATGAGCGCCTCGGCTTCTTTGGCACGCGCTTTGAACTCATCCGGTGACCAATAGGCAAAAGGCGGCAGTTTGAACCCGTAAGACCGGATCATGTCGTCTGCTGCTGCCATGATGTCATTGATGGTAGAGCGTTTCATGTCATCCTCCGATTATCGCCAGAGTTCCCACAAACTTTAGCGCTAACATGCATATGCCTTCCCTAAGCCACTCTCTGGCTTTTCGGCAATAATAATCTCGAAGGAACAACGAAAAATATGCGTCTCACGCACATTGAGCAAAAGGCCCCCACAAATCAGGCGAGGGCCTTTCTGTGTTAGAACCTACGAACGTCCGTGATGGTCTCCGCGCCAAAACGGTCGCTCAGGATGTGACCACAAATCTTTGCTGCCGTATCTTCCGCCTTGGCCAGGCCGCCTTCAGCTTTCATCGATTTGAACTGGTCAAGCAGCGCAAAATCTTCTTCTGGCGCAGAGCGGATTGTCGCTTGCATGCCAGTGTCAATCACGCCTGGCGCAATGCTTTCGGCTTTCAGCCCGGTCACCGCATCCTCAACCATGGCCCGTGCATGCATGTCCATCGCAGCCTTGGTGGAACAGTACACACTCCATCCAGTGTTAGCATTCCGGCCTGCGCCGCTGGAGATGTGCACCACGCGCCGGTCCGCCCCTTCAGTGGCCGCCACAAAGGCGTCGCTGAGGATCAAGGCCGCCGTCACGTTCACCGCCATCGACTGCGCAATCTTGCCTGCGTCCTGCCGCCCAATCGGCGCGATGGGTTCAACAATGCCAGCATTATTGATCAACACGGCTTCGGTCGCGCCATTTAAAAAGCTGGCAAAATCGGCACCAGTTGCAAAGGCGCTTGCCGCGGCCGTATCTCCCAAATCCAGCGCGACCTCGGTCAGGCCTGAAATCTCTGATCCAATGCCAGAGCGCGACAGGCCCAACACCTCATAGCCCGCTTCGATCATGCAGGTCACCATACCCGCACCAAGCCCTTTAGAATGGCCTGTAATAATCGCCTTTTTCATCATCTTGTTCCCACAAGTTAATTTGTGAACCACCTCTACGCAGCTTTGACCTTAAGGTGCATTTACTTGGTGATCAGAATGGCGCGGAAATCATTCACATTTGTAAGCGTCGGCCCCGGCACCACCTGCGCGTCGATCTTTTCAAAGAAACTATGCGCATCGTTTTGGGCCAATGCCAATGCCGCATCCACGCCATCGGCTTGGGCGATTTTCAACGTGTCCGGGCCAATCACGGCTCCGGCCACGTCTGCAGCGCCATCCACACCATCGGTATCACAGGCAATCGCATGAATACCTTCCGCGCCGTCCAGTGCCAACGCCAAGGCAAGCGCGAACTCGGCATTTGGCCCACCAACGCCATCACCTCGTCGCGTTACGGTCAGTTCTCCACCAGACAAGAGCACACGTGGGCCACGCCCCACTTTGGCTTTGGCCAAATCTGCCTGCGCTTGCGCCACATCCCGCGCCTCGCCTTCCAGCGCATCGCCAAGAATTTCCACCCGCAGCCCAGCCGCCTCTGCCACCTCCTGCGCGGCTTTGAGCGATTGCAGCGGGGAGGCAAACAATATGTTCTCCGTGGTAGACAGGCGCTCGTGACCCGGCATCACCACACCGGCATGGGCCCGTGCCGCCGCCTCGACATGTGCGGGCAAAGCCACGCCAAACGGTGCCAAAGCCGCCAGCGCGCTGTCCAGGCTTTCCGGTTCTGCCACTGTCGGGCCTGAGCCAATCATACCCGGGTCATCGCCCGGCACGTCTGAAATCAGATAGCTCACCACTCTGGCCGGATAGGCCGCTGCCGCCAGTTGGCCCCCTTTGGCCTGACACAGATGCTTACGCAGCGCATTCATCGCGGAAATCGGCGCGCCTGACGCCAGCAAATCGGCATTCACCTGTTTTAGTTCGTCCAGCGTAACCCCAGGCACCGGTGCCGTCAGCAAAGACGAAGCGCCGCCCGAAATTAGACACACAACCGTGTCGTCCGCGCCAAGGCCGCGCATGAGGTCCAGCATGTCCAGCGTGGCAGCCTCGCCTGCCGCGTCCGGCACCGGGTGCGCTGCGGATTTGATGGTGATGCCCTGACACGGCCGCTCATAGCCGTACCGCGTGATCACCAGCCCCTCACATGGCCCCCAGGCGCTTTCCAGCGCCTCCGCCATACGCGCGCTCGCTTTGCCTGCGCCAACCACAATCAACCGGCCGGTGGGCTTCTCGCCCAACACGTCCGGCAAAGCGGCCATCGGGTCCGCCACAGCCACCGCCCGATCAAACAACTCCCGCAGAAAACTCTCTGGATTGATGTCCATACTCACACTCCCCCACTGCACATGTATTCTTCCCCTTTGGCACCCGACCACATGCGTATCAGACACCGCGCCAAAGATATGTTTCCGCTAACATGCACAGAATTCTCGTTGGAGCAAGGTTACACGCCAGCGTCCTTTCGATGCGCGCCTTTCCAACCTGTGCAACGTGCCCTAATGTGCTGCGACTTTCTTAGACTATGAGCGCCCATGGCCCAGATCAGCCTGAAACAGCTTCAAGCCTTTGTGGCGGTTGCCGACCTGCAAAGTTTCCGGCGTGCGGCGGACCGTCTGAACACCACCCAGCCCAATATCTCCACCCGTATCGCGGCACTTGAAGGGCAGATTGGCCGCTCTCTGATGACGCGGGACGCGGGCTCTGTTCGGCTGACGCCTATGGGGGACAAACTGCTGCAGGAAGCGCGCAATGTGCTTTTGGCGATGGACCGTTTCCTGCTGACGGCGGCGGATGACAGCTTGTTTGACGGCACCCTACGCATTGGTGTGACGGAGATGATCGTCCACACTTGGTTGGGGGAGTTCTTCTCCGCGCTGAAGGAACGCTTCACCAATATCGACATGGATCTGACGGTTGATCTGTCGGTGAACCTGTCCCGCGCGCTGACGGAGCGACGGATTGATCTGGCTTTGCAAAGCGCACCGTTTGAGCGCCAAAGCAGCGGCAATGCAGATCTAGGCCCATTGCCGATGCTCTGGGTCGGCAGCCCCCAATTGGGTATGTCAGACAAAGTGTTGAGCCTCCATGAACTGGCCAAACACCCGATCCTGACCCACGCGCGCGGCACGATCCCCTACAACCAGATGCAAGATCACTTCTCCGCCTTTTCGGATATTTCTGTGCGACATGTCTCCTCCTCCAATCTGGCAGCATGCCACCAAATGACCCGTGACGGATTGGGGGTGGCCTGCCTGCCCGAAGCCATGGTGCGTGACGATCTGAAAATCGGAACGTTGACCCCATTGCGTTATCTCTGGGTGCCGGACGCCTTACAGTTTTACGCACGCTACGACGCCGACACCTGCCCCAGCTTTGTCAGTGCCGCTGCAGAGCTGGCGCAGCAGGTGGCGCAAGGCCACGCGGCTGGATAAATTTTCCTAATCCAATTCATGAAATCTAATAATTGGATTTCATGAAATGCCCTCTCTACCTTGCTGCCCAAGACAGAAGGAGGCGCATTCAGATGCCATCACCCAGAACCCGTTTGGGCGTCGATATTGGCGGAACTTTCACCGATGTGGTGTTGGAAATCGACAAAAAGCGATTTTCCACCAAAGTGTTGACGACATACGCCGCACCCGAGAACGCCAGTGTAGACGGCATGCATCAGGTTTGCGCCAAAGCTGGCGTGACACCCGCGGCCATTGACCAAATCATCCACGGCACCACATTGGCGACAAACGCGCTGATTGAGCGGCGCGGCGCCAAAACTGCGCTGATCACCACCGAAGGCTTCCGCGATCTTATCGAGATGCGCACAGAAAGCCGGTTTGAGCAGTATGACCTGAACCTCACGTTGCCGGAGCCGCTTTTGGCGCGCAATCGCCGCTACGTGCTGCGGGAGCGGATGGACGCCACCGGCACCGCGCTGATCCCCCTGGAACGCACCGACATCGAAGCGTTGGCGGATGAACTGGCCGAAGCCAACTACGAAAGCATCGCCGTCGGCCTGCTGCATTCTTATGTGAACGACGCGCACGAACGCCTGATTGCCGAGGTTCTCGCGGAAAAACTACCGCATGTGATGGTGTCACTCTCCTGCGAAGTGTCTCCACAGATGCGCGAGTATGAGCGGTTCAACACCACCATTGCCAACGCCTATATCAAACCGCTGATCAAATCCTACCTTGGCCGCCTGAAGGATCGTCTGGCCGAGGAGGGCGCTGCGTGCCCCGTGTTCCTGATGCACTCCGGTGGCGGGATCATGTCGCTCGAAAGCGCGGCAGACTTCCCCGTGCGTCTGGTCGAAAGCGGCCCTGCAGGTGGTGCCATTTTTGCCGCCGACATTGCGGCCAAACACGGGCTCACCAAAGTGCTCAGCTTTGATATGGGCGGCACAACTGCCAAAATCTGCCTGATCAAAGATCAGACGCCCAAAACCGCACGTGTGTTTGAGGTGGCGCGCACCTACCGCTTCAAAAAAGGCTCCGGCATGCCGATCTCGATTCCGGTGATCGACATGGTCGAAATTGGCGCGGGCGGCGGCTCCTTGGCACACGTGGACGCGATAAACCAAATCCGCGTTGGTCCTGAAAGCGCCGGGTCCGAACCCGGCCCGGCCTGCTATGGCCGCGGGGGGCAAAACCCCGCCGTCACAGACGCTGACCTGATCCTTGGCAAGCTTGATCCCAACAACTTCGCGGGCGGCTCCATTCCGCTGCACCCAGACAATTCTGCAAAGGCACTGGACACGACCATTGGTCAAACTCTGGACATGGACGCCCTGGAGGCCGCGTTTGGCCTCGCCGAAGTGGTGGATGAAAACATGGCCAATGCCGCCCGCGTGCACGCCGTGGAAAACGGCGAGGACCTTTCCGAGTACACAATGATTGCCTTTGGCGGCGCAGCCCCGCTGCATGCCGCCCGGCTGTGCGAGAAACTCGGTGTCTCCCGCTGCCTTGTGCCCCAAGGTGCCGGCGTCGGCTCCGCCATCGGCTTCCTGCGCGCGCCATTTAGCTTTGAGGCCAACCGGTCGGTCTTCATGCGTTTAGGCGATTTTGACCCCGAGAAGGTGAAAGCCCTGTTTGCGGATATGTCCGACGAGGCCACCCGCTTTGTGCGGTCCTGTGACGCGGAGGCCGAGATCCTGCGCGACCATAAAATCTACATGCGTTACGCAGGACAGGGCTGGGAAATCCCCATCGCCTTGACCGCAGAGCAAGCCGCCGCGCCGGATGCCGACACGTTCCTGCGCCTGTTTGAAACTGACTACAAAGCGCTCTTTGGCCGTGCCGTTGAAGGTATGGATGTTGAAATCACCGTGTGGAGCGTGAACGCCTACACCGCACAGTCCGCCACCGCCCCTCTTGAAGACACCGGCACGCTGACGCCGCTGGAGCCATCCTCAACGCGCCCGCTGTTTGATCCCGCCTTGGCAAAAACCGTGGACGCCGCCGTAATTGCCCGCGCTGACTTGCCAACCGGCAAAATCGCCCAAGGTCCTGCCGTTGTGACCGAAGATGAAACCACCGTCGTCGTCCCCGCCAGCCGCGAGGTCCTGACCCACGCAGACGGCACGCTCGACGTGCGCACAAAGGAGACAGCCTAATGACAGAGCACAGCAAAGTTGCCTATCAGGTCATGTGGAACCGCATGATCTCCGTGGTGGAAGAACAGGCACAAGCGCTTGTCCGTACGGCCTTTTCCACCTCTGTTCGTGAGGCAGGCGACCTGTCGGCAGGCGTCTACAACGACGCAGGCGAAATGCTCGCCCAGGCGGTGACCGGCACGCCCGGCCATGTGAACGCCATGGCCGACGCAGTGGGCCACTTCATCCGCCGCATCGGACGTGACAACATGTTTGAGGGCGACGTTTACCTGACCAACGATCCTTGGGAAGGCACCGGGCACAAGCACGACATCACTGTGGTTACGCCGTCATTTCATAATGGCCAGTTGATTGGCTTTTTCGCCTGCACAGCCCATGTCACCGACATTGGCGGGCGTGGCTTTGGCGCGGACGCCAACGACGTGCACGAAGAAGGCCTCTACCTACCGATTATGAAGTTTGCAGAGCGCGGCACTGCGGACCAAACCCTGCTGTCCCTGGTCCGCGGCAACGTGCGTGAACCGGACCAGCTTGTCGGGGATATCTATGCGCTGGCAAACAGCAATGAGATTGGTCACAACCGCCTGATCGACATGGTGGAAGAGTTTGGTCTGTCCGACCTATCAGGCATCTCCGATTTCATCCTGACCAACTCCCGCGAGGCCACTTTGGCGCGTATCAACGCGCTCACCCCCGGCGAAGCCGAGGGCCATCTGCGCATCGATGGCTACGACAGCCCCATCGACCTGCACGTCAAATTGACCATCGAGAAAGACCGCATGCTGAGCGATTGGGACGGCACATCCGGTTTGGACAAAAAAGGCATCAACGTGCCGCTGGTCTACACCAAGGCCTATGCCTGCTACGCGCTAAAATGCGCCATCGCGCCGGAGATCCCCAACAACGCCGCCTCGCTGGCCCCGTTTGAAATCACCGCGCCAGAAAACAGCATTGTGAATGCCAAGTTCCCGGCGCCAGTCGCGCTGCGCCACGTGATTGGCCATATGGTACCGGACACGGTCTACAACGCGCTCGACAAACTGCTGCCCAACACGGTGCCTGCCGAGGGCGCAGGCTGTCTTTGCAACTTCCAAGTCTCTTTGCGTCCTCGCATGGATGGCGACGCGCCAAAAGATGGCGTGCGCACCGAGGTGCTGACGTTTAACTCCGGCGGTTCCGGCGCACGGCCCACACTCGATGGCATGAACGCAACCGCCTTCCCGTCCGGCGTGATGACCATGCCCGTGGAGGCCACCGAGCAGGTTGGCCCTGTACTGATCTGGCGCAAAGAATTGCGCCCGGACAGCGGCGGCGCGGGCGAGTTCCGCGGCGGCCTCGGGCAATACATGGATGTGGGCGCGCGTGAGGGATACGAGTTTGACATCTCCCTGATGCTGGATCGTGTCGATCACCCGGCTCTGGGGCGACGCGAGGGCGGCGCCGGTGGGGCCACCCGTCTGGCACGTTCTGATGGCGCGGCTATTCGGGGCAAAGGCAAACAATTCATCCCGCACGGCACTGTGGTGCAAATGGGCTTCCCCGGCGGCGCTGGCTACGGTAACCCAAATCGCCGTGATCCGGAGCGTGTCAAACGCGATGTTGCGCTTGGCTACATCACCCCGGAACACGCCGCAGAGCATTACAACATTTCGGCAGATGACATTGCCGAGGCCCTGAACCGGGCCCAACGGGGGGAGAGTGTCTAATGGCAGCAGGCGCAATGGCGACTAAGCCAACAAAAACATCATACGATGTGGTCATCATCGGTGGGGCGATCATGGGATCCTCCACCACGTGGTTTTTGTCTGACAACCCGGACTTCACTGGCTCGGTACTGGTGGTCGAAAAAGACCCCACCTATGAGTTCAGCTCCACCGCGCACACCAACTCCTGCATCCGACAGCAGTTTTCGCACACGCTGAATGTGGAGATCTCGCAGTTCACTGCGGACTTTGTGAAGAACCTGCGAGCGCGCATGGGCGATGACGAGCGTGTGCCCAATGTGGATATCCAGAACTACGGCTACCTCTATTTGGCCGATAATGAGGGTTTCGCCCAAACCCTGCGGGACAACCAAAAGGTGCAACTCGCAGCTGGTGCCGAAACCGAGCTTCTGACCGCAGAAGAAATCGCCGCACGTTACCCGTTCTACAATGTGGAAGACATCCTGCTGGGGTCGATCAACACCAAAGACGAAGGCTATTGGGACGGCGGCGTTGTGTTTGACTGGTTCCGCCGGTCTGCGCGCGAACGCGGTGTGGAATACGTGCAAGGCGAAGTGGTCGCCATGGCGCGGGATGGCGGAAAGGTCACCTCGGTCACGCTGGCTTCAGGTGATGTGGTGTCTTGCGGGCATGTGGTCAACGCCTCCGGCCCCCGCGCGGCCCGCACCTCAGAAATGGCAGGTATTCAGATGCCGGTAGAAGCCCGCAAGCGCTTCACCTGGATTTTCTCCGCGGAACAGCCATTGCCGATGGAGTTGCCGCTGACGATTGATCCGTCCGGTGTGCACTTCCGCCAAGACGGTCCAACGTCCTATCTGGCCGGCGCAACCCCTGACCCCGATCCCGCTGTGGCTTTTGATGATTTCCACATGGATCACTCTATGTGGCAGGATCACGTCTGGCCGATCATCACCACCCGCATCCCACAGTTTGAAGCCATCAAAGTGGTCACCGAGTGGGCCGGTCACTACGCATATAACACGCTGGATCAAAACGCAATTCTGGGCCCTCACCCAGAGGTCACCAACTTCATCTTCCAGAACGGCTTCTCGGGTCACGGCTTGCAACAAAGCCCCGCCATGGGCCGTGCGGTGGCCGAGCTTTTGACCTACGGGGAATTCCGCACCCTAGACATGGCGCCCTTTACGTTTGAACGTGTTCTCAACAATGATCCCATAGTTGAGAAGGCCGTGATCTAATGGTGCAATCCAACCCGTTCCTGACTGCAATCCGCGAAGGCAAACCGCAAATTGGCCTCTGGGTGTCGCTTGGCGACGCCCTGACCACCGAGGTGGTTGCCGGCGCGGGCTATGACTGGCTTTTGCTGGATATGGAGCATGGCGCGGGGGAATTGTCTGATGTGCAGGCACAACTGCAGGTCATTAAAGGCTATGACAGCACGGCGATTGTGCGCCCGGATTGGAACGACCCGGTGAAGGTCAAGCGTTTGATGGACCTCGGCGCGCCGGGCCTTCTGTTTCCGATGGTGCAAAACGCCGAAGAAGCCGACGCAGCCGTGGCCGCCACGCGCTACCCGCCCAAAGGCATTCGAGGCTTTGGCGGCACCACCCGGGCCACAGGCTTTGGCCGCGACAACGACTACACCACCAATGTGGATGACAACACTGCCGTCCTGGTGCAGGTCGAATCCTTACAAGCTCTTGAAAATGTCGAGGCCATTGCCTCAGTGGACGGTGTCGATGGCGTCTTCTTCGGCCCTGCCGATATTGCCGCAGACATGGGCTACCTCGGTCAAGCGATGCATGATGTGGTCTGGGCCAAAATTTTGCCTGCCGCCATGCGCCTTATTTCCCGCAAAATCCCCGTCGGCACTCTGGTGCGCGACGTGGCTTTTGCCCGCCGCCTTTTGGGCGCGGGCTTTACCTTTGTTGCCTGTGGTTCGGACGCCGGTCTTCTGGCCCGCGCCGCAGACACTTTACTAGAAGATGTGAAAGCTCCTTAACTATGAAAAAACTTGTCCTCACCGGCGCCGCTGGCCGCCTTGGCTCTTACCTGCGAGAGCCGCTGACCAAACTGGCAGACGAACTGGTCTCCACCGACATCGCTGAGGACATCGGCACGCTTTATCCTGGCGAAAGCTATGTACAGGCTGATCTGGCCGATCTGGACGCTATGATCGACGTGCTCAAAGGCGCCGATATGGTGGTGCACTTTGGCGCCATTGGTGATGAAGCCCCGTTTGAGGAGATCCTCGGCCCCAACATCATTGGCGCGCACAACGTCTGGGAAGCGGCCTTCCGCAATGGTGTGAAACGCGTAGTCTACGCCAGCTCGGTGCACGCCGTGGGCATGCACAAGATCGCGGACAACATCGGTCTGGACGCCCCCCATCGCCCAGACACCTTCTATGGCCTTACCAAATGTTTTGCCGAGGATCTGGGCCGCATGTATTGGGACAAACGCGGCGTGGAAAGCGTGCACATGCGCATCTTTTCCTGTGCCCAGGTGGCGGCTCCGCGCTCGCTCTCCAC
>Ga0189275_100586_pt1 | contig 10817 bp, 12 predicted proteins | sample N19A6minimetaG_FD_130329 | JGI IMG/M metagenome (GOLD analysis project Ga0189275, IMG submission 130329) | Marine microbial communities from the Costa Rica Dome - N19 A6 mini metaG | ecosystem: Environmental > Aquatic > Marine > Oceanic > Photic zone | place: Costa Rica: the Eastern Pacific...
GGCGTCGAGCCCTACGCCTACCTAAAGGCAACACTCGAAGCCATCGCAGCAGGCCACCCAGCATCCCGCATCGACGAGCTCATGCCATGGAACTTTGACAAAAAAGCCTGACACCGCTTACACTTGTTCAGAACAAGGATCAGGTTCAAAATCGACGCCGCTGATCCCGCAAGCATGAGGATCTGGTCTACTTCGCCATTGATGATGTGGTCTGTTCTGGCTGGGGGCAGGATAGTACGTACGTTGATTGGTCATCGTTTTGGCCACCAGTCTTCGTCTGTCAGCAGGATAGCTCCGCATAAGCCTGTTCTTTTTTGTCGTTTGATATTGGTCGACCAGATCCGTCTTTTACAAATTTCATCTCTTCCCGCTGAAGTTTGTATCCTTCATCAATGGACCAAACGAGAAAGCCGCAGTAAATTGGCAGACGCTCAAAGCTCGCGCGAAAATTTATTGCGGCGTAGAGACCTTCAGGGGCGCCTTTTGGATTTCTGTACCATGTGACTTTGGTGTTGCTCAAATGGGTGAGACGACCAAAGTTTTCGCGAACAGATTCCCAGTGTTGTGAGAATGCGTCCAGAGATACATTCTCTTTTTGCCTGTCTGTGAACATCGTATAAGCGGCTTCATAATCTCCCATTTCACGAATTTGAAAGTATGAGTTATGAACTCTGACTGCGCTTTCATATATTGCCTTAGGAACGGTTTCTTGGGCGGAAACTATGAGGGGTATTAGAGCAAACAACGTTGCTGATATAGACAGGTAAATTATTCGGAACATAGTGGTCATATCCGAAGTCTTATCGTGCTTAGTGCGAATGATAGGGCTATCCAAACCACTGCGACTAGCGCGGCCATTATAGTAGGAAAAAACTGTGGTAGAACTAACGCCGAAAGAAACGGTAGCGCCCCCGCAGCTAAGTATAAAATCCTAGTTTCTTTGAAGAGTAAGTTCGCTGCAACACCAGCAAGCATCACAGCGGATATGTACTCTAGGGAGCTATTTTCTCTATATGCTAGGATTAGTAGGGAAGAGACATAGACTACGGCAACTAGTGTTGCCGCAGCTAAAGCCCATAATATCCATTTAGATGCATGTTTCATTTAAAGTAGTGAGTCGTTCGCGGTGTCAAAGATTTCATACGAATTTTGATACCATTCGTAGTCGGCAACAAGCTCGGCAGGACCTTCAACGACCCCTTGTATGAAGGCGTCTCCCTCGCCAAACGTGACAAGTGAATAGCTATAATTTTCGTCAGTCAAGTCGTCGGGCGTGAGATCATGCCTTTGGATCATTCTGCCGACATAACCATCTGCTAAGACGTGTTGATCATCAATCGTGTAGTTCACCACGATGTCTGACTGGTTTGGATCGGGGTTATCGACCACAAACGAGAAAACAAAGTTATCATCACCGTCTAGCGGGGCGAGATTTCCAACGTCATTTCGCGTGCCATTAATAGATGCCGGGCTGTCGTCTCCGGGCGTGGGATTCTCAATCAATGCCGCCTCAAGTGCTGCTAGGCCATCATCGCTGAACCTTAGCGCATCGTAGCCGTTTAGCGGAACAGAAACGGAGGAGTCATAGTCATGATAGAACCAGCTGTCTGTTGAGTATTCTTCCGTGCCTGGCTGGACGGGAATTGCGAAGCTGGGCAACCTATCAGTGTTTGGTTCGATGATCATCACTCCATCAGTGACGTCAACTCCAGACGAGAACAAAACATCCCCATTGTTGATTGCATCGGCTTCGCTTTATTCACGCAGATTCGTGCAAAATCCGTGCAATCGAACTTCGAGCCCAGCAATCCTCAGGCTCCGCAAGCATTCTACTATAACCTGACGACCCTTACATGGGGAGCGACTTCAACAAAGGACCAATCCGACTTAGAGCCGTTGCATCTCAGAAACAGCGCAGTCAACACTCGACGAGCCATCAACGCTTGTCATATTTTGAAGCGACTAACTAAGAAGGAGTATCGATGCTTAGTTTACGCCTTCGCCGTTCAAGCTCATTGACTAGCATGAATTTGTGGTACTGAAGACCAATTTCGTTTTGTTTAATCAAGTCTTGCTCGGCACTCGGTAAGTCACTTCCTCTAGAACGCAACTCCATGTCTATCGATTTCAGGCGCGTGTTTGTGAGCCTAAGCTCATCCAGCAAAAACTCTGATGTATAGTTCATGAAATCCTCCGAGCTCATCCAACCAGCGCTCAGTGAACGCGAGTCAGGGCCAATGGAAGAATGTCCTTTTAAGTCTGGATGCGCTGAATCAAAGTCTCTAAACAGCTGCTGATACTTTTCCAAAGCTTCCGCCGATCGCCGTTGTGCGCGCGTAGTGCGCTTTTTTTTGAAACACTCCTCGTGTCATGCTCTTCCCGAATTTCCGTGATCGTGCTGTCGCTCACGTTCGAATTAAGCTTTTCTTTGGCTAGCTGAAGAAACCGATCCGGGTTGTAAAATAAAATTTGTCTGCCGGTTTCCTCACAGAACTCCGCAATGAGTTCGGGGCGAGCACTAACAGTCTTGCCAGACACTTGCAGCCACCAATCTTCTTTCTGATCATCTGTGATCAAAATCACATCTTTTGCTTCAGCCTTTGACCAATCCATCGTCTGGCGCCAAAAAAGAAAGTCGCCAAAGTTCGATCGCAGTTCGGAGGTTTTTGTCGGATTTGGGTGCTTATTCTTGTCTTTGTAGCCTGGAGGAATCTCCTCCGCGTACCTTAACTCACACTCATCGAACAGCTTTTTTAGCTGCTGCTCATCAAAACCGCGCCCTACCCGCCCCCCTTCTTCTCGATGAAAGCGGCTAAACGCATCGTCAGGGTCTGCCTTGGCAACAGCCGGAACCAGTTCGCACTCGGACTTCAGCCATTCAAGTTCCGAACGCATAAGATCAATTTTCTTGTTAACCTCCTCCTCAGTCAATTCGGACAACACGATCTACCCATCGCGCACTGCAATACTCCAGGCTTTTCTTATGCCCGTTTCTTTGTCGAAAACGCTTGAGCTTTCCGCCTCTTGCAAACGCCGCGCAAAGTTTTCTATCGTCTGCTGGCTCACACCAATTGTGCCGAATTCTTGCTCAACTGACTTCTCCAGTTCTAACCGACGCATCAGGTAACACGCACTGGCATCGGCAATAATGCCAGAATTCAGAGCCTGTTTAAGGGCCGCGCGCACTTAGTCCGCAGGTATGGGCACAATCAATGATGACCCGGTCTCGACGTTCCGCGATCGTGCTGCCGGGCATCTTCGCCAACATCTCTTACGCTTCTTCGATCGTGAGATAGTCCCGGTCTTCGCGCGGCAGTGTTTTTGCGCGCACCGCTTTGAGCAACTCAAGGGTGAGCAAGATGTTCTGACTGAGACGCTTATAACCATCCTGAATGCGAAGCCATTCGAACAACTTACGCACTTGAGACGCGCGACGGCGGCTGAGGACCATGGTAACCCCAGAAGAGTGAACAGCGGCGCATGAACTGTCCATCCGCTTTTGATGTCCCAGTGACACCTGAGGCGACATTTACATCGACCAAATCACCAGAGACTTAGGGTAAGGAATTGACTTTATTTGACTTTGATGGTGCGGGGATGGACACTTTTTTGAACCAAAAGTTTGTAGTTGATACCAAAAAAATCAAGCAGAATTCTAGATACCCCCATATGTACCCCCAGTATCTCAGCCGCTTTAAAACTTGAGCTGGATTGCGGTCTCTTAATTCGGGTGTCGATACCAGCAAACATACTCGACTGTCCGCTTAAAGCCTACCTAGGCGTTTTCTGAGGAGCGCGCACTAGACGAAAGAGTTTTTTGGCACGTCGCTTGATATAGCGCCAGGTATCAGAGAACGGGCGCAGATAGATGTCCAAAAGATTGGTGGCGCTGGCCTCTTCTGGAGGCAGACCAAAGGTCAACTCCTCTTCTTGCTCTGACAGATGCAGAGAACCAAACAGCCAATCCCAGATAGCAAGGGCAGCGCCGAAATTCTTGTCAAAATGACGCTCTGCAGTGGAGTGGTGCAGCTGGTGTTGCGCTGGAGAAATCAACACCCGTTCTAACCAGAGCCAATAGCTGATGTTGATGTGGGAATGGCGCAGGTTCGAACCTGTGACGTGGAACACAAACACCAAAACATTGACCCCCACAACCGTGTAGAGATCAACGGTATTGCCGAAAGCAAAAATGAAGACCGGCAATACCAGTCCTTGCGCAAAGGCACTGCGCAACCCGTAGAGCACACCTTCAAACGGATGCACCCGGTAGACCGTGATCGGCGTAAGCGTTTCTGCGGAATGGTGCACCTTGTGGATTGACCACAATGGCGGCCATTTGTGCATCCAGCGATGGAGCAGGTATTTGGTCAGGTCATCCATCACAAACAGGGTGACGGAGAACAGCGCGACAACCAGCGCTTTGTTGGCGTCAGCAAACACACCGGAGCTAATGAAGCTCTGCTTGTGCAATGCAAAGTAAATCGCAGTGGCAATGGCCACCTGCGTGATCAAAAGCGGTGAAATGAAAAGCGTAAAGGCGCGGTTGATCACAAAGATCTGGTAATCGGCCAAGGCGGACTTGGAAAAGAAGACCTTCCGGTCAAACACCCGCGCAAATGTCTCGCGCAGAGACTGGCGTTTGACAAACAATAGCCAGAGGAAGGCGATCATCACAGACAGCGCCAGATAGCCGACAAAGATCCGTTTTTTGGGATCAGCAAAGTCGGAGAAAACCGTGGAGAATGTCTGAGTCAGATCCATTGGGGCAAATAGAAAGCGGGCGGCGCTTTTGTTAACGCCGCCCGCCTGTACTTAGTCGGTTTCAGCAGATGCTTCGGAGTTCAGCTTGCCTGCCAGACCTTCCAGATCAGCCAGCGCGTCGTTGGCGCGTGACTCGATGCCGAAGGTGTCGACGAGCACTTTCTGAACGTTCAACATGTTCAGCTGATAGTCAGACCAGCTCATGCGACGGTCACGCAGGAAGTTGCCCTCTGCGTCCACGCCGGTGACGTAGGTGTTGTCCAGAGTAACTGGGCCGTAGCCGATCAGACGGTTCAGCTCCACAGCAGTTTTGCCGAGGTTGTTTTTACCGGTCTGCAGCGCCATTGCGAAACCTTTCAGCTCCCCCCAGTGCTTGACATAGTTGCGGTACGCTTTTGCCAGCTCTTCGCCTTCCAAGCTGCCCATTTTGGAGATGTCGTTGTAGACAGAACCGGCATATTTGAAGGTCGCTTCAGCCAGCACTTTTTACCACTCGGTCTCGATGGTCGCAGCGTAGCCTTTCAGTTCCGCACGCTGCGCATCGGTCAGCGCTTCGCCGTTGGCGGAGGTGATCAGCTTACGGCCGTCAATGAAGGCCTGCATGATGGTGTGCATGTAGTTGGTGGATTTTGTGCCACCTTTGTCTGCGCCGGCTGCGTAGTAAGCAGGGCCGAACACGTGCTCGGATTTCAGGTCAACAACGCCGTCACCGTTTGCGTCTGCTGCTGCCAGGTCTTTCTGCTTGGCAATGCCGTAGGCCTGCTCAGGGCTCAGGCTTAGAGTGTGCGCAGGGCCGCCCCAGTAACCAAATGCCTCATCCCATGAATGTTCTTTGCCAGTGTAAGCCGCGCCATCGGAGTAAGGCTTGTTGTTTGGCTTGTTGTCCGCTTCCAGCTTCTCGTCGAGATAGTTGTCGACAGCTTGATTATACATCATGGCGCCCATGGTGTACTTGGAGATCAGTTGGCCCCAGTCCATACCGTTTTCCGCGTCAAAGCCACCGTTGGATTGTGCGGCATGCTTGATCATGTGCAGAACAGCTTCTTTGCCGGTCACATCGCCAGGCCATGCAGGCATTGCCCCGTCATAGAACTTACCAGAGATGTTCTTGCCTTTGGAGATCGCGTTCACGGTCGCCTGTTTCACAGGGTACCCATCCTTGGAGACAGGTGCCAGGATGTCAAGATCAGCGTCAGAGCCGTTAAAGAAAGCGAGCAGCATTGCTTCTACTTCGGCAGCATTCGCACCGCCGTCGCCTTTACCAGCCGCTTTTTTCAGGCTGTCATGCAGCGCGTGACGTGCGATCTGACCGGAGTAGGAAACAGAGTTGGTCTTGTCGCCTTCATAGCCCTTAACTGTGATTGGATACGGACCATAGGTTTCCGCAATTGCAACACCTGCAACGGCACAGAAAGCCAATGCGGTGGTCAGTTTCAAAGTTTTCTTGAACATTCGAGTTCCCTCCAATAAACCCGACAGAGACAGTCAGGTAAAATCCTGAGCGAACAAATCAACTAAATGCGCAACTGTGTCAACCCTCTGAAAGCGCATGGGATAGCAACACCTAGGGCCCGTGCTTAACATCTGCAAAAGCGAGCATTCATGCTGCCAACTTCAAAATCTCGATACGCGGTATTGGCCTTGTCAGACATGGCAACCCATTCCTCAGGCGCAATTATTTCCCTGCCAGAGATTGCGGGCCGACATGGCATTTCAATTCACTACCTCGAACAACTTTTTGTAAAACTTCGAAAAGGAGGCATTGTTGTCTCTGTTAGGGGATACGGCGGCGGCTACAAACTTGGTCGTGAGCCTCAAGAAATTTCCATCTGGGATGTGCTGGAAGCCGTTGGCGAAAAGGGATGTAGCCCCGCGAATGTTGAAAAACAGAACCAAACACACAAACTGAACTCGTCCCTTGAGAGCTCAAATTCTGAGTTTTGGGAAGTGTACCTCATCAAAATTCAAGAGGCCCTCAGCCAACTGAGCATAACCGATACTCTGCCGGCTGAGGTAAACTTGATTAACAGCTGAAGCAAGACATGCATCCTCCGCCAGCCAGCCTAAAATCCAGCCAACCAAACGTTTCGTATACGGCTGAACGGCAACGCCATGACCGTGTTGGCGGATGGAGAGATAGCGCAATCAATACCTCAGCCAACAAGTGCAATTATCCGTCGACGTCGTCAGCTGAGTCTGCATTCAATTGGTTGTAATTGGCGGCACCAATATCATCCAATAAGTCAATCTGCGTCTCGAGGAAGTCAACATGTCCTTGTTCATCCAGGATCAACTCTTCGAACAGATGCATCGAAGCAAAATCACCTACTTCTGCGCAATACTTGCGCGCTTCTGCGTAAAGCGCCACCGCTTCCATCTCTACTTCGAGATCGCAAGTTAAAGTTTCTCGAACATTTTCCCCGATCCGAAGCGGGTTCAGGCTTTGCAGATTTGGCATACCTTCTAAAAAGATAATGCGATCAATGAGCTTGTCTGCGTGCTCCATCTCCTCGATGCTCTCTTCCCGCATCTTTTTGGCAAGCTTCGTCACCCCCCAATCGTTCTGAAGCCGGTAGTGCAGCCAGAACTGGCTGACCGCGGTCAATTCGTGCTTCAGCGCGACGTTCAAATACTCAATTACTTTCTTGTCACCTTTCATCGCTTCACTCCCTTTTGGCTTCGGTTGGCAGAGGGCCAAATGCCCTGTCTCGAGCTTAGGTCGTGCTGATGAACCAGCAAAACAAAAGAGGTTTCCTCAAGTATTTGAGTTGATGGAGAAACTAAGCCGTTTCAGCCTGCGCAGTCGCTTGTTTTCCTGCAGACACTTCGCGCAACCCAAGCAGTTCGGCCGGCACTTCTAGATTAGCGTTAGACCGCATCGAAGACACAAAGAGCTTCATACAACCACCGCAATCCGGCGCCTTTCCCAAAGCGTGGTAGATTTTGCCAGGCGTAATAATCGCGGTCTCATCAGCAGCACGCATCCAGTCAATGGCCTGATGAATGTCGCGATCAGAGATGGTTTGACAGCTGCAGATGATCATAGTTAGCGTCCAGAAAGGGTGAAGCCATGTATCCGACCAAAACAGTCAAGGTCAATGCGTGATTGTTTTGATAGTATTTCCCGTAGCCTTTAAAAGTCGCTATTTGTGAGGGCAATTGCAACCAAAACCGCCTGTTGCAAATCCCTAGCACCGAAGCCTCCTAGCTTCGACCAGACTTAACCCAAGAGGCGTAATATCCAAAGAAACTGGCAAAGGAGCGGCACCAAACCGGTGGACCCTAATCACATAGTTAATCAGCCCTCGGCTTCTCAACTCACTTAAACTAGACATAATTTCCCGATTTAATTGTCGGCCAAAGGAGGCCGGCAAAACTGCCGAAGCGGGATGTTGCTCGGCTAAGTACACAAGCAACGACAAACACCACGCGTCTTCCAAACCATCCATTTGATTGCCTCCCACTCGGACGACGTAGACTTATCGTAAGCCCAGGGCTTGTTTCGGGCAAAAGAAATTGTTGGTAGTGACATCTGAACTGGATTTGATTGCAGCATTGTTGCGTAAATCAAGTATATCCCCGCACCAAATGGGCTTTCGGCGGCAATGCCGCTAGCACACAAAGCCATCGATCAATCTTTGGGAGCAACCGGGTTTCTCTCCTCATCGCGATATCTCTTAAGAATAAGTCATACTACGGCTTAGACGTACGCCCAAGGCGGGGCGTCTTGAAATTGTCAAGTGCGTCGGTTATCAGCACCATCAAGTAGACCTCCAGCATATCGCCAGAGACAGACTATCACCGCAGCGCGTCGCCTGTGGTCCCGTCCCTTTGTCTTCGGAGCTCGGAATGACTACCAAGCCATCCCCTTTTGGCCTTTATAATCCTAACCACGAACAGAGTTCCTGCGGGGTTGGTTTTTTGACACGTAAAAATGGGCGTCAAACCCATGACGTGCTCAAACGGGGCCATGAAGCGTTGTGCGCTGTGCCGCACCGTGGTGGCATGTCCTCCGAAGGAGTCGGCGACGGCGCTGGTGTGTCCGTGGACCTGTCCGTGTCCTTCTTTGAGAAACTCACCGGTGTTTCCCTGACGCCTGGCCAATTTGGCGTGGGCAACTTTTTCTTGCCCGCAGATGAGTCGCAGCACAACCGCGCCGCGCAATTGATTGAAACTGCGCTGGATGAGGCTGGGTTTCAGACCAAGCTGATCCGCAATATGCCGGTCAACAACGACGCCATTGGCGAACGGGCCGTGAAATGGCAACTGCCGATTGCGCAATGGGTATTTGTGGCACCAGATGGCGAGGATCAAACCAACTTCGACCGCCGCATTCACGCCGCTTTGTTGGCAATTGAGGCAGAGGCCTACACCGATCCGGCGCTTGAAGGACTTTACCCGCTGTCGCTGTCCTCACGCATGCAAGTGTTTAAAGGCCGTCTTAATTCTTGGGAAATCATCCCGTATTTCTCCGATCTCTCTGATCCGGATCATGCGGTACACACTCTCTATTTTCACACCCGTTTCTCTACCAACACCGATCCGCACCCGTCCATGGCGCAGCCGTTTCGTCTGATGGCCCACAATGGTGAGCTGAACACGGACAAGAAAAACCGTCTCAGCGAGGCTGCCATTGCGCTGGCCCGCAACAAAGCAATTGTGCGCCCAAAGGGGCAGTCAGACAGCTGTCGTTTGGACCAGACACTGAACGCCCGTGTCTATGACGAAGGCCTGGATCTGGTGACCGCCGTGGTCGCAATGATGCCCCCAGCCTGGGAAAACGACGCCCGCGTCAGCCCTCAAGTGCGGGCCATGCTGGAGTACTTCTCACTCTCGGAGGAAAAGAATGACGGCCCAGCCGCACTTGTTTTTGGCGATGGCAACATCATTGGTGCCCGTCTGGATCGGCTTGGCTTGCGTCCGATGCGATCTGTCGAAACCGGTGAATATCTCGCCGTGATGTCTGAAGCAGGACAGATCGACTTCCCACCGGAAGACGTGTTGCGCCGCGGCCGGGTCGAAGCGGGCGGCATGATCTATCTGAACCACGCCGAAGGCCGCATTTATGAAACCGATGAGGCGCTGGAAATTCTGGCGCAGACCAAAGACTATGCTGCGCTGTTGGCTGAAGCGCAGGTCAACATCGACGATCTACCCGTCGCAGACCGCCTGCCAGCTGATGCAGCGGCAAGCTACAACGGCGATCTCGCCTGGCCCGCTCGATATGTCGGCTACACGCTCAATCAGGAAAGCTTCAAATTCCTGATGGACCCGATGTTGCAAACCGGCGTCGAGAAGGTCTCAGCCATGGGCTACGGCAACGCCATCAACGCGCTTTCCGATAACGAAGGCGGCGTGGCCAAATACTTCAGCCAGCGCTTTGCTCAGGTGACCAACCCACCGCTGGATTCGATCCGCGAAGCGGATGGCATGACCCTGCGGGTGGCACTTGGCGAAAAGCCGCATCTCGGTCAAAGCCGCTCGCGTCAGATTGTGGTCAACAGCCCAGTGCTGTTGATGACCGATGTGCTGAAGATCAAAGCTCAAACGGACACGCCTTGGGCCAAGTTTGACATGCTTTATGCGCCGGTGTTTGACAATGGCACAGCCAACGAGGCGTCTCTGACCGGTGCAATTGACGCCGTGGCAGACGAGATCGTGGCCTTCGCCCGTGAAAAAGGTGGCATCGCAATTCTGTCTGATCGCCACCTCAACCGTGCGCTTGCGCCTATGCCAATGACTTTGGCGATTTCCGCAATCAACCAACGCCTGATCGAGGAAGGCATGCGCTTCAAAGTCAGCTTGGTGGTGGAGAGCGGTCAGATTTGTTCCTCCCATCACATCTGCTGTGCCTTGGGCTTTGGCGCCTCCGCCGTCTATCCAATGGCCGTGCGCATGCGCGCCGAAGAGCTTTATGGCGAGGACGCACCTGCGGCCTACGGAAAGTTCAAAAAGGCCGCGGAAAAGGCGTTGATGAAAACTATGGGCAAGGTTGGGCTTTGCACCGTGGAAAGCTACTCCGGGGGCGAGTTTTTTGAACCCAACTTCCTGGACAC
>Ga0189275_100587_pt1 | contig 10793 bp, 7 predicted proteins | sample N19A6minimetaG_FD_130329 | JGI IMG/M metagenome (GOLD analysis project Ga0189275, IMG submission 130329) | Marine microbial communities from the Costa Rica Dome - N19 A6 mini metaG | ecosystem: Environmental > Aquatic > Marine > Oceanic > Photic zone | place: Costa Rica: the Eastern Pacific...
CTATGTCGTCATGCCGATGCGGGTGTGACGCGCACCTCGAAGCAAGCTCTGGCGCCGCTCCTGCGCAGCGGCTAGGTCATGCCTACCCACGTCACCAGCCTCAAACTCTCGCACTTCCGCTCGCACAAGCGCGTGGCGCTGACCTGCGACGCGCGGCCTGTTGCGCTTCATGGGGCCAATGGCGCAGGCAAGACCAACATCCTTGAAGCGGTGTCTCTGTTTTCACCCGGCCGGGGTCTGCGCCGCGCCAGTGCAGAAGAGATGACCCGCAGACCCGAGGCGCTGGGCTGGAAGGTCTCCGGCGAAGTACAGGCTGACGGACGTCTGCACGAGGTCGAGAGCCTGTCGGAAGCAGGCAGCGCGCGTCAGGTGCGCATCGATGGCAAGCCCGCGCCGCAGGTGGCACTGGGAAGCCTGACGCGCGTTCTCTGGCTGATCCCGGCGATGGACCGGTTGTGGATCGAAGGTGCGGACGGGCGGCGGCGGTTCCTTGACCGCATGACGCTCAGCTTTCATCCCGATCACGCGCAGTCGGTGCTGGATTACGAAAAGGCCATGCGCGAGCGCAATCGCCTGCTCAAGGATCAGGTCCGCGACCCGCATTGGTACCGCGCGCTGGAGGCGCAGATGGCGCGCGCCGGTGCCGCGATTCACGCCAACCGGCAGTCGGCTCTGGCGCGGGTGACTGCCGCCCAGAACGACGCGGAAACCAGCTTTCCAATATCCGAACTTTCGCTTGGATCCGCCGAAGGAGCGATGCCGGAGGGCGAAGAGGCCCTGCGCGCCGCACTGGCCGAAAGTCGGCCCCGCGACCTGATGACCGGGCGCGCCATGGTCGGACCGCACCGCGCCGACCTGGAGGCGGAATACAGCGCCAAGGGCACGCCTGCGCGCGATTGCTCGACCGGTGAGCAGAAGGCGCTGCTGATCTCGCTGATATTGGCCAATGCCCGTGCGCTGGCCAGCGAGACCGGCAGCCCGCCGATCCTCCTGCTGGACGAGGTTTCGGCGCATCTCGATGCCAGCCGCCGCGCCGCGCTCTATGACGAGATCTGTGCGCTGAACTCCCAGGCCTGGATGACCGGCACCGGCCCGGAGCTCTTTGCCGATCTGGGCGACAGGGCGCAGCGCTTTGAGGTGCTGGAAACCGACGGCGAATCCCGCATCGCCACGATGTGAGACCCCGGGTCAAAAGACACAAAATATAGTGTCATCCGCGTGACATGCCCCCCAAAAAAGCATATATTCCGGGCAACAGAAAAAGAAGGCAAAGCATGTCCGAGCAAGCGCAGCCGTCGCCCGAATATGGCGCGGATTCCATCAAGGTTCTCAAGGGTTTGGAAGCGGTCCGCAAGCGCCCGGGGATGTATATCGGCGACACCGACGACGGCTCCGGCCTGCATCACATGGTGTATGAGGTCGTGGACAACGGCATTGACGAGGCCTTGGCCGGTCATGCGGACTACGTTCACGTGAAAATCCACGCGGATAACTCGGTATCCGTGCGCGACAACGGTCGCGGAATCCCGGTCGACATCCACGAGGAAGAGGGCGTTTCCGCCGCCGAGGTCATCATGACCCAGCTGCATGCGGGCGGGAAGTTTGACTCGAATTCCTACAAGGTCTCGGGCGGTCTGCACGGCGTCGGCGTCTCGGTCGTCAACGCGCTCTCGGTCTGGCTGGAATTGCGCGTCTGGCGCCATGGCAAGGAGCATTACGCCAAGTTCGAACATGGCGAGACCACCGAACACCTGCGCGTGACGAACGACGCCGTGGGCGAGAGCGGCACCGAAGTGCGCTTTCTGGCGTCCACCGGCACCTTTTCGAACCTCGACTACGATTTCCACACGCTGGAAAAGCGCCTGCGCGAACTGGCTTTCCTGAACTCCGGCGTGAAAATCATCCTCGAAGACGACCGCCCGGCGGAGCCGTTGCACGTCGAGCTGTTCTACGAAGGCGGGGTGAAGGAATTCGTCAAATACGTCGACCGGCACAAGCATCCGGTGATGGCCGAACCGATCTACGTCAACGGCGAGCGGGATGACATCGGCGTCGAAGTGGCGATGTGGTGGAACGACAGCTACCATGAGACCGTGCTGCCCTTCACCAACAACATCCCGCAACGCGACGGCGGCACGCATTTGGCGGGTTTCCGTGGCGCGCTGACCCGAACGATCCAGAAATACGCGCAGGAAACCGGCATCGCCAAGCGCGAGAAGGTAAATTTCACCGGTGACGACGCTCGCGAGGGACTGACCTGCGTGCTGTCGGTCAAGGTGCCCGATCCGAAGTTCTCGTCCCAGACCAAGGACAAGCTGGTCAGTTCCGAAGTGCGCCCGGCAGTGGAGAACCTCGTCGGCGAGAAGCTGTCGGAATGGTTCGAGGAGAACCCGACTGAGGCCAAGCAGATCGTCGGCAAGATCATCGAAGCCGCCATGGCGCGTGAAGCGGCGCGCAAGGCACGCGAGTTGACCCGCCGCAAGTCGGCGATGGACGTCAATTTCCTTGCCGGGAAGCTGAAGGATTGCTCGGAAAAAGACCCGGCCAAGACCGAATTGTTCCTCGTCGAGGGTGACAGCGCCGGTGGCTCTGCCCAGACCGGCCGCGACCGGGGCACCCAGGCAATCCTGCCGCTCAAGGGCAAGATCCTCAACGTCGAACGCGCGCGCTTTGACCGGATGCTCGGCAGCCAGGAAATCGGTAACTTGGTGATGGCGCTGGGTACCGGCATCGGCCGCGACGAGTTCAACATCGACAAACTGCGCTACCACAAGATCGTCATCATGACCGACGCCGACGTCGACGGCGCGCATATCCGCACGCTGCTTCTGACGTTCTTCTACCGCCAGATGCCAGAGCTGATCGAAGGGGGGCATCTCTACATCGCGCAACCGCCGCTTTACAAAGTCAGCCGCGGCAAGTCCGAGGTTTACCTCAAGGACCAGGCGGCGATGGACGATTACCTTATGAAGCAAGGGGTTGAAGGCGCCGTCCTGCGGCTTGCCGGCGGCGAAGAGATCGTCGGTCAGGACCTTCTGCGCGTGGTCGAAGAGGCGCGGCAACTCAAGCGCGTGCTCGATGCCTTCCCCACGCATTACCCGCGCCACATCCTTGAACAGGCGGCAATCGCCGGCGGCTTCGTGCCCGGCGCGGTGGATGCCGACCTGCAGGGCGTGGCGGACAAAGTGGCAAAGCGGCTCGACCTGATCGCGCTGGAATACGAAAAGGGCTGGCGCGGCCGGATCACCCAGGATCACGGCATCCGTTTGGCCCGCATCCTGCGCGGCGTCGAAGAGGTGCGCACGCTGGACGGCCCGATGCTGCGCTCTGGCGAGGCGCGCCGCACCGGCTCCTTCACCGAGTCGCTGCAAGAGGTCTACGGCGCCTCTGCCACGCTGCACCGCAAGGAGCGCTCCGAGTTAATCCACGGGCCGCTCGACCTGCTCAAGGCGATCCTGGAAGAGGGCGAAAAGGGCAACGCGCTGCAACGCTACAAGGGCTTGGGCGAAATGAACCCCGATCAGCTGTGGGAAACCACGCTGGACCCGGATGCGCGGACATTGTTGCAGGTCAAGGTCGACGATGTGGCCGAGGCCGACGACATCTTTACCAAGCTGATGGGCGACGTCGTGGAACCACGGCGCGAGTTCATCCAGAAAAACGCGCTGAGCGTGGAAAACCTCGATTTCTGAAAAGGTCTTGGGAAAGTGCCTGTAATGGTGTGGCGCGCATGTAACTGCGCGTCGCCGGTAGGTCGCGGACAAAACTTTTTAAATCAATAGCTTAAATCATTCCCGCCAAGGTCGCCGCTCTCCTGCCAAACCTGAGTGAATCTTCATTTGGTAGCCGTCGAATGTATCCGAATACATCAACCAGAAGACGCCAAAACCGGTTATCAATTTCGAGAGCGAGCCAGTTGGCAAGCCACACCGGGCATCCGCAGCCGACACGCGGCGGATTATCCTTCCAGCTTGCCCCATTGAAAAGGCCGGGCTGCGATGTCCACAATCGAGTGGACACTTCCGGCCTCGCACGCCTATCCTTTGCGGCGAAACCGGCCCGAAGACCCCAGGGAACCTGCCTGATATGCTGCCCAGCGCCCGCTTCCGACATGACGGATGACCGACGCCTGATTTCCATCGTCATTCCCTGTCTGAACGAAGAGGCCGTCCTGCCGGAACTGCTTGAAAGGCTGGAGGCGCTTGGACAGCGGCACAATGATTGCGCCTTCGAGTTTCTGCTGATCGACGACGGCTCGCGCGATGGCAGCGTGGCCCTTCTGCGCGCGGCGGCCCAGAAAGACAACCGGTTCAGAATCCTCGTCTTTTCGCGCAACTTCGGCCAGCAGGTCGCCGCCTCCGCCGGGATCGACGCGGCGCGGGGCGCGGCGGTGGTGCTGATGGACTGCGACTTGCAGGACCCGCCCGAGGTGGTCTCGGAGATGATCACCAAGTGGCAAGAGGGCTACGACGTGGTCTATGGCACCCGCCGGTCGCGCGACGGCGACGGATGGTTCAAGCGCACATCAGCCGAAGGATTCTCACGCCTGATCAACCGGTTGTCGGAAATTCCAATCCCAGAGGATACCGGGGACTTCCGACTGATGAGCCGCCCCGTGGTCGAGGTCTTGAAGGCCATGCCAGAGCGGCAGCGGTTCCTGCGCGGTATGGTGGCTTGGGTCGGGTATCGTCAGACGGCGGTCCTCTATGACCGGCCCGAGCGCTTTGCGGGCGAGACGAAATATCCGCTGGGCAAGATGCTGCGCTATGCCCTGGACGGTCTGCTGTCGTTCTCCGCCAAGCCCTTGCAGCTTTCCATCGCACTGGGATTGCTCTCGGCCGGGTTGGCGCTCTTGGGAATCTTATATGCGCTGGTCATGCGGTTGTTCACCTCGGTCTGGGTCGAAGGCTGGACCGCGCTGATGATTGCCGTTTTGTTTCTGGGCGGCGTGCAACTGGTCTGCCTCGGGATCATCGGGGAGTACATCGGCCGCATCTATCGCGAGGTGCAGCGCCGTCCGCTCTACGTCGTGCGCGACAGGATCGGGTTTGACGACAGCGACGGTCCCGGCGGGCCGACCGGCGGTCAAGGATGAAACGCGCGCTGCACGTCGGGCTGGGATTTGCGGTGGCGGGGGTGTTTCTGTACCTCACCCTGCGGCAGGTAGCGTTCGACGACGTCATCTCGGCCAGTCAGGGCCTGCAGCCCGGATGGGCACTGGCTGCACCCGGCTTTCTGGCGCTGGGGTATCTTTGCCGCTTCCGGCGGTGGCAACGGATGCTGAGGCTTTACACTGGCGGGATCGGGACCGGGCGCGTTGGCGTGGCCTATCTCGCATCGATTGCGGTCAACAACCTTCTGCCGCTCAGAGCGGGCGATGCGCTGCGCTGTTTCGGGTTTTCCCGCTGGTTGGGGGTCGCGCCGGGGCCGGTGGTGGCCACGGTGGTTGTCGAGCGACTGCTTGACCTGATCACCCTGATCCTCGCGCTGGCGCTGGCGCTCTGGACCCTGTCGCTGGACGGATCGGCGCTGGGATTGGCCCGGTCCGGAGGACTGGCGCTTGGCGGGCTGGGGGTGGTGTCGTTGCTCTTGCTGTTGCGTCCACATGTCCTGTCGGTCCTGCTCAGGGCGCTGACCCGCTTGTCTGCCGTGTTCGGAGACGGGGCAAAGGCCCGCGCGGAGGGGTTCACCGGCCCCTTGCTGGAGGCGCTGATTGCCCTGTCCGGACGTCATGCCTTGCCCGCTCTGGTCGGCTGGTCGCTGCTGGTCTGGGGCCTTGAGGGCGCGACCTTTTGGGCGATGGCGCAGGCGGTTCCGTCGTTGACCAACCCCGAGGGCGCATGGCTGGCGATGCCTGCGGGCACCCTTGCGACGCTCTTGCCGTCCAGCCCGGGCCACGTCGGCACCTTCGACTACTTCGCCCAGGCCGCGACCGTGGCCACCGGCAACCCGCTGGCCGCCGCCACCGCCTTTGTCCTGATCACCCACGTGGTGCTTTGGGTCGTTACCACGGTGATCGGCGCGCTCTGTCTGGCCATCTGGTGGCTGTCGGTTCGCCCCGTGCGCGAGGTCACGGAGTGAGTACCGAGATTGCCATCATCGGCGCCGGATTCACCGGGCTCGCCGCCGCCCGCGATCTGGCGCTGGGCGGGTGCCGGGTCACCGTCTACGAGGCGGAACGCCAGGTCGGCGGGCTGGCCGGGGCCTTTACGCCCTCGGGTGGGGGTGATCCACTTGATCGGTTCTATCATCACTGGTTCACCTCCGACCTCGACATCATGACGCTGATCGAAGAGCTGGGATTGTCTGACGCGGTCACGCATGAACCCAGCCTGACCGGGGTCTATTTCGCCAATCGCGCCTATCGGCTGTCGACCCCGCTCGATCTTCTGCGCTTTCCGGCCTTGCCGCTGATCGACCGGCTCCGGCTGGGGTGGATGGCGCTGAGGGCGCGGCGGATCACCGACTGGCGCGCGCTGGAGGGTCTGACCGCCGAAGAGTGGCTGCGCGATATGGCCGGGGACAGGGTGTACGACGTGATCTGGGCGCCGCTGCTGCGAGGCAAGTTCGGCGCGCATGCCTCGGATATCTCGGCGGTCTGGATATGGAACAAGCTGAAACTGCGGGGCGGGTCGCGGTCGAAGGACGGGGCCGAGACGCTGGGCTACATGCGCGGCTCCTTTGCCCGGCTGGCCGAGGCCATGGCCGACGACATCCGCGCCCATGGAGGTGAGATCCGCCTTGGCGCGCCGGTCACGTCGCTGACGCCTTCGGGGCAGGGCTGGGACCTTGAAGGCCCGTGGGGCGCGGCCCGGGCCGACAAGGTTGTTGCCACGGTCGCGCCGCCGCTGCTGGCGCGGATGGTCGAGGGCTGGGCCAGGGTGGGCGAGATCCACAAGCTCGACCGGATCAGCTATCTCGCCAATCTCTGCCTCGTGCTGGAACTCGACCGGCCACTGGGCGAGACCTATTGGCTGAACGTGAACGACCCCGATTTTCCCTTCGTCGGGGTGATCGAGCACACGAATTTTCAATCGTCCGGGCAATATGGCGGGCGGCACATCGTCTACCTCTCGCGCTACCTCGCCGAGGACGATCCGCTCTATGCGATGTCGGACGCGGACGTGCTGGAGTACGCGCTGCCGCACCTGGGACGGATGTTTCCCGCGTTTCGCCCGGCCTGGGTGCAGGCCCATCATGTCTGGCGCGCGCGTTGGGCGCAGCCGGTGGTGGAGCGGCATTATTCCCGCCTGATCCCCAGAGCGGAGGGGCCGGGGTACGGGCTGTACCTCAGTTCCATGGCGCAGATCTATCCGGAGGATCGCGGCACCAATTACGCGGTGCGCGCAGGCCGCCAAATCGCGTCGCGGCTGCTGTCGGAGCGATAAGCTAGGCTCAGCCGTTCTGGCGCCGCGCCCAGATCAGCAGGGATGCGAGGGCGGCAAAAGCCAGAATCAGCAACCAGGGCCCTGTGCCGCCGGAGCCTCCCGCTCCGGGAACCACGGGGATATTGACCGGCGTGGCCGTTGGCGTGGTGGTCGGGCTGGGCGTCGGCGTGGTGGTCGGTGTCGGCGTGGCGGTCGGCGTTGGCGCGACGGTTGGCGTTGGTGCGGCGGTCGGAGTTGGTGAGATGGTTGGCGTTGGTGCGGTGGTCGGAGTTGGTGAGGTGGTTGGCGTTGGTGCTGTGGTTGGTGTCGGCGCGACGGTCGGCGTTGGTGCAGCGGTTGGCGTCGGCACGGCGGTTGGCGTTGGTGAAATGGTTGGCGTTGGCGTCGCGGTTGGCGTTGGCGCGGCGGTTGGTGTCGGCGCAGCGGTCGGCGTCGGAGCAACGGTTGGCGTTGGCGCAACGGTTGGCGTTGGTGCGGCCGTCGGCGTCGGCGCGATGGTTGGCGTCGGCGTCGGCGGAGATGTCGGCGTTGGCGCAAAGGTTGGCGTCGGTGTCGGCGGGCTGGTGGGTGTCGGGACACCTGTCGGAGTTGGAACACCTGTCGGGGTTGGAACGCCGGTGGGGGTCGGATTGTCGTTTTGCGCCCATGCGGACGGAGCGGCTGCGGCCAGGATGACCACAAGCAACGCAGATTTCACGAACCGCGGCGACGTCATGTCATGTACCTCGATGCACGCAATGCAGAAAGTTGACGCAAGGATACCAATGGACGGCCCCCTCTGGCAACAGCGCAAAGCGGACGCCTCGGCGCGGGTGCTCGCGGCTTCGGTCTGTTGATGAAATCACCGGCAGGCCTCTGGCAAAATCCGGACGATCCGCCCGCCATCGTCGCTATGGATACTTGGGCCCAGCGCCGTGATCGCCTCGGTCTTCAGGTCGGGATAGGTCTGCTGTTCGACCCCGCCTAACACGGCATAACGGAGATTGAACCGCGCGATCACGGCGCAGCGCTCCTCTGCGTTGTCGGTGGTATAGAACACCCGGACGCTCTCGGCCCGTCCGTTGGCCGCCGCACCGTCGCCGCGCCAGAGCCATTCATGCCCGGCCCAACCCATCACCACCGGTTGCCCCGTCATGGCCGCGACCCGGCCGGTTTCGCCGAAGGCCGCTCCGGAGGCTTCGATCATGGCCTCGTCCGGCGCAAGCGGGAGCGCGTTGGCGGCTGTGACCAGCCCGCGCTCGGGTCCGAGAAAGCCCAGCCCGTCGAGGCTGCGGATGACCGAGGGTGGCGCGAAGACATGCGGCGCATAGGCCAGCAAACCCACAAGCGGAACCATTGCCCCGAGCGCCGCCGCGAACCATGCGCCGCCGCGGGCGATGGCCGGGGCCAGGGCCGCCAAGGCGCCGATCACCAGAAGGGTCTGCGCCCGAAACGTCAGCTTGAACATGGTGTTGGCGCGAGCAAATTCGAGGTCATAGATGTCGCGCGCAATTACCGCCTCCGGCAAGGCGATCAGCACCAACGCTGCGGCAAGCATCAGCCCGACCCCGACCTGCACCCGTGCCTCCGGCAGGCGGATCAGCGCGAGGGCAAAGAGGATCAGAACCGGGATGGCGTGACCATAGAGCACCAGCAATTGCCAAAGCGGGGTCTGCGCCGGGGCGGCCTCGATCCCGCTGGCGAAGGGCGTGAAATTGCCGAGAAACGGCGCAGCGGTCAGCACGAAGGCCGCCAGCACGACAATGGCCGCGGCGCCCAGCCTGTCGAGACGCGGGCCCGCGGAGGGGACGGGTTGCACCGCCAGCATGAGCGCGACGATCACGGCAATGAGCCCCAGAACCGCGACGTCCCACGAGTTGATGGCCGCGCAAAGCCCCAGCACCCATCCCAGTGCTGCACATTGCAGCAGATCAGGCACCAGCCGCCGCAAGCCCCGGTCCAGAATTGCCAGTACGATCAACAGCCCCAGAAGCACCACCGGCGTGGCGATGACATGGGCGTGCAGATCGCCGACCGCGAAGGCATAGGCGGGAAATTCGGTGAACCCCTTGTCTGCCGTGGGCGGATCGTAGCCGATGAACCTCGTGGAATCCGGGTGATAAAAGGCTGCATTCCCCGCAGGCATCCAGTCGCGAAAGAGCGTGTAGAGAACCGTGTGGAAATTGCCGCCGTAGAGCGTAAGCACCGCCGCCGCCCCTGCCAGAACCCCGGCGATGCGCCGCCCGAACCCTGCGGCAAGACCAAAGGTCACGTGCCAGACGCCCACCCCGGTGAGCGCGAAGAGCAGCGCCATGGCGATCTGATAGGCCTGATCGGGGGAGGCACCGGCGATATGCCCCCAAGCGGCGCTCATCGCCTGCCCGACATAGTAGTAATTCACCGTCTCCCCGGCGAACCAGGCATCCTGCGGCGGCATCCAATCGGTGCGCGCGGCAGCGGCCAGAAACCCCATGTCGGTGAACTTTTCCAGCCCGCGCAGGTCCGCCAGGGCCAGCCGCTGCGCGAGGCCCAGCCAGAACAGCAGCAAGACACCCGCCAGGGTGAGCCCCAGTTCGCGCCCGGACACCGGCGGCGCTGACGGTTGTTTCAGCCGCAGAACCATGAGCAGGAGCAGCCCGCTGAGAGCGCCCGCTTCGAACGGCACTAGCCAGAGCGCCGACAACGCCCAAGGCACCCAGCCGATCACCGCCCAGGCCAGAAGCAGAGCAACGCCCCATCCGCCGCCTGACGAAGGCACCAGTCGGAGCGCCAGCGGCCGCGCGGCCCAGGCTCCGGCAAATAGCACCAAGAGTGTTCGCAGCACGATGGCTGCGTCACTTGGAGGAAGGCTTCCGATCATGACGGCCGCCTCCAAGCACGCAAAAGGGCGTCGGGGCCGCAGGCCTCTGGGTCCACAGGTTCGGTCAGTCGGGCGGCGAGTTCTGAGGCGGACAACCGGGCTTGATTGCGAAACAGGAAGACCTCGGGCCGGTCGAAGACCGCCTGCGTCTCCTCGGCGCGCAGGGATCGCCGGAACAGGTGCCCGAATGGCCCGTCCCGGTGCAACGCGGCGACGCGGACAAAGCCGAGATGACCCGCTGCGAGCTGTGCATAATAAGTGCAGACCACCGGCGAAGACCCCGGATGGTGCGGCAGGACGGCCCAGTTGCGGCGGCTGGCGAGGACCAGCCAGTCCGCCGAGGCCAGCACTTCGGCCAGCGCTTGTGGCCCGACGCCGGGCTCAGTCAGCGGCAGGATCAGGCTCCCGAGCGTGCCGGTCTGTGACAGATCATGCGGCTCGACCGCGATGCTCTCGCCCGGCGCGGCCCGCGTTTGCAACACCTCCTCCGCGGCGATGCGGGAATCGGGCCGCACGTAGCTTGCCGCATGATCCACCCCGGCCACCGTCATCAGCCCCAGACCGCC
>Ga0189275_100588_pt1 | contig 10742 bp, 9 predicted proteins | sample N19A6minimetaG_FD_130329 | JGI IMG/M metagenome (GOLD analysis project Ga0189275, IMG submission 130329) | Marine microbial communities from the Costa Rica Dome - N19 A6 mini metaG | ecosystem: Environmental > Aquatic > Marine > Oceanic > Photic zone | place: Costa Rica: the Eastern Pacific...
ACGCGGGACCACCCGGTCGACCAGTCCGAAGGCAAGCGCCTCTTCTGCAGTCAGCCGGGCACCGGCCATCAGGATCAGCTTGGCCCGCGCCGGGCCGACCAGCGCCCTCAGGCGGCCCGGATCGGAGGGTTGCGGCAGGTAGCCGAGCTTCATCACCGGGTAGAAGAACCTGGCCTCCGGCACCGCAATGCGCAGGTCGCAGGCCAGCGCCATGCCGAAGGCGCCCCCGGCGAGCGTGCCGTTCAGCGCCGCGATCGTCAGGCCGGGCAGGCCCGCGATGGCGCCTGAGACCCGCTCCCAGACATCCGAGGTGGCAAGGCCGGCCTTGGCGGCGTCGAGGTCCGCACCGGCAGAGAAGACCTTGCCCGCCCCGGTGAGCACGAAGACCCGGGCCTCCCGTGCCTCCCCGGCAATGCGGGCAAGATCCTCCAGCATCGCAGGCGTCAGCGAATTGGCCTTGTCCGGGCGATTGAGCGTGACGGTCCAGACCCCGCCGTCGCGCGTCACCTCGATCATTGCGCGAGGCCCAGCTGACGGCGCCAGGCATCGTCGCGCAGCGACAGTTCCTCGCCCAGGTGGGCATCGCCCTCGGGGCCGGCCATCCAGAGCAGCGCGTTGGCCACCCATTCGGGCGGGATGTGATCGGACCAATCCAGCTGGCTCACCGGGTTGATGCCGCTGGCCTTGATGTCGCGCTGCATCTGGGTGGCCACCGTTCCCGGCGACAGGCCCATGGCGCGAATGCCCTGTTCGCGGCCTTCCTTGTCGGCGCAGCGGGTCAGCATCGCGGCCCCCGCCTTGGAGGCGCAGTAGTGGCTCCAGGCCTCGACCGGGCCATGTGCCGCACCGGAGGAGATCGTCAGGATCGTGCCACCGCCCTGCGCCATCATCACCGGCATCGCAGCGCGCATGCCGTGGTAGACGCCCTTGAGATTGACGTCGATCACGTGGCCCCAGGCCTCGGGGTCGGACTCGGCCAGCAGCGTGATCGGCTCAAGCGCGCCGGCATTGTTGATCACCACGTCCAGCCGCCCGAAGGTGTCCACCGCGGCGCGGACCGCGGCCTCGACCTCCCAGAAGCGGCTGACATCGCAGGGCACGGCCAGCGCCTGAGGGCCGATTTCTCCGGCCAAGTCGGCCACACTTTCCTGGCGCCGCGCCAGCAGCACGACATTGGCCCCCGCGGCGGCGAATTCCCGCGCCGTTGCGGCGCCGATGCCGCGGCTGGCACCGGTGATCAGAACACTTTTTCCGGACATCGCGTCGGACATGGAAACCTCCCGCAATCAGCATATCTTCTGCCACTAGGTAGCGGCTCGCCCCGGCCTCGTCCAGCCGCGCGGACCTCTGCTCACGCCTTCGAGGCCCCTCTTGACCTTGCCCAGCGCGCAAGAGAAGCTGGAGCCAGACATTCACATGAAAGGCATATTGGTTATGACCTCTTGGAAAACACTTGCAGGCACGACCGGCCTGGCAGCCATTCTGCTGGCTCAGTCCGCCGCGGCCGACGTCACCCCCGAGCAGGTCTGGGAAGATCTGAAAGGCTATATGGAAGGCTACGGCTACCAGGTGACGGCCAGCGACTCGATGAGCGGCGACACGCTGACGGTCAGCGATATCGCGTTGACCGTTCCGATCCCGGAAGACGACACCAGCATCACCCTGACGATGCCGGAGATCGTCTTTACCGCCAATGGCGGCGCGGTCGATGTGGCCTGGCCCGCGGAAATGCCGGTGACCTTCCTGATCGACGAAGGCGAGGTCAAGGCAACCCTGCTTTACGAGACCACCGACCTGGCGATGACCGTGTCGGGCGACCCCGGTGCAACCTCCTGGACCTATTCGGCAGCCTCGACCCGGGTATCGCTGAGCGATCTGGTTGTCGATGGCGAGACCATCGGGCGCGATGTCGGCCGTGGCGAACTGATGTTCACTGGCATGTCGGGCACCTCGACCATGGCCACCGGCGAGATGCGTGACATCGAGCAAACCATGACCTTCGACAACATGACCTATGACATCGCCGCCCGCGACCCCGACGATGCCGAAAGCACCTTGCTCTTCAAGGGTCATCTCGACGGGCTGGCCTATAGCGGTGCCGGAAGCCTGCCGCTGAAGATCGACCCCGAGGACCCGATGGCGCTGATGTCGGTGATGGAGATGGACGCCACCTTTGAATACGGCGGCGGTTCCACGCAGTTCAACTTTGTCGAAGATGGCGAGGCGGTGAACTTTGCCTCCGCCTCGACCGGCGGCACCTTCGACATGTCGATGAACCCGCAGGCCTGGTCCTACGACGTGCTCCTGCGCGGCTATGACGTGCAGGTCCAGGGGGGCGAGATCCCCTTCCCGGTGGCGCTGAAGGCCGGAGAGATCGGCGCCAACATCGCCCTTCCGGTGGCCAAGACCGACGAGCCCACCGACGTGGCGGCCGGGGTGAACCTGACCAACTTCGAGATGAACGACCTGATCTGGAACATCTTCGATCCGGGCGCGCAACTGCCGCGGAACCCGGCCACCATCCGGATCGACCTGACCGGCAAGGCCAAGATGCTCTTTGACCTGTTCGATCCGGCACAGCAACAGGCCATGGCGATGTCGGACATGCCGGCCGAGCTGCACCAGCTGTCGCTCAACTCGCTGGTGATCGACGCGGTGGGCGCCATGCTGACCGGCTCGGGTGACTTCACCTTCGACAATTCCGACATGCAGACCATCCCCGGCATGCCGCGCCCGCAGGGGGTTCTGACCGCCGAACTGTCGGGGGCAAACGCCCTGCTCGACAAGCTGGTGGCCATGGGTCTCATTCCCGAGGATCAGGCGATGGCCGGACGGATGATGATGGGCATGTTCGCGGTGCCCGCAGGCGATGACAAGATGACCTCGAAGATCGAGATCAACGAACAGGGCCATATCCTGGCCAATGGGCAGCGTATCCAGTAAGCCCGCGCCCGACGCTGGCAGCGACAAAAGGAAAGGCGGGCCGCGGCCCGCCTTTTTTGTTGGGCGCGTCAAATGCGAGGATTGTTTCAGGACACGGGTATTCGTGTTAAGATTGCGCATTCCTTAACGCATTTTCCCAGGATCGCCATGACCCGACGCGCCATTATTCTTATCCCCGGTTTTGCCAAACGCGAAAGACTGAGCGCCCGCGACCGGCTGGTCGACGCTTTGCACCACTACACCGATGGCTGGCTGACGACGCCGGGCGGGGCGGACGCGGCGCAGAGCCCGGATGCGGAGCATCTCACGGCAACCTCGCGGCAGGACAGCAGCATTTCGACCGATATCGATGTCTACGAGGCTTACTGGGGCGATCTGGTGCCGGACTGGAGCCAGGAGAGCCCCTGGGCGCGGTTTAAACGCGGCTGGGGACTGATCGGCTACTGGATGGCGGGGGGCCTGTTCCGGGCGGTCTGGCGCTGGGAGTTCCCGCCGCGGACCATGGTCGCGATGGCCACTGCGGGACTCACGCTGCTGCTCTGGTATGCCGTCATCGTGGCCGTGCTGCTCAAGGCGCTGGCGGAGGGCAACATGCCCCTGCCGCAGTTCATCACTGACATCGAAGGCGCCGAGGAATGGATCGAGACCTGGCTCGTGCCGGCCGGGGACTGGCCGATCACGCTGTTCCTTGTGGGGCTGCTCGGGCTGGGGGCGCTGGAAATGGTGGCCAATACCGCCTCCTTCGCCAAGGCCTATCTGCGTGACGACACCTTCGGCGACAACACCGTCGGGCTGCGGGCCAAGTCGCGGGCGCGTGTGCTTGAGGTGCTGGATACCGTGACCGGCACGGGGGATCGCAAGGCCTATGACGAGATCCACGTCGTGGCCCATTCGCTGGGCGGGGCAATCGCGGTGGATGCGCTGGCGGAGTACGGGCGCGATCTGTCGCGCATCCGGCTGTTCACCTGGGGCTCGGCGCTAGGTGCGCTCAGCCAGCAGGAGCCGCTGATCGAGGACGAGATCCGCAAGTTCCACGAGTCCGAGACCCGGATCGCCAACTGGATCGACGTCGTGTTCAAATGGGATTACATGGGCTCAAAGGTGCCGGTGCCGAAACGGGCCGATGGCAGCGGTCGCATGCCGCGGATCTTTCCGGCGACCCTGGAACCTGCCGTGCCGCGCCGCGGGCTCGCGCGGTTTCTCTGGCTGTTCGGCATCCATGAAGATTACTTCCGCAGCGAACAGGCAATGCTGATGCTGGTCAAGCCGGTCGCCGACCTGCCGCCGCCGGTGGTGCCGGGCGCGCGCCGCGAAGAGGCCTGAAAGGGCCGATGAGCGGCTCAGAGCAACGCGTTGACCAGTTCCGGCGGGCGGCAGATCTTAACGCCCTTTGCTGAACAGACCAGTGGACGCTCCACCAGTTCGGGATGCGCCACCATAGCGTCGAGGATCGTCTCTTCGCTCACCCCGTCGTCCAGCAAGCCGAGGTCCTTCGCCGGGCCCCGCCCCGTCCGCAAGGCTTCCTGCGCGCCGATCCCGGCGACCGCGAACAGCGCCTGAAGCTGCGGTTTGGTCCAGCCGGTCTTGAGGTAAGGCACCACCACCGGCTCTTGCCAGGAGGCACGGATCAGATCCAGCGTGGCGCGGGACTTCGAGCAGTTCGGATTGTGAAAGATTACCACGGTCATGATATCATCCGTTGAGTTTGCGCAGCCGCGCCGTGACAGACAAGCCATGTGCTTCGAGGCTTTCCGACTTCGCCAGCACCTCGGCCGCCGGACCGCAGGCGCGCAGAGCGTCGGCCGACATGTGCGAGATCGTCGTGCGCTTCATGAAGTCCAGCACCGAAAGGCCCGACGAGAACCGCGCCGACCGCGCGGTCGGCAGCACGTGGTTGGGCCCTCCGACGTAATCGCCGATCGCCTCCGGTGTCCATTGACCAAGAAAGATCGCCCCGGCATGGGTGATCTTCTCGCTCAGGGCGTCCGGGTCGGCCACACAAAGCTCCAGGTGTTCCGGCGCGATCCGGTCCGACAGCGTCGCCGCCTCATCCAGGTCGCGCACCGTGATCACCGCGCCGAAATCGCGCCAGCTCGCCCCGGCAATTGCCCGCCGCTCCAGCGTTTCCAGCCGCTTGTCCACTGCATCCGCCACCGCCCGGCCAAAGGCGGCATTGTCAGTGATCAGCAGCGATTGCGCGCTTTCGTCATGCTCCGCCTGGCTCATCAGATCGAGCGCGATCCAGTCGGGATCGTTATCCGCGTCAGCGATCACCAATATCTCGGACGGGCCCGCGATCATGTCGATGCCGACCTTGCCGAAGACCCGGCGCTTGGCCGCCGCGACAAAGGCATTGCCCGGACCGGTGATCTTGTCGACCGGGGCGATGCTCTGGGTGCCATAGGCCAGCGCCGCGATCGCCTGTGCCCCGCCGATGCGATAGATCTCGTCGACCCCGGCCAGCCGCGCGGCATAGAGCACCAGCGGATTGACCACCCCGTCCGGCGTCGGCACGCAGATCGCCAGCCGCCCGACCCCGGCCACCTTGGCGGGAATGGCGTTCATCAGCACCGACGACGGATAGGATGCCAGCCCGCCCGGCACATAGAGCCCCGCTGCCGAGACCGGCGTCCAGCGCCAGCCCAGAGTGGCCCCCTCGGGATCGGTCCAGCGCTGGTCCTCGGGCATTTGCCGCACGTGATAGGCGCGGATGCGCTCGGCGGCCGTCTCTAGCGCGCTGCGTTCCTCGGCGGGCACCTTGCCGCATTCGGCCTCGATCTCGTCTGCGGAAAAGGCCAGCCGTTCCGGCGTCAGCGCCATTCGGTCGAACCGCTCGGTCAGTTCCAGCACCGCCGCATCGCCACGCGCGCGCACGTCGGCGATGATAGCCGCCACGGTGTCGTCGACATCCGGGCTATCTTCGCGCTTGGCCGCCAGCAGCGCCGTGAACCGCGCTTCGAAATCGGCTTGCGAAGTGGAAAGGAAGACGGGCATGGCACAGCTCCTGACAGGTCGGCCCGAGACATAGACCGCCGCGCCCGGAGGCTCAAGCGCCCGGCGCGCGCCGCAAGCGTGCATCAGGCGCCCCCCGCAGGAGAGGTCAATTGTCCGAATTGCTCTCCGGGGGGTGTGAAACCTATTAAACTTGCTTGATAATTCACTCCTGTCGTACACATGAGAAAGGTCGGATGCTCTCAACGTCCGAACCAATGGAGGGGTTTCATTGCTTTTGCCGCGATGCCTGTAACGGTTTCGAATGAGAAATCCACCCGGCCCGCCGGAGGCGCGATCCGCATCGCTGTGCGGCGGTTTCGGACAACGACACCCTGCGTCGCAAAGAAGCCAACCATCAACCCGGGGGGAGCCCAATGAAACAAGTTCTCATCGCAACCGCGGCCGCCTGCATGGCAGCGCTGCCCGCGCTGGCGGAACGTTACGTGGTCATCACGCACAGCGAGGGCACCGATCCGTTCTGGCCGGTGGTCGAAAAGGGTGCGAAGGACGCCGGTGCCGCGATTGGTGCCGACATCGACTATCAATTCGATCCCACCGGTGACATGGCAGGCATGGCCCGGCTGATCGAAGAGGCAGCGGCCACCCAGCCCGACGGCATCATCACCTCGCTGCCCGATGCGGCGGCCCTTGGCGACGTCATCAGGGCGGCGGTCGACGCCGGGGTTCCGGTCGTCACCATGAACTCCGGTCTTGAATCGTCCAAGGACGTCGGCGCGCTGATGCATGTCGGCCAGCCTGAATCCTTCGCAGGCTATGCCGCTGGCCAACGCGCCAAGGCGGAAGGCGTGACCAAGGGGCTCTGCCTCAACCAGGAATCCTACAACAACGCCCTGATCGACCGCTGCTCTGGTTATTTCGACGCCATGTCCGCCGATCTGAACCAGCTCGACGTGTCCAACGACCCGGCAGAGATCAAGACCCGGACGGTCGCCGCGCTTCAGGCCGACCCGGAGGTCGACGGCCTGCTGGCCGCCGGATCGCATGTCTGCGAAGCCGCCTATGCGGCGGTCGAAGAGGTCGGCGCCGATGTCCATCTCGCCTGTTTCGACATGTCGCCCGGCGTTATCAACCTGATCAAGGAGGGCAAGGTCGCCTTCACCATCGACCAGCAGCAATACCTGCAAGGTTTCATGCCCGTCATCGTCCTGCACCTCTACAACAATTACGCCGGCATGCTGCCGGGCGCCGACATCCCTTCGGGGCCGGGTTTCGTCGATGCCTCGAACGCGGAAAGCGTCGAAGCCGAAGCCGGTGTCTATCGCTGACGCCCTGCCCTCTCGCTGATCCCGGCCCCCAGCCGTCATCAGCGTCGCACCCGGTCCCGTGCTCGTGACATTGCCGGGGACGCCGCCTATAAGGCGCGGGAATTCGATCCCTCCCAAGGAAGACAGACATGACCATTCAGGTTTTCGGCCACAAATCCCCCGACACCGACTCCACCGGCGCGCCCATCGCCTGGGCCTGGTATCTCTCCGAGGTCAAGGGCACCCCGGCCGCGCCCAAGCTGCTGGGTGAGCCCAATACCGAGGCCGCTTTCGTGCTGAAACGCTGGAACCTCGACAAGCCGGAAATCATCTCGGGCGTGGAAGCCGATGCGCCGGTGGTCATCGTCGACACCAACAACCCCGCCGAGCTTCCCGCCGCGATCAACGACGCCGATATCCAGGCGATCATCGACCATCACAAGCTGGTCGGCGGGCTGGAAACCAAGGGCCCGATCGACATCCGGATCGAGCCGCTCGCCTGCACCGCGACGCTGATGTACAAGATGATGGGCGACGATATTGCCCGCGCCCCCGAAGGCGTCAAGGGTGCGATGCTGTCCTGCATCATCTCCGACACGCTGGAATTCCGCTCGCCCACCACCACCGACGAGGACAAGGCCATCGCCCATGCATTGGCCGATGATCTTGGCGTCGACATCGCCAAGCTGGCGGAAGAGATGTTCGCCGCGAAATCCGACGTCTCGGCCTTCTCGGACGCAGAGCTGCTGCGCATGGACTCCAAGGAATACCCGGTCGACGGTACCAAGTTCCGCGTCTCGGTGCTGGAAACCACCTCGCCCAAGACCGTGCTCGACCGCAAGGACAGCCTGATGGCCTCGATGGCGGACGTGGCCAAGGAAGACGGCGTCGACCAGGTGCTGCTCTTCGTGGTCGACATCCTGAACGAGGAAGCGACCCTGTTGGTGCCCAACGAATTGGTCAAGACCGTGGCAGCCAAGAGCTTTGACGCTCAGGTCGAGGGCGACACCGTGGTCCTGCCCGGCGTCGTCAGCCGCAAGAAACAGATCATCCCGAACCTCAAGGTCTGATCGGCACGCCAGGCGTCCCACACAACCCTCCCGTCCCGGGCTTGCCCCGGGACCTCCATGCTCACCCATGAGGTCCCGGGGCAAGCCCGGGACGGGATCGCCTGGCACAATACCTGGCTCTGCAAAGTCACCCGAGCGCAGAGCGTCAACCGCGCGGCAGCAGCCGGTCCAGCACCCATTCGTCGGGCAGGGTCTTCAACGTCAGCTTCTGCATCCGCGATCCGGTGACGATGCTCTCCACCAGCTCCGGTGTCAGCCGGTCATACTGCCGTTTCCAGTGCCGCAGCATCAGGTCCTTGTAAGATGGCAGTTTCGGCATCCGCCCCCAGGCGGCGGCAATCTCGGGCTCACGCTCCAGCATCAGGTCGAACAGGTAGTGGTGCCCGAAGTAGGGATGCACCCCGAACCGCCCGCCCCGCTCGGGATCGACCGAGGCCAGCCGGTCACGCGGCTCCACCACCTCCTTGGCCCCGCCGCTGCGCCTCTGCCCACGCCAGCGCGCCAAGCCCCCGCGCCATCCCGGCTCGGCCTCGCGGCGCTCGGTCATCGGGCGCCGGGGCCGCTCCCAGTGGCGCACCACCCCGTCGAGCCAGCCCTGCGCCACGGCATTTCCCGGATCGGCATAGAGAAACCAGTTCTCCACCATCCGACGGCGATAGGGATCGTGGAAGGCGAAAAAACCGGTTCCTGCGACCTCCGGCAGCCAGTCATCCAGAGGCATCACCGGGATCGTCGCCGCATCGACATAGACACCGCCTTCGGTGGCAATCTGGTACAGCCGGACAATATCGGATTGCGATTGCACGCCTTCGGGCCGTGCCTTCAGCCCGATGCGTTCGAAAATCCGGTCGGCATCGGCCTGCGTCAGAACCTGCACGCGCCAGCCGGGGTTGCAGCGCTGCCAAGCGTCCCAGCAGCGTTCGACCACCTCGGGCCCCTGCCCGCGTCCCTGCGCCCAATAGCCGTGCAGGACCCGTGTCACCATCGCGACAGAAGGCTCATCGGCAGACCGGGCCCGAGCCCCAGCGTGCGGTGTCGAAATGGAAATGATCGCGGTGAAACCCGTCCGATCCCGGCCCCAGCACCGTGCCGAACGGCCCGCAGGCGCTGTCACGCACCTTGCGCAGCACTTGCCCCTTCTTGCCGCCGCCCCAGTCGCGCAGCACGTTCAGCGTGTCGCCGTTCTGCAGCCGCACTTCCGAGATATCGATGGCATTGCCCTTGCCGTGTTCGCTGATCGGCGCACCGCTCTGGTGATTGCGGGTGCGACAGGAATAATGCGCCGCCACCTTCAGCCCGGCCACGCCGCCGCCCGTCCGGCCCACCGCCTTGCGCAGCCCGCCGCGCACCCAGCCGCTGAGCACCCGCGCGCTTGCACAGTTCATCTTGGCTGCCTGGCTCAAGGCGACGCCGCCCAGTGCGCGCACGTTGACCGCATCGGTGATGCCACAGCCGGCAATCCGCCCGGGAACGTCGGGGATCATCTCGCCCAGGATATCCGGATCGCCACAGAGCCCGCCGCCGCGCCGACGCCGGTCGCGCTGAGCCATGGCCTTTTTCAAAAGGCCCTCGGGCCGGGTCGGAGGCCGTGTCGAGCGATGCGGCGACATGGTCGAAAGCGACAGGACAAGGTCCTGCGCATCCGTCAACGTCGCGGGGCGGTCCGGTGGTACAAGGCTCGTCTTGGGCGCTTCGGCCCCTGCGGGAAGTCCAAATACAACAACCAGTACACTCGCCAAAAACCGCATTACCTGTGTTCCTTGCCTCGTCCGAAATCGGGCGCATCCGTATCCTGCCCGGCCTGAATGATACCGCGTCGGATCGCCCGTGTCCTCGTGAAATAATCGAACAACTCGTCGCCGTCCCCGGTGCGGATCGCCCGTTGCAGGGCGAACAGCTCTTCGGTGAAGCGGCCCAGCATTTCCAGCGTGGCAGTCTTGTTGGTCAGGAATACGTCGCGCCACATGGTCGGGTCCGAGGCCGCGATGCGGGTGAAATCCCGGAAACCGGCGGCCGAGAACTTGATGACCTCCTGGTCCGACACCCGACTCAGGTCGTCGGCCACGCCTACCATGGTATAGGCAATCAGGTGCGGAATATGGCTCACCACCGCGCAGACGAGGTCATGGTGCTCGACCTCCATGCGTTCGCAATTGGCGCCCAGCGCCTGCCAATAAGCCTCGACCTTCTCGACCGCCGCCGGGTCCACGCCCTCGGGCGGCACGACCAGCGTCCAACGGTTGTCAAACAGCGTGTCGAAGCCCGCCTCGGGTCCGGAATGCTCGGTCCCGGCCATCGGGTGGGTCGGCACGAAATGCACGCCGTCGGGAATATGCGGGCCAACCTGCTCGACCACGGCGGCCTTGACCGAACCCACGTCGATCACCGTGGCGCCCGGCTTCAGATGCGGCGCAATGGCCTCGGCCACCGCGCCCATTGCCCCCACCGGCACCGCCAGCACCACAAGGTC
>Ga0189275_100589_pt1 | contig 10672 bp, 12 predicted proteins | sample N19A6minimetaG_FD_130329 | JGI IMG/M metagenome (GOLD analysis project Ga0189275, IMG submission 130329) | Marine microbial communities from the Costa Rica Dome - N19 A6 mini metaG | ecosystem: Environmental > Aquatic > Marine > Oceanic > Photic zone | place: Costa Rica: the Eastern Pacific...
TGTTCGGCAGGTTGAAGGATTGGCAGCGGGTCGCAACTCGATACGACAGATGCCCGAAGGTCTTCCTGTCCGCCATCGCCCTCGCAGCTCTCGTTATTTACTGGCTATGAGTCCTGACCCTAGTCTGACAGCATTAATATTCAAGTTGAGACCCGTTGGGGACCATCTGGCACTGCCACTTTTCTCTGCCCCCAGATGTTAACAATTCTACAACCTTTAGCAGATATCAAAATGATACAAGAATGGCAGGGCCATGTCCGCCTAAACGATGATCAACGAAGCAGAATAGCAATAAAGCAACTTTATACAGAATAAATGATATAATGACTACAACAGTACATACTACCTTAGTGATACGTGGCGACCTTGACCTAAAATCTGCTGAAATAGAGAAAGATCGCATCCTCGATTTTCTAGATAGAAATGCGAAATACGACATCACTCTGGATATTAACCTCGAGTCCTGCACTCAACCTTCTATTCAAATTTTTTCAGCCACCATTGAAGAAGCTTTGGCGCGTAACGTCTCCGTTTCTCCTGGTTCAAATGGAATAGCGCAACTTCTCTATCACCTCCACGCCACAAAACATATCTAACAAAAGAAAAATTCAAGAAAAAGACCCAAAAATTAACCACAAGACATAAAAACGAGGTTCTGAAAATGAAAAAAGTCGTTCTTTCAATAGATGATAGCAAAGCTGTGCGTGAAATGATCAGTTTTACTCTTGAACCAGAAGGATATCGTGTAATTGGTGCTGCAGATGGTCAACAAGGTCTAGATCAGTTGATGTCCGCGAGCCCCGATATGGTCATCACCGACCTCAACATGCCTGTCATGGATGGTCTGACTTTTATCACGAAGGCACGGTCGACGCCGACCGGATCAGGTATCCCGATTGTCATGCTGACGACGGAAAGTTCCCCGGACATGAAACGCAAAGGCAAGTCCGCTGGTGCGACCGGTTGGATCGATAAACCGTTTGACGCCGACAAACTGATTGCCGTGACCAAGAAACTGTTGGGGTAACGGATATGCTCGAACAGGCAATAAATGCGTTCGTCCAAGAGGCGCGTGACATATTGGGGGAACTGGAAGATCAGCTTCTCGCTCTCGAAGACGACAAATCCCCTGCAAAAGTGGACGAGATATTTCGCGCTCTACACACGATCAAAGGTTCAGGGGCTATGTTCGGCTACACCTATCTTTCCCAGTTCACACACCACTTCGAAGGCGCTTTTGAACTAGTTCGCGCGGGCAGCTTGCCGGTCGATCGCCATCTGATTGATCTGTGCTTCCGGGCACGGGATATGATGGCCGTTTTTCTGGATTTTGACGGCGACAGCCCTCAGGCACGTGCATTGGTAGACTCTGACGAGGTGCTGACCATTGTGGCGCAACTGAAAAAGGTCGCGCAGCCGTCTGAAGCCGAACCATATGGGAACGCTCAGGTCACCGGCACCACACAAGACGAACAACCGCGCACTTATCGCATCATGTTCAGACCTGAGCCTATGGCGCTTGCATACGGAATGCGACCCGATCTGCTCCTGTCCGAGCTTTCTGAACTGGGCGAGATCGAAGTCACATACGATGTTACTGCGGTACCGCGGCTCAGTGAATTGAACCCAAAACACGCGTGCCTTGCATACGAAATACGTTTGAAAGCCTCGGTTGACCCTGCCCCGATCGAGGAGATTTTTATATTTGCTGATGCCGCGGATCTCCAAATCGAAGAAATGGTAAACGGTGAAGAGAAAGAGTTCAATGCGCTCTGTGAGGCCACACACGGCACCGGTGCAGCGTCTTCCGATCCACAAAACTCCGATTCACCCGCGTTTTGTGTAGAGGAGCCCGAGGTCGCAGCGACAAACTCAAAGACACTTGCCAAGGCGATTCCTGTCCCGATAGATAAGGACAGCAACATCGTTCATCCAGCGCGAAAATCCATACAAGCCGACGCCATTCGCGTACCGGCAGGGCGTATCGATGACATGATGGACTCTTTGGGCGAGCTGGTTATCGCTCAGGCCCGTCTGGATGCCGAAGTACAGGGCCGCGACGACCCAGCGCTCGAAACTGTAGTAGAAGAAGTGTCCCGGTTGGTTGTCGGGCTGCGCGACGCGACGCTGTCCATCAGGATGCTGCCGATAGAAACCGTGTTTGGCAAATTCCGGAGGGTTGTGCGCGATCTGGCCGCGGAACTGGAAAAAGACGTGAAGCTTGTCACCGAGGGTGGCGAAACCGAATTGGACAAAAACGTCATCGACAGGATCGGTGAACCCATTGTCCACATGATTCGTAACTCGATCGATCACGGTATCGAAACGACTGAGCAACGTCGGGCTTCGGGTAAAAACGGAAGCGGAATCGTTAAATTGTCCGCATGTCAGGAAGGCGGCGAAATACTGATTTCCATTGAAGATAACGGAGTCGGTCTCGACACCGAAGCCATTCGGAATAGAGCCCTAGATCGGGGGATGATCGAACCGGACGACGTGCTGTCAGAATCGGCGTTGCAAAAACTGGTCTTTGAGCCGGGATTTTCTACCGCTCAAGAGGTCTCATCCGTATCCGGCAGAGGTGTCGGAATGGATGCCGTCAAAACCGTCATGGAAGCTCTGGGCGGGACCATTGATGTGATTTCTAAAAAGGGTCAGGGGAGCCGTGTAACGTTACGCCTGCCGGTGACATTGGCAATCATCGATGGCCTGCGCGTTCGGCTTGGCGAGTCCGTCTATGTCGTGCCGCTCTCTTCTGTTGAGGAATGCGTGGAACTTGCCGCGCGCGACACCGACCAGCAGAGCGAACGATTCATGTTGGAAATACGCAACGAAATGGTCCCATACCTTAAACTCGAGGACCTGTTTTCCCAGAACAGCGACCGCGCACATATTCGCCGTGTGGTTATCGTTCGGGTGGATGGCGTTCGGGTCGGCCTGATGGTGGATGATATTCTCGGTCAAGGTCAGACCGTTATCAAATCGCTCAGCAGTTATCACAGCAAGATTCCGGGGCTCGGAGGAGCCACGATCATGGGCGACGGACGTGTTGCCCTTATCATCGACGTTGCAACACTAGTCCGGTCGGTCAGCCCGCTAACCCGAAACATACTAAGCGCAGCCTGATGACAAAACACAGCACAAAATCCGCCCAAGATCTGCACCAGGTCCTGACCTTTAAACTCGGGGAAGATCGCTTTGCGCTAGCCATTGAATCGGTTCACGAAATTCTCGATGCGCAGACCCACACTAAAGTCCCGAATGCCGATGCATTCGCGCCAGGCGTTGTGAATGTGCGCGGTACGGTGGTGCCTTTTGTCGACATTCGAAATCGACTTCAGATGCCGCCTCTCAGCCAAAGCGACGATCAGCGCATGATCGTTGTTGAGTTACCGATCGACGGCTCACCCCAAACGCTCGCTTGTGGCGCTGATTTGGTCGAACAGGTCACCGAAGTGGACGCCTCTGCCATCGAGCCCGTTCCCGAACTTGGAGCGGTATGGCCTCAGGCCTACCTGTGGGGCGCGGTCCGTCATAATGGCGAACGGTTGATCCTCCTAAACGTCGAAACGCTTTTCCAGCCAACACGCCCCAAAATCGAAGGAACAAATCCATGAGAGTTACAATCAAAACCAAACTAATCTGCGTGTTTGCGATGATCATCGCTCTGCTCGGGTTATCAAGCGTTCTGGCCATTTGGAAATCGTCCGAACTGCGCGGGCAGATAGATCACATCGCAGATGACACCGCGCACCTATTGGACATGAGCCTGTCCTTGCAAGCAACTGTCAGCCGAACCATGAGCCAGATAAAAAGCTATGTGAACCAACCTGAGCCAGCCATTGCAGAAGCCTTGGCATCCAAGGTTGACGAGCGCATTTCTACTGTTGCGGAATATGAAGCTTCGATTTTGGAACTTGCCCAGAGCGACCGCGCCCGCGGCTACGTTGAAACCTTTGATGAAGCATGGCAATCATTTAAGAAAAAAGAAGCGGAGCTGAGGATCGCGTCTTCCGTCAACTCCGAGGTACAAGCTTACACAATTTACAAAACCCAGAGCATTCCTGCCTATGTGGCTTTGCGAAGCGCGGTTCAATCCCTGAGCGCTGAAATCAAACGCGCAACCGGCGACCTGAAGCAGGCGCGCGCCCTGACATCAATTGAAACACTTGGTCACGATCTTCAGGCGCTCTATGACGAACAGGCGGCCATTCTTGCCGAAAGCGATCTAGCAACGCTCGCGGAGCACAAGGACAAAATCGATAAGGAGCTGGCTAAGGTCGAAGCCGATATGGCATCATTGAAACAACATATGACAGCAAACTCAGGAACTCAGGTTAGCGATGTCTTCGCGGCTTGGGCTGAGTGGAAAACCGCTTTTCTGGCAACCACCAGGGAGGCCTTGAAAAAATCGGACCTAGCGGCTCTGGCCTACCTCAATTCCGAATTGGAGCCTGCCTTTACAGCGGTTATAGCGTCCGCTGAATCCCTGTCGGCCTATTCCCGCGAGAACCTTGACAACAGTCAAGCCTATGCCGACGGTTTGTTCGAAACAGGAAGAACCCTTCTGGTCTCTATCGGGATCGCGGCAGTCTTTATTGCGGGCGGTTTTGCAACCTATATGTCGGTCTCTATCTCTCGCGGCCTCGCCCGGGCCGTGAAAGTGGCCCGCAAGGTTGCTGTGGGGGATGCCGATGTCGAAATTGGGAAAATTCCGCGCGACGAAATTGGCGACCTTTTAGGCGCGATGGACGAAATGAATACCGCCATCGCCCAGATGGCGGATGTCGCAGACAAGATCGCAAAAGGAGAATTGCAAGTCAGCGCTCGACGTCGCTCCGAAGCAGACCGACTTGGGATTTCTTTGGAACAAATGATCGATAAGCTGCGAGACGTGATGGGCGGTGCTGCGGTCAGCGCCGCAGGAGTGGCTGATGGCAGCCAGGCCATGAGCGCCACTGCGGATCAATTGAGTCAAGGATCCACCCAACAGGCGGCTGCCGCCGAAGAAGCCAGCGCCGCCATGGAACAAATGAGCGCGAATATTCGCCAATCCGCCGATAACGCAGCCCAGACCGAAAAGATTGCGGTTCAGGCCTCCCAAGAAGCCAGCAACAGCGGTGCCGCAGTTGCCGAAGCCGTAGCTGCGATGAAAACCATCGCCGAAAAGATCAACATCATTCAGGAAATCGCCCGCCAGACTGATCTTCTCGCGCTAAACGCAGCGGTCGAAGCGGCCCGGGCTGGCAGCCATGGCAAAGGGTTCGCGGTGGTCGCCTCCGAGGTCCGAAAACTCGCCGAACGGTCACAGCAAGCCGCAGCAGAAATCGGAGAGCTATCAACGAAAACAGTTTCCACCAGCGAACACGCCGGCGAAATGCTCGCTAAGCTGCTGCCCTCAATCCAGCGTACGTCGGATTTGGTTCAGGAAATCTCAGCCGCTACCCGAGAACAGAGCATTGGCGCAGACCAGATAAATCAGGCCATCCGGGAATTGGACGATGTCATTCAACAAAACGCATCGGCATCGACAGAGGCCGCGGCTGTATCGCAATCGCTTGCCTCTCAATCAGACCAGCTGCGCGGATTGATTAGCTATTTTCAACTTCCGGATGATAAATCCAATCGAACCACACAAAGAACCAAGACTGAAATGCCTGCTTCGGCCACTTTCACTACTCTGAGGTCAAACACGAAAACCACTGCAGACATTTTTCGGGGACCAGAGAAAAAAGAATGTCAAGGTTTTGATCTCGACCTTGGGCCTGAAGCTATAGCAGATGACGAATTCGAGCGTATCCAAAACGCTGGCTAGCCATTGATTTTCAAATGTGAGACTGCAACATGCTCGAAACACACGACGACTTCTCGGAACTACAGCCTCTTACGTCAGAATTCGGCGACGATCTCAACGGTCCGAAGCTACGGACGTTGCTGACCTTTGTGCTCGGACAGCAAATCTTTGCCGTTGACGTTGGGTTTGTTAGTGAAGTCCTAGATAATCGCGAAGTCCGGCCGTTTCCCGGTGCCCCACATGACGTTTTGGGTATGATCGACCTACGGGCGGAAACGATCCCGATCATTGATATGGCGTCTAGGCTGGGCTTAATTTCATCTAGCAACAACGAAGATGCTCGGATCATCGTCTTTACCGTCGCCAGCGACGGTAAAGACGTGTCTCTGGGCATTGTGGCTGATCGGGTTTTGCGGGTCTGCGACATAGAAAAGGGCGTGGAGGAGCCACTGCCAGACACCAAAACAGGATGGCGCAGCTCGGACATCGAAAGCCTAGTCAGAATTGAAGAGGGGGCGACCATGGTCCTGCAAATCAAGGCGGTCCTTTTCCCGAACTCCGAAATAGCCGGAGAATTCGACTTTGAATAACATGTCAACCCTTGAGAGCCGCTTTGATCTCGCACCTTTGACGATCGACCAGTGTCGTTTTTTTGCGGAGTTGGCGCAGAAAGTTTCCCGGATTCGCATTGATCCGTCCAGAGAAGATTTTTTGCGCTTCAGGCTATCCCGGCGTTTGCGTGCCTTGGACCTAAAAGATTTCGCCGCTTATGAGGCGCTGCTGAGAAGCGAGAACAATGGCCGCGAGTTACGAAATTTCATCGAGGCTATCACCACACATACCACGTCATTTTTTCGTGAAAGTCATCAATATGAGTGGTTACAAAACCGCGGCCTGCAACAGATCTGCAAAAAAGGCGTCGGAATTGACCGCCCATTGGTGGTCTGGAGTGCGGCATGTTCAACAGGGGCCGAACTTTGGTCCGCTGCGTTTATCCTGCAAGACACTGTAGAAACCGCCCGAGGTTTTCGCCAATATCAGTTATTTGGCACGGATATCTCCAAAGCCATTCTTAAAAAAGCCAAGAGCGCGACCTATTTCCGCGATGAAATAAAGGGGGTATCGACGGAGCATCTATCTAAGTATTTTCTTAAATCTAAATCTGCAATCGACGCGCAGGGCAGCTATCTATTTCGAATCGTCCCGGAAATCCGCAGAAATACAACCTTCAGCTACACCAACTTGACCGAGCGCACGGCACTGCCAGACATTAGCGCGGACATTATTTTTCTAAGAAACATCCTGATCTACTTTAATGCCGCCATGCAGCAGCAAGCTATCGATAATGTGGTCTCCAAAATGAGAACCGGGGGCGCTCTATTGACTGGGCATTCAGAAACGATCCCGAGCCATCCAAAACTCCGCTCTGTCGGCCCATCCATTTACCTAAAGTTATGACCATGCAGAACGAACAAAGACGAAAACCGTATTCTGTTCTTGTCATTGATGACAGCGCGGTTGTTCGGCAGTCCATTCAAAAGATACTAGACGAAGATGCCGACCTCGAAGTTGTCGCTGTTGCGTCCGACCCGCTTGTAGCCGCGGAGCGAATTCGCAAACAGATTCCCGATGTTATAACACTGGATGTGGAAATGCCGCGCATGGACGGCATCACGTTCCTAAGACGACTAATGGCTCAACGGCCCATACCAGTTGTGGTCTGTTCGACCCTTGTGGGCGAACGGACGGAGACACTTGTGCAGGCATTGGACGCCGGAGCAGTTGATATAGTTCTCAAACCGGAACTGGGCGTAAAGCAGTTCTTCGACGAGAACTGTGTGCGCTTCAGAGATACAATAAAGGCCGCTGCGCAGGCGCGGTTAAGTGCAATGCGGTCTCCTCGCAGCGTTGAAAAAAAGCTTCCACCAGACGTTGTTCTGCCCCCACCAGGTTCGCTGGCGATGGCCCGAACCACGGAACGTATCGTGGCGATCGGGGCTTCGACAGGCGGCACCGAGGCTTTGCGCGTTATCCTTGAGGACCTGCCACCCGATTGCGCCCCGATCGTCGTCGTGCAGCATATGCCCGAAGGCTTTACCGCCGCCTTTGCACGCCGGCTTAACGGATTGTGCGCCGTAACGGTGAAAGAAGCCCAAAACGGAGATCGGTTGTTGCGCGGCCATGTTCTGATTGCGCCCGGAAACAAACATACGCTGTTGATGCGCAGCGGCGCGCACTATTCGCTCGAGGTCAAAGACGGCCCATTGGTGTCGCGACACCGACCTTCGGTCGACGTTCTGTTTCGCTCTGTAGCAAGAAAAGCTGGCAGCAACGCCTTGGGTGTCATCATGACCGGCATGGGCGATGATGGTGCCATAGGGCTCAAGGAAATGCGTGAGGCGGGGGCAATGACCATCGCGCAGGACGAAGCGAGTTGTGTCGTATACGGGATGCCCAAGGAAGCCCTAAATAGAGGCGCTGTCGAAAAGGAGGTTTCTCTCGAAAACTTGGCGCGGGAAATTCTAAGCACAGTGGAATCCCGCGCCAGCAAGACGGTTTAATAAATGTCGCAGCCCCGCGAACAGAACAGCGCGCAAAGGAAATCATCTTTTTAAGCGTTTGAATAATCACTCTCATGCCCAGGCAAGGCGTCGAGTAGTTTCGGCCAGAAATCGTTGAGGTACCATGTTTAGGAGAGACCCAAATGCCACTATATCAGATTATATACGCGTCCCGCTCGAACGAAATTGCGAAAAGCGACATAGTTTCAATTCTCGAAAAGTCACGGCATTCAAATGCCCAAAAGCACATCACAGGAACCCTTGTGTTCAGTGGCACCTATTTCCTTCAGGTCCTTGAAGGTGAACGTGCAACCATCTCAAAAACCCTTTTCAAAATCGCACAGGATCCTCGCCACTTCGACGTTGATGTCATACATGCAGGACCGATACAACAGCGAGTATTTTCGGCTTGGGCCATGGCATATGTACCGACAACCGGAATAGATTCTTCTCTTTATTTTCCATACATGAGCGGTAAAACATTTGACCCGTTCCAATTGCAGGCTGAGGCGGCCATAGCTATGTGCAAGGGTTTTTCTAAAAGCAAATAAACAAGCTCGAATTCCGGTTACTCGCAAAATTGACTTCATTATCGACGCCATTGCCAAAGGGATGTTCCACGAGAGCTTAGGGTCAGGACCCATTGATTTCCGTCTAATGGCACGATTCACGGTTTGAAAACGAGCGGTGAATATGTCTGATCTTTTCTGGTTGACGGACGCGCAGATGGCGCGTCTTGATCCCTTCTTTCCTGAGTCTCCCCAACTGAACTGGTCCACCGCTATTTTTAGGAAATGGAGGACCAAGAATGGCAAACAAGCGACCGAAGCCCGAAGAGATTGTCTCGAAGTTACGGCAGGTTGAGGTGCTGATGGGGCAAGGTATGCCCCGGCTCGACGCCATCAGACAGATCGGTGTTGTTGAACAGACCTATTACCGCTGGCGCAAGCAATACGGCGGAATGGGCGTAGATCAACTGAAAGAGCTGAAGCGGCTTCAGAAGGAAAATGTTCGACTGAGACGAGCTGTGTCAGACCTGACGCTCGATAAGTTGATCCTGACAGAGGCTGCAAAGGGAAACTTCTGAGCCCTGCTCGTCGCCGCGCCTGCATCGAGCATGTGCGCCGCCAGCTCAAAGTGTCTGAGCGCAGGGCGTGTCGCGTGTTGGGACAACATCGTTCCACACAGAGGCACATCCCGAGAGGCCGTGCCGACGAGGATCGGTTGGTTGCCGACACGATCGAACTGGCCAGGCAATATGGTCGATACGGCTACCGTCGGATCGCGGCCTTCCTCAGAGAGGCAGGTTGGTCGGTCAGCGATGGTCGTGTCGAACGGCTGTGGCGACGAGAGGGGCTGAAGGTTCCATCAAAACAACCGAAGAAGGGGAGGCTCTGGCTGAATGATGGATCATGCATCCGTCTGCGGCCAGAGTATCGAGACCATGTCTGGTCCTACGACTTCGTTCATTGCCGGACAGATGATGGCAAGGTATTCCGCACCTTGAACATTCTTGATGAGCACAGCCGAGAGTGTCTGGCGATCAAGGTTAAGCGCAAGCTGAACTCGACGGATGTGATCGATGCTCTAACCGACCTGTTCATACTGCGTGGCCCTCCCGCCTTCATACGTTCTGACAATGGTCCCGAGATTGTTGCACAAGCGGTTCGGGACTGGATCGCAGCCGTCGGCTCTCAAACAGCATACATCGAACCGGGAAGCCCACGGGAGAACGGATATTGTGAAAGCTTCAATGGCCGGTTGCGGGACGAACTGCTCAATGGAGAGATCTTCTATACTCTGCGTGAAGCCCAAATCCGGATCGAAGAATGGAGAAAACACTACAACACGAAACGACCACACAGTGCATTGGGCTACCGTCCACCAACGCCAGAAGCCATCACCCCGATGGAACTGAGGCCAATCATGCACTAACAATCAAATTGAACCAGTCAGATGAGGCTGCTCAATCGACCGTATTGTCGACGCCATTGCGGAGGGGATGTTTCACGAGAGTATGAAGGCGAAGATGGACAGCCTGGAAACGCGCAAAGCGGAGCTGGAGGCTGACTTGGCAAATGCGGATCAAGCGGCACCGGTGTTGCTTCACCCCAATCTCTCAGACGTGTACCGGAACAAGGTGGCCGACCTGACAGACGCCCTGAACGATCCGGCCACCAAAGCAGAAGCAACGACGATCATCCGCTCTCTGCTCGAGAGCATTCGTCTTGTGCCCAACGCTGATGGGAGTTTGGCCATTGAATTGATTGGAGAATTGGCGGGACTTCTCACGTTGGGAGTGTCCCGGAACGAACAA
>Ga0189275_100590_pt1 | contig 10590 bp, 12 predicted proteins | sample N19A6minimetaG_FD_130329 | JGI IMG/M metagenome (GOLD analysis project Ga0189275, IMG submission 130329) | Marine microbial communities from the Costa Rica Dome - N19 A6 mini metaG | ecosystem: Environmental > Aquatic > Marine > Oceanic > Photic zone | place: Costa Rica: the Eastern Pacific...
AACCCGCCCGAATAGCCATAGCGCTTCAACTCCGGCAGGGCCACGCGGCTCATGGTGGCGGCGGTGGCCAGCGAAGAGCCGCAGATCGCGCCGAACCCGGCACAGGCGCCCACCGCGGCCATCGCCACCCCGCCCCTGCGGTGCCCCAGCGCGCTTTCCGCCGCCTTGAACAGCGCCGCCGACATGCCCGAGAGCGTGGCGAACTGGCCCATCAGCAGGAACAGCGGAATGATCGACAGCGAATAGCTGGAAAAGGTCGTATAGGTCTCGCTCTTGAGCTTCGCCATGAACATGACGGTGCTGTCAGTCGCCAGCCACAGCCCGCCCAGCCCGCAGAGCAGCATCGCCAGCCCGATCGGCGCGCGCAGGAAGATCATCACCAGCAGGACCGGGAAGGACAGGTAGCCCAGTTCCAGAAGACTCAATGGATCGCTCCTTCGGAATGTGGCATGAAGGGCCGCCCGGTCGCCGCCATCGCCACCCGCCCGAAGGCGCAATAGGCCGCCACGACGGAGGCCACGACAGCGGCGGAAAAGGCGCCGGTATAGGCCCACCAGACCGGAAACTGCAGCAGAAAGGTGGTCTCGCCATTGCCGTACTTGCCCATGAGACCGGCAAACAACCGCACCGTGATCAGCCAGATCACCAGGGTCAGCACCACCTCCCAGAAGGCCATGATCCAGCGGTTGGCCTTGACCGGCAGGCCTTGGGTGAAGATGTCCACCGTGGCGTGGCCGCCATGCAACTGGCAGAACGGCAGGAAGGAAAAGATCGCAAAGGCGATCCCGGCTTCGACCAGTTCGAAATCGCCGGTGACCGGCCCGACGCCGGAGGCGATCAGCGCGTCACCCAACCCTTCGGGCAGCAACCCGGAATGGCCCAGCGTGTTCAGCCCGCGGCCCAGAACGCTGACGGTGGTCAGCACGACCAGCAGGCACAGCACCAGCCCGCCGATCAGCGCCGTCACACGCGCCAGACGGTCCACGAAAGTCATCATGTCGCTTTCTCCAGGAGTCAACGGCGACGAAGCGCCCCGGCGACCGCGCGCCGCCGGGGCCGCCGGTCCTACATCGAGGCTTCGTCGATCAGTTCGAGCGCGCGGGCGCGCAAGCCGCTGCCGTCGAGCCCCTTGTCATCCATTTCCTTGATCCAGGTGTCGACGGTGCCCTGCGCCGCGGTTTTCCATTCCTCGGTCTGCGCATCGGTCAGGGTGATCACGTTGTTGCCCATATCAAGCGCAAGCTCGCGCGACGGGCCGTCATCTTCCTGCATCTGCCGTCCGAACCAGGCCGAGGTCTCCAGCCCCGAGTTGTTGTCGATCACCGCCTTGAGGTCATCGGGCAGCGCCTCGTACTTCTCCTTGTTCATGCCGAAGATGAAGGCCGCGGTGTAAAGCGCCGTATCGCCACCAAATTCGGTATGGTTGGTCACCAGTTCCGGCACCTTGAGCGAGCCTGTCACCTCCCAGGGGATCACCGTCGCGTCGATCACGCCTTTCGACAGCGCCTCGGGCACCGCAGGCACCGGCATGCCGACCGGGGTGGCGCCCAGCGACGAGAACATCATGTTCGTGACCCGTGTCGGCGCGCGCAGCTTGACACCGTTGAGGTCCGACACGCTCTCGACCGGATCGCTGGAATGGATCAAGCCCGGGCCATGCACGTGCAGGGCGATGGGATGGAAATCCTTGAAATCGTCTTCCATCATCGTCTCTTCCGCCAGCTTCCAATAGGCGCGGCTGGTGGCTTCGGCATCGGGCATGGTGAAGGGCAGTTCGAACACCTCGGCGCGCGGGAACCGGCCCGGGGTATAGCCCGGCAGGGTCCAGACGATATCCGCCACGCCATCGACCATCTGGTCCATCAGCTCCGGCGGCGTGCCGCCCAGCGCCATGGCGTGAAACAGCTGGATCTCGATCCGGCCATCGCTTTCGGCTTCGACCTTTTCGGCCCAGGGGATCAGGATGTGCTGCGGCACGTTGGCCTGTTCCGGCAGGAAGGAATGCAGCCGCAGCGTCACCTCCTGCGCCGACGCCGCACCTGCCGCAAAGCCAAGGGTCAGCGCCGTGCTGCCCAGGAATGTCATCAGTTTCCGCTTGTCGATCATGTTGTCCTCCCATTGATCTTTTGTCTGCGGTTTGACCCGAAGCTATACGTCCGGGCCTTGGGACGCGGCAAATCGGAATCGCCGCATCCGAATTGATTTTTGCTATCCGCCCCGCGCGGACGTCACGGCAAGACGCGCTGTTAGCGCAAGCATTTCAAAGCTTGAGCACCAGAGCCGCGCCGCGACGCCATAATTTTTTAGCATAGAAAAGCACAACACGCGGCACTCCCTCCCTTGGAACCCACGTCTGATCTCCCGCGCGGCGATGCCGTTTTTTCGCACCGTCGCCCCGGAATATGGATATGGCACATAACTAAACCTGTCCATATCCAAAGTGACGAGGTCGCAGCCTAGCACATATCGCGCGACTTACGGCTTCGGGGTCAACACTCTTTTGCCGCGACCATCACGCGCGCGGCCCTGACCGCAGCAAGGGTCCAACGCGCCAGCGGCATCAGTCCTTCGGCCCAAGCGTCAGCGTCACCGGCGCAAGCCCGTCGATCCCCCCGGTCAGCACATCCCCCGGCCCCACCGCGCCGACCCCGGCGGGCGTACCGGTCAGGATCAGATCGCCGGGCCCGAGGTGATAGTACCGCGACAGATGCGCAATGATCCCGGCCACCCCGTGGATCATGTCCGACAAGAGTGCCTCCTGCCGTCGCGCGCCATTGACGTCGAGCCAGAGCCGCTGCGCCCCGATCTCGCCCACCTCGGTCGCGCGGGTCATCGGCGCCAGCACCGCCGCGCCCTCGAAGTCCTTGCCCAGCGACCAGGGTCGCCGTTTGCCCTTGGCCTCGGCCTGCAGATCCCGCCGCGTCATGTCGAGCGCGCAGCCATAAGCCAGGACCGCGTCCAGCGCCGTATCCGCATCGCCCCGGAACACCTCGGCCCCCATGGCGAAGGACAGTTCCATCTCGTGGTGCAGGTCCTCGGTGCCGGGGGGATAGGCCACCTCTGCCCCGCTCATCACCACCGAGGCCGGGGTCTTGGTGAAATAGAACGGCGCCTCGCGGTCGACCTCGTTGCCCATCTCGGCGGCATGTGCCGCATAATTGCGCCCGACGCAGAAAATCCGCCGTATCGGATAGGCGGCACCGGTTCCGGCAACCGGCACCGACACCACCGGCGCCGGTGGAAAGAGGTAGTCAGCCATGGCAATATCCCCCGAAAAGGCCTTCCCCGCTGGCGGGGTTTTGCACCACACTGCCAGCAGGCCCCATTGAATCCAACCGCCATTTCGGACATGAGAGGGTGATGACCAAGCTCCGCGCTCTTTCGATCCACTGGCTTACCGCGACCGGAGCGGTCTTTGCCATGCTGGCGTTGCTCGAGGCGGTGCAGACCGACTGGCCGATGATGTTTGTCTGGCTGGTGGTTGCCTTCGCGGTCGACGGGATCGACGGGCCACTGGCGCGCAAATACGACATCAAGGTCAACGCCCCGCGGTTCGACGGCGTGCTGCTCGACCTGATCATCGACTACCTCACCTATGTCTTCATTCCCGCCTTCGCGCTGTTCCAGTCCGGGTTGCTGCCCGGCTGGCCCGGCTGGCTCGCCATCATCGTCGTGACCTTCGCCAGCGCGCTCTATTTTGCCGATACGGGCATGAAGACCAAGGACAATTCCTTTGCCGGGTTCCCCGGCTGCTGGAACATGGTGGTGATCGTGATGTTCGCCATCGCCCCGCCGCCGCCTGTGATCCTGGGCATCGTGGTGGTCTTTGCCGTGGCCATGTTCCTGCCGCTGAAATTCATCCACCCCGTCCGCACGATGCGCTGGCGCACCCTGTCGCTGCCGATCGCGCTGGCCTGGACCTTCTTTGCCGGCTGGGCGGCCTGGGTGAATTTCCATCCCGAAAGCTGGGCCCACTGGGGGCTGGTCGTGACCTCGATCTACCTCACCGTGGTGGGCATCGTGCAGCAGATCCTCCCCGAACGGAGCACCTGAATCAAATGCGTCTGATCGCCCTCGTGGCGCTGGTGATGGTGGCCTTCGCCGCCAATTCCGTGCTCAACCGCCTTGCGCTCGAACCCGGCACCACCGGCCCGGCCAGTTTCGCGCTGATCCGCATCGCCTCGGGCGCGGCGCTTCTCGCTCTGCTGGTCACGTTGCAAGGCCAGGCCGCCGCCTTGAAGCCGCGCCTGTCGCTCCTGCCCGGGGTGCTGACGCTCACCCTCTACATCCTCGGCTTTTCCTTCGCCTATCAGAGCCTGCCTGCGGGCACCGGCGCGCTGATCCTCTTCGGCGGCGTGCAGATCACCATGTTCCTTGGCGCCATCGTGGCGCGCGAACCGCTGCCGCCGCTGCGCCTGATCGGCGCGGGCATCGCCTTTGCCGGGCTGGTCTGGCTGATGGCCCCCGGCGCCGAGCGCCCCGATCTGCTGGGCTGCGCATTGATGACCGCCGCCGCGCTGGGCTGGGGTCTCTTCTCGCTGCTCGGCCGCCGCGCCGGCGCACCGCTGCCGGTGATGAGCGCCAGCTTCCTGTGGTCGGTGCCGCTGGGCCTGCTGGCCTTCGCGATCTGGCCCGACGGCACCGACCCGCGCGGCGTCGGGCTGGCGGTGATCTCCGGCGCGGTGACCTCGGGCCTGGGCTACGCGCTGTGGTACGCCGCCTTGCCGCAGCTGCGCGCCGCCACCGCCGCCGTGGTGCAACTGACCGTGCCGATCCTCGCCATGGCCGGTGGCATGATCTTCCTCGCCGAGCCGCTGACCCTGCGCTTCACCCTGTCCGCGTTGCTGGTGCTGGGCGGCATCGCCGTGTCGCTGCGCGCAAAGTAAGCCCTTCCGCCCGGCGCCCGAGAGGCTTATCTCACCGCCCATGCGCATCCTTCTGACCCTCGCCCTCCTGCTCCTGCCCGCTCTTGCCCGGGCCGAATGCGTCATGCTGCTGCACGGGCTGGCGCGCAGCGACGTCAGCCTCGTGGCGATGGAACAGGTGCTCAAGGCCAATGGCTACGACACCGTCCTGCCCTCCTATCCCTCGACCGAGGCCCCGGTGGAAACCCTGGTCCGCGACACCCTGCCTGCCGCGTTCGCGGCCTGTGGACCGCAGACCACCCACGTCGTCACCCATTCCATGGGCGGCATCCTTCTGCGGGTCTGGCTGCGCGACAACGGCACGCCCGACAACCTGGGCCGCGTGGTCATGCTCGCCCCGCCCAACCACGGCAGCGAGCTGGTGGACGAGTTGGGCGGCCTCGACCTCTTCCAATGGATCAACGGCCCGGCGGGCATGCAGCTTGGCACAGACCCCGGGTCCCTGCCCCTGCAACTGCCCCCGATCGAGGCCGAACTGGGCGTGATCGCCGGAACGCGTTCGCTCAACCCGGTGTTCTCGGCGCTGATCGCCGGGCCGGACGACGGCAAGGTCTCGGTCGCCTCGACCAAGGTCGAGGGCATGGACTGGCACATCACCCTGCCGGTCACCCATACCTTCCTGATGAACAACCCGGTGGTCATCGCCCAGGTGCTGCTCTTCCTGCGCGAAGGCCGCTTCGACCCCGACATGGACCTCACCGACGTGCTGATCGGAGGCGGCGATGACAATTGAGCTGACCTTCACCGGCGCCACCTGGCTTTCGCCCGCAGGCCTCGACACCGCGCCCCTGTCGGTCGCGCAAGGCCGCATTTCGCAGGACACCAGCCGCCCCGTCGACCTCTCCGGCAAGCTGATCCTGCCCGGCATCGTCGACCTGCACGGCGACGGGTTCGAGCGTCACCTCGCCCCCCGGCGCGGCGCAATGACCGATCTGGCGCGCGGGCTGATCTCGGCCGAGGCGGAACTGGCCGCCAATGGCATCACCACCGCCGTCCTGGCGCAGTTCTATTCCTGGGAAGGCGGGCTGCGCGGCCCGGAATTCGCCGCCCGCATGCTGGCGTCGCTGGACACGGTCAAAGACACGCTCGACACCGACCTGCGCGTGCAACTGCGGCTCGAAACGCACATGATCGACGCCTACCCGGAGATCCTCGCACTGATCGACCGCCACGCCATTTCTTACGTGGCTTTCAACGACCACCTTCCGCACGATCACCTCGCGCGCGGAAAACGCCCGCCCCGGCTGACCGGCACCGCGCTGAAATCCGGCCGCAATCCGGAGAAACACCTGGCGCTGATGCAGGACTTGCACGACCGCCGCGCCGAGGTCCCTGCCGCGCTCGACGGCCTCTGCGCCGAGCTCTCCCGCCGCGGATTGCACATGGCCAGCCACGACGACGCCACGCCCGAGGACATCGCCGCCTGGACCGCCCGCGGCGTCGCAATCAGCGAATTTCCCGAAACGCTTGAGGCCGCCCGCGCCGCACAGGACGCCGGCATGGCCACCATCCTCGGCGCGCCCAACGTTGCCCGCGGCGCCAGCCACAAAGGCAAGGTCTCGGCCCGTGACGTCATCGCCAAAGGGCTCTGCACCGCGCTGGCCTCGGACTACCACTACCCCTCCCCGCGAAACGCGATCATGGACCTTGCAGACCTCGGCATGACAGACTTCGCCGCAGCCTGGGCCATGGTCTCGACCAACCCCGCAAAGGTCCTCGGCCTCACCGACCGCGGCACCCTCACCCCCGGCCAGCGCGCCGACCTGGTGATCCTGGATCAAGCGACCCGCCGCCTTGAGGCCACCCTCTCCGGCGGCACCTTCACCTATCTCACCGGCGATACCGCCCGCCGCCTGACGACCTGACTATCTTGCCGTGCATTGCTTCGGAGCCGCCCTTCGCCTGACACAGGCAGGACGGCGCGCGCAGGCCGGGGCAAGCGGAATCGCCGAGGGGATGGAGGCCGCCCGGAAATCGATCCAGTGGATCGACTTCAGGCCGACATGGTCGGAGACCCCGCTTGCGGGGATACGGCTATTCTGCTTGCCCCGGACGAACACGCTGTCATGACAGGGTCGGGCGATGGGCGGCTCGGCGAGCATTGCTTTGGTGAGCCCGGAGCCCACGACACTCCCCACTTAAAGCAACCTGAACCAATACTGGGTCGACCCGCCAAGCGCTCCCCTCCCCCGTGTTCGGGGGAGGGACAGGGAGGGGGCTGAGGCCTCCGGCGCGCCGCAGGCGCACGTTCGGATCACGTCTGGCGGATCACCCCTGCGATGCCCGGACCCGGTTCACATGCCCCATCTTCCGCCCCGGCTTGACCTCGGCCTTGCCGTAAAGATGCAGGCTGGCGCCGCCCTCGGCGGCAATCTCCGCCACCCGGTCCATGTCGTCGCCGATCAGGTTTTCCATCTCGACATCCACGTGCCGCCGGCCATCGCCCAGCGGCCAGCCCGCCACGGCGCGGATATGCTGTTCGAACTGGTCGATGGCACAGCCCATCTGGGTCCAGTGCCCGGAATTATGCACCCTTGGCGCAATCTCGTTGACCACGAGCCCCTGGGAGGTGACAAACAGTTCCACCCCCATCACGCCGACATAATCCAGCGCGTTGAGGATCTTGCCCGCCAAAAGCACCGCATCCGCCTGCATTCCCGGCCGCAACCGGGCCGGAACCACCGTGGTCCGCAGTATCCCGCCCTCGTGATGGTTCTCGCCCGGATCGAAACAGGCGACCTCGCCGGTCAGCCCGCGCGCCGCAATGACCGAAATCTCGTGGCTGAACTCGACAAACCCTTCCAGGATCGCCGGTGCCTCCGCCATGTCGTCCAGCGCCGCCCCGGCGTCCGCGGGCGCCATGATCCGTGCCTGCCCCTTGCCGTCATAGCCGAACCGCCGGGTCTTCAGGATCGCGGGCGCGCCGATCTCGGCCAGCGCCGCGTCAAGCGTGGCGCGGTCGCTCACATCGGCGTAAGGCGCTGTGGTCAGCCCCAGCCCGCGCAGGAAGTCCTTCTCCACCAGCCGGTCCTGGCTGACCCTGAGCGCCTCGCGCCCCGGGCGGATCGGGCGCAGCCGCTCCAGCAGGTCCAGCGCCTCGGTCGGAATGTTCTCGAATTCATAGGTGATGACATCAACGCTCTCGGCGAACGCGGTCAGCGCCTGCACGTCGTCATACCCGGCGGTCGTGACCCGCTCGGCCACCTGTCCCGCGGGCGGCATCGCGCCGGGCTCGAAGATATGGCAGCGAAAGCCCAACCGGCTCGCCGCGACCGAGAGCATGCGGCCCAGCTGACCGCCGCCCAGAATGCCGATCACGGCGCCGGGGTGCAGCATCTCACTCATCGACCGGCACCTCCGGGATCGACGCCGAGAGCGCCGCGCGCCAATCGTCCAGCCGGGCAGCAAGGCCCGCGTCCTGCAGGGCCAGAATGCCCGCCGCCATCAGCCCGGCGTTCTTGGCCCCGGCGGCGCCGATGGCCATGGTTGCCACCGGAAAGCCGCGCGGCATCTGCAGGATGGAATAAAGCGAATCGACCCCCGACAAGGCTTTGGTCTGGACCGGCACGCCGATCACCGGCACCCGGGTTTTCGAGGCCATCATCCCCGGCAGATGCGCGGCCCCGCCCGCGCCCGCGATGATCACCTGCAAGCCGCGGTCGACCGCCGTTTTGCCATAGTCCCAAAGCCGGTCCGGCGTGCGGTGGGCCGAGACGATGCGCGCTTCAAAGGCGACGCCCAACTCGTCCAGCACCTCCGCCGCTTCCTTCATGGTAGGCCAGTCGGACTGACTGCCCATGATGATGCCCACGACCGGTTTCGTCATGATGTCCCCCGCTTTTCGGAGCGGGCACTATAGCCAAGTCAAGGCCAAGGGCAATTGCAATGCTGCACGGTCATGCGGGAGTCTCGATCTGCCGGGGCCCTGGCCCCCATCATGATCAGGCCCAAGCCTCCCCCGCCCGCGGCCTTGCCGCCTCCGGCACAGGCGACGCCCACCGGATTGGCGTATCTTCAGGCGATGATATCCGGCAGCAAACGGTCTTCGATCATGGCGATCTTGTCTTTCAGCAGCAGTTTCTTCTTCTTCAACCGCTGGATGGTCAGCGCATCCGCCCGACCTTCGACCTGCAGTGCCGATATCGCCTCGTCCAGGTCGCGATGCTCGCGCTTGAAGACCTCAAGCTCCACCCGCAGAACATCGTCGGTTTTCATGGCGATCTCGTTCTGCAAGTTCATTGTCCAGGTCTCCAACTCGGGGCAGCGCTCAGGATAATGAGTCGCAAGGGCTTTGGCAAAGGTCTTGCACCGCTGCGGAGTCGATACCATATTCGTTACGATCCGGTTGCCGCACCTGGGGCCGGACAAGAGATGTCGCTTTATCGCAAGGACGTGTCATGACAAAACTGACCCTGGGCTCCTACCCCCACATGCTGGGGTTCGAGCAGCTGGAACGCCTTCTGGAACGCACGGCCAAGGCCGGAAACGAAGGCTATCCACCGTTCAACATCGAACAGACGTCGGACCATTCCTACCGCATCACCCTTGCCGTCGCCGGATTTGCCGAAGAGGACCTGGCAATCACCGTCGAGGACCGGCAACTGGTGATCCGCGGGCGTCAACGCGACGATGCCGCCGACCGGGTCTTCCTGCACCGCGGCATTGCCGCGCGCCAGTTCCAGCGCAGTTTCGTGCTGGCCGATGGCGTCGAGGTGGGCGAAGCGGCAATGGAAAACGGGCTGTTGCACGTGGACCTCACGCTGCAGCGGCCGGAAACGGTGGTCCAGACCATCAACATCAGGAAAGGGGCAAGGTCATGAACGCTCAATTCGATTTCGGCAGATCCGTGCCGCGCAACATCGTCTACGTCAAGCCGGTGGCCGTGGCCGATCTGCCCGAGAACATCCGCGATCAGGCGCAGGGCGCCGAGACGCTCTATTCCGTTCACCGCGAGAACGGCGAACAACTGGCGCTGGTGGCAGATCGCAAGCTGGCCTATGCGCTGGCCCGCCAGCACGACATGGCGCCGGTCGCCGTCCACTGAACGGGCTTGCGTGGGCAGGCCAGAGCGGCTCTGGCCCATAGCAGGACACATGAAAAAAGGCCGCGGTCAACTCCGCGGCCTTCGTGCATTCGATCCTCGGGCCTTGCGGGTCCCCTCGCGAAGACGGCCCGCAAGGGCCCGGATGAGCGGCTTACTGCGCGCCGATCAACCCCATGCTTTCCAGCTTCAGCAGAACCTGGTGGGCACAGTTGTCGACATCGACATTCTCGGTCTCGACGCTCAGTTCCGGGTTGGCAGGCACGTCATAAGGGTCGGAAATCCCGGTGAATTCCTTGATCTTGCCTTCCCGCGCCAGCTTGTAGAGCCCCTTGCGGTCACGCCGTTCGCATTCCTCGATGCTCGTCGCCACGTGAATTTCGCAGAACGCCCCGTATTGCTCGACCATCTCGCGCACCGACCGCCGGGTCGCGGCATAAGGCGCAATCGGCGCACAGATGGCGATGCCGCCGTTCTTGGTGATCTCCGACGCGACGAAACCGATCCGCTGGATGTTCAGGTCGCGGTGCTCTTTCGAAAAGCCCAGTTCAGACGACAGGTTCTTCCGCACCACGTCGCCGTCCAGCAACGTCACCGGACGCCCGCCCATTTCCATCAGCTTGA
>Ga0189275_100591_pt1 | contig 10572 bp, 12 predicted proteins | sample N19A6minimetaG_FD_130329 | JGI IMG/M metagenome (GOLD analysis project Ga0189275, IMG submission 130329) | Marine microbial communities from the Costa Rica Dome - N19 A6 mini metaG | ecosystem: Environmental > Aquatic > Marine > Oceanic > Photic zone | place: Costa Rica: the Eastern Pacific...
CGGATCGTCGTCGAAGCTTGTACGTTCCTTCAACAACTGCCCGCCCGCGAGCCTCTTGATATCGTTCAGGAGCACCTCGGCCGTAGAGTTCAACGCCACTCCAAAATCGGATGCCGTCTCGCCGGTCAGCGTGAAATAACGTGGCGCGGCTGTCTCCGAAGCTTGCGTGGTTTCGCGGTAATAGGCCTGGGCCATGCGATGATCGCTTTTTCCCTTGTCGGTTAGCATATGCATGATCATCAATGATGCGTTGCGTCGTTCGGCCATGCGACCGACAGACCTGGGTCCGAGACTCTGATCGCGTGCAAGCCCGTCGCCGATGACACGTGGCCCTGCGTCGGAGACCAAGACAACGAAGCGAGCGTCATAGGGGGCCCAATTTGTGACCTCCAGCGCATCCTGCAAACCCGCAAAGGCATCCTCGCGCCAGTCTTTCGTCGAAACGCTTGAAGGCCGAAGCGCGGCAACGGCATCCGAAAATGCCCCAGGGGCGGTTATTCCCAAGGGCATGAACTCCGAAGTGACATAGCCGATGCGTTCGTCTGCCAGGGTGTTGTCACGATACCCGAACAGACCGAAATCCACGACGCCTGGCGCGATAGCATTGGCCTTCTGCCGCATCAACCGCAGGAAGCTTTGCACCTCCTGGATATAGGGACCCATCGACAGCGTGGCGTCGACCACGAAGACGACGCCCACACGAAGCTTTTTGATTTCTTCCGACTCGTCGATGCCGGATTTGGGCTCGCCGACCATGTCCTGTTCAAACCGGGTCCGGCTTTGTAGGTTTGCGGCACCCAACTCCAGCAAAAACACCGGCGTTTCATTCACATCGTCGAAGAAGGCCCGTTGATGGTTGAGGATCGGCATGAGATAGGGCCGGTCCTCCGACGCGACGACCTTCTCCGGCTCGATCGCCACGATCTTGCCGCTGTCGAATTCCCCAACGGAGATGCTGCGATAAAGTGCCTGAGCCTCCTGCGGCCCATAGAAGTGGGTGCGCAGAATGTCGCGGATGTCATCTGCGCTGTTAAAGAAGACCACGCGGTCGCGTCCGGCACGGGGCGCGTATTGCATCACCAGCATTGACCGCCAATCCTCGGTCTGGGTTTTCATCATCCATCCGTCCACGGTATCGCGGCTTTCCCCGACGGCGATGTACTCGTTTGTGCCATCGGTTTCGGTGCCGTAATTGTAGAGGATGGAAAAGGCGGCCTTCTCGTAATCGCCGGTCGTCGTAATCACCCTGCCGCCGGGAAGGGTAAGTACGCGACGAGGCTCTTCAGAAGGGCGTGGCAGCGCGATGTCACGGATATTTCTGGGAATGATCGGTGACCCCGTCTCGACAACGTTCTCCTTGCCCTTTTCAGGGTCGATCGAAACCGGGGCAGGGCTTTGCGTGGCAGGCACAAGCTCGGTCGGTTTAGAGTTCGACACGGGGGGCAGCTGGATCGGATCGGCGTCCGTGCGTGACCAGTTTGCGGCAGCTGCGCGGACCGCCTCTTCGATGGCAGTCTTGGCCGCTGAGCCGCCGTTGCCCTGCATAGCCGCAATCGCCTGCTCGATCGCTCGGCGCGATCCTTCCGGCGCGGGCCGCTGCTCCAGATCTTGAACATGCTGCTCCCAGGCTTTCAATTCGGCCTCTATGTGTGCGGCCAGCGATGCATCGCCGGTTGTCGTGGCTTGCTGCGCCGTGGTGGCCAAGGGTCTGATCCATAGCGCGCCCACCAGAATTGCTGAGCACAACAGCGCGGAACGCGCCGGCTTGGTAAATGTGGTCTTCATTGCGCGGAACCTCCAATAGCGAGAGGCGTTTCCTCGACGAGCCGGTCGATGTGGGGTTTGACGTATTCGGTGGGTATCGCGATGTAGCCCAGTTTCGGCACCCACAGGATCGAGTGTACGGGGCTGCCTGCGCGGGCGACCTGCAGCACGGTTTCATCCTTGCCCAAGGTGATGACCACCTGCCCTTCCCTCCGGTTGATCGGGACATCCAACTGCATCCGCATCAGCGCTACCGCAAGCCGCGCGTCGCGCCCCGGCAATTCAAGCCCGAGTTGCGGGTCTGCCTGCGCGATCTCGCCGCTGAGGTAGGTGAACCAGTCCTGCTCCCACTTCAGCATTGCCGGATCAAGCCCGGTGGCCCGGGCGGCTTCCAGTTCGGCCAGCAACTCGGCATCGGCAGGCCCCAGGATGGCCAGCGCCGCCGCCTCTCGGGTACGCAACTCGGCCATGCGGGCCTCATAGCCTGCAAGTGCGTCGGAGCTCACGTTTGGGGCCGCGACAAAGGCCGCAGGCGCGCCCGCACCCTCGTCGGTGCTCTCATCTCTGCTTGCGATTGGGGGCGACATCGGAGGTGGTCCAGACTGGGCCAGCGATACCCCCGGCAGGTTGAGTGCGGCGAAAAAGCAGACGGCGACCGGAACAAGGACTGATTTCGTCATGAGGTCACTCCAAGTAGTTCCTTTGAAGGGGCGAAGCGTGCCAGGTGGCCAGAGCCACAGCGAATCCGGCAAGACCCAGGGAATAGGCAGGCTGGGCGCCGACAACCGTTAGCCCGGCCAATGCAAGGCTGGCGGCGGCGATCAAAGCGTACCCTTGGCAGAAAGCCAGGGCCAGCACTCCGCCCGTTCCCAGAGCAGCGAGATAGCCGGCTTCGACGGGCCAACCGAATTGTGCCGCAGACGCGAGCAAAACCGTCCCGCCTGTCGCGCTGCCCATGAGGGCGCAAAGCAGACACGTCACGCGGTCGGGCGCGGGCCGGATGATGAGCAGAACGACCGTCCCGACCAAGCCGCCGATGACCATGCCGATACCCGGACCAGCCAACAAGACCGCGAAAAACGCGGCGAGGCACAAGGCGGGGCGAAAAGTCCGGCTCCACAAGGCGGCAACCAGCGCCAGGCAACAGGCTGCGAGCGCCGGTCCGGCCCAGGCTGTACCCGCCACGGAAATCAGGCTCCAAGCGGCCATCAGAACAACGGCTCCTCGCAAAGCGAGGTCAGGTTGCTCACCTGCTGCTCCAACCGGTGACCACGCATCTGAGCCGATTTCGCCAACACGAAGACATTTGTGTACTTCCGATCGAGGGCGGCGAGCGTATTGGCAATCTCATTGTAGCGGAGCAGCTTTAGGGACTCGCTGTCATTGACTGCCTGCTTGCGCGCGGCATCCACGCGGCGCGTGATATCGGTGATGCAGGCAAAGGCGCCGTCCCTTTCGAAATCCAGCCCGCCTGCCCTCGGCGTTTCGCCGGTTCCGCGCTGCACGGATTGCACCTGTTGCAGCATCTCCCCGAGTGCAGTGACAGTGGCGGCCGGACAAGCGTCACCGCGGGTGACAAGGTCCAAAACCTTTTCGGATTTCAAGTGCAAGGTCTGGTCGATCTCTTCGAGCTGTTTTTCCCACAGCACGGTGTCGGCCTCGCGCTTCTGCTTCATGGTTTGAAGATCCGCAATCTTTAGATTGCAGTCGGCGACGGCGGATGAGGCCGCAAGGATCGCCAGTGCCAGGATTATTGCGGTGATCGCACGGTTATTCACGGCATCAGTCTCCCTCGGTTCCCTTCTCGCCATCCTCGGCCCGTGACACGCGCTCCAGGCTCAGTCGCAGGGCGGCGGCCAAGGCGGCATTGCACTCGCCCGCCGAGGCATCGACGCGCGCAAGCGCTGCCACATAAGTCGCTGCGGCCCGTCGCGGTGCCCCGCTGCGTTCCTCGACAAATCCGAACAGAAAAGCCTTGGTGTCGGGCGGTACATCCAATTGCGCCACCTGTTCCCTGAGCCGCCAGAGTTGCGACGAGGTTTCGATCAACCGCTGTAGGTAAACCGCCGAGGTCACCATTTCCGGGATCGCCGTCACGCAGGACCGGCCGCCCTCGGCAACCCGCCGGACGGCGAGCACTGCGCGCTCGAAATGGGCGTTGAAATGGCCCGGGTCTGCTTCGGTGGCGCGCACTAAAGCTGCGCTGGCGCCGGTGATGTCGCCGGAGGCGGTGGCCAGTCGCGCGCTCAGCAGATGGATATCCGATGCGCAGGTCAGCGGCACATCGGGTACCGTTAACGCCTGGGCCAGCGACTGACGGGCTTGCTCGGTATCGCCGCCCCGGAAGGCGACGTCAGCGCGTTGCATGTGAAGACGCCACAGCGTCAGCCCCGTGAGCCGGTCTTGCAGCGGGGTCTGGATGTCCGGCCCGACACTTGCCTCGGCGATCCGGGCCGCGGCGAACCGCTGGCGCACGTCGCGCGGCACGCTCGCCAAGACGCGGCGATGACGCATCATGCAGGTGTCTCCCACTGCGCTGAGCCCGTAGAGCCCGGCAGCCTCCTCGGCCTCCTGATCGACCTTGCCCTCGTCCAGGTTTGTCATGATCTCGGTGATTTCGATCGGGTCCACTACCGGATCGTCCCCCTCGTCTGGCACAAGTCGAAGCGCCAGGACCAGAAGGCCAAGGCAGACCATGCTGGCCGTGCTGCGCAGGATCACCGCCATGTCGCCAACCCGCTTTCAAACTGGCTCGGCTTGCGGAGGAAGACGGCTCTCTGCCCCGGCTCGATCGGCCGCCAGCGCAAGGCAATCCCCTCGGAGCGTATCGCCTGGAAGAACAGGCCGAAGGTCTGGAATGCCTCGGGATCCACGAAGAACGTAGGCACAGTGTTCGTCGCATCGAAAGACCCCGAGAATTTCCGGAGCCAGTCTGCTTGCGCATCGGGGTCGAATGACTCGGCCAAGGCCGCGATGCCGGGCGGGGAGGGCAGGAAATCGAGCCGATATTCGTCGAGATCACGATAGCTCGACCGGTCGTTCTGGAAATAGAAGGCGCCGACCTCGGTCTCAACCTTGCGCTGGCCGTCCGCGATGCCGGTCGCGGCTTCGGCCAATTCGATCCTGGTCAGGCCAGCGCCGCTCACATACCAGTAGCTGTTAAGCGGCGGCACCGTCGGGTCGAGCGCAACCGGGAAGGGCAAGGGCGGCGGTTCGTTCCGGGCTTCCTCGCCGCGCTCAAGCGGAATCGAGGCGATCAGCAGGGCGATCATCGTCATCAAAATCACGATTGCAAGCGCATTGGCCGCGACATCGACAAATCCTGAATCCATGTCGAACTCCGATTGCATCACGGCTCTACTCCAATGCCATTCCCGCCCGCCACCGCGCCCGAAGCTCCTCGACGGAGCTTGCGCCCGCTGATTCTGCGCTGACCGGAAAGATGTCGGCAAGGTAATTTGCGCCAGCCTGAGTGACCCGCCGAATGGCGGTTTCGAGTTCCCAGAGTTCGCCTGCAGAAGGGGAGTAGGCACAGGATTGGGTCATCCCAATGATCAGCCGAGCGCCGGAGGGCCAGAGCGTCTCGATACTCGAACGCAGGTCGGCCAGAGTCACCGTCGTGATCACTTCTTGTCCGGATTGCCAGCGATGCAGAGTGATGTCGTTTTCCGCCTGACAGATCGCCAACCCATCCACCCGCGCAGGAACGAGCCTCGGTGCATCGTCCAGCTGCAATTGGGTGAACACCACGATGAAGATGCCCATGGTGGCGATGAGGATATCCACCAGCGCGGCATAACCCGCAGCAGGCAGCCCTGGCCGTGGCACCCGCGCCATCATGGCGTCACCGCCATCTTTGCTCCGACGGTTGCGTTGACGTTGCGAATGACCAACAGCAATAGGGCGACCGGCAACACGCCCGCGAGCCCCGCGAAGGTCGTGTCAAAAGCAAAGCGCAGCTCACCCAGGACCCGCGCCAGGGCTTCGCTTCGATCCGCGGCCTCGAACATCGTGCCGAGATCGCCGATCGCGCCGGAGATACCGATGACCGTGCCAATGAAGCCGAGCAGGGGCAGCGCGAAGATAGCATAGGTCAAGGGCGAAAGCCTTTGCTCCTGGCGGGCTATCCAGTGATCTGCGGCAAGCGCCTCCTCGGTCCGGCCGCAAGCCCAGGCCAGTGCCCCGCGCCGCCCACGTGCATCCATCAAGGCTCCACGCAACTCGAGCAGCGCGAAAAGACATGCCGCGATGGCGACCCCGAGGATCAGGCGGCACATCGGATTGACGATCAAGCGCTCCACCAGCGTGGCCTCGCCGTCACCCGAGGAGATCACCGTCGTGCCCATCCAGCCCAGGATCACCGCGGACACCAGGCAGGCCAGCGTCATCGGCACCACGGGTAAGCCGTCATGTCCTTTCACGCTCACGGCCGCTCTCCGCATTCTGTCGCACTTGCCTCTCGCAGTTGCCGGCTGGTGTCGAGGAGATCGCCCAGCAACCCGCGTTGGTCTTCAAGTGCGTCGAGCACACCGGTCCAGCGAAACACGATATCCTCGAGCCGAAGCCGTTCGAGCCGGTCATCCGTTTCAGATATGAGGTCGTTTAGGCGGTTGATCTCGGCATCATGCTTGGCGATCAGCTGGTCGACCTGCGTCAGCATGACCTCGAGCTCTGCAAACGGTGGAACCGACAGCTGGGCAAAGCTGCTATCCTCGGCCTGCGTCTCCTGCGCCAAACCCGGACCGGCGGCTGCGGTCAGGGCAGCCGCCGTCAGGAGTACGGTCAGTCGCCCCGGGCTCGTTGTCACTGGCTCACCCGCGCGGCGTCGGGCACCTCGACCCCGGCCTGGTCCAACATGGACCGCATGTTGTCATTCATCTGGCCGAGCTGATCGGAGACCTTGCGCATCCCGGCCAGCACTTGGTCGGTCGCGCCGACATCGTAATAGGCCAGGATGACCTCACGCTGCGCCTCGATGTCCTCGACGAGCAGCTTGCTGGCTGTCGCCTGGTCGAGGATCTGTGTCCTTAGGGCAAGGCCCTCCGTCACCCGGTCAGACCAGAGATCGGCCACATCTTGCAGAGCCGGGTTGTCGATCGCCTTCTTCGACATCTCGTCACGCTTTCCGGACCAAGTCTCCAGCAGCGTGTTCAACTCGACCCAAACATCGCTGTCATTGCTCAGGCTGTCGTTGACGCTTGTTGCCGCCGCGAGCATTTCGTCCAGAATCCGGGCGCCCTCTTGCGACGAAGCGGCGCTTGACTGGATGTCTGCGGCCAGTTGGTCGACCGTGCTTTGCAGGTCGAGCGCTACTTCGGTCACGCCTTTCATTGCCTGCGCCATCGGGCTGTCCGGTGCGGTCTCCGCTGTGCCGCCGCCCAGCAGATTGCTTGCCGCATCAGCCACGCTGTCTATCACCGAGCCGACAGCGGATTGATCCCCTGCGTCAGTTGCATCCTGCGCCAGCGCCCCTGTTGCCACGAATGCCGCGGCGAGGGCTGTCATCACGTGTGGTTTAGCCATCAATCTCTCCAAATATCATGAGCTTAGTGTTGTCTAGGCACCTACTGGGCTACCTGCGGGTCTTGTACGACCGCGGTCGCCACCGCATCGATCTCGGATTCGAGGCGCTCGAGGTTGGCAACCAGTTTTTCAAGCGAATCGACCACCTTCTGCACCGCGTCGACCTGGGCATCGAGCAGGACGGCACGCTTTTCTGTGTTCAGGTCGGCCAACCGGCGGATCAACCTCTGCTCAAGCTCCCCGACGCTGTCGTATTGGCCTTGGTAGACGGTCTTCATGTCTTGCAGTTGGGCGAGCCGCTCGTCCCTGCGCGCGCTTTCAGGTTCACGCACATTGCGCGCGATCAAGGTGTCGATCTCGGCCCGCATGTCATCCAGCGCGTCCCGCAAGTCGGACCCGAGGCCAATTGACGTCAGGACTGCCCGCGTATCGGATTCGATGCCCGAAAAAAGCGCCTCGATGGCAGCGGCGTCGTCCGATACTCGGCCGGCCTGGTAATCGGTGATAAAGCTCTTGGTATCGCCCACGTTAGCGGCAATTTCCGAACGCAGGCCAGCAACGACGCTCTGCTGAGTCTCGATCCGCGCCACATTCACGCTTTCCGCAATTGCGGACGTGGCGAGAATAAGCGATAGACCGAGACCGGCCAGGTAGGTCGAGCGCCGCGCGAGTTGCTGGTTCATGTCTCGATGGTCCTTTGATCTAATTTAGGTTGCTGCTCAGGCCGCCAGAGGTGCGAAGCGAGGTTTTGGCATTGCCACTTGTGGTCAAAAATCAATAGGATCGCACAGCTCTGCTGCGTTTCGGTGCCCGGCCTGAAAACGGCCATGTTCCTTGTGAAGCTCTCCTGCCATAGTGTCCAAGGTGCCGGCACTGAGGTCTACGGCCACCAAACGGTTTTCCGCAACACCCAGTTTTTGCAGCGAGTTGTTGTCACCTTTGTCAGCCGCGCGTTTCTTCAATGCCTGCAATTCCGGGTTCTTGTCGATTGCGCAATTCAAAAGCTTTTCTGCGCGTTCTTTCAGCACCGCTGTTGGCAAATCGTCGATCTCTTTCTTGAAGTCATCGATCTGGCGGAGCCATTGCGCGTTGCAATATTCATCAGACGCCGGTGCCTGGAGCATCGCGAGTATGGACCGGAATTTGGGGCGAAGCGGCGCGAAATTCTTCTCCAATTTCACCAACTCGTCCGCAATGGCCTGTGCCTCGGCCTCGATCTCTTCCAACTTCATGGCGCAGCCATTGAACACCGAAACCGGCGGCGCGTCCGGAGGCGAATTGGACACTGGCGCCTCTACCGCAGCGGACGTTGGCGGAATTGCAGTCGGCAGTGCGGGCTCAGACAACTTGGCCGCAGACGCATTTGCGGCGCGGATCAACTCTTCCAGCCGCGAGGCATCGAAAGGTGCCGGTACGTCCTGAGCCTTTGCAGATGTCACTGGTCCGAAGCAGAGTAGGGCCGCACATGCCCCCAGTGCTGCAATCGCAATGCGTCCATTATTCAACAAACTCCCCCCCGGGTGAAAGAATTCAAGCGGTCTGCGTCCGAGACTACGTCCAAGATTTCAATACTGTCAAAGAAAAATATTCGCCGAATGGAAATCGAAAAAGTTAGTTCGGTTGTGTTAGTTCAGCTAGGAATTCTGCGGTCCGGCCACTAGAAAAGCATTAGGAGGCATCGCGACGCTTTGGCCCACAAGATAGTTGAAATCGCGTGTTTCGATATGATTGTCGGTGTCAATTTACCCCGTGGAAAAGCTCGGTCAGGCCACCACGGTTCCATCCGGCGCGGCCGAATTTCGGTGCCGTTGGGAAATATGCCTGGATGCCGCCTCCCGGCCGCCCGAAGGCTGGCGCTGTTCGCGAGATACGCACTGGCTCGCCACCCGGCGATACATAGCGCGACAGGTAGCGCGCATTGTTTCCTCGCGGCAGCGCCCAGTTCCGGCGCGCATGTTTGGCGGTATTGGGACGGATCAGCGAGGCATACCTACCGCTGCGCCCGCTGGAGCCACCGTAGGACCGCCAGAAGACTTCGCCCTCGCGGGTCAGCCGATTTCTAATGCGGCCAGCCGCCCCGGGATAACGCGCGCTTTTGCGAAAGGCCTGCGTCGCGCGCCCGCGTTGAACCGCTCGCTTGAACGTGGGCCGCAGCGGCGGACGCAGAGCCGCCTGCTTCGCGACGGCAGATCGGCGCGCGGCTGTCGCGCCACTCGCCCGGTTGAAGATCGGGGTCAGACCGCCTTTGCCAGGAGGCGGTGCCGCCCCGGCCGCGGTGCGAAGTCTGAAGCCTTTTCCGCCGCGACTACCGTTTCTGCCTAGTGCCGGGTTCGCCTTCGGGCGTGCCCTCGAGTAGAATTTCGGGCGAAGGCTGCCACGGCCGGCAGCGGGGTTGAAGGCCCGTTGCGACAACCGACCGCGGGTGCCGTTGCGCATGCCGTTTCTCAAGTTACCCAACTGTTGCCGCCGCGATGTGCCCGCGCGCGCGATCTTGCGGCCGCCTGGCGACATGAGGGTGGAAAAGCCCTTGGGCGCGGGCGCTGGTCGTGCGGTGGACTTGCGCGCCACGGGCCGAGCCCGGACAAGCTTCCTTCTTGCCACCGGCGGTTTGGGCGCAGCGGCCTTTTTGAAACTTTTCGACAAGCCCTTTGCCAGATGCAAGGTCTCGGCCACCCGGTCGCCGCTCGTGACAGTCCGTATATCTGCAGGGTCTGAGAACAAAAGGGCGAGCGGCAACGCCATGAGAAAAAGGAGATTGGTCATTCGACAGTCCCCGGTACGCGCTTGGCATAAGCGATGGCCTGTCCCCAAAAAAGCTTGAACTTCGGATCGCCACACATGCCGCGCGAGGCGACGCTGGTCGCGTCCAACCGTCCTTCCCGCTTCCAAACGTTCAATTCCATCAATAGGAACGGCGCCTTGCGCCAGTCATTTAGGAAAGGCTCCAGCATCCTATCGAACTTGGCATGATCGTCGACTTTGTCGCCCCGTCCCAGTACGAAATCGATGGCCTGGTAGATCAGGTTGAGCGACTGCCGTGGCTCCACTGCGCGTGAGCATGCGCCTGTCGGGTCCATGAAGGCGCCACGCTCTTCGAGGAACTCGTTGAAGCCGCTGACATAGTAGAGAATGAAGAGCCATTCTTCGTCCAATTCCGCAAAGCGTCCGGCGCAAAGCGACACTGCCAGATCGGGCTTTCGAAGTTCTGCACGTGCGAGAGACGTCGATGGCCCGCAATCACCCACGGCTTTACGCGTGTCACCGCTACCGTTCGCAGCGCCGCCG
>Ga0189275_100592_pt1 | contig 10487 bp, 9 predicted proteins | sample N19A6minimetaG_FD_130329 | JGI IMG/M metagenome (GOLD analysis project Ga0189275, IMG submission 130329) | Marine microbial communities from the Costa Rica Dome - N19 A6 mini metaG | ecosystem: Environmental > Aquatic > Marine > Oceanic > Photic zone | place: Costa Rica: the Eastern Pacific...
AGCCATGCCCGAGGTGATCACTTCCATCAGCCACAGGCCCATCGGCTCTACCTGAACCCAAAGGAACCAGATCAGGAACCCGCCCAGCACAGCGCCAAGGTTGTTTCCAGAGCCACCAACAATCACCATCACCCAGATCAGGAAGGTATAGCGCAGCGGGTTATAGGTGCCCGGCGTCAGCTGCCCGTCCAGCGTGGTCATCATCGCACCGGCAATGCCACACACCGCGGAGCCAATCACAAAGATCTGCAAGTGACGGTTGGTCACGTCTTTTCCCATGGCCTCAGCCGCCACTTCATTGTCGCGGATCGCACGCATCATCCGGCCCCAGGGGCTCTTCAACGCAAGCTGTGCCATCACAAAGATGATCGCCAGAACCACCGCAAACAGGATCGAGTAGTTGAGCTTCACAAAAAGCGACGAGGCTGTCGCCACATCCATGCCAAGTCCTTCGGCCCGGTTGATGAACGTAGACGAGTTCTGCAGGTCGATCTCATACGGCACTGGACGGTCCAGACCCACAACGTTTTTCACGCCGCGCGCCAGCCAGTCTTCGTTTTTCATCACCGCAATGATGATCTCGGCAATACCCAGGGTCGCAATCGCCAGATAATCCGAGCGCAGACCCAGCGCTGTCTTACCAATCAACCAGGCCACGCCAGCGGCCAACAGGCCCCCCATAGGCCAGGCCAGAAGCACCGGCAGGTTCAGGCCACCCAGGTTACCTTGCAGCGCCGGATTGATGGCTTCGACAGCGGCCACACCGGGATCAAAGATACCGCGATACAGGAAGAAGCCCACAACCAGAATGGCTATTGTGGCAATGTTACGCGCGCGGCCTGCGGCCATGCGCTGTCGCACCATCACCGTGGCGACAATCGTGCCCGCTCCGGCCAGCAGTGCAATCACAATGCGCCAACCACCCGCGCTCCACGCGCCTTCAACCGGTGCGGCGGAGGTCAGCACTACGGCCAGACCACCCAGAGCAACAAAGCCCATGACACCCACGTTAAACAGCCCGGCAAAGCCCCACTGCAGGTTCACGCCCAAAGCCATAATGGCAGAGATCAAACCCATGTTGAGAATGAGCACAGCCACGTTCCAGCTTTGCATAAATCCTGTCAGAACGATCAGGCCAAAGACCAGACCAAACAGAGCGGTGTTTTTAACTGTCTCGCTCATACCGATTTCCCCTTGAACAGGCCGGTCGGCTTAAACAGCAGGACCACAATCAGGATCACGAAGCTGACGGCAAATTTGTAGTCTGTGCTCAAAAGCTGCACGAGGCTGGACGGTTCCAGGCTCTCCGGCAGCATGTATTTCAGCACTTTTTTCCAGGCGTAAGTGATGGTGACTTCAGAGAAGGCGATCACAAAACCACCAGCAATGGCGCCCAGCGGGCTACCAAGTCCGCCAACAATGGCCGACGCAAAAATCGGCAACAGCAGCTGGAAGTAGACAAAGGGTTTGAAGGATTTGTCGAGGCCGTAGAGCACACCGGCGGTGGTCGCGAGCGCGGCCACGATCAGCCACGTATACATCACCACGCGCTCTGGGTTGATGCCCGAGAGCAGCGCCAGATCTTCGTTGTCGGAATAGGCACGCATCGACTTACCGGTGCGGGTGCGGTTCAGGAACCAGAACAACAGCGCCACAGCGATGATCGCCACCACAACGGTGATGCCCTGCGTGGTCTTGATCGCCAGACCTTCTTTTAGGCCGGTCAGGGCTTTGAATTCCCGCACCGAAATGATGAAGCGTTCGCCGTCGGCAAATTTCTGGTCGTTTGGACCAATGATAAAGCGCACCAGACCGTTCATGATGAACATCACACCCATCGACACGATCACGAGGATCACAGGCTTGGCCTTTTGTTCGCGATAGAAGCGATAGACCACGCGGTCGGTGATCAACACCAGCGCCATAGTTCCCAGAATCGCAAAGGGCAGGGCCAGCAGAGCCGTTGGCAGCGGGCCAAAACTCACGCCCATGGATTGCAGGAACCAGGTGACCAGCACGCCAATCATGGCACCAAAGGCCATGGTGTCGCCATGGGCAAAGTTGGAGAACCGCAAAATGCCGTAGATCAGCGTAACCCCCAGCGCGCCAAGCGCCAGCTGGCTGCCATAGGCAATCGCGGGGATGATGACAAAGTTAGAAAGCGCCACAAAGGCGTTGAGAAAGTCCATTAGTTTAAGACCTCGCAGTGTCCGGAGAGTGTCCAGATGTGCCGGTTAACAGAGCCAGCCGCCATCTCGCGCAGGACAAAGGTTGGCTTGTTGGCCTCATTGTCGAATGAAAAGTTCAGAAGGCCACGCTCGCCAGTAGAGCCGGATTGATACCAATTGACGTCGCTGAAGAAAGGACGTGCTTCTTTCAGCGTAACGCGCAAAATATCTCCTTTTAGCGAGACTGTTCGCCGTTTTGCTTCCAAAGCAAAGGATTTGCTAGAAGTGCGGCAGGTGTCATTGATTTGGTCGGTCAACACACCGTCAACGACGTGACAGCCATCGGTTCCGTTTGCGCACTGGCAAAACTTCTCTGCCGAGCAAAGGTAATCAGTCTGAGCACTTAGAGCTGACGTTGGTAATAGAGCCGCCGCCAGAAGCGCTTGCGCTGGTTTTCTGGTTGTTATTTGAAGCATAACGATCAGCCCCCCAAGAACGACTTGCGGACTTCTTCATCCGCGAGCAGGTCTTTGCCGGTGCCGGTGTAGGCATTGCGGCCTTGCACGAGCACATAGCCTTTGTCGGCAATCTCCAGCGCCTGACGTGCGTTTTGCTCGACCATCAAGATTGGAATGCCAGTGCGGCTGACTTCGATGATCCGGTCAAACAGCTCGTCCATCACGATGGGCGACACGCCTGCGGTTGGCTCATCCAGCATCAGCACCTTGGGCTGGGTCATCAGCGCGCGGCCCACGGCCACCTGTTGACGCTGACCACCAGACAGCTCGCCAGCGGGCTGGTTGCGCTTCTCTTTCAGGATCGGGAAGAGGCCATAGACCTGTTCCATCGTGTCTGAGAAATCATCGGTGCGGATGAACGCCCCCATTTCGAGGTTCTCTTCCACAGTCATCGAGGTGAAGATATTGTTCACCTGCGGTACAAACCCCATGCCTTTGGCGACGCGGGCCTGTGGTGTCAGGCTGGTGATGTCTTCGCCATCCAGCCGCACCGAGCCTTGGCGCAGGTTCAACATGCCAAAGACCGCCTTCATGCCGGTGGATTTACCAGCACCGTTTGGCCCGACAATCACGGCAATCTCGCCCGGATTCACAGCGATTGTGCAGTCGTGCAAAATGTCCGGCCCATCTTTGCCGTAGCCGCCGGTCATGCTGTCGCCGACCAGAAAGGCGTCTGTTGTGTTCATTTCTTTGCCGGTCCCCACGGCAGGCGTCATTTCGCCGCCACCTTTGGGGTTGGCTATCGTGGCGTCTTTATTGCCGCGATCGTCTTGATACGGGTTTCCCGTCATCACTCACTCCCCGCTGAAATCGCATTTTGTCGATTTTTTGCACCTCCGCGATACAGACGCGATACCGACGTGCCTTTTGGCCCTTATGCGTTCAGCTGTTCCTTGTTTTTGAGCCCGGTGCCGAGGTAGGCCTCGATCACTTGTTCGTTGGCTTTGATCTCATCCAAAGTGCCTTCTGCGAGCACTTTGCCTTCGGCCATACAAATCACTGGGTCACACAAACGCCCAATGAAATCCATGTCATGCTCAATCACCACAAATGTGTAGCCGCGCTCTTTGTTAAGCCGTTGAATCGCATCACCAATGGTGTTCAGCAGGGTGCGGTTCACCCCGGCGCCAACCTCGTCCAGAAAGACGATTTTGGCATCCACCATCATGGTGCGTCCCAGCTCGAGAAGTTTCTTTTGACCACCGGAAATCTGACCGGCTTTGTGGTCTGCCAGATGCTCAACCGTAAGGAATTCAAGCACTTCGTCGGCTTTCGCCCGCAATGCGCGTTCCTCATCCGCAATCCGCTTGCGTCCAAACCAGGTGTTCCAAAGAGTCTCACCCGATTGTGCACCAGGAACCATCATCAGGTTCTCGCGACAGCTCATCGAGCTGAACTCATGCGCGATCTGGAACGTCCGCAGCAGCCCTTTGTGGAAGAGCTCATGCGGCGGCAGGCCGGTGATGTCTTCACCGTCCATCGTCACCCGCCCGGATGTTGGTTGCAGAACTCCAGCGATCACATTGAAAAGAGTGGTTTTTCCGGCGCCGTTTGGCCCGATGAGGCCTGTGATAGATCCCGGTTCGATCTTCAGGTTCGCTCCGTCAACAGCGCGAAACCCCCCAAAATGTTTGTGAACGTCTTCAACGACGATCATAGCACTTCCCCCATGCGCAGTTCGTGCCGCGCCTTATATATTGAAAAACAGCCCGGACAAGCCGGGCTGTTTTGGATCTCAAATCATCAAATTATTAGCGGTACTTGGCAGTGGCAATCTCGCCACCTTCAATCACGATCTGACGGTAGTTGCCGGCCGACTCACCTGCGCCGATGAGCTCAACCGCGGTTGCACCAACGTAGTCCACGTCGCCGCCGCCCGCGATGATTTCCAGCGCTTTGGCCAGTTCACCTGGGAAGATCTGCTCGCCCGGAGCGTTTGCCACATCCATGACTTTGTCTTTGTAAGCCGCTGGATCGGAAGAGCCTGCCGCCTGCATCGCCAGCAGGATCAGCGCTGCCGCGTCATAAGATTCTGGGGTGAACGGGGAAGTCGCGTCGAATGCATCGCCAACGATCTCACCAAACTTCGCCGCACCTGGGCTGTCGGTGCCAGGGTGCTGGCCAGTGGAACCTTCGATTTCGTCACCAAAGTTTTCCTGCAGCTTGTCGGAGATCATGCCATCAGGGAAGTGGAAGGTGTCAAACGCGCCAGAGTCGATGGCCGCGCGCACGATGCCCGAGCCGCCCTGGTCCACGTAGCCAGCCACAACTAGGCGATCGCCGCCTGCGGCTGCCAGAGCGCCAACTTCTGCGGAATAGTCGGCTTTGCCGTCTTCGTGTGCGGCGTTGATGGTTACAGAGCCACCAGCCGCTTCAAACGCCGCCTGGAAGCTGTCTGCCAGACCTTTTCCGTAGTCGTTGTTGGTGTAGGTCACCGCAACTTCTTTGATGCCTTCTTCCATCAACACTTCGGTCATCACAACACCCTGACGGGCATCAGATGGCGCGGTGCGGAAGAACAGGCCATTGTCTTCATTGTTTGCGTGGCTCAGACCCGGGGAGGTTGCGGATGGGGACACCATCACAACGCCGTTGGCGACGGCCACGTTGTTCAGGATCGCGCCGGTCACACCGGAGCAGTCCGCGCCCATGATGCCTTTTACGCCTTCCGCTGTGATCAGGCGCTCTGCTGCGGCGGAGGCCGCCGCTGCATCGATACAGGTGGAGTCAGCGCGCACTGAGGTCACGGTTGCACCGCCGAGCAGCTTGCCGCTGTCAGAGACTTCTTTCATGGCCAGCTCAGCGCCGTCCGCCATGGAAGGGGTCAGCGATTCAATTGGGCCGGTGAAGCCGAGGATCACACCCAGCTTGATTTCTTCTGCGGATGCCGCGCCAGCCAGCAGTGCGCCAGCGGCGGATGCCAAAAGCAGCTTTTTCATTTGGAAACTCCCTATTGGTTTTTTTCTTTTTCCGAACGTGAGCCTATGCGGGGTGATTTCAAAAGAAAAGAGGTCGATGACTGATTTTTGAACATCAATTCATAACGGGATGTGTGAAGGTAAGTTATCATCCCTGTCCGCAATTGGAGGTCCAATAATGAGCAGCAGAATTCGACTTATTGTCTTGTCTATATTGGCATTTTTGCCCGCTTCGTTTGCGAGCGCAGATATCTCAACGTCGCAAGGGGTGGCGTCAATTACACCGGTTGTCGAGCGGCTGAATGGTCCGTGGGCATTTGCGTTTCTACCCAATGGAGAGCTGCTGATCACGGAAAAGCGCGGGAAAATCTTACATGTTACCGCTAGCGGTAAGCGCAGTACGGTAAAAGGTCTCCCGGCGATTCACGTGCAAGGGCAAGGCGGCTTACTTGACGTAATTGTTGCCCGGGACTTTGCTCAATCCCGCGCTATTTTTTTGACTTATGTAACAAAACAAAAGGGCGGGTCTGGTACGGCAGTTTTGCGCGCGCGGTTGTCTGAAGACGGCAAGAAACTCACGGATCAAAGGCAAATCTTTGAAATGGCTTCGGGAAGCTCTGGTGGACGGCACTTTGGTAGCCGAATTGTGCAGGACGACGACGGGACACTTTATGTGTCCATTGGGGAGCGAGGGGATCGGCCATCCGCCCAAAACTTGGCGCGACACGAAGGATCTATCGTACGGATAACGGAAAATGGCGAAGTGCTGTCAGGAAATCCGTTTGTGACAACTTCTGGCGCTCAAGGAGAAATTTGGAGTTACGGGCATCGAAATCCACAAGGCTTGGCAATTGACCTGTCTGGGCGCCTCTGGGCCGTAGAGCATGGAGCGAAGGGAGGAGATGAACTGAATCTCATCGTAAAGGGCGCAAATTATGGTTGGCCGGTGATTTCTTACGGTACGCACTACTCGGGTCTCAAAATAGGCGAAGGCACTGCGAAGGCGGGAATGAAACAACCAAAATTCTATTGGGATCCTTCGATCGCGCCCTCGGGCTTGATGATCTACTCTGGCAAGCTATGGCCGCAATGGAAAGGAGATTTCTTTGTCGGTAGCCTGAAATTTGATTACATCAGCCGTCTGTCCGGCGGGACGCCCAAAGAAGCTGAGCAGATCAGGGGAGATAGCACAAGACGCGTTCGCGATGTGCGTGAGGGCCCCAATGGAGGTATTTGGTTTTTGTCAGAGGACAAAGGGATACTTTACCGAATGACGCCTGGTGGATAGGTTGAAAGAAACGCCTTTGTTTCAATCTCCTGTGGATACATGATGATCAAAAATTACCTTCTTTCTGCTGCGCTTGTGCTTTCGACTGCCTCCATGGCGACAGCGCAAACAAATTTGCGGACCCAGTTTAATCAGGCGTTGGCTTTGTTCAATGAGATGGTCATGAACAAGGAAATCGGCGAAGCGATCGATATGATTCAGCCTGATGTGGCTCTGAGTGATGCCGAGAAGTCTGAGTATAACGCTGCTTTGGCCGAAGCCTTTCCTGATCCGTTTGTAGGTTCAAGTACAGTTCAGTCAGCAACGCTCAAAAGCGGTTTTCGACAGGAAATGCTGGCTTATTGGACTGAGAATGGAGACTATCTTTATCTTTACCTCGTGATGCACACGCAAGGCGCGCAGCAACAGGTAATTCACGTAGACTACAGCACCACATTCTCTAAACTTATCTCGCGGTTTTGACCTAGATCGACAGACGCGAGCTCTGACTGCCACGCTCTCGATAGGGCGTGGTTTCATAGTGCGCGCGGTAGCATTTTGAAAAATGACTTGGGGATGCAAATCCGCAAGCTAGCGCTACATTGATGACGCTCATATCGGTTTGCATCAGGAGGTTGCGCGCCTTTTGAAGGCGCAGCTCCATGTAGTACCTTTTAGGGGAACGGTTCAGATAACGGCGAAACAATCGCTCCAATTGGCGAGTCGACATACCCACTTCTTTGGCGAGCAAGGATGGGCTGATAGGCTCTTCGATATTGGCTTCCATCATTTGGATAACCATAGACAATTTTGGATGACGTACGCCAATTCGAGTGGGCACGGAGAGGCGCTGTGTGTCCTGATCGGTGCGGATCGAACTGTAGATTTGTTGGTCGGCAACCCAGTTGGAGACATCTTCGCCTAAATCTTTAGCGATTAGCTTCAAAAACAAATCAATAGAAGAAGTCCCACCTGCGGTCGTCATGCGGTTTGTGTCGATGGTGAATACGGATTTTGAAAGCTCTACCTCGTCAAATTCTTCGGCGAAGCTGTCCTGGTTCTCCCAGTGAATCGTTGCGCGTTTACCATCCAGCAGCCCGGCTTTGGCCATGCAGAAAGATGCAGTGCACAGCCCGATCACGGGTGGGCCCTTGCGGGCCTCTCTGCGCAACCAGTTTAGCAGTTTTTTGGTGGTGGCTTGCTGTATCTCCGTGCCGCCACATAACACAATTGTGTCATCCCGGCGCAATTCGGCAAGGTCATCATCCAACTTGAAAGTTGTGTTTGTTGAACAGCTTACGGTGTCGCCGCCTTCGCCGACCAATATCCAAGAATAGTGATCACGCCCCATGTGACGATTAGCCAGTCGTAAGCAGTCAATCGCTGACGCGAACGAAAGTAGCGTGAACTTATCCAAAAGCACAAAAACAAAGCGCCGCGTTTTTGCGTCGTTTTGATCAGAAGCGAGTGCCGAAGTCATTGACATCGTTTCCTTTTCTAAGAGGGGGGTGCATCTTGTGACGCAGCGAGTTGACCGATTAAACGAAACATTCACCAAACGCGTCAAGGCCGGATATTTCATCTATGGCGCCGGGACAAGAGCTTTTGTATAAGGCCTCATTAACCTGTCTAATTGGAGTAAAGACAATGGCTGACTGGCAAAAATCTGACTGGCGCGCAAAGCCCCGGATTCAGATGCCTGAGTATACGGATGACGCAGAGCTGAAGGCTGTAGAAACCAAGCTTGCCAGCTATCCGCCATTGGTCTTTGCCGGCGAAGCGCGTCGCCTGAAAGCTCAGCTTGGTGCCGCTTCTCGCGGCGAGGCCTTTTTGTTGCAGGGCGGTGACTGTGCGGAGAGCTTTGAACAGTTCAGCGCAGACGGCATTCGCGATACATTCAAAGTGATGTTGCAAATGGCGATGGTGCTGACCTATGGCGCCAAGGTACCGGTGGTGAAAGTCGGTCGCATGGCCGGCCAATTTGCCAAGCCGCGTTCTGCGCCAACGGAAACTTTGGATGGCGTGGAGCTGCCTAGTTACCGCGGCGATATCATCAACGAGTTGGACTTCACGCCTGAATCGCGAATTCCCAATCCAAACAAGATGTTGCAGGCCTATACACAAGCGGCCGCAACGCTGAACCTGCTGCGCGCGTTCTCGACTGGTGGTTACGCGGATGTGCATCAGGTGCATTCCTGGACACTTGGGTTCACCGAGGGTGAGAAGGCCACCAAATACCGCGATATGGCCAACCGGATCAGCGATACGTTGGACTTCATGAAAGCGGCGGGCGTGACCTCTGATCGTTTGCACTCGTTGCAGACTGTGGACTTCTACACCAGCCATGAATCCCTGCTGCTGGAGTATGAAGAGGCTCTAACGCGTTTGGATTCGACCTCGGGTAAATGGCTCGCCGGGTCTGGCCACATGATCTGGATCGGCGACCGTACTCGCCAGCCAGATGGGGCGCATGTTGAATTTGCGCGTGGCGTTCAAAACCCGATTGGTTTGAAATGTGGTCCAACCACAACCGCAGATGACCTCAAAGTGTTGATGGAAAAGCTTAATCCGGAAAACGAAGCAGGTCGTCTGACATTGATTGCCCGCTTTGGCGCAGGCAGCGTTGGGGATCACCTGCCGCGCCTTGTCAAAGCGGTTCAGGAAGAGGGCGCCAATGTGCTTTGGACTTGTGATCCAATGCACGGCAACACCATCAAATCGGCAACCGGCTACAAAACCCGTCCGTTTGACAGTGTTCTACGCGAAGTGCGTGAGTTCTTCGGAGTTCACAAAGCTGAGGGCACCATTCCGGGCGGCGTGCATTTCGAGATGACCGGTCAGGATGTGACAGAGTGCACTGGCGGTGTACGAGCCGTAACCGAGGAAGATCTATCCGCACGCTATCACACAGCCTGTGACCCTCGTCTGAATGCGAGCCAATCGCTCGAGCTGGCGTTCCTCGTGGCAGAAGAGCTGTCTTACCGCGATCAAGCCAAAGCGGCCGCAGCGATCTAAACCGCTTCAACCGCAAGCAATTAAGGGCCGCGCGAATGCGTGGCCCTTTTTTGTTGGGAAAAGCAAAAATAACCGCAATTTGCCTCTTGCATCCCCCCAACAGTTGAAGCTAAACACCGCTCCACAGAGAGGCGGTCAATTGACCAACGCTCTGATGCGGAGAGGTGGCCGAGTGGTCGAAGGCGCACGCCTGGAAAGTGTGTAGGCGGGAAACCGTCTCCAGGGTTCGAATCCCTGTCTCTCCGCCATTAACTAATTGCGAACCCGAGACGAGGCCCCCGCGTGGGCCTTTTTTCTTTTTGGTTCAAAGGAGTTTAGTTGATTCATCCGACTTTCTGAGACTAACGATTTGACCGAAATCGGTCTCCGAACGCCCCGCGTCTCTTTCCACCCGCCCTTCACCCAAGTCGAGACGGATTTGAAACTGGTCGTCTTTTCAGACGCTTGGCGAGAATGATCCTTCCGCACTGAAGTGGTCCGCCGCTATGTTTAGAAAACGGAGGTTTCACGGTGGGAAATAAGCGATACAAGCCCGAGGAAATTGTCACGAAGTTACGGCAGGTTGAGGTGCTTGTCGGGCAAGGAATGGCGCGGGTTGATG
>Ga0189275_100593_pt1 | contig 10469 bp, 7 predicted proteins | sample N19A6minimetaG_FD_130329 | JGI IMG/M metagenome (GOLD analysis project Ga0189275, IMG submission 130329) | Marine microbial communities from the Costa Rica Dome - N19 A6 mini metaG | ecosystem: Environmental > Aquatic > Marine > Oceanic > Photic zone | place: Costa Rica: the Eastern Pacific...
CACGGAAATCGTTGGTCAAATTTGTTCCCCAGCCAAAGGACACCCGCACCCGGCCCGAAAACTCGGCGTGCAGCGCGGCGATGTTTTCCACGTCCAGTCCGTCTGAAAAGATCACCAGCTTCTCGCGGGGATTCTCGCCGCGTGAGGTCCACCAGTCGATGGCCACCTCCGCCCCCTTGGCCGGATCGCCCGAGTCGATGCGGATGCCGGTCCAGCCCGCCAGCCAGTCGGGCGCGTGGCGCAGGAAGCCTTCGGTGCCGAAGGTGTCGGGCAGGATGATCCGCAGATTGCCGGAGTGCTCCTCCTGCCAATCCGCCAGCACGTCGTATGGCGCCTGTGCCAGAGCCGCATCATCTTCGGCCAGCGCGGCATAGACCATGGGCAGCTCATGGGCGTTGGTGCCGATCGCCTCAAGATCGCGGTTCTTGGCGATCAGGCAGTTCGACGTGCCGATGAAATGCGGCCCCAGTCCCTCGGTCATTGCTTGAACGCACCAGTCCTGCCAGAGGAAGGAATGCCGCCGCCGGGTGCCGAAATCGGCGATGCGCAGAGCGTCGACAGAGCGAAGGCGGTCGACCTTTTCCCAGAGCTTCGTCATGGCGCGGGCATAAAGTACCTGCAACTCGAACCGGCCCATGTCGTTGAGCACCGCCCGACTGCGCAACTCCATGAGCACGGCAAGCGCCGGGATTTCCCAAAGCATGACCTCGGGCCAAGCGCCTTCGAACGTCAGCTCATACTGGCCGTCACGCTTTTCAAGGTGATAGGGTGGCAGTTGCAGCGCCTCGAACCACTCCATGAAATCGGAGCGAAACATCGAGCGCTTGCCATAGAACATGTTACCGCGCAGCCATGTGCTTTCGCCCCGCGACAGCGACAGCGAGCGGATGTGATCGAGCTGTTCACGCAATTCGCCTTCGTCGATCAGATCGGCCAGCCGGATATGTTTCGAGCGGTTGATCAGCGAAAAACTCACCTGGGTGTCGCGCTTGTTGCGGAACACCGACTGGCACATCAGGAGCTTGTAGAAATCGGTGTCGATGAGCGAGCGAACGATCGGGTCGATCTTCCACTTGTGGTTCCAGACGCGGGTGGCGATATCGACCATTCAGACGGCACCTTTCCTGACAATCGTCCCTTGATAGGCCATGGGTCAGGTCGGATCAAAGAGATTTCCCGCCGGCCGCACGCCGCCGGGCGGGCGCGTCGTCCGCATCGGTGGTGCCGGCAAGCGCGGCCAGAAGATCGGCCTTGCGCACCGGTTTGCTGAGGAAGGCATCCATGCCGGCATCGAGGCAATCTTTCCGGTCGGAGGCAAAGGCATTGGCCGTCAGCGCGACGATCCGCGGACGGTGACCACCGAAGGCGCGGATCTCACGCGTGGCGCCCAGACCGTCAAGCTCGGGCATCGACAGGTCCATCAAGATCACGTCGAACACCTGTGCCGTGGCCATGTCGACCGCGATGCGTCCGTTCACCGCCATCTCAAGCACGATGCCGGTTCCCTTCAGGAAGGTCCGCACCAGCAGCCGGTTGGTGCCGTTATCCTCGGCCAGAAGCACCCGCAAACCGCTCAGGGCGGATTGATCGACGTCGGCAAGAGGCTCGGCCTCCCGCACGCCGCAGGCGGAAACGAGCTTCAGGTCGACGCGGAAACAGGACCCCTCACCAGGGCGCGAGTCGACGGTGATGTCGCCGCCCATCTGCCGGGCCAGCAGGCGCGAGATCGCAAGCCCCAGGCCCGTCCCGCCGAAACGCCGGGTGGTGGCGGCATCGGCCTGGGCGAAAGGGTCGAAAATCCGGGTGCGTTTTTCCGACGGGATGCCGATCCCCGTGTCCCTGACCTCGATCCGCAACATGACCTCTGCGCCCTGATCCCGGTGCGAGACGATGACCGAGACGCGGCCATGATCGCTGAACTTGATGGCGTTGCCGGTCAGGTTGACAAGGATTTGGCGCAATCGCCCGTCATCGCCGTGCAGCATCGCCGGCAATTGAGTGCGAAACTCCACCGCAAGCTCCAGACCCTTGGCCTCGGCCCGGGGGCGCAACAGGTCGACGGCATCCAGAACGCAGGGCCCGGGCGGGAAATCCACCGGATCGATGGACAGCCGCCCGGCCTCAAGCTTGGACAGGTCGAGGATGTCATTGATGATCTTCAAGAGCGCATCGGCTGAATTGCGGATGGTGTCGGCGAAGAGCCGTTGGTTGTCGTCCAGTTTCGTCTCGCACAGCAGGTCCGCCATGCCGATCACCGCGTTCATCGGCGTGCGGATCTCATGGCTCATGGTGGCGAGAAAGGCGGATTTCGCCCGCTCGCTGCTTTCCGCGGCGATCCGTGCGTCGGTCATTTCCGCCTCGTGATGCTTGGCCTCGGTGACATCACGCTCAATGGCGACCACACGCTCCAATTCGCCGCTCTCCGACACCACCGGCGCCAGCGTCGTGTCGATCCAGATCTCGGCGCCATCCTTGCGCCGGTTGAGGATTTCGGCGCGATACGGCTGACCCTGCAACAAGGCGGCCTCAAGCTCACGCACAGTCTGTTGATCGGTGCCGGGACAATTGAGCAATTCGCCGGGGGTCCGCCCCACGGCCTCGTCCCGCGTGTACCCGGTGATCCGGGTAAAGGCATCGTTGACCCATTCGATCCGCCGATCCCGCCCGGAAATCAGCACTGAATCCGCCGCATGCCGCGCGACCAACGACAAATACCGCAGCGTCGCCTGTTGATCGCGCAATTCGTCGTTCGCGGATTCGATCTGGCGCTGGCGCTGCATCATGATGCGCGAATTCTTCAGGTGCCGCCGCATACCGGACGAGACATAATTGGTCAGGAGCCAGACCATGTAGACCAGGATGCAGATTGCCAGAAGATCGTAGCCAAGCCGCTGCGTCACGCCGTTCACCACGAGGCTTTCGATCGCCAGAATGCCCATGAGCGCAAACGCATAGACCCCAAGCCGGACCTTGGTGGCCAGGGGGTGGTAATGCAGCACCAGCCCGGCATTCAGCGACGCCCCGGCGAGATAGGCGAAACTGAAGAAATTGGCGTCCCCCGGCGCCGCGGTGAACGCGGCCAGCGCGATGCAGGCCGCGATGGTCAGGGCCTGGAACCCCGCCGACACCGCGGTAAGCCGGTAGTATCGGCCAAAGGAGCCGCCCGACGCCAGACCCGCCTGTGACAGGCGCAGCGCCAGAAGATCCACCGCCTCACCTAAAAGTGCGATGCAGGCGGCGGCCAGCCCGATGCGCGGCGCAACTAACAGGTACAGCGCAAGCGAGCCGCTCAACGTCAGCATCTGCCGGTGCCAGAAATGCCCGATCCGCCCGCGCGCATAGCGCAGAAACAGGCCTTTCGCGCTGTGGCTGTGTTCGAATTCGGCCAGTTGGCGATCCGAGTCCTGCGAGTCCGACATTATCCCGACCGGTTGGTGCAATCCGGTTCGTGATTACGTCAGAGGAGTTAATAAACCCGCAATCGCAGTTACTTCAGCGCGACACCGGCGTCCCGCATCCGGTCATTTGCCGCCGCCAGAGAGCCATCCAGATCGATGGCGCGGCAATACTCGGTCAGCACCGTGACCTGAAAGCCCAGCCGGGCTGCATCTTCGGCGGAATAACCAACGCAGAAATCGGTGGCGAGCCCCACCAGATGCAGGTCGGAGATGCCCCGGGTCCGCAGATATCCCTCAAGCCCGGTCGGGGTTTCATGGTCGTTCTCGAAAAACGCCGAATAGCTGTCGATCCCGGGCCGGAACCCCTTGCGGATGATCAGGTCGGCGCGGGTGGTGTTGAGCCAACCGTGGAACTTGGCACCCTCGGAGCCTTGAATGCAGTGATCGGGCCAGAGAACCTGCGGTCCATAGGGCATCTCGGTCATGTCGAAAGGCGCCTTGCCCGGATGCTCGCTGGCGAAAGAGGAATGGCCCTCGGGGTGCCAGTCCTGGGTCAGGATCACCGCGTCGTAGTCTGCCATCAGCCCATTGATCGGATCGACGACCTCGTCGCCGCCTGCGACCGCCAATGCGCCGCCGGGGCAGAAATCGTTCTGGACGTCGATTACGATCAGCGCTGTCATGTCGGTCTCCGTGGCTCTGTCCCGACATGGGTACGCCGCGCCGCCGTGCGGGGTCAACCTTGCGCGCCTTTCCTGTTGCCCGGCGCAGAACCGGTTGTCGCAGCCCGCCCTGATTGCGCCTCGCGATCTTGTCAGCCCCGGTGCCAGAGCGTATTTCGCAGCCATGCTGACTGTTGCCGCGCTCTATCACTTCACCCGGTTCGACGACCCCGAGGCCTTGCAGGCCCCGCTCAGAGATCTGTGCCTGGCCCAAGACGTCACCGGTACGCTGCTTTTGGCCCGCGAAGGCATCAATGGCACGATTGCCGGCCCGCGCGCCGGGATCGACGCGGTGCTCGCCCATATCCGCGCCCTGCCCGGCTGTGCCGATCTCGAGCACAAGGAAAGCACAGCCAGTAATCAGCCCTTTGCCCGAATGAAAGTCCGCCTGAAACGCGAGATCGTGACCATGGGCCAGCCTGACGTCGACCCGCGCGCCCGCGTCGGCCATTATGTCGAGCCCCGCGACTGGAACGATCTGATCCGGGCCGAGGACGTGGCGGTGATCGACACCCGCAATGATTACGAGGTCGCCATCGGCACCTTTGAAGGCGCAGTCGACCCCGAAACCGCCAGTTTCCGCGACTTTCCCGCATGGTGGGAGGCCAACAAGGCCCGCTTCCACAACAAGAAGATCGCGATGTTCTGTACCGGCGGCATTCGTTGCGAGAAGTCGACCAATTACCTGCTGGGACAGGGGGTGGAGGAGGTCTATCACCTCAAGGGTGGCATCCTGAAATACCTCGAAGAGGTCCCGGCAGAGAACAGCACATGGCAGGGTGAATGCTTTGTCTTCGACGGCCGGGTTTCGGTGGGTCACGGGCTGAGCGAGGGCCCGCATCAACTGTGCCATGCCTGCCGCCGCCCGATCCTGCCGGACGACCGCGCCCGGCCGGAATACGAGCACGGCGTGTCCTGCCATCTCTGCATCAACGAGACCTCGGAGGCCGACAAGGCCCGCTTCCGCGAACGCCAGAAACAGATCGACCTTGCGCGGGCGCGCGGCGAGAAACACCTGGGCGGCGAACACGGCGTCTAATATTTTATTCTGCCCGGCAAACTCCGGGGGTATCGCCTTTGGCGCCGGGGACAACGCCCCAAAATTCTTGCCTTTGGAGCAACGCTCAATCATATTCGAATAATACATTTCGTTTGGGAGGGCGATGCGATGACATTCACGCGCAGGGGGCTTCTGGCCGGTATGGGCGCTGCTGCCGGGCTGGCGGCGACGCCGGGCTGGGCCAGCACCATGATGGGAAAGACCCGGATCGACATCCTGAGTGATGGCCATTTGATGCTGCCCGGCGACTTCATTTTCGGCCCGATGCCCAAGGCCGAACTGGCACCGATCATCGACAGATATGGTCTCACGGCAGATACGCTCACCCCGGAATGCAATCTCACGCTGGTGCGCGATGGCGAACGGGTGATCCTCTTTGACGTGGGCTCAGGCCCGGATTTCCAGCCCAGTGCAGGCACCTTGATGGCAGCGTTTGAGGCGCTTGATCTGGCCCCCGGGGAGGTGACGGACGTGGTGATGACCCACGGACACCCCGATCACATCTGGGGTCTGCTCGATGATTTTGACGACCCTATGTTTCCCGGGGCCAGCTACCACATCGGGAGCCGGGAGTTGGACTACTGGCTCGATGACACCACCGTCGACACAATCGGAACCGCGCGCCAGGCCTTTGCGGTGGGCGCCAAACGGCGGCTTGAGGTGATTGCCGATCAGGTCACTCCCTTCGCGGAGGGTGAGGAGGTCCTGCCGGGGATCATGGCCCATGCCAGCTTTGGGCATACGCCGGGGCATATGGCGTTCGAGATCCGCGACGGCTCGGAGTCGGTGATGGTTGTTGGTGATGCCATCGGCAATCATCACGTGGCGTTTGAGCGTCCGGGCTGGCACTCGGGGTCCGATCAGGATGCGGAGATGGCCGCCGCAACCCGGTTGCGGCTGCTGGACCAGATCACCACGGACCAGATGCGGCTGATCGGCTTCCACCTTCCCGGAGGGCTGGGCCGGGCGGAGCGGCAGGGCGATGGGTATGTCTTCCGCCCCGAGGACGGCTGAGGCGGCGGCTCTTCCGTCCCTTGCGGGCCCTCATCGCGAAGAATGCCCGCAAGGGCTTGATGAGCGGCCACCCCGCGCGACGGCCGACACACGGCATCGCAAGGCCCCCCGCCCCTCACCGGGGCGGAAGGCCAGATCGGCATCAGCCGAACATGTCGGCGGTGATACCGTCGTACCAGCCGAGGCTTTCGCGGTAGGTTGCCGCCCGCGTCGCGGCGTCTTCGTCGTTCTGGCTGATGAAACTGTCGACCGAAGCGATCTTTTCCTCGGTCGGCTCATAGGCGGCACCCACCTTGACCCCATCCTCCGCGGCAATCAGGGACCAGCAGGTATTGGCATATTTCGCCGGGAACACCCGCGCATCCGTCAACGCGCCGCGGACCGCATTGGCACAGACCTTGGCCTGGGAATTGGCGGAAAAGCCCGATTTCGGCATGTCGCCCTGCGCCGCCGCATCGCCCAGCACATAGATGTCCGGGTCCGCCTTCGACGACATGTCCGTCGGGTTGACCGGCGCCCAGTTGCCCTCGGTCACACCGGCCAGTTCGGCAATCCGCCCTGCCTTTTGCGCCGGGATGACGTTGCAAGCCGCGGCCTTGATGACCTCGCCATCGATATCCACCGTCATTTCGTCAGGGTTCACGGTGACGTTCTCACCGCCGAAATCCGGGCCGATGCGGGTGATCATGCCGGGGTAATGCTGCTCCCAGCCTTCTTCGAACAGGCCCTGCTTGGAGAAGTTCTCCTTGGGATCGGCAATGATGATCTTGGCCGTCGGGTTGCCCTGTTTCAGCGCGTGGGCCACCATAGACACCCGCTCGTAAGGCCCCGGCGGGCAGCGGAAGGGGTTGGGCGGGGCCACCATGACAAAGGTGCCACCCTCGGGCATGGCCATGACCTGCGCTTTCAGCAGCTCGGTCTGCGATCCGGCCTTGTAGGCATGCGGCATCACGTTCTGCGCTGTCACGTCCCACCCGGGCACAGAGCCGTCGATGAAATCAATCCCCGGACCGAGGATCAGCTTGTCATAGGCAACGGACCCGCCGCCGGCCAGCGCCACCGACTTGGCGTCGCGATCCACGCCGACGGCCCAGTCATGCACGACATTGACGCCGTATTCTCGGGCCAGCGTGCCATAGCTGTGCGCGATCGACTCGATGTCGCGGAACCCGCCGATGACGAGGTTCGAGAAGAAACAGGTGTAATAGGTCTTGGTCGGCTCGATCAGGATGACGTCGATCTCGCCGTCGCTGTCCTTGGCAATGTAGCGCGCCGCCGTGGCGCCACCCGCGCCGCCGCCCACGACGACAACCCGCGGCTTGCCGTGGCTCGCCGCCTGGACCATCGGCGCCGTCAATGTGGCCGCCGCTGTGGCACTGCCGATAAAGACCCGTCTGTTCAATGTCATGTCGCGTTTCCTCCCTTGGTGAAGGGCCGCATTATTGGTCAAGCGACCCGAAATAAGCGGCCAATGCCGCGATCTCCTCGTCGGACAGGCGCCCGGCGATCATCTGCATGACCGGGTGTGTCCGATACGCGTTCTTGTAGGCATGCATCGCGATCACGAAATCCTCCTCCGGCCAGAGCGTGATCGAGGGAATGCCGCTGTCGCCGCCATCCGCCCGGTGGCAGGTGGTGCATTCGGACGACAGGTACTCACCATATTCCGGGTCGCCGACAATGGCGAGAATATCCGGGTCGATGGTGTGATCGGTGCCGGTTGCGGTTGGATCGGCCTCGGGAATATCCGACGGATCCGCCGAAAAAACCCGGAGATAGGCCAGAAGATCGGCCCTGTCCCGGGCCTCGGGCAGGCCGGCAAAGGACATGCGTGTGCCGGAGACCAGATTTTTCGGGTTTTCGAGATAGATGTGCAGCGTGTCGGCGTGCCACTCCAGCCCGCCGGCCGCCGCGCGCATCATGGCCTTGGAATAGCGATAGCCTTCGTGAGACCCCGCCCGACGTCCGAACAGGTCGTTGAGATGCGGGCCGACCCGGTCCTTGGCCCCCTGCCCCACCTGGTGACAGGCCTTGCAGTGCCGAAACAGCGTCTCACCCCGGGCGGCATCGCCCAAGTCCTGCGCCCCAGCCCCCTGTGCGACGCAGAGGGCCAAGGCAATAACGGCAGTGCGACAGGTCGTCTTCATTCCTCTAGTTTTCCGGGAAGGACTTCAAATATTCAACCACCGCGTCAAGATCGGCCTCTTTGCGCAACCCGGCAAAGGACATCTTGGTGCCGGACATGTAGGCCTTGGGCTTGGCAAGGAAGGCCTTCAGTTCGGCTTCGGTCCAGACCAGCCCGCCTTCGCCCGCCTCCTTCATGTCGCGGGAGTACTTGAAGCCGTCTGCCGCACCCGCCGGATGGCCGACGATGCCGTTGAGTGCCGGTCCGGTGCGGTTCTTGGCCCCGTCGCCGACCTGGTGGCAAGCCTTGCACTTCTTGAACACGTTCTCACCCGCCGCAACCAGCTCGGGGGCGAGTGCAGGAGTTTCGGCGGCCTCGGCTGCGGGTTCATCGGCCTCCTGCGTTTCCATCGCGACCTCTTCGACCACCTCTTCTTTGACGGCGGTCGCGTCGGCTTCGGAGGCGTCTTCGCCGCTCTCTTCTTCCGGCGTCACATCCAGCACGGTGGCGCGCATGGTGATCTCGACGCTGTCCTTGCAGTTCTCCATGCAGGGCTCGGCCCGCCACTTCGGGTATTCCGTCTCCGCCCGGTCATCGATGATGAAACCGTCGGCATTGGGCATCTGCACTTCGAGAAAGTTCTCGTGGCTGAGGGTGAACTCTTCGTCGACGATATCGTTGGAATAGAGGATATAGGCAGTAATGGCATAGACTTCGTCCACCTCAAGCGTCTGCGCCGCGCCGAAGGGCATCGAGCGGTGGACATAATCCCAGACGGTCGAGAGGTACGGCCAGTAGCTGCCCACGGTCTTGACCGGGTCCTTGTGATCCAGCGTGTCCCAGCCGCCCGCCAGCTTGGGCCAATTGCCCACGCCCTCGGCAAAGTCGCCGTGGCAGGCGGCGCATTTCTCGGCAAAGACCTCTTCGCCGGTCAGCACGTCACCCGATCCCTCGGGCAACCCGGTGCCATCGGGCAGCACGTCGAGGTCCCAGGCGGCAATCTCTTCGGTCAGGGCGGCGCGGCCCAGACCGTATTTCCCGCCAGAGCCATCGGCAGCTTCCGCCGCGCCGACGATCAGACCGACACTGTCGTCCGACGCGGCCCCACCTCCGGGGATGACAAGCGCGACGGTCGGGTTGTTGTCCGGCACCTGTGCGATATTGCGGTCGGCGAAATTGATGGCCAGCGTCGACATGGCCACCAGACCGGCACCGACACCGGCAAAGAGCACAAGGTTAGGATACTTCGACATTCTCGGCCTCCCCGTTGGCTTTCACATGCCAGGTCTGGATGCAGTTGTTGTGATAGATCGAGTTCTCGCCCCGCACGTCGCGCAATTGGGTCTTTGTCGGCTGGACATAGCCTGTCTCGTCCATGGCGCGCGATTGCAGCAGCATCTCCTCGCCGTTCCATGTGGTGTCGAGGTAGAAGCGGGTCAGCGCCTTGTTTTCGCCTTCGCTGGCCAGCCGCGCGGTTTCCCAGGTCATGCCACCGTCCTTCGACACATCGACGCGGGTGATGCGTCCGTGGCCGCTCCAGGCCATGCCGGTGATCACCAGCGGCCCGTGACCATGGGTGATCGGCATTTGCGGCGAGGGCGAAGTGACGACGGATTTCGCATCCATCACCCAGGTCCACTTGCGCGAGGTGCCGTCGGCCAGCGTATCGGTGTATTTCGAGGTTTCCTCGCGGGACTCGACAGGACCGTCCATAACCTCGACACGACGAATCCATTTAACCCACATGTTGCCTTCCCAACCCGGCACGACAAGGCGCACCGGATACCCGTGCTCCTTCCGCAAAGCCTCGCCATTGGCCTTGAACGCAACCAGCACGTCGTCCAAGGCCTTTTCCATCGGAATCGAGCGGCCGTTTGACGAGGCATCGGCGCCTTCCACGTAGACCCACTTGTCCGCCAGATCGCCGCCCAGCCCGGCCTCGTTCAACAAGGTGCGCAGCGGCACGCCGGTGTATTCCATGTTGTGGATCATGCCGTGGGTGAACTGCGCGCCGTTCAACTGCGCGCCGGCCCATTCCATGCCGGTGTTGGCGGCGCATTCGCAGAAATAGACGTGATTCTCGCGCGGGAAGCGTTCGAGATCGGCATAAGTGAAGACCAGCGGCGTATCGACCAGCCCGTTGATCATCA
>Ga0189275_100594_pt1 | contig 10463 bp, 12 predicted proteins | sample N19A6minimetaG_FD_130329 | JGI IMG/M metagenome (GOLD analysis project Ga0189275, IMG submission 130329) | Marine microbial communities from the Costa Rica Dome - N19 A6 mini metaG | ecosystem: Environmental > Aquatic > Marine > Oceanic > Photic zone | place: Costa Rica: the Eastern Pacific...
CCACGAACTGCGTTCGCCGATGACCTCGATCAAGGGCGCGATGGGGCTGGTGCTGTCGGGCTCTGCGGGCGAACTTTCTCCCAAGGCGCGCAACCTCGTGGAGATCGCGCACCGCAACGCCGACCGCCTGGTGTTGATCATCAACGACATTCTCGATTTGCAGAAGATCGCCAACGGCCAGATGGAATTCGAGATCGTCGACACCGACCTCGCCGAACTGGTCAGGGAGGCGGAAAGAGCCAGCGGGATGCTGCAGCAGCGGTTCGGCGTCAGTGTGGAAATCGTAGGTGCGGACGTGCCGATGCCGTTCCGCACCGATGCCAATCGCGTGGTCCAGGTGCTGACGAACCTTTTGTCCAACGCCTACAAATTCTCGAATCTGGGTGGCAAAATCACGATTTCGGTGTCACAACGTAATGGATTTGCACGTATCGGCGTCACTGATCAGGGACAAGGGATACCTTATCAGGACCAGCACAAAGTGTTCGAGAAGTTCGCGGATATGTCCAATTCCGACCGCGTCGCAAAAGGCGGCACTGGACTTGGCCTGAACATCTGCAAGACCATCGTCGAGCACTTGGGCGGTTCGATTGGTTTTGACTCATTGGAAGGCGAGGGTACGACCTTTTACTTCACACTCCCCTGCGCTGAATCTGATGCCGTTGGCGCACCCCGGCAACTCAGCGCTTCATGAAAGGCCCCGGTTTGATCAGGCTCCTGCACGTAGAAGACGATCCCGACATCCGCGAAATCGCGCATATGGCGCTCTCTCTGTCTGGCGACTTCGATATCCTGCAATGCCCATCCGGCAAAGACGCCCTGGAGAAGGCCGAGGACTTTGCCCCTGACATCGTGCTGCTGGACATGATGATGCCGGGCATGACCGGTCGTGAAACGCTGGAAAAGATGCGAACGCTCCCCGCCGTTCAATCAGTGCCGGCAATCTTCATGACCGCGCGCGCACGACTCGATGAGGTGGACGAATTGCGTAAGATCGGGGCCGCAGAGGTGATCAGCAAGCCCTTCGACCCGCTGACCCTCGCCGATCAGATCAAGGCCGTGATCCAAGACCACCAGACTTGAAGCATTGACCCGCAACCAGGCTGCTCCGATCGTTCCGATTTACGGAAGCAGTCAGGCCGCCGCGGCGTCGGTCAAAACCTGGCATTCTGCAACGAACTGACCCAACGCGGCCGCGACGTGTTCAGGGCAGCGCGGCTTGTCGACATGGGCACTCTCAAGATGCGAGTTGATCAGCATTTCACATTCCTGAGCCTGCTCTCCAAGCTCCGCAAGTCCGATCGATCCCGCGCTTCCGGCGATCTGATGAAGGATGTGTTGCACCGCATGCAGGTTTTCATTCACTTCCTGGGCCGTCACGCCATCCCAGGCCGCCAGCGTATGGCGCGCGATGAGGAGCTGCCTGTCTTTCAGCAACGCTATAAAACGGTCGCGCACTCTCTGAAGCCCGGGCAGCATATCAAATGCCGCCGTCATGCGCGTTTCTCCATGTCCCAATAGTCGGTCAATCTGCGCTCATATGCCTCGCTGGCCGCTTCGGCGGACATGTGAGCGGCCGAAACCGTCTCCATGATCGTGTCGCTGTTCTTCCAGATCAACCGCAAACACTCGCCCGCGCAAACGCGCGGTTCGAGGCGCTGGCCGGCATTGTTGTAAAGTTCCGACCGCGCAAGGTTCAGGTTGATGGCATCCATCAGAGCCGACATCTTGGGTCGCCAGCCGCTTTCGGTAACGCAGACGAAAGTGCCGCTGCCAGCGTAGGCCATCAGGAACTGCCGATTGGCCAGCGTGTCGGAAATCATCTCCGCCACGTCCGAGACAAGGCTGCAATATTCGAATGCCGACAGATGTTCATGGAACGACTCGATATTCCGGATGGTGAAGGCGAAAGTCGAGGACCCGAACAGTTTGCCGCGCGTCAGTTGGGCGACGTAATTTTCCAGCGCCGTGAACTCGATGACGTTGTCGACATCGTAGATGGAGATCGGCTCATGCAGTTCGATCTGCCTTGGCTGCTTTTGGGCGGACAGGCCTGCTGCCGCAAAAATCTTGCGCGTCTGCATCTGCCGTGCTTCAACCAGATTTTCCAACAGTTTAAGACGGCCGTGGAGTTCGGTCACCTCGAAGGGCTTGGTGACGTAATCGGTCGCACCTGCGGCGAAGGCCGCATCGACATAGGGCTTGTCCGACATCGCTGTCAGCATGAGCACCGGTGTGTCGCTGTAGAGCGCGATCTCGCGGACCTGTCGGATCAGCTCGATCCCACTGACCTCAGGCATCTGTATGTCGAACAGAAAACAGTCGAATACCGGAGCCGCCGGAGCGCGAAGAAGCTCCAACGCCTCTGCGGCCGATCCTGCTGTCGCCAGGTCGTGATCGCCGAAGGCTCCCACGAACTGCTCCAAAATCTCTTGGATAATCGGATCGTCATCGACAGCCAATATTCTCATTAATCGCCCTCACCCTGCTTCTGAATGCAGGTCGACCCACTTCGACCCTTGGTTGGTTCTCCCCAATGTTAACGGAAAAAATGGCGCAAATAGGGCATTTGGAAACAAACCCTACCAATACCCGTAGATTGTCGCGCAGCGGTCAGGATTTCCCAAGTTCGTGATGGCGGTGACGGGGCAGACGCCAGATGTGTTTTGTCTCAAATTCCAAGTTTGCGCGGGACGAGCCTCAAACGGACCCCCAGGTGACCAGGTCAAGAAAGGTGAACACGACTACTTTTCTCGGACAAAGGCCCCCCGCGCAGCGGTTTCGACACGTTCGCACAACGACCGCGGGTCGAATGGCTTCGTGATCACATCAGAGACGCCAAGCGAGTAGAGATCCGCAAGTTCATCCTGGTTCGCCCGGGCCGTCAGAAAAACCACTGGGACCGACGAAAACCTGTCGATGGCTCGCAGAGCCACGAGCAAATCAGGTCCGGACATACCAGGCATCATCACATCCAGAAGGAAAATATCCGGTGCAAGACCCGATGATTGGGCGAGACACTCCGCTCCGGATGAAAATTCTTGAACCTCAAATATCCCCGATAAATCAAAAGATAGTCGAGCAATGTCACGGATGTCGTCATTGTCTTCAACAAATACAACCTTGATCATCAAATTACCCAATTACAACGCGCGAATGTGCGATAGCTATTAGCGCAAAAAAGGAGAACGGAAAATGATACACATCACACTAGGACCGAAAGCATCATGGCAACCCGCACATAGGCAACACAGGCCGAACAGACTGGCTACGATTGACTGGGCACGATTCCCAGATTGCGTGTTGCCATGATAGCGTGTTTCTATGCGTTAACCCAGATTGACGGCATGCCCGCAGAGGTTTCGTGCCCGACCTTTCCGACATAGCGCCGCGACAGCGAAATCCCGGAGCCTGAGGTTAGCAACGACCGCGAAGAAAGCGAGCCGCATTCAATTGTGACTTTGTCAATTCCCTTGAGTTCCGACGAATGAATAAAGTGCCGATGCTGCTCTTCGACACGTGCAGCAAAGCGCTCCAAAACCATTTGGCTCCCGGCGACAATAAGGCACAAAAATTTCCCGTTGCCAAGATACGAAAACAAGGCTCCTCGATCCGGCAATACTTCGCCCAGAATGGCACTGGTTGACGAAACGATGGCCAGCGCCTCTTGTCCGGACAAGGAGTTGAAGAGTTTTTGAATCCCGTTCAACTCGACGGTGAACAAGTTCATTTTAAACGAGCCCTCACCCAACCTGAACAACCGATTTTCCAACTGAAAATAATCACGCATATTGGGAATCCGAGAGAACGTGACCCGCATCTCCGGGCTGGTTAGGCCACCGTCGGCACTGCCGAGACTCATTTCCAGCCGGCGTCGCTGCGTCTTCTCGGACAGAATATTTTTTACAAAGAAGTCGGCGGCCCGGACCCTCGCACTCAACTCCATTGGATCAACGGGTTTCTTCAAGTAGTCAATCGCACCCGCCCCGAACGCACGTTTCATGCCCGACGATTCTTCCTCCGAAGAGATCATGATTATCGGTGTAGTTCGATACTCAGCACGTTCCCGGATAATCTTGCACAGCTGAATCCCATTCATCTTGGGCATATTGATATCAAGCAGAATGCAGTCGAACGGTGAGCCTATTTCATCCAATTTCGTCAAAGTCTCCGCCCCGGAATGGGTCACGGTAACACTGGTATGACCGATCCGTTTGAGGCACACGGCCAGGTAATCGCAGAATATGACATCATCATCGACGAGTAAGATTTTCATTTTGATGCTCCGTTCCCCAGTTACGCTAGTGATGACTACTCTCTGAATAGGGCGATAGTTTGACTTCGGAAACAATCAGGGAATATCTATCGTTATGGCCACCAAACCAAACTCTGAACCTACCACCATATTTTAGACTCGTTTTGGATAAATCCAGACCGTGTGTGCCAGAGGTGAACCCGAACGATCAGCAACTATGTCTTCTCCTTGCCCAAGACCGCCCCTGGCTGCAGTCGCCGCTCGTGCGCCCTCCGCCAACAGCGCACCGCCACGGCGTGTACGAAGTATTGATCGCCGGAGGACACTTCGGTTATTCGCCATTGGTAGGCAGTAATGCAACGCGGGACTGTGCTGAACTCTTCAGGATGTTTAGCAGTGCCATAACGGCATGTTTCAGCTCATCAGGTTTGGTACTGTCTGCCGATGCTTTCAGTTCACGTTTCACAACTTCCTCGACAGCCAACGCTTGCTTTCCTATGTTTCCGTAACCAAAGCTCGGCGCGATACCAACCAAACTGTGCGCCTCAAAGAAAATCCGGGTCAGAGCTTCCGAACGGGAGGTACCGGCATTAAAATCAGCGAACGCGGACTCTATTTCCGAAATCCGTGCGTTGAGACCTTTGACAAAGCGAAGTCTCAATCTCTCTAACTCCGCTTCGAAACGAGTAGGCGCGCTTGAGGGCATTTTGACTTGTTTTCGCTCAGGCATATTCTTTCCAGTCCTGGTGGGCTTCCTTGTTGGACGACGTCCCTGCCGAAAAATCGTACTGAAACAATTCCAATATTGCGGTTGGTCGGGTGACGGATCGCAGCCCGCCCTGAATGCGCCCACCAAGTTCCACTCTTGGCACGTCAACAAATCCACCCATCAACAGACCCAGTCTCTGCGCGACGGTATCATTGATCAATGTATTGATTTCGGTGAGATCGTGCTGAAACGTTGTTGTGCTTAACCAACAGAAGTTTCCATAGCCACAGAACGCCAGAAGTCCCGTGCCGGATGGAAATGACTCGATGATAGCTGTTGCTGTTTCGGCTAGAATGTCAACATACTCGTCCGGATCAGTCTGCACGAAAATCAGGTGTGAATTTGCAACTGTGATGGGAATAGCCGAACAGAATGACGATCTGAATCGGCCGAGCCGAAAAAGGTAGTTCTCTAGACTCTGCATGGTAGTAACTCCGTCGACTTCCAGAAGCGCCATTTTGTCGGAGTATTTTAAGTGGCCATATTTTTGTGAACGACGTTCGTCAAATTTCTGGATAAGTTCTTTTGAACTGTGTCTTGCCGACACGACTTCACCAACCATATTAAGGCGGCCATGCAGTTCCTGGGCTTCGATTGGCTTCGCCAGGTAGTCATTCGCTCCGGCTTGGAAGGCGGCATCGATGTATCGCTTGTCGCTCAACGCAGTTAACATGAGTATCGGTGTGGAAGCGTGCTGCGGCAACGCCCGAATTTCGCGGCAAAGTGTAATCCCATCCTTCTCAGGCATTGAGATATCCAGAACAAAGCATTCGAATTCGGCGTGACTGGCATGAATTGTTTGAATCGCTTCTTCGGCGCTGGTGACCAGAGTATAACTAGACAGGTTTATGGCTTCAAAGTGTGCCGCCAGCAAATGCAGAAAATCAATGTCGTCATCGACAGCGAGAATGTTCATTTGCCCTCCTTAAACACCGCAGCGACCTGTGCTGCACCATTGGTTGCAACGGTAAGTGTGATTCTTGACGAAAATAAGACTTAAAAGATGATGATTATGTCCTTCGAACAACCAGGGATATTATCGTTGTATGGTAGACAAGTGACAGGTAGCATACACGTCTACTACGTACGAGTGTGTTGACAACGGTAGCGTTTGGCATACGGCGCTCAACAGCGCACCCGAAAGTGGATTCATGGAAAAGCTCAAGAAAATCCTGCATGCGGATGACGATAGTGATATCTTGGCAATCACAGAAATGGCTCTGTCGAACATTGGAGGCATGGAGCTGTTGCAGGTTTCTTCCGGGTCTGAAGCCATCGACGCCTGTAAGCGCTTTGATCCCGACTTGCTACTCTTGGATTACATGATGCCCGGTATGACTGGCGAAGATGCTTGGCATGAAATTCGTCAAATGCCTGGAAACGGCGCGATACCTACTGTGTTCTTGACAGCAAATGCGCTCACGGAAACAGAAGATCGATTGGTAACGGATGGTGCGGCTGCCGTATTGCGGAAACCGTTCGATCCATTGACGCTGGCTGCCGATCTGGAGAAGATTTGGCTAGCGTACCGGTCACGCAGTTTCGAGTGAAGCGGACCGTGGCGGTACATCTGGCACCGCGGAACTTTCCTGGTGTTTTATCGGCAGACTGAATGTAAACGTCGTGCCGCGACCCATTTCGCTATCAAACCACAGTTGTCCATTGTGTTTTTCGATAATTTCTTTCGCAATATTCAATCCGAGGCCGGTTCCGCCAACCGATCGAGTATCTGAGGAGTCGGCCTGGGCAAAACTCTCAAAAACGCGGTTCTTGAAATTTTCGGGTATGCCTATCCCAAAATCCTTGACCGAAACGTGAACCCAATCAGCCTGGCGCTTGCAAGTAATTTTAATCGGGTGGCGCGGGTCTGAGAACTTGATAGCATTTGAGATCAGATTTGCAAAAACTTGATCAATGCGGGATTGATCGGCCCACACGACGATGTCCTCGGACAACTGATCGTCAATTTCTATGGACCGGCCAGCCTGGTAGCTTATGTTGGCATCTGCGGCGTGAGCAACACATTTTGAAATGTCTACCTCCTCAAATGCATAATTCAGCTGCCCCCGTTCTGCTTTCACCAAATCCAGAACGTCATTAATGATTTTTTCCAGTTTCCGTGAATTTTTACTCGCGATTTCCACAAACCGATGACCTTGTGTATTCAAATCACCAAGAACACCCTGCCTCAGAAATGCCAGAACCCCGTTGATCGACGTCAATGGAGTCCTGAGCTCATGGCTGACGGTCGACAAGAACTCTATCTTTGCCAAATACGCGGCCTGCGTCTCTTTTGTCAGTCGTGCATTCTCCAAGCGGCTTTCCTGTTGCGCCCGCGACTCTATTAAGAATACGACGACCACAATGAATGCCCCGATCCCCAAAATGGCACTGTATGCGATGGTCTTGGTCGACATTTGCACCGCGTCCTTTCGTACGGTCTCATCCAGTGACGCTTGCCGATCCTTTAACACGATTGTTAGGTCGTGAATTGGTGTTTCGAGTGACTCGAATTCGTCGACCATTTTTTGTAGCTCAGGTGTGGTAAGTAAGGAGAGTGCAGAAATATTCGATTCGTGGGTACGAAGAAGCTGGCCAATATTCTCTAACACCTCGCCATAGGTGTCGGCAGAGGTGTTAGCGCCAAGTCGGCTTTGGTCGCGTTCTGAAATGGTATGACGGCTCCACAAGATATCAAACCTGAGCGCGACATCGGACTCTTCGAACGTGGGGTGGCCGGCGATAAATCCAAGCAAGGTCTTGTTGAAGCGCAGAAACTCGTATTCCAGTTGATCACTGTTCCACAACAAGCCGCCACGCTTGGTTTCGGACACGCCACTAAGTTGGGCGTTCATTTGAATGAGGCCGGAGATATTGATAGTCATAATGGTGATGATGGCTCCTAGAGCCAGCCATCGCCACAAGTGTTGCGCACGTCTCTTCAAGTCACTCACGCACAAGCTCTATATGAGAGAGTTGCCAAATGAGCCGATCGTTGTATTTCGGGTCCCGCAATTCCGGATTTTGTGTCATGGGGTATATGATCCAATACGGACCCTTGTCCCGAATTGACATCGGTTTGCCATCGGCGAGCACTGCAACAATGACGTCGTAATCGAGGACTTCTGCACCAGGAATGACGGTCGAGTAGTCGTTCAAGGCGGTCAATTTGATAGCGGAATCCGAAGTAAGCGCTTCAGATGAGAACAAATCGCGCAACAAGGGACCCACAAATTTCGTTTCGGCATCCACGAAATCATTACTTGTCGATACAGTGACGGCCTCCATCGAAAGCAAGTCTTCGGTTGTGTAGTCGACACTCGACAATGCACCATCGTCTGCTTTGGATGTGACTGTGAGCTGGTGTTGGCTTTCTGCTCCGTGAGGCAGGGCAAGGAACCAAGACATGAACAAAAAGGCAATAAAACGCTGCATCCGACTCTCCTCAAGTGGTTTAGGCCAACGGTTACTATCGCAATGCGGGTTCCGCAACTGTGTCGCCCGTGGCAGCACCTATCGTTCCGCGATACTTCGGGGGCATGTCTTTCTTGCCACACATTGTGGCAAAATGTTGACGACTTCAGGTTAAGTCTGGACGTCTTGACAAGCGTATAGGTTGTTTAGCCTTCGGGATTCGAAGCATCAGAAAGGGGTAGATGTATGGATGGAATTTTGTACGTGGCCAAGGGCAAGGAGTATCTTGATCTGGCCTGCCAGTCCGCATCGACCGTCAAAAACATCCATCCAAATCTCGCGATCGATGTCTGTACGGATGAGACTGTTGTCAGCTCATTGTTTGATCAGATCCGACCAATTCCCGTGGGCGCGAATCCGAAAATAGCGTCTCTTCCAGGAAGTCGGTTTGATCGGACACTCTATTTGGACTGTGACACGTTACTTGTCAATGAGTTGGGCGATCTGTTCGATGTTCTGGAAAAATTCCCGTTAGCATTCGCTCATGATGTGCGCAGGTCATCGAAATTGATACGTGAGGACGGGCAGTTCGCGACTCCCTATGCGTTTCCTCAGGTCAATGGCGGCGTTATTTTGTATAGAAACTCTGCAGAGGTCCAGGAATTCTTTGCTTCCTGGTCTGCTCAGTATTCGCGGTTGGGGCGACTGCGCGATCAAGTTTCTTTAAAGGATGTTTTGTGGAACGCTGCCATTCGATTTTATATTTTGCCGCCAGAGTTCAATCTGCGGCGCGTCACGGTGCTTGACGCTTGGGAACCGCTCGACGCGCGCCCCACAATCATCCACTCACATCGTCTGTTGCAACATCTTCGCAATGGTGAGCCCAGGATTACCAGTCTGGAAGAGATACTGGCGGCGGAACGGGTGGCCCTTATCGACGAGTGGCGCTGTGTGCTTGATGTGGCCCAGGACGTGAGTGACGAAGATGTTGTATCGATGTTCAACGCCGCTTCGGATATCGAAAACGAATGCCGAGTCCTTGCAAAGGCCGAGTCTGTTCTTCCGAGTCCAGTTACAAGAGAAGTGTCGGACGCAACGGGATGACTTAGCTCTCATTTGGTACGGAACCCGTTTGGTTTCCGGAAGATGTCAGTTCAGCGGCGGAGGCGATCAAAACTTGGTTGAACCGCGGTAACGTCGCGCCTTCACAGTCTCTGGCGCGGATGACCGTCGATATCCTGACGAGCATGGAGGGCTATCCAACGTTCAATCGGCGCTACGGTTGGAAGTTTTCGGCAGACGATGCATACATAAACTCGTTGCCTGAAATCCAGAATGACAGGTGGTCGCGAGAATTCGGACCAGTTGCTCTCATGACCACCGTCAAGCTCTTTTCCGTGACATATACACCGGTGATGCCGGGCGCAGCGTGATATGGACGCGCAAGGTAGGAGGCGGAACTGAGACGACGGTTGAGCAAGCTCTCATGCGCGGGTTGATTAGTTCACATTGGCCAACGTCCAAGTTGCTGATTTTGTGTCAGAAAGCCCAGATTCCATTGGCTTTGAACTGCAGGGTTTCATAGGATTCCATTGAAAACCCTGCAATTTCGGACCGCTCCATGAAGCACCGCGACCGCACCCCGGAACAGGACGATCTTCTACGGCCGAGGCTGGTCGACATGATCGATATGCGCCACGAACTGGTGAAGCTCGCCGCCCTGATCGACTGGGACTGGTTCGAGCGGGAATGGGCCGGGTTCTTTCCGTCGAAGGAGGGACGGCCGGCGACGCATCCCAGGCTGGTGGCCGGGCTGATGTATCTGCAGCATGTACACCGCCTCTCGGACGATGCGATCGTCGCACGGTGGGTCGAGAACCCGTACTTCCAGCACTTCACCGGTGATGACCTGCCCCCCGGAAACTCCCCCAGCGTGATGTAGAGTCTGCCCAACCTTTGAAGGAGCAGATGAATGCAAAAGAGCCGTTTCACCGAGGCGCAGATTATCGGGATGATCAAAGAGCA
>Ga0189275_100595_pt1 | contig 10429 bp, 9 predicted proteins | sample N19A6minimetaG_FD_130329 | JGI IMG/M metagenome (GOLD analysis project Ga0189275, IMG submission 130329) | Marine microbial communities from the Costa Rica Dome - N19 A6 mini metaG | ecosystem: Environmental > Aquatic > Marine > Oceanic > Photic zone | place: Costa Rica: the Eastern Pacific...
ATCAGCTATCAGCTATCAGCTATCAGCTATCAGCTATCAGCTATCAGCTATCAGCTATCAGCTATCAGCTATCAGCTATCAGCTATCAGCTATCAGCTATCAGCTATCAGCTAGCCAGTTTTCTATTCCATGAGCCGCTTGTTTGCCATCATAAGCTCCGTTTACAACTTCGGCTCCACCGTTCACGGCATCTCCACCTGCAAAATATTTTGGATTTCCGGATTGAAAGCTTTCTTCATCGACCACAATTCGCGTACTTCGATCAATTTCCAATCCATCAATCAAACCAAAGAAGTTACCAAGTTTAGCTTGACCAGTTCCTTTTATTACAAGGTCACAATTTAATACAAACTCACTTCCTTCGATGTATTCAAGTTTTCCGTCCTTGGTTTCAGTTTTGATAAACTTTACTCCGGTTGCTTTGCCTTTTCCTGTTATCTCCACAGGCTGCACATTAAATAATCCTTTTGCCCCGGCATTTCGGGCAAGATCGTATTCAAAATCATAGCCGCCCATTTCTTCTTTTGAGCGACGATAAGCCAGAATTACACTTTCTGCTCCCATTCTTGCAGATTCTGAAGCGGCATCCATGGCGGTATTACCACCCCCAATTACGATTACTGAATCAGGGACTCTGACTTTGTGCTCCGTCATGCGAAGTTCTTCAACAAACTCTACGGCACCAATCACATTTTCTTTATCAACTCCGGGAAGATCAAGTTCAGCAGTTGGTCCAAGTCCTACACCAATAAAAATGGCATCATAATCTTTCTCAAGATCATTTAATTGTTCTTTAGTAGTTATAGATTTACCATAATGTATATTGAATCCCAGTTGATCTTGCAGATATTCAACTTCATCAAGTACTTCTTTGTTGGTGATTTTGTAAGGAGCGGTTCCGTGAACAGCTAATCCCGAAGGTTTATCTTTGGCTTCGAAAATGTCCACATTGTATCCAAGAGTTCGAAGTTCACAAGCACAGGAAATTCCTGCCGGTCCCGCTCCAATTACAGCTACTTTCTTTCCATTATCTTTGCCGGGTTTGAAGATTTCTTTTTTTGATTTTATAACCTGATCAGTAGCAAAATTCTGTAGTCGCCCTATATCTATAGGTTTTACATCCTGATGATTATAGACACAAGCTCCTTCACAAAGCACTCCGGTAGGGCAAACTTTTCCACAAGTATTTCCAAACCAGTTTTTATCGAAGATTGTTTTTGCAGCGCCTTCTGCGTTTCCGGTTTGGATCTGTTTTATAAATAAGGGAATATCGATTCCGGTTGGGCAGGCAGTGACACAAGGAGCGTCATAACAAAATAAACAGCGCGAACTTTCATAGAACGCTTCTGTGTTGTTCATTAGCGGCTTTTTCTGAGCAAAGTTCTTATGAAAATCTTCGCTGGATTCCGGTCTTTTGTATTCTGCCATAAATAAATCCTATTTGATCGCTGATTAATTTGAATTGAATGAACTCGTTAATTAGAGCTCAGTGAGTTTATCATAGGTTTCAGGTCTTCGGTCTCTGAAAAACTGCCACGTAGATCTCACTTCATCGATCATATCCAGATCAAATTCAGCTACTAATAGTTCGTCTTTGTCTTCTGAAGCTTCAGCGAAAATCTGTCCACGAGGATCTACAAAGTAGGAGGTTCCATAAAAACGACCGAGATCCCAGGGCTTTTCTTCACCCACACGATTAATACATCCCATGAAATAACCATTGGCAGCTGCGTGAGCTGGTTGCTCTAACTTCCATAGGTATTGAGATAATCCTTCAACTGTCGCAGATGGATTGTAAACGATCTCAGCTCCGTTCAAACCAAGAATTCTGGCTCCGTCTGGGAAATGGCGATCGTAGCAAATATACACTCCAACTTTAGCATACTTAGTTTGGAAAACGGGATAACCAAGATTCCCGGGTTTAAAGAAAAATTTCTCCCAAAATCCGGTTGTGTGAGGTATATGGTTTTTTCTGTATTTACCGAGATAAGTCCCGTCTGCATCAATAACAGCTGCAGTGTTATAAAAAACTCCGGCTTGTTCTTTCTCATAGATTGGAACAATGATCACCATTTGGTACTTCTTAGCGTACTCCTGCATCTTCTCGGTTGTTGGACCGGGAACAGTTTCTGCAGAAGCATACCATTCTTTGTCTTGGCCCGGACAGAAATAAGGTGTATTAAAAATTTCCTGTAAACAAAGAATCTGAACTCCTTTTTTACCCGCTTTTTCTATATAAGGAATATGCTTATCGGTCATGGCTTTCATGATCTCTTTGATGCTTCCTTCTCCTTCGGTCATTGGAAGACTCATTTGTATCAGACCGGATTTAACTTTTCTTGGCATAATATTTCTTGGTTTGTTTACAGTTTAATTGGCAGATTTAGTAAAACAGTAATCTGCTGAATTTTTTAGATCACATAGGATGTTTTTCCGCGCTTCACAAATTGTCCGCTTCCTGGTTCTAAATGACATTCCTCATTTTCGATAGCGATTTGTCCACGGAGCAACACAGTTTCTGTTTTTCCGGTCACTTCCCAACCTTCATAGCTTGAATAATCCACATTCATGTGATGAGTGTTTTTTGAAATAACATGTTCTTTTTCAGGATCAAAAATCACGATATCTGCATCAGTTCCAACGGCAAGAGTTCCTTTCTTCGGATACATTCCGAAAATTTTAGCCGGATTGGTAGCAGTTACTTCAACAAATTTGTTAAGTGAAATCTTTCTTTTTTTAACTCCTTCTGAAAAGATCAATTCCATCCGATGCTCAATGGCAGGGTGACCATTCGGAATCTTCGAAAAATCGTCTTTGCCCATTTTTTTCTGTTCCCAGGTAAAAGGGCAATGATCTGTTCCAATCACGTTTACTAAGCCTTGTTGCAATCCAGCCCAAAGTGCAGCTTGATCTTTTTTCTCGCGGATGGGAGGGCTCATTACCCATTTTGCTCCCTCGAAATCTTCTTCATAAACGGATGCGTCCACTAATAAATACTGAGGACATGTTTCCACAAATATTCTTTGATTTCTTAGTCCGGCTCGCTGCACAGCATTAAGTGCACCTTCGCAAGTCATATGAACAATATATCCTGTACAACCGGTATAATGAAGCATATCAGTAAATCGGGCACTTGCTTCGGCTTCGGTGACTTCCGGCTGCGACAGATAATGATAGAGCGGAGCAGTTTTGCCTTCTGAAAGATGTTTGGCGATCAAAGAGTCAATTACATCACCATTCGTAGCATGAACAGTGACCAAACCTCCGTGCTTTTTAACTACTTTCATCAGTTGAACCATTTGTCCGTCATCGATCATCAACGCGCCTTTGTATGCCATGAATGTTTTGAAGGATGTGATTCCTTCTTCTTCGATGAACTCTACGATCTCTTTGGCTACATCATCATTGAAATCAGTAACGGCCATATGATAAGAGTAATCGCCAATGGCTTTGCCTTCTGATTTTTTTTGCCAGATTTTTAAAGCGTTTCTGAGGGTGTCGCCCTGCGTTTGGAGAATAAAATCTATAACCGTCGTAGTTCCACCAAAAAGAGCAGCGCGAGTTCCGGTTTCGTAGTCATCGCTGGAATAAGTGCCCATAAACGGCATGTCTAAATGGACGTGAGGGTCGATGCCTCCGGGGAAAACTAGTTTGTCAGATGCATCAATAACCTTATCGGCTTTATATTCTAAATTTGCACCAATTGCGGCAATTTTTCCTTCTTCAACATATAAATCAGCAATGTAATCTTCTGCTGCTGTTACAATTCTACCATTTTTAATAAGTACTGACATAAGATGATTTTGCTTGTGAAATGTTATTCAGCTAAAGTTTCGGTTCGGTTGTTTTTCATCAAATAATAATAGAGAATAAACGCTACCCCGAAACCTGTAAACCATGATAAACTATATAAATAACTCAGAGATGGAATCCAAAAACCAATAAGCGCGGTTAATACTCCTGCTACTAAAGCGTACATGGCAGCTTTGTTAAAACCTGAGCCGCCGTAAGAATACTGACCTTCGGGTTTATACAGTTCAAACAGAGCTAAGGTCTTGTTTCGAATCAAATAATAATCACAAAGAAGTACTCCTAGAACCGGTCCGAGCAATCCACTCACAAATACAAGAATTGCTCCGATGTCATCAGCAAGCCACCATGGGCAAGTTACAATTCCGACAACTCCGGCAATTACACCACCTGTTCTGAAATTTAATTTTTGAGGAATTACATTGGCGATTGCATTTGCAGGCGCTATTATATTTGCGGCGATATTGGTGCTTAATGTTGCAATTATCAAAGCGAGCTGAGCGAAAATCACGATTCCCGGATGTTCAAATTGTGCGACTAAAGAAACGGGATCCCAGGGCGTGTCTTCCACAATCATCACATCTTTAAAAGAAATAATAGCAGCGCAGGTTACAAAAATAGCTACGAATGAATAGAAAGTCATGGTTGTAGGTAATCCTAAAAACTGCCCTTTAATTTGATCTTTTTGGTTTTTTGAAAGTCGTGTTATATCAGCGATACTGATTGCCATGGTAGCCCAAAATCCAACCATAGCAGTAAACCAAATTAGATAGGTCCAGATCGTTGGTTGTGAATCTGATGCAGAATCTTCTGCGAAAACGGATACTGTGCTGGATAAAACTCCATCTGTATTTTTAAACTGAACCAAAACAGGTTCTTCACCTGAGGCATAGTTTTCAGAAAATGGGATTGAAATATTGGAAGAGATTGATGTGATGGGTTCCCAACCAAGGTCGTCATATCCTGAAGCTGTTGGAATCTTGACAGAAACTTCGGAAGCTTTTGCATTTCCATCCAGATCAGCAACTACATTTAAATTTAAAAGATATTCTGAAGAGTTGGGTTCTGAGACCTGTAAAGAAGCTGTAGTTTTTTGAAGCTGAGCTCCCTGATCGAGAACGGCAGAAAAACTTCCGGCATTATTATATCCCCAACCAATTAAAACCAAACCAATCAAAATCAGAATGGGAGCGGAGTAGTTTTCAAGCCATTTTATAGATTCTGTTCCTTTCCAGATAAAGTAAATGTTAATACACCAGAAAAGGCTAAAACAAATAAACTTCCCTAGATCAAGCTCTAAAGATCCTGTTTGCCCTGATATAATATTCCAAATTGAATAAAAAGCTAAACCACCGATCCATGTTTGTATTCCGAACCAACCGCAGGCAATAATTCCACGAACCAGAGAAGCGATGTGAACTCCATAAATTCCAAAACCTGCTCTTCCTAGAACAGGGAAGGGAATTCCGTATTTAACTCCTGCGTGACCACTAAGTACCATCGGGATAGTAATAACAAGATTCGCAATGGCAATGATTATTAGCGACGCTTGCCAACTTAATCCGGATAAGATCATATTTGAAGCCAGTAAATAAGTTGGAATACAAACGGCCATGCCAACCCAGATAGCCGTCATGTTCCACATCGACCAAGTTCGGTCTTCGTGAGGTAGGGGAACCATATCTTCACCACTTAAGGGAGAAGATTCTAATTCAGGAGGAAGTTTTAGATTTTCATGCATCTAGTAAAGTTTCGTTGAAATTAATCGCAGTATTCATCGGCAATAGCTATTGCTTGAGAGATGATACCGAGCCCTTCATCAATTTGTTCTTCAGTTATACAAAGCGGAGGAGCGGTAAAGATCCAGTTCCATCGTACAAAAGTGAACATTCCGGCTTCTCTGATCTTTGCCGCCATTCTATTTGTCGCTTCCATTTCAGAAGGTTTAGCATTCCATGGAGTTACGGGTTCTTTTGTATCACGATTTTTAACCAACTCAAAACAACCCAATAATCCTGTGTTTCTGAAATCGCCAATGGATGGATGCTTTTCTTTGAGTTTTTCAACTTCCTGTTCAAGATAAGCACCCATATTCGCAGCATTTTCAACTAAACCATCTTCTTCTATAATTCGGATATTTTCAACAGCAGCTGCACATGAAACGGCATGAGCGGAATAAGTGAGCCCAATCACCATCGGGTGATCATCAAAATGTTTGGCGATTGTATCTGAGATCATAACTCCGGCTAAAGGTAAATATCCTGAAGTAAGTCCTTTTGCCATGCACATGATATCAGGTTCAACTCCGTGATGTTCAACGCCGAACATTTTTCCGGTTCTGCCAAATCCGCTCATTACTTCATCGTCTATTAACAAAATTCCGTATTTATCACAGATTTTGCGAACAAGTTTCCAATAGTTTGGTGGATATTTAATGCATCCTGAAGACCCGGATTCTCCTTCAAGTAAGATGGCAGCTATGCTATCGGGATTTTCATATTTAACAATTTGCTCTAGATTTCTGGCTGCAAGTTCTCCGCATTCTTCCATTGTTGCTGAATTCCATGGACAGCGGTAGAAATAAGGGTTTTCAACATGAACAAATCCCGGCGCTCGTTGTGTATCAATTGGAAATTTTCGGGGGTCGCCTCCGGCAGAAATAGCACCATACGTTGCTCCGTGATAAGATCGGTATTGAGTGATGATCTTATGGCGCCCCGTGTACATCCGAGCCAGCTTTATACCATTTTCGATGGCTTCCGCTCCGCCTAAAGTAAAGAAGGTTTTATTGAGAGAAGAAGGCGCAAGCTCAGAAAGTTTCTTCCCCAATTTGCCTCTCGCATCCGTGATCATTCCGGGATACACAAAACTAACTTCTTCCATCTGTCGTTTTACAGCTTCAGTAATGCGCTGATCTCCGTGACCGATGTTTACATTCATCAGTTGAGATGAAAAATCCAGAATTCTATTCCCATCCCGGTCCTGTAAATAAACTCCTTTCGCATCTTTAATACTGATTGGATTCAGACCGCCCTGTTTTGCCCAGGAAAAAAGAGTGTGGTTCAGGTTGTTTTCACGAATTTGGCTATTGGAAGTCATATAAAAAGAGTTTCGGGTTTCGGATTACGATTTCTGGTTTGTAGGTGTTTTCCAGCTTGTTTCTACATAATTTATGAACCGGTTTATTTTTCCACCCAACATATTGTATCTATCTATTAGGTCAGTTAATGGTTTTTCGGGGTAATAAATATCGCTTATCATATTTAGCTGAGATATTGTTTCATCACAAGAAGCGTGAGCGAAGATCAAAAATCTTATAAACTCGTTTTTATATCTTCGTCTACCATATCCTTCAGCAATGTTATCTTTTATACTTTTTGATGATCTACGGATTTGACTTCCTTGTTCATAAAGCTCATACTTTGGCAGCTTCATTGAAATCTTGTGAATTTCCAAAGCAAGGTCGTAGGCAATAGTATAAATTTCTAAGTTCTTATGGCTCATAGCTTACTATAAAGGGTTCATGAATCACGTAACCCGATACTCTATTTCATTAACTCATCCAATTAGTTCGCGCTTCCGCATTCCATTTAACCGATGTTTTTTTGTTCTGAGTCCAAAACTCAATAGAACTCTTCCCCGTAATATCACACACGCCAAATTTTGAGTCATTCCATCCACCAAAAGGGAAGGGTTCACGAGGAACAGGAACACCGATATTAACTCCGATCATACCTGCACTTGCACGTTCCATAACTTCTTTGGCAGCTCCACCACTTTGAGTAAATACCGCAGCAGCATTTCCGTAACCCGAGCTGTTTTCTATAGAAATAGCTTCATCCAAATCTTTAGCTCTGATAATAGAAATAACCGGCCCGAAAACTTCTTCTTTGGCAATTGCCATATCAGGAGTTACATAATCAATGACGGTTGCGCCTACATAAAAACCACCTTCATTTCCTTTTACAGTTGCATTACGACCATCAACAAGAACTTTTGCACCGGCAGCTTCCGCTTCTTCTATATACTTTTCAATTCGCTCTTTAGCTTCTTTGCTGATTACCGAACCAAGATTATCGCCGGGAATTATTTTCTTGGCTTCATCCACCATTCTGGAAACAATATGATCTACTTTATCAACGCCGACCATTACAGCGGCCGCCATACAGCGTTGTCCTGCACAACCCGACATTGAAGCGATAACATTCGAAGCCGTCATTTCTTCATTGGCATCCGGCAATACGATTAAATGGTTTTTTGCTCCGCCCAAAGCCACACATCGTTTCAGGGATGAAGTTGCTCGTTTATACACAATTTTTGCCACTTTAGTAGATCCTACAAAAGAAACAGCTTTAATTTCAGGATGATCACAAATAGCCTCGACAATTTCTTTCCCACCATTTACAATATTAAAAACTCCATCAGGTAAACCTGCCTCTTTTAATAATTCAGCAATTTTAACGGCACTTACAGGAACAACTTCAGATGGCTTCAGGATCATACAATTCCCAAGCACTATTGCATTTGGTACTGTCCAGTGCGGAACCATATTAGGGAAGTTAAAAGGAGCGATGGAAGCAACCACACCCAAAGGTTTTCTGTCGATACGAACTTCTACACCACGGCTTACTTCCTGAACTTCGTTAGTAATAATCTGAGGCATAGAACAAGCAAACTCAGTTAATTCTATACTTTTTTCAACTTCAGCTTTAGATTCTCCCCAGGTTTTCCCGTTTTCAGTATGACAAATCTCTGTCAACTCATCCATGTGTTTTTCGAGTAGTTCCCGATATTTAAAGAAAACCTGTACTCGTTCTTTAAGCGTTTTACCCGACCATTCCGGGAAAGCGTCTCGGGCTGCTTGAACGGCTTCATCTAATTCTTTTGAAGAAGAAAGAGGGACACTTGAAATTTTATTTCCGTTAAGTGGACTTATTACATCAAGTCGCGGAGAGCCATTCGATACAAAGTTTCCGTTTATAAAATTATGTGTGGTTTCACTGATCTTTGTAGCCATTGTAGTATGTAATTATGATATTTTTTCAATAGGGAAAGACATTAATTAACCAAAAATCGAAAAGAAATAAAAAAACTATTTAATAGCACTGGTCTAATTCCCTAAGAAATTTTACTAAAGAGGGAAAATTAAACGCTTTTAATTGGTTGTCAACTTCTTGGCTTTTCGCGGACACAGAAAGAAAAAACTACATCTAAAATGTAGTAAGGTAAACTCTTGTAGCTATTCACATCCGGGTGAACGATCCGCGATCTCCTTGACTACGAGTCTTCGACTTTTTCCTTTTTAAAGATTTTAGGTGCCAAAAATCAAGATGATATTGATTATACCAAATGCCAGTAAAATAAAACTAAAGCTCGAATAAAATGCTGCTTTTAAATATTCTGGACTGTTCCTGTCATAGCCAATTTTTTTTAACTGATAAAACTGGTAAAGTAGGATAGCAGAGATTGATAAAAAGAAAATCCCAATAATCATATTTGAAGACCCAATCACCTTTTTGCTACATAACGCCTTGTTATACTTGGACCGCTTTAAGTGGAGCAATTTCTTTGCTTGGGCGATCTGAGGATAAATCATACATTGCTTGTAAATTTAACCAAAACTCAGGAGAGGTATTTAAAGCTTTAGATAATAGCCAAGCTGTATTCGAAGAAATGCCTCTTTTCCCACGGACAATTTCATTAATCCGTTGAATGGGAATGTCCAAGTGATCAGCTAATTCTTTCTGTGTTAATCCCATCGGGTCAAGATATTCCTTAAGTAAGATAGTACCGGGATGTGTGGTTATTCTGTTTTGCGGAATCATGGGTTTCACCTTTTTTAATGATAATCAACAATAGCTACATCAAAAGCACTGGAATCTTGCCAACGAAAAATGATTCTCCATTGGACATTAATTCGAATACTATGATATTCTTTATAATCTCCACGCAATGCTTCTAATCTGTTGCCTGGAGGTGATTGTAAATCATCTAAAGAAGTAGCCGCATTCAGTATATCCAATTTATAAATGGCTGATTCAAGGATTTGAGTAGGTAATTTTCGAACTTTGCTGCTCGGATTGCCGTGAAACAGATCTGATGTTGCTTTATCTCCGAATGATTTGATCATTCATTAATTTAATGGATTAACGGTATCCATGCAACGAAATTGTTTTTTGTAAAGCATAACGGTTTGACAAATAAGCAGCGCAGGGATTCTGATTTGGTTGAAGTAACTGATTTATTGTAATGTACACAAGTCATTGATCACACTAAGTATGTGTCTCATGTAAACGCTTGATCTTTACAAAAAGGATGTCCCTCGTGGATTCATCCTCTTTGGTCATCGCGGATGCAGAAAGAAAAAACTACATCTAAAATGTACTAAGGTACACTCTTGTAGCTATTCATATCTAGGTGAACGATCCGCGATCTCCTTAACAACGAGCATACTCAAATTCGGGAGATATCGGGGCAAGTGAGCCCGATATGACAGGCTTTGTTTGATGAAAGATCAGGGATCGTTCTTCTGGAAAGAACAGTTCTGCCGAAAGTAGAAGAAATAAGCCCGTAAAGATGTTTAGACGCCGGTAGCGTTAGCAAAGATCTCACAAACAAC
>Ga0189275_100596_pt1 | contig 10428 bp, 12 predicted proteins | sample N19A6minimetaG_FD_130329 | JGI IMG/M metagenome (GOLD analysis project Ga0189275, IMG submission 130329) | Marine microbial communities from the Costa Rica Dome - N19 A6 mini metaG | ecosystem: Environmental > Aquatic > Marine > Oceanic > Photic zone | place: Costa Rica: the Eastern Pacific...
GGCCGCTTCGCCACTGGCTAGGATACTGATCGTCATCCAAAAAGCCTCGAGGACCGGGTTTGCTGACGCGTTGGCTATGGCACCGTGAAATTTTCGGTTCTCTTCATAGATCGCCTGGTCGGAGCAGGCCGGATCTTCCATTGCCTTTATGGTCGCCTCCATCTGTTCGAAGTGTCTTTCTTCTCCGTTCAGTGCCGCGCCTTGGGCGAGCGTCGGTTCGATGGCGAACCGCGCCTTGAGGATTTCGAAGAACGGGACATCATTCAGCCGCAGATAAACGGACATGGTATGAGCGATAACATCGACGCTCGGCCGCGCCACAATTATGCCACCACGGGGACCAGGACGCAGTTTCAGCACACCTTGCGCCTCGAGAATCCTCAGGCCCTCGCGGAGCGTTGGCCTCGAAACATCTACTTGCTCCAGCAGTTCTGCTTCGGTTCCAAAAGAACTTCCCGGTTGGAGGTTGGTTTCAATAATTCGGTTCAACAGTAGGCGAGCGACATGTTCTGTCTTGTTCATTGGCGCGGAGGTCATGGGATCATTCATTTTATGGAACCTATGTGCGGATGTTCGGATCGTCTCCAAGCAATCCGAATCACTCGGTGACACGCGTAGAAAAGCTTAAGATGATATGGTTTGATTGTTTCCGCAACCCTGCCATGCAGTACCAACCTTTGACCTGACCACCAACGCCGCCTCGAAAGCGTGTTCCGAAGCAGCGATCAAGCAACCCGAAAGACCACGGATTTTTCGCAGAGCCTGCTGAAACTGGTCGGGTTAGATTTCACCGGACCGGACTTCGGTAGCTCTTGCTATTTCGAAGAACCACTGTTTCGATTTAGCCATTTCCCGATCAAGAAGCTTGTGCGCGGCGCATAGACATAGCGTGTGCGATCTTGGCGCGTTGGTCGAACGAGTATCCGGCCCAAGCCATACAGAATTAATAACATGTGCCCAACCGCAAGCAACAAAGGCAATGCCGCAGGGCCGAATTTCTGAACGAGCGTTGAAGCCACGAAAGGGGCCGCAATGGCCCCCACGGCAAAGAAGAACATTAGCGCGGCGGCCAGTTCTACGCGCTGCTCGTCGCTGGCAAAATCGTTGGCATGGGCCGCGGAAACCGAAAAAATTGGAAAGGACGTGACACCCAGCAGGCCAGCCAACAGCATGATTTCCGGTTTGTCGACTTCTGTTCCAACCAGCGCTGTCGCAATGCAGACGAGTGTGGCGCCAATCGAAAGCCAGATCAAAATCCACCGGCGGTCATATTTATCTGCCAGCCAACCCACCGGAAATTGAGCCAGTGCTCCGCCCAGGATAAAAGACGCCAGAAACCAGGCAATTTCTTTGACTGTCAACCCGATTTCAACGGCATAAACGGGCCCGACCATCCGGAAACTGGCCGAACTCAGCGCCGCGATTACAACACCGAGGACCGCCAGTGGAGAGCAGGCCACGGCGAGCATCGGTCTCAGCCGCGGTTCCGCGGGAACGGCAGGTTGCGGAGCTTTGGTCAAAGTCAGAGGCAAAATTGCGGCGCAGCACACCAGGGCCAGCAAATTGTAGGACACATAGGACGCCGGCTCTAGAACCGAAATAATCAATTGCGCGCCCAACCCACCACCCAGCTCAACGATGCGGTAGATGCTCATGGCGCGGCCTCGGCTGTCGTTTGTCAGCTTAGATTGGAGCCAAGCCTCGATAACTGTGAGGCTACCCGCCACGCAAAAGCCCGAGGCAACACGCATCAGTGCCCATGCCTCCGGATCTATGATTAGGAAATGCAACAACAGCCCAATGGCGCCCGTGACGGTAAAGGCTGCGAAGGCGCGGGAATGACCGACGCTGCCCATGAGTCTCGGCGCCCACCAGCAACCTATGAAGAAACCGGCGAAGTGGGCCGAGCCGAGAAATCCGATTTCCGCTGTGGAAAAACCAAGTGCAATTCCAGACAGCGCATCAAGCGGGCCAACTCCACCCGATGACAACTGCAATAAAGCCACAGACAGGAAAAGGGCAAAAAAGGAAATGAGCGTGCGCATGATCCCGGGGTTCCGTTTGCCAGCTCAACCCGCGTGGTCAGCGTATATTGTCAGCCGCAAGTGCACCTTTGTTGTCACCATTATCTCCACTGGGTTCGTGACGTCATCGGTCGACGCAGACACCATGAGTGTGTTTTTTTTTGAGGCCAGCTTTACGTGATCAGAATCACACGGCACCTGCAAAAAGTGCCGCGTAGAACCAAAGCTACGTCTGAGTGTGCGGCGGAGGTGGATGGGAATCGAACCCACCACTCGCGTTAGCGAGTCACTGGTTTTGAAGACCATGGAAGCCACCAGACTTCATTCACCTCCCCGGAGTTTGGCCATACCGTTTTTGCATCCGGCGGGATTCGGTAGCCATCTATATGATTAAATTGATTTCGCACAGCTGTCAATCTTTGGATTCTGCTGGCAGGAGAGCCCACTTGGGCGTTCCGGCCCACGAGGTTGACAGACCCAAGAGGTGAAGTTAATCATATAGATTAATGCCGAATTCGCAGAAAACAATAGGAGCGGTGCAGCGTGCCTCAATCGTCGTCTAACGTCGACCTTGCTAGCGCTCTTCTGAGCGCAGACCACTTCGGCCGGCCTCAAGGCAAAGGCAAGCCGCGTGGCTTCTCATCTACCCTTGTTACCGCGGCACTCCGGGCGGCCTACATTCACGCTGGCAGGCGCTTCTGGGATTGTCCAGACAGCCCTGGAAGAACACGCTTTGCTCCCGGAAGATGAGCCCCGCATGATCGGCGTAGGCATGGAACGTCTCGCAGCCGTTGGGCTCGCAGCAGCATGAAGCCGCAACTCACACTGGGGGTCATCGGGCACGTCGATCATGGCAAGACGTCGCTTGTTCGCGCACTAACTGGGATCGAAACGGATCGCCTCAAGGAAGAGAAAGAGCGCGGATTGTCCATCGTGCTGGGCTTTTCCTACATGCAAGGGGCACGGGCCGCGATTGATCTGATCGATGTGCCCGGTCATGAGAACCTTGTTCGAACCATGGTTTCCGGCGCCACGGGCATGGATGGTGCGCTGCTCGTTGTCGCTGCGAACGAGGCGATAATGCCACAGACGCGGGAGCACGTTGCGATTGCACATCTCCTTGGTGTCGATCGCGGCGTCGTCGTCATCACAAAACGGGATCTGGTGTCCGAAATCGAACTAAAGCACACGATCGAGGAGGTCCGGTCCTTCACCGCCGGCACATTTCTTGAAAATGCGGAAGTGGTGTCCACCTCCACAAGGGAAAATCAGGGCATGCGGGAGCTAGGTCAGGCTATCGACAAGATTACGCCAATTGACCGCCGAAACAGCAAAAAAGCTTTCCCTTTCCTACCGATTGATCGCGCGTTCACGATGCCAGGTTTTGGTGTCGTGGTCACCGGAACGCTACGCGGTGGAGACTTGACGACGCGCAGTAACGTCGAATTGCTCCCCTCGAAACGTGCCGCGACGATACGTGGATTGCAGGTGCATAACCGGCCCGTTGATCGGGCAACACCAGGCCAACGCGTCGCGGTTAATGTTCGACAGGTAAAACGGGAGGACATCAGTCGGGGCGATGTACTGGCATTGCAGGGACGCATCGACGCAACCAATCGAGTCGATGTGGAGTTACGATTGCTCAACAGCCAGAACGAGCCGTTAAAAAATGGCGCGACGGTTGAGTTCCTGGCAGGAACGACGAGCGTGACGTCAAGAGTGCGCCTTCTGGATCCCAAGACACTCGAGCCCGGGGCGACCGGGTTTGCTCAATTGCGCTTTCCACGTTCCGTGGCGACTTACCAGATGCAACGCTTTATCATTCGCACCGGGTCACCGATCCGAACGATCGGTGGCGGGACAGTCCTCGACGCGAACCCTGAATTACATCGGCGATTTGGTGCGGCGACCAAAAGCCGCCTGGAGACGATTGCTCATGGCAGTAGCGTCGAAAAGACGCAGATGTATCTCGCCGAGGCCGATGTCTCCGGTACCACGCTCGATGGATTGAGCGATCTGCTGTGCCTCGATACAGATGACGTCAACGCAGCTCTTGCTTTCATTGATCCGGTATTGACCAATTCCGGCACTCTGATTGACCAGTAGGTTTACGCTCGGCTGGTTCAGGCAATTCTCGCTGAGCTCAGGCGATATCATCAAGAGCATCCGCGTCATTCCGGGATCGCCGCCGCGAAACTCCTTACCAACCTGGAAGAGGAGCCGACCCAGGGTGTTTACCAACACGCTATTAACCAGCTGCTGTCGCAGGCACGAATCGAGAACCACGGCAGCGTCCTTCGCCTTGCTGGTTTTGACCCCTGGGCCGGGCTGTCCCAAATCGAACACCGGCTTGTGGCCGAGATGGAAAACGAATTTCGCATGCGTGGCCTGGCGCCGACTTACGTTCATCAAATCGAGGGTGATGACACGGTGCAACGAGATGTTTTCCAATTACTCTGTGAAACAAATCGCCTCGTGAGGATAAAGGCCTACGTAGCCAAGTCTGATATCGTGGTGCACACAGAAAATTTCGACAATGCCGTAGCCATGATCGAAGCCAATTTCACCTTTCCGCAAAAATTTACCGTGTCCGAGGTTCGCGAACTGATCGGATCAAACAGGAAATTCACTGTGCCATTCCTCGAGCACCTAGATGCAGTTGGTGTTACGACCCGCATGGGCAACCAGCGCCAGCTGCGCAACCGGAATGAGCAATAGCCGCCGAAGTCAATTAAACCTCGCAGCTTCACGGGTCTTCAAGACCAGTGATGTTGCAATGAGAGTGGCGTTTTTCGCTCGTCTCTGCTTCGTAGACCAAATCTACATCGCTCTCGAAGATGGGCTGAGAATGGCCGCGTCAATTCTACGTCCAAGCTTTCGCAAAAACGGGGGATTACCGTGTTTCTGGTAATCCATAGGTAGATTCTCCGCGCAACAGTCGCATCACGCTGCGAGCAAGGAGAAGACCATGGCAAGACGTCCGCGCCGGAACCACAGCCCGGCTTTCAAGGCGAAAGTGGCGGTGATCGCTACCAAGGACGAGAAGACCCTGATCGAGTTGCCAGCCCGACGCTATTCTCAAACGGGAAAAGCCGCTGGAGAGGCTGCCGACCAAGTCAGCCTCTCCCGTGATCATGGCGGCTAGCTGAGCGCTCTTCTTGACATCAGATTTACCGCAAATCCGATCGCAATCAGTGCCATACCTGGTGCTTGGGTCCACCAGAGGGGAAAACAAACCAGGCCACCACCAATAACAAACAACGGCCTTTGTATCCCGACCAATCTACCGATCTTGAAGAAATAACCTTCGAAGCCCCCGGAAACCAGTGCGATGCCCACCAAGAAAGACACAATCGGATGTACCGCCTCTATCAGCGGACCCTGGAGAACCATCGCAGGGCTGACAACGAAAGCAATTGGCAGCAAGTACCAGGCAATAGACAATCGTACAGCCTGAATAGCGGTCTTGTTGAAATCTGCCCTGGCTACCATGGCGGCCGTGTAGGATCCCATGCAAACTGGAGGTGTCAGCATGGATGTCAGTCCCCAATAAAGAAGATACAAATGGATAGCGAGAGGAGGGATCTCAGAATCAGCAAGCACCGGCACTACGACGATGACCAGGAAAATATAGACAGCAACGCCTTCCATACCCATTCCCAAGATAAAAGCAGCCGCAGCACAAAGAGCCAACAGCAACGGCACATTGTCACCGGCCAGGACACCGATTTCATGTGCCAGGGAATGCCCCAGACCTGTCAGAGTAAAGCTTCCAATTACAAATCCAACGCCAGCGAAGATCGCCATGATCATGGTCAGCGTCTTGCCGGCGTCTACCAAGAGTTCGAAAAAGTCCTCACCGCGCAATCGCGTGGACTTCCGCAACATCGTGATTACCAGCAGAATAGCACTTGCGATCAGGGGGGCCCTGCCCTCCAAACCCAGGTACAGGAAATACATCAGTACGAGAAGAGAGAATACATAGGGCCAAATAGCCTTTAGGACGCTGTTCCACGAAGGTATTTGAGAGGCTTCAACCCCTTTGATATCGTGCACCTCCGAATAGAAATGCACCTGCAGGAATAGGCATATATAAAACAGGGCCGCCGGGATCGCCGCAGCCAGCACGACTTCAAAATAGGTTACACCCAGAATAACCGGCATCAAAAAGGCGACGACCCCCATAACCGGAGGGGTAACGCTGCCGCCGTTTGACGCGGAAGCCTCGACAGCCGCTGCAAAGTGATCGGAATACCCCGCCTTCTTCATTGCGGGAATTGTCATGCTACCAGTGGTAATAATGTTGGATATCGCGCTGCCGCTCAGCATACCGAAAAGACTACTTGTGACAATTGATACCTTGGCTGCGCCGCCTCTGCGATTCCCCATCAATGCGGCGGCGAAATCCATGAACGCCTTGCCGCCGCCGGTGGCCAAGAGAACTGCTCCAAAGAACATGAACGACAGCACTATCCCGCCAAAAGCCTGTGATGCCATCCCAATAAGACCACCAGTTCCCAACGCATAGGAAACGGCAGTATCCCAGACAGACCTCTGGGATCCCTCAAGAATGCCGGGCATAAATCCTGCGAAAAGCGGATACGCGGCAAAAAACAGGAAACTCAAAAATACTCCGAGTCCACCGCAACGCCTCAAGGCTTCGATAACGACAAGGCACAGGACGATAGATGCGACACCTATAGACACCGGCGGAGCAAACTCCCATCCTTGCGTAAAAATATTGTACGCTTGAGAGGCAAGAAAAGCTCCGGTGGCAAAAGTTGCTCCGAAAAGCAATACATCATACCAAGGAACACCTTCTTTTGATGAGTTTTGGGTGGCGGGGTAAAAAATGAACGCCAGAGAGAGAATAGTGGCAAACAAACAGTATAGGTAGGCACTATCCCAGTTCAAAGGCCCTAGCAGCCGCAGGGCGAAGACATTGTTTACAGCGAGCAATAGTGCAAGGCTGATGACGACTGCGACAACGACGCGCCAAAACGAATTTAGAGTTCTATGCCTCGTCTCTTCACTCTCAACTTCGACAGGAGGGTTATCAATCAGAGGCTCTGATCGCTGCGAATTTTCGGGCATCTATCACTTTCCCTGTGTCAGGTGTTTTTCTGATTGAACGTTCATGCAAACGATGAAGCGCCTTGTTTGATAAGTGGATACGGACCAAGGAAAACGAAAATGAACTGCGCCCGTAGCCCCCGGCTTGCGTTGCTTTTGATCCATCAAGCACACTCTTGTCATCGTGTTGATTGTTCCACCCAAGAACGCTGGGCGCCGCGGCAACAAATGTCGGTCAATGACCGCACGGTTTACCGGTGCCTTGAAGCCAGGTGATCGCGCCACCTGTCCGAAGAACATTGCCAAAGGCGAAGTCAGACGACGGTTGGGCACGCTTCGCTGCTCCCTGTGCAACCCGAAGATTCCTTATTAATCTATATGATTAAATTCATTTTACACAAATGTCAATCTTGGAGTTACGCTAGGGTGCGAAACGTCTGGCATTGACCGCCCCTGTGCCTTGATCATGTGACCGCTACCTTACTGCATCGATGAAGCCAGCCAGGGCCTGAAGTGATCGATAGGGTAGGATGATCATGCCAGAGATTGTCAAATTCGGGCTCGTTCTGGCGAAGGGCGTGTTGCAAGTTTACGGAGTCGACGCTTCTGGTCGGGCGGTATGCGCCAAACAAATGTGGCGAAAGCGGGTGCTATCATTCTCGACCCGGCCGGGCATGTGTTGTCCCGACGGTTGAGGCTTGAGCGTGGAATGCACCCCCCTGTTCACCGCAACCAACGCGGTCTCGGAGCTACGTCAGGAGATAATCCACAGGGCACACGATTGTTCTGCGGTCCCGAGCCTCGCGTCGCAACTGTACACTGTCAGTGACAAGCGACGCCCTGAAGCCGCGACGACGATGATAAAACGATCCCTATGAAGCCCCCTGACCATTCGCGCCAACCGCGTCTCCATACCCCGGACACGCCCCCATGCCGAACACATCTCTTCCAAACCGCAGCGCCGAGGCCAATTTCCGGGATGAAGAGCAGTGAACAAGGCCCTTGCCTTGGTCGCCGATCCAGCTGTGCGGCTCTACCAGAAGTGGCCCGGCACCGGCGCAACGTCGGTTGGAAGCCAGCCAGTTCCCAGTCTTTTCCTTCGTGGAAGGCTTTCCGGCTACCGCGCTGTAATCACGCAGCTAATCCTTGAAATGACGCGAACGAGAAAGCTCAAGGCGGCGGGCACAACCACAATCTACGTCCAACGGCTGAACGATAAGATTGACAGAATCGGGAAATCAAATTAATCATATAGATCGTTAACAGTCCTCAGGGGAACCAAATGAAAAAGAATAATTCGCTCACACGTTCTTTTGGCATGTGCTTAACCGCGGCACTTTTGGCGGCGTCGCCAATGGCTGCCAGTGCCCAGGAAACGCCGCCCAAACCCGACTTGATAACAATTGCGGGATATGGTCCGGGCTCATCCACTTTCATTACTGTTGGAGGATGGTCTGAAGGCGTGCAGAAAAAGTTCGGCACAAAGATCAGAATGAACGCCATGGGCTCAGGCAAGGCAAGGATGGCCGCAATACGCGGTAGCGCAGTAGATACTGCTGTCAATGGCTACGATGTCTTGTTTGCCCAGGAGGGTATGTATGGTTACAGCGCCCCCGAATGGGGCCCCCAGTCATTGCGTTTGGTGTACCAGTGCGAGGTGGCCCATCACACCAGCTTGCTGATTTCGCAAAGCGCTTGGGAAGATGGCGTAAAGACGGCCGCCGATCTGAAGGGTCGGAAAATTGGCGTTACCCCGGGCATTCCGGATATCGAGATTCAAGCAGAGGGCACCCTAGCCTTTGCTGATCTCACTTGGGAAGATGTGGAAGTAATCGACTCCGGCTCCTACGGCGCCCTACGGCAAATGCTTCTGGACGGTTCGGTAGACGCCGCCTTCATTTCCAGTATCTCGAAAGAAGCTTTGCAGATGGAAGCGTCACCGCGGGGCGTGCACTTTGTACCGCTGCCTCATGACGACACAGAAGGTTGGGAGAGATTCCTCCAGAAAAATCCCATGCGATGGCCGGCTTTGGCGACGGCGGGTGCCGGTGCCAGTGAAGACAATCCGCTCGAAACATCCAAGGAGCCGTGGCCCCTGCTGGCGAGTTACGACGAGTTGGATGGGGCCAAGGCTTACTGGGCAACAAAGTCGATCAGAGAGTCGTTTGATCTGTACAAAGACGTCGCCGCATCGCTGCCCGGCTGCGATTTGGATGCGACTTTGAAGAAGATCCCCATGTACGTCCCTTGGCACGAAGGAAGTAAAAAGTACCTCCAGGAAGTCGGCGTCTGGACGGATGCCATGGAAGAGAACCAGAATGCATTGATTTCCAGGCAGGCGGCATTGCGTGAACTTTGGGACCAGGCCTCCGAGGAAGCTGCTGCCGAGGGTATTGAAGCAGACGATTGGGCAGACTTCTGGCTCGCGAAGAGAGCGGAAAATTTCCCAGACTATTATATTGAGCTGCCTTAACAGTAACTGGCAAACGGTGACTGCAGGTGGGCTGGCCCTGCCTGCTGTCACTGTTTCTGATTTTGAGCGGCCTTTTTGCTCAATTCCGAGTCAGCCGATGTTCTTCTCTCCCCAGACGGCTATGTCCTGCGTGCCCAGTGCAGACAGGTCGCGAAACTGCAGCGACTGACGAAGAGAAAATTCAGAACCATCTCTTGCCAAGAGCGGTATAGCCGTTCAGCACGGCGATACCGACCTGCAATGGGACGACCTGTTGAACGGGATTCTCATGCACCATTTGACGGCACGCCCAGCGAGACGAGGAACTCCGCAATGACAAAGAAGACGCCCGACGCCAACGGCAATCTGCTGCGTCGAATTCCCAAAGTAGACCGGTTGCTGGACAGCGTCGAGTTCGCGGACCTCATTCGCTGTCATTCGAGGAAAGTCGTCACACGCGTGCTGAAGGCAGAGCTCGGGTCGCTACGCGACCGGAGCCGCGGCGGCGATCTCGCTGCCGCGGACGTCGAGCCGGAAACGATCCGGGATCGTGTCGAAGCCGAGTTGCAGCGTCGCTCGATCGCGTACTACCGCCGAGTCATCAACGGCACTGGCGTAATTCTTCATACCGGGCTCGGGCGTGCGCCACTTCCGCAGGAAGCGATCAACGCGTTGGTCGCGCATGCGGCGCATCCGATGCGAGTCGAGATCGATCTTGAAAGCGGCAACCGCGGCGGACGCGACCAAGGTTGCGTGGAGCTCCTGAAAGAGATCACGGGCTGCGAAGCAGCGACCATCGTCAACAACAATGCGGGAGCGACCCTGTTGGTCTTGTCGGCTGTCGCCCGAGGTCGAGGCGTGGTGTTGTCACGTGGAGAA
>Ga0189275_100597_pt1 | contig 10404 bp, 8 predicted proteins | sample N19A6minimetaG_FD_130329 | JGI IMG/M metagenome (GOLD analysis project Ga0189275, IMG submission 130329) | Marine microbial communities from the Costa Rica Dome - N19 A6 mini metaG | ecosystem: Environmental > Aquatic > Marine > Oceanic > Photic zone | place: Costa Rica: the Eastern Pacific...
GCGGCCATGGCCGCCACGCTGGTTGACGATGCGCCTTGTGGCTTTGCCGTCATCGACCTGCGCGAACGCGTGCTTTATGCCAATGCCACGCTCGGACGCTGGCTTGACCGTGATGCGGCGGCGCTGGAAGATGGCGGCAAGGTCAGCGCAATCCTGACGCCCGCGAGCTACCTCTATTACCAGACCCAGATTGCGCCGATGATCCAGTTGCAGGGCTTCGCCCGAGAGATCTCTTGCGAACTCAAGGGCGTGGCGGGCGCACGCCCGGTGCTGATGAGCGCGATCCTGCGGCAAGGGTCCGAGGGCGCGCGGGTTGAGATGGTGTTTTTCGACGCGACCGAACGGCTCCGCTTCGAAGCGCAACTCCGCGCCGCCCGTGTCGAGTCCGAGGAATTGGCGGCAATCGTGCGGCAGGCCACCTCCGGCATCCTGCGCTGCGACGCGGCGGGCGGGATCAAGCGGATGAACGATGCCGCCGCCGCAATTCTTGGCGTGCCCAGGGGGCAGGTGCCGCAGGACCCGATCGGCGCGCTTCTGGTGCTGGATGATCTGCCCGACGACTGGTTCACCGGCGCGGTGGCCCAGATCACCGAACCCGGACACGACGTCCGCCTCCAGGCTAGCCGCGGCGACAAACATTACGACATTTCGGTCGGCGAGATCGCCGTTCCCGACGATCCCTTTGCCACCCGCGACTATTCCGTCATGCTGCGCGACGTCTCGGAGCAGGTCATTTCCGGACAGCGGCTGCAACTGATGGTCAAGGAGTTGAACCACCGGATTCAGAACGTCTTTGCGGTGATCATCGGCGTGGTGCGCCAGACCGTGCGTCAATCCGACAGCGAGCGTGAGAAGCTGATTGAGCGATTGCTCAGTATTTCCACCTCGCATTCCAGGCTGACCCAGAATTACTGGAAGGACGTCGATATCATGGTCATCTTCGAACCGGTCGTGGGGCAGGCGAGCGATGGCCACAAGGTGACACTGGCCGGTCCGGACATCCGGCTTGCGCCCGATCAGTTCAAGGCACTCTCCATGGCGGTCCATGAACTGGCCACCAATGCCCGGAAATACGGGGCCTTGAAGTCCGACACCGGCGAGATCGAGATCACCTGGACCCTGGGCGGCGCCGAAGGGCGGGACTTTGGCTTTACCTGGCGCGAACGGGGCGGGCCGCCGGTCTCATGTCCGCACAACCGCGGCTTTGGCACGATGATGATCGAAAAGGTGCTGGCCTCCGAATTCAACGGAACCGCAGAGATGACATTCCCGCCGGACGGTCTGGAGTTCCAGTGCCGCGGGGTCCTGCAATCCTCGTGACAATCGGGGCTCTCGCTGCGCAGCATCACGTTTCTCGCGTTTGCGGCATCTCAACGCTTTCCTTTTGTGCTGCACTGCCATAGGCTTTGCTGCAGCGCTGAAACTTCCGGGAGGGTGGCCCCAGTGGCAGATGCACCGAAACCTCTTCTGATCAAGCGGTATGCCAGCCGCAGGTTGTACAATACCGAAACCTCGGACTACGTGACGCTGGAAGATATTTCCGGTTTCATTCGCGACGGACGCGAAGTCCAGATCATCGATCTGAAATCCGGAGACGACCTGACCCGGCAATACCTGCTGCAGATCGTGGCCGAACACGAAAGCCGGGGCGAGAACGTCCTGCCGCTGGGGGTCCTGACCGATCTGGTCCGCAGCTACACCACGCAGGCACAGAGCATCGTGCCGCAGTTCCTGACGGCCTCGTTCGACATGCTGCGCGAAGGCCAGAACAAGATGCTGGAAATGTCGCCCATGGCCAAAATGCCCGGGTTCGAGGCGTTGAAGGCCCAACAGGACGCCTTCATGAAGGCGATGTCCGGCGGCATGGCGGGCAAGTGGTCCGGTCCCGATCAGGAAGAGGCCAAGGCCGAAAGCGACGGCGGCGAAGACCTCGATGCGATCAAGAAACAGCTTGCCGCGCTGCAGGACAAACTGTCGAAAATGGACAAGTGACCTGAACCTGAGCGAAAGCTCGTGAAACTGAAAAGCCCCGCATGACCTGCGGGGCTTTCGTTTTTTCCGGCTCCGGTCCTCAGGTTCCGTACGCTCGGGATTGCCCCATTACCGCATCCGCCGCCGCCACCAGCGCATCGGCGATGAAATCGCACTCCGCCCGTGTCAGCCGCGCGGGCAGGCGCACATCGCAGGCCCGCATCAGCATGGCACGGGTCGACGGCAGATCGGCGGGCAGGTCCGGCACGAACTGCCAGTTCCAGAAGGCCCGCGCATTGTCGCGCGACAGCCCGAAAATCTGCACCTTCACGCCCATCGCCTCGGCTTCCCTTGCAAAGGCGCGGCGCTCGGCCTCGTCCATGCCTTCGAGGTTGAACTGGATCGAATCCGGCGCCCGGTCTTCGGCGGGCAATTTGTCGGGCACCTGCATCCACGGGCTCTGGTTCAGCCGCGCCGCCACGTGATCGTGGTTCGCCCGCCCGTCCACCACCCGCTGCGCCACATGCGCCAGTTGCGGCCGGATCACCGCCGCCGAGAGGTTCGACATGCGCTGGTTGTAAAGCGGCAGAGTATTCTGGATCGCCGGGAAGACGTCTTTCAGCACCGGATGCTTGTCCCAATTGTGCTCATAGGCACCCGACATGATGATCGCCTTGGCCACCAGTTCCGCATCGTCGGTGATCAGGATACCGCCTTCGCCCGCGTTGACCAGCTTGTAGGACTGGAAGCTGAAACAGCCGATCTTGCCGATTGTGCCGATCTTGCGCCCGTTCCAGGTGGTGCCCAGCGAATGCGCCGCATCCTCGATCACCGGGATCGACCGTGCATTGCACAGCGCCATGATCGCGTCCATGTCCGAGGTATGACCGCGCATATGGCTGATGATCACCGCCTGGCATGTGTCCAGCTTGGCCTCGAAATCGGCAATGTCGACGCGGTAGTTGTCACCCACCTCGCAGAGCACCGGGCGGCATTCCGCATGCACCACCGCCGACGGCACGGCGGCAAAGGTAAACGCCGGGATCAGCACCCGCGCATCTCGCGGCAGGCCCAGCGCCTTGAGCGACAAAAACAGCGCGGCGGAACAGGACGACACCGCCAGAGCAAAGCTCGCCCCCATCATCTCGGCGAACTCGTGTTCCAGCAATGAGACCGGCGCATCCTGCGGCGCGGTATAGCGGAAAAGATCGCCTGACTGCAGCAAACGGTCGATCTCGGCGCGGGCGGCCTCGGGGATCGGCTCGGCATCGTGGACGTTGGGGGCCTGCTCTGCACGTGTCATTTTCATTTTCCTTAATCGGGGTTTTCAAAAAGGTAAAACACCCAATCTCGGCAAAAAAGTGAAATTTCCCTGACATCCTTGCTTGAGCGGAAAATCGTGTCTCCGTCGCCGCGGTTTCAGACGCCCAACCGGTCGCGCAGCGCGTACCACGACATCGCCAGTGCCAAGAGCGGCGTACGGAGCGCACCGCCGCCGGGAAAGGCCGGGGCAGGGAGGGCCGACATGGAGTCAAAACCGTCGCTTTCGCCCATCACCGCCCGCGCCATCAGCCAACCGGCATGGGTTGCGGTGCCGACCCCGTGGCCGGAATAGCCCGAGGCCGAGAGCACCCCCGGCGCCACCCGCGCAAGATAGGGCAGGCGCTTCATGGTGATCGCCAGCGTCCCGCCCCAGGCATAATCGATCCGCACGTCTTTCAGATGCGGGAAGACCTCGCTCATCGGCTTGCGCACCTTGGCGGCAATATCGGCGGGAAACCGATAGCCATAGCTTTCGCCGCCGCCAAAAAGCAGCCGCCCGTCATGGCTCAGCCGGAAATAATTCACCACGAACCGGCTGTCGGCCACCGCCACGTCCTCGGTCAGTACCTGTTTCGCGCGGTCGCCCAGCGGCTCGGTCGCGGCGATGAAATTGTTGATCGGCATGACCCGCGCGGCAACCTTGCGGTTCAGCCCGCCAAGATAGCCATTGCCCGCCAGGATCACATGCTCGGCCTTGACCCGGCCTTGCCCGGTCTGCACCAACCCCGGCGCGACATGATGCACATGCGATCCTTCGTGGATCACCGCGCCCGCCGCCTGTGCCGCCTTCGCCAACCCCAGCACAAACCGCAACGGATGCAGATGCGCCGCATCCCGGTCGATCATCCCGCCCTTGTAATCGGGCGAGGGGCAGAGCGCATGAAACGCCTCTTCATCCAGCGCCTCCACCGCGTCATAGCCGTACCGGTCGCGCAGGAAATCCGCATAGCCATGCAGGTCGCGCACCTCCGTCTCGGATGACCCGGCCCAGGCCACTCCCGGCTTCAGGTAACAGTCGATCCCGTGCCCCGCGATCAGCCGCTTGACCAGCGCCTTGGCGTCCTCACCCAGCGCCCAGTATTTCGCCGCATCCTCGCGCCCGAGAAGTTTTTCCAGCCCTTCCTGATCGACCCGCTGGCCCGATCCCAACTGGCCGCCATTGCGCCCCGAAGCGCCAAAGCCCACGCGATGCGCCTCAAGCACCACCACGCGCCGCCCCGCCCGCGCCAGTTCCAGCGCCGCCGAGAGCCCGGTATAGCCCGCGCCGACGATACAGACATCCGCCGTGACCTCACCGCGCAACTGCTCGAACCGCGGCAGGAGATCGGCGCTCGCCGCATACCAGCTGCCCGGATACTCCCCTTGCTTGTCGTTGGAAAACAACAGGTTCATAGACCAGGTCCAGTCCTTCTCTGGTTTAAAAATATCCCGGGGGAGGCCGCAGGCCGGGGGCAGAGCCCCCAAAATCACACGTTCAAGAGCAAATGCTCACGTTCCCAGGGCGAGATCACCTGGAGGAATTCCTCGTATTCCGTCCGCTTGACGATGCCGTAGACCCGGGCAAACTCCGGCCCCAGCACCTCGTGCAGATCGCGCGCCTCGTCGAAGAGATCCAGCGCCTCGCCCAGCACCTGCGGAATATCCGCCTCGCCGTCATAGGCATCGCCGCGGAACTGCTTGCCCGGGCGTTCCTCGTTCATCATGCCGAGATAGCCGCAGGCCAGCGAGGCCGCGATCCCGAGGTAGGGGTTGCAATCCATCCCCGCCAGCCGGTTCTCGACCCGCCGCGCTTCGGGCGAGGAGATCGGAATGCGGATGCCGGTGGTGCGGTTGTCGCGCGCCCATTCGAGGTTGATCGGCGCCGCGTGATCCTTGACGTAGCGGCGATAGGAATTGACGTAGGGCGCCAGCACCGCGATGGCATTGGGCAGGTGTTTCTGCAAGCCGCCGATGAAGTGATAGAAGGCATCGGTCTCGCCGCCCTGCGGCCCGATGAAGATGTTCTTGCCGGTTTCCAGGTCCAGCACCGAATGGTGGATATGCATTGCCGATCCCGGCTCGTCGGCAATCGGCTTGGCCATGAAGGTGGCGAAACAATCGTGGCGCAGCGCCGCCTCGCGGATCAGGCGCTTGAAATAGAACACCTCGTCGGCCAGCTTCACCGGGTTGCCGTGGCGCAGGTTGATCTCCAGCTGACCGGCGCCGCCCTCCTGGGTGATGCCGTCGATCTCGAAGCCCTGGGCCTCGGCGAAATCGTAGATGTCGTCGATCACCGGCCCGAACTCGTCCACCGCCGTCATCGAATAGGCCTGCCGCGCGGCGGCGGGGCGGCCCGAACGGCCCATCATCGGCTCGATGGTCTTGGCCGGGTCGATATTGCGGGCGACGAGAAAGAATTCCATCTCCGGCGCCACCACCGGCTTCCAGCCCTGCTTGTGGTAAAGGTCCACCACCCGTTTCAACACGTTGCGCGGGCTTGCCGGGATCGGCTTTTCGTCTCGGGTAAAGGCGTCGTGGATCACCTGCAAGGTCCAGTCGCCGGTCCAGGGCGCGGCAGTGGCGGTCGAGTAATCCGGCCGCAGGATCATGTCGCGCTCGATGAAGCCATCTGCGCCCGCGGCTTCGCCCCAACCGCCGGTGATGGTCTGGAAAAAGATCGAATCCGGCAGGAAGAAATGCGATTGCCGGGTGAACTTCGACGCCGGCACCGCCTTGCCCCGTGCGATGCCCGGCAGGTCCGAGATCACGCATTCCACCTCGTCCAGCCGCCGGTCGCGGAGGTATTCCTGCGCCGCCTCGGGGATCTGCTCCATCCAGTCGGTCATGAGAGCCTCCGCTCGCGAAAGAACCGCCCGATCTTTTCGGCCAGCTGCGTGGCATCGGTCGGCTGGTCCAGCCTGTCGCGCGCCTGGGCGGCCAGATCGGCGGGCACCACGTCGCCACGCTCAGCCAACAGCCGGTCAAGGAACGCGGTGGTGAATTCGGGGTGCGGCTGCACCGTAAATATCCGGTCGTCATAGACCAGCGCCGCATGGCGGCAAAAATCGCTGGAAGCTACGGTTTCGGCCATCTCGGGCTTTGCCACCACCTGGTCCTGGTGCCAGGCATTCAGCGCCAGGGTCTTGCCGCCGAAATCGTAATCCGTCCGGCCCAGTGACCAGCCGCCCTCGAATTTCTCGACCTTGCCGCCCAGCGCCTGCGCCACGATCTGGTGGCCGAAGCAGATGCCCACCAGCGGAATCCCCGCCTCATAGGCGCCGCGGATGAACATCTCCAGCGGCGGAATCCAGGCGTGGTCCTCGTAGGCCCCGTGTTTGGAGCCGGTGATGAGCCAACCATCGGCCTCGGTCACCGCTTCGGGAAACTGCCCGTCGACCACGTCGTAATTGCGGAAGTCAAAGCCTTGGCCGCCCAGCAGCCCGGCAAACAATTCCGCATAATTTCCAAATTCGGCCATGGTGTCCGGGATGTGCCCGGTGGTCAGGATGCCGATCTTCATGGGTCACCTGTTGTTGTTGTCAGACCGTGTCGAGATAGATTTCCACCCGTTCGGTCTCGGTCAGTTCCTGCATGTAATGTGCCTCCTGCCGTTTTGTCAGAAGGAAATTGCGGATCAACTCTTCGGGAAAGATCCGCTTGATATGGTCGCTCGCCTCAAAGGCGTCCATCGCACCTTCCCAGGTGGCGGGAATGCGCGGCAGCTCCAGCGCATAGGCATTGCCGGTGACCGGATCGGGGGGCAGCACGCCATCCTCCATGCCGTTCATCGCCGCGCCCAGGATCGCCGCCACCATCAGGTAGGGGTTCACGTCGCCGCCTGCCACCCGGTGTTCGATCCGCCGCGCGCGCGGATCGCCCGAAGGCACGCGGACCGCCGCGGTGCGGTTCTCATAGGCCCAACAGATGCCGGTCGGCGCATGGGCCTCCGGCACCAGCCGGTCATAGGAATTCTGATGCGGCGCAAAGATCAGCGCCGAGTCGGCCATGGCGCCCAGGCAGCCCTGGATCGCGTGGCGCAGGGTGTCGTTGCCCTTGGGGCCGCCGTCGTCAAAGATATTGGTGCCGTCCTGGTCGAGCACCGAAAAATGCATGTGCATCCCCGATCCGGCGTAATCCTCATAAGGTTTCGCCATGAAGGAGGCCGCAAAGCCGTGACGCCGCGCCAGCCCCTTGACCAGCCACTTGAAGAGCCAGGCATCATCGGCGGCGCGCAGCCCGTCGTCGGAATGCATCAGGTTGATTTCGAACTGGCCCAGGCCCGCCTCCGAGATGGCGGTATCGGCGGGAATGTCCATCTCTTCGCAGGCGTCGTAGAGGTCGGTAAAGAACTGGTCGAAGCTGTCCAGCGCCCGGATCGACATGGTCTCCGCCGCCTTGCGCCGCTTGTTCGAGCGGGGCGAGATCGGCACCTGCAATGACCGGCCACTGTCGTCGATCAGGTAGAATTCCATCTCCACCGCCACCACCGGCGTCAGCCCCTTGGCCTTGTAGCGGTCCAGCACCCGCTTGAGCGCCTGCCGCGGGTCGCCGTCATAGGGCGAGCCATCCTCGCGGAACATCCAGATCGGCAAAAGCGCGGTCGGCGCCTCCAGCCAGGGCATGGGCAGAAAGCCGCGCTCCGTGGGCTTCAGTACCCCGTCGCGGTCGCCGCTTTCGAACACCAGCGGGCTGTCGTCGATGTCCTCGCCCCAGATATCGAGGTTCAGGACCGACACAGGAAACCGTGTGCCGCTCTCGACCACCTTGTCGGCAAAGCGGCTGGGCACACGTTTGCCGCGCGGCTGGCCGTTCAGATCCGCGGCAGCCACGCGAATGGTGCGCACCTGCGGATTCTTGCGCAGCCAAGTCTTCATGCGATTTTCGGACATGGGTCACCGGATAATTTGATCAAATTATGGATAGCGGTCCGCCCCCCGGTTTGGCAAGCGGGAATCCGGCCCTGGCCGGATTCCCGCCCCGGACCCCGATCCGGGGCCTCCCGAAAAGGCATCTTTTGCCTAACGAATGGCCGTCACGCGAAACCGCATCCTCGCCCGCCGCGCCTCGGGCAGGTGCCGGTTGAGCCGCCGGTTGATCAGCCCGAAAATCCCGATCAGCACCAGCGTCAGCAGGATGAAGTACCCCGCAAGGATGGGGTAGGGCACAAACGGGTTGAAGGTCTTGTCGGCAAAGTAGCTGGCGTAATAGAGCGCGTCGCCCCGTTGCTGCAGCGCCGGAAAGCCGGAAAAGAACACCAGCGTCGTGGCGTGGAACAGGAAGATCGCCTCGTTGGTATAGGCGGGCCAGGCCAGCCGCAGCATGGTGGGCCAGATAATGCGGCGAAACCGCGTCCAGCCGGTAAAGCCATAGGCGTCGGCGGCCTCGGTATCCCCCTTTGGGATCGACAAGAGCGCGCCGTGGAAGATCTCGCCCGAGTAGGCGGCGGTATTGAGAAACAGCACCACCAGCGCCCCGGCCCAGGCCGAGGTGAAGGGGGTGAACACCGGCGCCACCTGTTTCAGCGAGAGAAACAGGAAATAGGCAAAGAAGAACTGGATAAAGAGCGGTGAGCCCCGGAAGATAAAGATGAACCATTCCGCGGGCTTACGCAGCCATGGATTGACCGAGAACTTGCCCAGCGCCACCGCGGTCGCAAGCAGGAATCCCGAGGCCAGCGCCAGCACCCCGAAGTAGATGTTCCACAACATCCCCGAGCCGATCAGCACCACCTGCTGACAGATCGTGAAATCCGACCGCGGCAACAACCGCTCGCCTATACCCAGCGAGCGCAGCCCATAGTCCGCAATGGTTTCCCAACAGCTCATGAAGCGCCTCCGCGGCTGGCCATTGCGCGGATCGCGCCCCGGACCCCGATCCGGGGCCTCATGGTCGGTGCCGCGCCGGTGGCCATGAGGTCCCGGAGCAGGTCCGGGACAGGTGTCCCCTGCGCAACCCTCACGCCGCTTTCCTCTGCAACTCGCCACCCGCCGTCGCCTGCCCATGGGTCAGCCGTTTCATCACCCGGTCCAGCACCACCTCCGACACCTTGGTAAAGGCGAGGTAGAACACCAGCAGCACCAGGAAATACCACATCCGCCAGTCGCCATGCGGATACTCGGTGAAGCGCGGGTTCTTTGTCCCGCCCAGCTCGCGCGCCCAGTAGACGATATCCTCGACCCCCAGCAGGAACAGAAGCGGCGTCGCCTTGATCAGCACCATCCAGAGGTTGGACAGGCCGGGCAGGGCAAAAACCCACATCTGCGGCACGAGGATGCGCCAGAAGCTCTGGCGCGGGGTCATGCCATAGGCTTCTGCCGTCTCGATCTGTGCCCGGGGCACCGCCCGCATCGCGCCGAAAAGCACGTTGGCGGCAAAAGCGCCGAACACGATGGCAAAGGTCAGAACCGCCAGCAGGAAGCCATAGGTTTCATGAATCCATTGCGCCGATGTATTGAGTGGCAGTTTCGCCGCATCGCAGACCACGAAGTCGCTGCCCTGGCGAATGGGCTGGTCCCAGTCCGGGCATTTCACCTTGTGGCGCAGCCATTCGAACCCCTGGTCCAGCGCGATGACGAAGAACAGGAAGAACGCGATGTCGGGCACCCCGCGCACCACCGCGATATAGGCCCGGCCGATCCAGTTGAGCGGAAAGATATGGCTGCGCGCCGCCATGGCGCCTGCAAAGCCGAAGCCCAGCGCCACCGGCGCGGTGATCGCCAGCAAGAGCAGCACCGTGCCGAACGACACGTAGAACGACATGTGCTTGCCGGTGGTCAGGTAGCAGGCATACCACTGAAGACCGGAAAGCGTGTCGGGATCTGCGCAGAAGCTGAAGATGGCGGGCCTCGTCCGGGAAGGGGCGGAACGGACCCACACGGAAGGGCCCGTCCCGCAATCGCATTGCCGCAGGGCGGGCTTCAGCCCGCCACCACGATCAGAAGGTCTCGCCGACCTCCCATTTCTCGATCAGCGCATTGAGCGTGCCGTCGTCCTTCATCGACTGGATCGCCGCGTCGAATTTCTCGCGCAGCTCGCTGTCGCTTTCGCGGAAGCCCATGCCGATGCCGCCGCCCAGAAGGATGTCCTCGGCCACGAACTCAAGCTCGGCGTCTTCCTCGGCATAGGGCGTCA